>Ga0207667_10006426_pt1 | contig 14239 bp, 8 predicted proteins | sample KBSCornC52_FD_184301 | JGI IMG/M metagenome (GOLD analysis project Ga0207667, IMG submission 184301) | Corn rhizosphere microbial communities from Kellogg Biological Station, Michigan, USA - KBS Corn C5-2 (SPAdes) (version 2) | ecosystem: Host-associated > Plants > Roots > Rhizosphere > Soil ... | reverse complement strand
GACCTTCGCGCGCTTGGCCGAGCTGATCAGCCGGGAAATCCGCCGTGGTCGGCTGCGCCCAGGCGATCGCTTGCCGGGCACGCGCCCACTCGCGGCCGAGCTCGGGCTGGGACGCAACACCGTGGTGGCGGCCTATGCGGAGCTCGTGGCAGAGGGCTGGATTAGCACGCGCGCCGCCGGCGGCAGCTTCGTGTCCGCCGCGCTACCGGAGCCGAAGACGCGCCGCTTCGCCAAACCTGCGGCTCCAGCAGCGGTGGCGTCCACGCCGGGCTTCGAGTTCGAACAGCGCTCGGTGGAGCGAACGCCTGAGCCTCCGGCCATGCTCGCGCTGCACGCGGGCGTACCGGATCTGCGCGCGTTTCCCACGGTCGCCCTGGCACGCGCATATCGCCGCGCGTTGCGCGGCAGCGGCCGCGCAACGCTCGATTACACGACGCCCTTCGGCAATGCGCGGCTGCGCGCGGCGCTCGCAAGCATGGTCTCGGCGACCCGCGCACTGGCGGTAGACGCAGAACGAATCTTGATCACGCACGGCAGCCAGATGGCGCTCGATCTGCTGGCGCGCACGCTGATCCGCCCGGGCGATCAGGTCGCGGTCGAAGAGCTCGGCTATCAACCGGCTTGGGACGCGCTGCGCAACGCCGGGGCAAAACTCAGGTTTTTCCCGGTCGACAAGCAGGGTTTCGCGGTCGAAGCGCTGGAAAGAGCCATCGCCGCCGGGGAACGACTGCGCGCGGTGTACCTGTCGCCGCACCATCAATATCCGACCACCGCCTCGCTGTCGGTGGCGCGTCGCCTGCGCTTGCTCGAGCTTGCGGCCAAACAGCGCATGATCGTGATCGAGGACGACTACGATCACGAGTTTCACTATGACGGGCGCCCACTGGCGTCGCTCGCCGGCGCTGACCGCGCCGGCGTCGTCGTGTACGTCGGGACGCTGGCCAAGATTTTGGCGCCGGGTTTACGGCTGGGCTTCGTGGCCGCGCCGCGCGCGCTGATCGAGACTTTGGCGGCCGCGCGCATGTCCGTGGACCGGCATGGCGATTCGGTCATCGAGCAAGCCGTGGCCGAGCTGATCGAAGAGGGCGAGCTCTTGCGTCACGCGCGGCGCATGCGCCGGAGCTATCACGCGCGGCGAGACGCATTCGCCGAGCTGCTCACCCGGCACTTGGGCGGCGCACTACACTTCGATGTGCCCGCCGGCGGCATGGCCTTCTGGGCGAGAGCCGCGGCGGACATCGACACAGAGCGCTGGCTCGAACGCGCTCGGCGTCGCGGCGTGGCATTTGCGACCGGCAAAAGTTACATCGCGCCGGAGCTCGGCGCGAAAAAAGCGCGCGAGTACGGGCAATGCCTGCGCCTGTGCTTCGCGCGCTACAACGAGAGCGAGCTTTCGACTGCCGTCAAACGCATGGCGAGCGCGCTCACGGCCGGCAAATGATCCGCCGCGATGGCGCGGGCTTTGCGCGCACGCTGCGAGCTGTGGCTCGGAAAGTCGGCGTAACTTTGCGGGCCGTCACTGCATGACATAAGCGCTGCCGTTGAAGTGGTAGCTACGCTTGCCCGCGTCACCCCAGGGCAAGAGCAGCGGCTCGAGGCCCCCGGCAGGCGTCGTGTCGGCCGGAAACGGATAGCTCTTTTCGGTCCAGCCGAGCGCGTGCGCCGGTCGCAGCTCGATATCGACACCGCGCTTTGCCGGTTCGAAGGCGACCGCGCCGAGCACCTGATTGTCGCCGACCGCGCGGCTCGTCTCGGCGCCGAAGATGCGTACCAGGGCGTCGTCTTTGATGCCATAGATCATCAGCGCGCGGCGCTCGACCATGTCGCCGCCGAGGGCTTTGCTGGCTTTGGCGTGCAGCACCGCGCGCACGACGATCTCCGCCTTGCCGTCGCCGGTGAGGTCACGTGCGGTCGCGTCCACGATGTCTTTCGGATCATTGACGCCGATGGTGATGAACGCGTAGCTGAGACCATTGCGGAAGCCCTTGCCGAACACGACGATGTCTTTGCCGTGAATCAGCACGCGCTCCGGCTCGCGCCCGCCCGCCACGTCGGTCACGAAATCGAAGCTCGGCTTGCCGCCCACGCCGCGATCTTTGCGGTACAGCGCGTACACGCGATCGAGCAGCTCGTCCGAGGTGGGCGCGCGCGGCACGGGCGGCGGCGGCGGTTCGTCCGATTTGGCCCGAGCTTTGCGCGATTTTTTGTGGCCCTTTGCCACCTTGCCCGAGCTCTTGCCGGCTTTCGGCGAAAACGGCGTCTCGCCCGTTTGCTGAAAACCCTTGCCTTGCCACTTGAAGGTGCGGCTGCCCACGCTCTCCCAAGGCAAGAGTGCCGAGCCCATGTCACTCGGCGTGACTTCGGCGTACGTCGCGGGGTCGAAGCCGTCGGCTTCGCCCTGCGAGACCTCGATCGCGCCGTTTTTGAACGAAACGCGATTCTCGATTTTACCGTCCGCCGTCTTGATCCCCACTTCCTGAGCAAAGGCTTGGAACGGCGTATCGTCCGTGCCGACCTTGGTCACGGTCACGATCTCGCGGTACTTGTCGGGCGCGCCGACGCGTTTCTGAATCACGATTTCGTCGTGCCCGTCGCCGTCGAAATCGACGAGCTCGAGGCGCGTGACCATGCTCGCGTCTTTGACGCCCAAATCGGCGAAGTAAAATTCTTTGCCGCCGCGAAAGTGCGGTCCGACGATGGCCAAGCTGTCGCCGAACACGGCCACTCGCTCGAACATCGCGTCGCCCGCGACGTTGCCGTATGCCTCACGCGACGCCGACACGAGCCCCTTCGGCTTCAGCAGCTGGCTCTCGAGGCCTTCTTCGGATTCGAGCAAGAGCGGCGGCAGCGCGCGACCGCTGCGCCCAGAGGCCGTGCTGACGATGCTCGAAACCGCGCCCGGTGAATCGGCGTCGGTGTACATCACCGCGGCGCGCAGCCCGACCCGCACTTTGGCGGCGTCCGGGAATGCCGACCACGGAATTTGCGCCTCGACCGCGAGCCCGCCCTTACTCGGCGCTTCCACGATCTTCGCGCCGCCCACAGCTCCGCCCTTGAGCTTGACCACGCCGGCCGTCTTGCCCGGATTGCCCGGAAAGAGCTGGACCTCATAAGTGTTGAACTCACGGCCGCGCGGGAATGCGATGAGTAGGCTTGCGTGATCTTCGGTTTCGCTCGCGGCCGGCGTGCGCACGATGCGCCGATCGGACAGCTTGAGCACGACATACAGGCTCGTTTCGTCGTAGCCCAAGGTCACCGCAGCGCGCGTTCCGGAGCCGGACAACGTCGTTCCGAGCTCGGTCATCTTGTTCGGCCACTCGCGCAGATCGCCATCGATACGCACCTTCTCGCCCTCCATCGGCTCGGGCACGATCATCGTGCCGCCGCCGGAAGCGAGCGCAGGCAACGCGCTAGTGAGCAGAGACAGTCCGACGACCAAGGCGGGCAGGCAGCGCATTGGCCGAAGATTTACCAGAAATTGCCGGGCACGTCGCTCGCAGAACGAGCGCCCTGGCTGGCAAATAATCGCTATTTTTTCATGCGCAGCTGCGCTTGCTCTTCGACTTCGAGATCGGCGAGCGCGCGCGCCAATTCGTCCTGCTCGGCGGCGTCGAGCGGCGTGGACGCGCCGGCAGCGCTTTCTTGAACCCGCACTGGAGCTGCCTTTGCCGGCTCGGGCTCGGCTGGCAAGAGGCCCATTTTACGCTTGAGCGCGGTCAGATCTTCGTCCGCGCCCTTCGTCACCTCGAGCTCGCGGAACTTGTGCGCCAAGGTGTCGCCGGACGCTTCTTCGTTCAGCTCGGCGTGCGCTTCGGCCTCGGCCTCCATCTGTTCGATGCGGCCCGCCATGCGATCGAAGGTCTCGAACGCGCTCGCGTTCTTGAGCCCGGTCATCGTCTCTTGAATGGCCTTCTGCGCCTCCGCGCGCTTCTTGCGCGCGATGAGCAGGTTCTTCTTGCGCTTGGCCTCTTCGATCTTGTTGTTCAGCGCGCGGAGCGCAAGCTTCAGCTGCTCGACGGCATTCTTCTGCTTTTGCCACTGGTCTTGGAACTGCTCGGCCAGCGTTTGGTGCTCTTTTTTCCGCGCCAGCGCCTCCTTGGCCAGCGCGTCGTCACCGGAGCGCACGGCCAGCATCGCGCGCCGCTCCCACTCGGCCGCGTTCGCGCTCTCTTGCTCGACCTGCTTGGCCAGCCGCTTCTCGTCCGCGATCGACTGCGCAACCTGGCGTTTGGCTTCGAGCAACTGATTGCTCATGTCGAGCACGATTTGATTCAGCATCTTCTCCGGATCTTCGGAGCGGCTGATCAGATCATTGAGGTTGCTCTTGATGAGGTCGGCGAGACGCTTGAACATTCCCATGGGTTTTGTGCCTTGATGAAAGCTTAGGCGGACGCGGAACTGGCCAGCTCGCGGAGCGTGGGGATTTGATTGGCGAGCGCCATGTCCAGATCGGCGAGCACTGCTTCGAGCTCGTTCAGATCCAAATTCTTCAGCTCGAGCGCGGCGCTGAGCACGATCGTGTTGCCCTCGAGCCCGTAGGCCGCGTGCACCAAAGCCGTGGCGTTGAGCACGAGCAGCTTGCGGAACAAGGCCGCGCCCGCCGCGTCATCCGCCGGCGCCTGGCCAATATCGACCTGCGCGACCAGCACTGGTGCCGCGACGCGCAAGGCCACGAGCGGTCGATCCGGCCCCATGTAGAGCAGATACGTGCCGTCTTCCGCGCGCTCGAACCGCCGCTCGAGCCGGAGCAGATAGCCCTCGAGGTCTTCGTTGCTCTGGATCATCTCGCGGCCAGCGTATCACGGATTTTCCGAGGGGGGCTGCCCCGGAGTCGTCACGCTTGCACCAGTGCGGGCCGGCAAATCGCTCGCCCAATCCGGGTACCAAACGCTGAACCGCGCGGACCGACCGAGCACGGCTAGCGTGTTGCGGCGCGCTCGAGCGCGAGCTCGGCCGCTAATTGAGCCCGCGAATCGCAGCGCCATCCTTGCTGGCGCGAACGTTCACGAGCTCGTCCGGCGGCGGCGGCTCGGGCTGAATCGTGACGTGGCTCAGGCCGTATTTTTTCTTGAGGCACTCGGCGACCGTGCGACAAACGTCGGTGCCGTGGCTGCCGCGTTCGATCGTCACGTGCGCGGTGAGCATGTCGAAATGGTCGGAGATCCGCCAGACGTGCAGATCGTGCACCGAGGCCACGCCGGGACACGCCACGATCGCGCGTTCGATCGCCGAAACGTCGAGATGGGGCGGCGCGCCTTCCAGCAGAATGCCCGTGGTTTCGCGCAGCACGCGCCAACCGCTGAACGCGACGAGCAGGGCGATCGCGCCGGAAAGCACGGGGTCGGCGCGGGTCATCCCCCAAAGCAAGACCGCCAGCGCGGCCAAAATCGCACCCACCGAACCGAGCGCGTCCGTGAGCACGTGGGCGAGCGCGGCGCGAACGTTGAGGTTGCTCTGACCGCGCATGAGCAAGAACGCGACCAGCAAATTGACGATCAGCCCGCACACCGCGGTCGCCAGCATCGGTCGCCCTTGAATGGCAACCGGCGCGATCCAACGCTCCACGGCCTCTTTCACGATCAAAAGGCCTACGAACGCGAGCGCGATGCCGTTCACGAACGCCGCCAAAACCTCGGCGCGGCGAAAGCCGTACGTCGTGCGATCGGTGCGCGGTTTATCGGCGAAGTGCTGAGCCACAATCGCCAGCACGAGCGCGCCCGCGTCCGCCAGCATGTGCCCGGCGTCCGCAAGCAGCGCCAAGCTCCCGCTCCAAAAACCGACCGCAACCTCCACCACCATGAACGTCGCGGTGATCGCCAGCGCCGCCGTCAGCGCCCGCGTCGGACTGTCCTCATACCCGTGCCCGTGCCCGTGCCCGTGCCCGTGCCCGTGCCCGTGATGCGAATCATGGTCGTGCGCGGCGCTCACCTCGAAAGCAAAGCACCAACCCGCAGCGCGGAAAAGGATCCGCCTCTCTGCCGGCCATTCGCCGACATTTTGCGGGCGCGCGCGGCGCGAGGACGCGGAGGGTCTATCTCTTCGCGGTCTCGAACTCGTACGCCAGACCGACCGTGCCGCTCACGGTGGTGACCGAGCCGATGCCGTCCGCGCACGTCCCGAGCTCCTGGCCGCTCAAGCGTTCACCGGTCCCGTCCACGCGGGTTACGAACGCGACGTGACGCGCGAAGCGATAGCTCAGGCCGAGCGCCGCACCGAGCCCGATCCCAGGGCCGTCCCACGCGCTGCACGAAAAGCTCGTTGCCGGTACGGTGATCGCGCTCGTCTCTTTGCGCGTGCCGAGCGCATCCAGGTGCTGAACGGCGAGGCCGAGCCGCAGATTGAGGAACAAATCCAGGTGCTCGCTGCGCCAGGGGAAAACACGCGCCGCGAGCCAGCCGCTGGTCGCGCTGTATTCGGCGTCGATCGAATTCTCCGCGGACAGCGCGCGCACTCGGCCGAGCCCGCTGTGCTCGAGCTCGAGCCCGACCGCATACTCGGCGTTCCAAGCCAAATAGGCGCCCAGCCCGAAGCTCGTATCGAGCACTTCGTCGTCGGCCGAAGCGTCGAAGCTCGAACCGAAACGCGCGTTGAAGCCAAAGCGCGCCTCGAGCGTGAGCGGCAGCGCGTCCTCGTTGCGCGCGAACGGATTCGCTGCCGCCGGCGGCACGCGCTGCTCGGGCCCGGGCAAGGCGCGCGCAGGCTGCGCCGGCTCCGCGAGCGGAGCGAGAGAGCTCGGCGGCGTGGGCGGCTCCGAGACGGGCGCCGGCGCTGCAGGCGCCGGTGCGATCGGTGCGCTCGGCTCGGGTGGCGGCGCAGGCAGAGGCGGCTCCGGAGCTGGCGGCGGCGCGGGCGCAGGCGGCACCGGCTCGGCCGCGACGGGCGGCTCACTCCCGGCTGGCGGTGACGGCGCGCCCAACGCGAGACCGGACAGACAGCATGCCGCAAGCACCAATGATCCGCTGCCCAACGCGCGCATGAGGCGCCGACTATCGCGCGCACGCCGCGCAGGCGCAATTCTACCCCCGAAGCGCGCGTCGAACGCGCCGCCAAAAAAGGCCATTTGGCGGAATTTATGCAGGATTATTCGGAGCACTGGGGCGCTCGCCACGGGCGTTGACAGTCCGAGCTCCGGCAGTCATATTCCGCCGCGGAGAGATGACCGAGCGGCCGAAGGTACCTGATTCGAAATCAGGCGTACCCGTAAGGGTACCAAGGGTTCGAATCCCTTTCTCTCCGCCCCTGCCCCCTCACTGCGCGCCGCGGTGAGGCGCTGGCACCCGTCGGTGCTCGCCCGCTCCGCGGGCTGCGCGCCGCCGACCTCCCCCTTAGCCGCTGCGCGCGGCTGGGGGAGGTAGTCGTGGGCGCCGCTGGGTGGCGCACGGGGTCGGCGGGTATCATCGCTGAACCTTCGCTGGGCAAAGTGGCTCCGCCGGACGCGGCGCGCAGCGTGCGCCCGCTCGTAAGCCCCTCACCTGCCGGCGCTGGAGGCGAGCGTGCTAAGCGTATCACTCTCGAGAGTTAGAACGCCGGCGCAGCGCTTGCCGCGACGGCCTCCCTCCATTCCGCGCGCAGGCCGAAGGCCGAGCACGGAATTTGGGGGAGGCAGGAGGCGCGGACGCCCGAAGGGCGGAGCACCGGACGGTGGGGGCATCATCACAGTGATTCGCAGATGAATGGCCAAACGTTCGAGCAGGCCGAGTCGATCCACTGGCTGTTTTTGGTTTCGAGGGAAGCGCAGTCCTCATTGCCGCCGACGTCATTCGGCTCTCTGAAATACCAGTCAGCGTAGAGGCCGTTCTGCGCGCTGCCGTTGTTGAGGCCGATCCAGAACAACGCGCCGTCGCTCCAGCGCCAATCCCCTTCAACCGCTTGATCCGTGGCGCCGATCCAAACTTGAGTCGACTGACCTGGCAGGATCACCGTGTTGCTCGTGAGCCACAGATCTTCGAGCACATCGTCGATGCGAACCAGGCGCATGCCGGCGGCAGTGCAGCCCGCGTTGGCGTCGTTCCAGCTTCGCTCTTCCTGGCAAAGCAAGTAATCGTGTCCGTTGAAGGTCTTGCGCGGGCAAAGTTGCGGGTTCGGAACGGTGGCTCCGGCGCCGCCCGAGCCGGCATTTCCCGCGCTCCCGCCGGTGCCCGCGCTGCCTGCGACGTTGCTCGTTCCACCCATCGCGCTCGTTCCACCCATCGCGCTCGTTCCACCCATCGCGCTCGTTCCGCCCATTGCGCTCGCTCCGCCCATCGCGCTGCCGTTCGCGCCCGCCTCGCCGCCCGCGGGACTCGCGCCGCCAGCGGCGGCGTCGCCACCCAGCACGCTTGCGCCGCCTGCACCCACCTCACCACCCACTGTGCTCGTCCCGCCGCTGCCCGTATCGCCGCCTAGAGCGCTCCCGCCGTTGCTGGTATCCCCGGCGATGGCCATCGCGCCGCTGATCGAAGTGCTGCCGCCGTCAGTGCTCAGCGGCAATGGGTCGTAGCCAATGCGGCACGCAACCGTAAGCAGCGGTAGCAGGCAAAGCTTCGCGCGGGTCCACATCCTCGATCCACAAGCCTACGCTGATTCCCACGATTACCAAATGACGCCACGCGGCTTTCCGCACGAACGAGCGAATCGAGGAGTCACGGTCGGAGCCGCGCCTACAGCAAAGCCTTCGCCGCCGAGCGCGCCGTTGCGACACGCTCGGCTTTTGACTCAAGGTGCGGCGCTCAGGGCGCGCCCCACGCGGTCGCCAGCGCAGAAACGTCCCACGGCGCTGCGACGGCTTGGAAACCGCTGGGCACGCCCGCCGCCACGGTGACCACGCGGTTCAAGATGTGATCGCGCGTGTCATATTCCGTCGCTTGGTTGGCGATGGTGGCCGAGGTCTTCGCATCGGTCGTGTCCGTGGCCAAGTTGAGCCCAGTCACGCCCGCCGATTTCCAGCCGACGTAGCTCGAATCACCGAGCGAGAGCGGCGCGGTCGCGACGTTCCAGCGGCCCGCGCCGATCATGCCCGCGCCGGTGAAGGTGACGTTGACCAGCGCTGCCTGATCGTAGAAGGCGCCGGTGCCCGCGTCCCGGCCGAAATAGGCCGTCACGTTGGCGTCGACCGCAACCGTCGAATTGAGCAAGACGAAGCCTTTGCCCACGGTGGCCGCGCCCGTCGCTCCGGTGCGAGCCACGAACAAGCTGTAGCTCGCTGCTCCGCCGGCGTCGTTGAGGAAGTGCAGGCTGCTGTTTTCGAACAGCGCAGCGTCCGCCGTTCCCCAAATGAAGTCCACATTGCCCTCGATGTAGCAATCGTAGAACCAAGCGCGACCAGAGGTTTGGATCGTGTCTTGATTGCTGAAGAAGGAGCTATTGTGCGCAGCCACGGTGAAGCCCGTCCCGCTCGCAAAATACAGCGACTCGGCCTGGCTCACCGCTGAGCGCACGCCCGTGTTCTTGAGCGTGATGTTTTCGAGCACGAGATTGGCACCCGAAAAGTAGAAGGAAGCGCGCGTCTGCGTGGTGCCGTTCATGCCATTGCCGTTGCTGAACTGCACGACGCAGTTGTCGCCGCGCGCGTTGCCCGCGGGCCCAACGATGTCGATCGTTTGCGCCGCACCGACGCCGGTATAGTGAATCAGCTCATTGTAGGTGCCGGCCGCGACGTGGATCGTGGCGCCAGTGGCCGCCCCAGCGAGCGTCGCCACGGCGTTGAGCGCGCCCTGCAGCGTGCGGAAATTGGCGCTGCTGGTCTGCGAGCCGTCGACGGTCACGTTGCCGGCGTTCAGCGTCGGCGCAGCGCGGGTCGTGAAATTCCAGGTGGCGACGGCCTTGGCGTTCGACAAACCGTTGAACGCGACGGTGTTCAGCGTCCCGGTGATGGAGGTGGTCGGGATCACGACGTAGTAGGCGGTGCCGTACGCGAGCTTGCCGAGATGCGGCGTGAAGTAGACGGTGTTCCCGCTGACGCGAGCCAACTGCGAGCCGACATTGATCACCGCGGTGCCAAAGGTTTGCGTCTCGCCGGCAAAGCCGACGCTATCGACCTCCGTACCGTCCGAGAGCTTGTAGATCTTGATCGAACCGCCCGGGTTCAGCGTGGGCGGCGCATCGAACGTCAGCGCGAGCTCACCGTCGGTGTAGGCCGTGGTCGAGGCGGGTGCCGGGTACGCGCGCGTCGTGAGCGCGCCGTACGGATCGGTGGCCGGATAATCATTCACCGAAACGAGGATCGTCTTGCTGTTCGTGGTGGCGTTGCTGTCGCTCGTGTTGGTCACGGTCACGGTGGTGACGCCGCCTTTGAGGCCCGCGAGCGTGATGGTCGAATTGGTCGCGCCGTTGCTCACGGTCGCGGTGGCGATCGTCGGATCCATCGACACGGCTGTGACGCCCGAGACTGCGCCGCCTTCGGCGACCGCGCTGGCGGTGACCATCGTCGATTGACCCTTGGTCACACTGGCCGTGGGCGCCGAGAGCGTGAGCGAAGCGGGAATGAAATTGACGAGCGCGCCGGTGGCAGAATCAAACACCGTCTTGCCCGAGCCGTCTTTGATCACCAGATCCGTAATGGTGGCGGTCACGTTGTTGAACGACAACGCCGGATAAACTGCGCCCGAGCCGTACGCCGTCGTGCCATTGGTGAGCAGGTTCGCGACGACCGTGCTGGTCACGGCCGGGCCGCCCACGGGGCCCGCTGCGAACGTCACATTCGTGCCGGTGCGGCTGAAGCTGAGCACGAGCGGAGTGCCGACCGTGAACGGAGCGGTCGGCGCAGCAGCGGACAGAGTGCCCGCGCCACTCACGTAGTAGCCGTTGGTCGAATTGTTCTGGTTGCGCATCAAGACGTAGGCGTACGAATCCGTGCCATTGAAGCCGGTGGTCAGACCGAGGCCGATGCCGCAGGCATTGTTGGCTTTGGTTTCCGCGGTGACCGTCACCTGCGCGGTGATGCTGAAATCACCCGCCAGGGTCGTCGGGAACGCGATGAAGCCGTTGCTAGTCGTGCCGTAATAATTCGGCATCACGTACTTGAAGGCGTTGCCCGACGTGCCGTACGAGCTCGAGACCGAAATCGTGCCGCCCGCGAGCGTCGCCGTGGTCGTGCCGTTGGCTTGTTTGACGAAGTAGACGAACGGCGCGCCGCCGCCCGCTCCGGCGGCACCGGCGTTGCCGCCGCTCGCGCCGCCAAGGCCCGCGCTGCCCGCGGTGGCGGAGCCCGCCGTGCCTCCGGTCCCAGTTCCCGCGCTGCCGCCGGCGAGGCTCCCCGCGGCGCCGCCGTTCGAGCTGCCGCCGTTCGAGCTGCCGCCGTTCGAGCTGCCACCATTCGAGCTACCTGCGTGCGAGCCAGCCGCGCCGCCCGTCGCCGACGAACCCGAGTCCGACGATGAGCAACCGAAAGTGACCAACACCACGAGCAAGAACAACGTTCTCAGCCAAATCAGCGCGATTTTCATGAAATCCTCTGCGAAAAGCGAGCCCGCGAGACGGCTCTGAATGGCAATCCGGCGACGAAAAAGTGCGCGACCCCATCGCTGTGGGAGACGCAGTCGATCGAACTTTCGTCGATCTCAGCTCAGCTCAATACCACCACTCGCCGTCGAGGCCACTACGCAGTTGTCTGTGAATGCTACACAGAAAACACATATCGAATTGAAGTCAGCGCTTCACTCCGACGCGGCATCGGCACTGGCGTCACGCGACGGTAGAGGAGCCGCCTGCGACGGCCCGCTGATCTGCATCCCTCCCGAAATCTCGAGACAACGGCTGCGGCCATCTTGCTCAATCACCCATTGTTCGATCGAGCTACACGCCGGCGGGCACTCGGCGCGAACACCATTGGCAGAACACCAATGACCGCCCGCCCGGCAAGTTCGGCGTTTTGGCGCGCGTTTGGGGGTGGGGCCGCAAACAACAAAAGACGGAACGAAGGCGAGCGCCGGAGCGGAGCGTACTCTTGTACGTGAGCACCGGAGCTAGCGTGCGGCGCGCCGCGCTTAGCTCGGGTATTTCTTGATGGTCACGCGTGGCGGCGCGCTGCGGCAGAGCCTTCGGCGTCCCGCTGCGAAAGCGCGAGTCACGTCCCGCGCCGCCGAAGGCTACGTGCTCGTGCGCCGAGCCCTGTGACCATCAAAAAAACCCAGGCTGCGATCCACCCCGGCCGTCGAATTCTGGTCGAACGCAGCGCGGCGGCGCGCGCTCGCCATTTCCCGCTGATCGGCTCGCGCTGCCCGCATTTGTGCCAAGGTTCCGCTGCAGGAGCCCCTGCTCTTCGATAGATGCACACCCCGAGCTTTGACGCGAAGCGCAATGCCGCCACTTTGCTGCTCGCGCTGAGCTCGCTGAGCGCATGTGGCGGCGGGGATTCGCCGGCGGACGGCGCGGGTGCCGCGGCGGGCGGTGCGGTTTCCGGCTTGGGCGGGGCAGCGGGAGTCGGGCTGGGCGCGGGCGGCTCGTCGCTGGGCGGTGCTTCGAGCTCGAGCGGTGGCAGCGGCGCAGACCTTGGCGGCACGGCGAGCAACGGCGGCAGCGCGGGCGAAGTCGCGGCCGGCGCTGGCAACGGCGGCAACGCGGGCAGCGGCGGTGCCGCGGGCACGGCGAGCTCGTGCGCGACGGGCGCCGCGCACGCCTACTACGTCGACTCGAGCGCGGGCGATGACGGCAAAGACGGACGCACGCCGGCAAGCGCCTGGAAATCACTGAGCAAGGTGAATGCGACCACGTTCGTCGCGGGCGACAGCTTGTGCTTTCGCGCCGGCGGTGCGTGGACCGGAAATTTGCATCCGCTCGGCTCCGGCGCGAGCGGCGCGCCGATCGTGATCGATAGCTACGGCACGGGAGCCAAGCCCAAGTTCTCGGCGGGCGCGAGCGACTCGAACACGCTCACGTTCGTGAATCAAAGCTATTGGGAGCTGAACAATCTCGAAATCACGAATCAGAAGAGCGCGCTCGCGGACGTGCGCGGCATCTCGGTGAGCGGGAGCAACGCGGGCACGCTCGCGCATTTCTATATCCGCGGCTGCTATGTTCACGACGTGACCGGCGTGGTCAATTGGATCGGCGGCAGCACCGCGGACAACGCGCCGGGCGTCACTTTCCAAACCGGTTGGGACGACTCCAAGCGCACGGGCGGCATCGTGTTCGAGGTGAGCGCGGGCAGTGGCAGCGCCGTAAAAACCAAGTTCGACGACGTGCGCCTCGAAAACAACGTGCTTCAGGACACGTCCTTCGGCGGCATCGTGTTCAAACAGCTCGACGGCAGCGTGCACTGGGGCGTGCGCAAATCACGCACGGACGCGACTTGGACCCCGCACACGAACGTGCTCATCCGCGGCAACTATTTGAGCCAAACCAACTCGAGCTACGGCTGCAACGCGATTTACCTCACGGATACGCAAAAGGCGGTCGTCGAGGGCAACGTCAGCAAAGACGCGGGCACCTGCGGCATCGAGCTTTATTACACCGACCAGATCACGGTCCAGAAAAACGAGGTCTACGGCACCAAGCGCAAAGCCGGCGGCGCCGACTACAACGGCATCGATTCGGACAACTCGACGACCGGCTCGATCATTCAATACAACTACGTGCACGACAACGGCGACGGCATCCTGCTCTGCCAATTCAATTTCGGCGATTCGATCGTTCGCTACAATTTGCTGGTCAATAACAGCCGCTACACCGAAAATCTGCATTCGGACCCCGCGGCCACGAACGCGACATACAACAATTTGTTCTTTGCCGAAGGGCTCAGCGGCGCATCGCTCGTGAATACCTCGGGCGACGGTAGCGCGCTCAGCGCAAGCTATGCCTTCAACAACAACATCTTTCACACCACGCGCACTGCGGACGCCGCGCGCACCGGCCCAGGGCTGACGTACCAGCACAATCTTTATAGTGGCCTGCCCGCGCTGGTGGCAGACGCGGGCGCGAAAACCGGCGCGCCGCTGTTCGTAAACCCTGCCGCGCGCAAGAGCGGCGATGTCGCTGGGCCGGCGTTCGCGTCGCTGAAAGGCTTTCAGCTCGCCGCGGGCTCACCTGCGCTGAACAACGGCGGCGCGGTTGCCAACAACGGCGGCGCCGATTTCTGGGGCACACCGCTCTATGTCGGTACGCCCGACATCGGGCCGTACGAGGCGCCGTGAGCCGCAAATCGCCGATTCTCGACGTCCGGGTCGAACAAACGGCGTCCGTAATTTTCCTGGCGGCTTTCGAGTCGCCCAAGCAACCGAGCGAGTCATGATCCGACGCACCTTCGGCCTGTTCACGGCGCTCG
>Ga0207667_10006422_pt1 | contig 14242 bp, 14 predicted proteins | sample KBSCornC52_FD_184301 | JGI IMG/M metagenome (GOLD analysis project Ga0207667, IMG submission 184301) | Corn rhizosphere microbial communities from Kellogg Biological Station, Michigan, USA - KBS Corn C5-2 (SPAdes) (version 2) | ecosystem: Host-associated > Plants > Roots > Rhizosphere > Soil ... | reverse complement strand
GCCTAGATCGGTGAGCAACAAGTAACCTTCGTTGCGGTTTTCGGCGAGCACGCGCGGCGCATTCACTTGCGCATCGACCAATAGTTTGGCGATGTTGATGAAGGGCGCCGTGTCTTCTTTATCGGGCGGCGCGTCCATGACGATCCAAGTATCACCGCCGCGGTGCACGCGAAAATAGCGGCGGAAGCTCGCATCCGCAGACGCCACGCTCACGGAAATTCCATCTCGACCGAGAACCTCGTGCGTCCAGTCCACCAAGCGCGTAAGACGCTCGTCGTGCGCAGCCGAGGTTGCATTCGAAGTCAAGGGTAGATTCATGTTGATTTCACTGTGCCCCAAAGAATCGTTGTCGTCATCATTGATGATGACGCTTCGGTTGATCATATAATCCGGCCGATGAATGCACCCGGTCGCAGTCCACAATCACGATCAAAAGCTCATGCGCGACAGCGGCCTCTGCGGTTTTTTCTCATTGGGGTCTGCATCAATTTACTGATGCGACCGCTCGCGAGCACGGCGCAAACGTGCCCGGCGCCGAATTCGCCCGAGCCCCAGCCGGTCGTCCCGCGCGAGCAAACCAACTTCAACGAGCTGCCGGTGAACATCACCAGCGACGCCGGCGAAATGAAGCCGACCGGCGATGCGCGCTTGCAAGGACATGTGAAGGTGCGGCAAGGCCAACGCACGCTCACTGCCGATGAAATCTCATATACCGCTGCGACGCGCGACTTCGACGCGCAGGGAGCCGTCGAACTCACCGATCCGCAATTGCACGTGCGCGGCGAACACGCCGCAGTGAATGGCGATGGCGGCGGACAATTCACGGGCACGACGTTCGACATTCCGGCGCGCTCGGCGCGTGGCTCTGCCGATCGAATCGTCATGAGGCCCGAGGGCGAACTGCTACTCGAAGGCGTGCAATACACGAGCTGCCCGCCCGGCTCCCAAGACTGGCTATTGCGCGCCCATTCGCTCGACATCGACCGGGACGCCCGCACCGGCACCGGACGCGACGTGCGACTCGATTTCAAAGGGGTGCCCATCTTTTATACGCCCTACATTTCCTTTCCGGTCGGCAACGAGCGCAAATCCGGATTCTTGTTCCCGAATCTAGGCATCTCTTCGCGCAGCGGCACCCTCATCGCGGTGCCCTGGTATTGGAACATCGCCCCCAACTATGACGCGACGTTCACGCCCACCTTGATGACCAGCCGCGGCACCGCGCTCGACGGCGAGTTTCGTTATCTAACGACGAGCAGTCACGGCCAACTGCACGTCAATTATCTGCCGGATGATCGCGAATACGGCGCCGACCGTAGTTACGTGCGTTTCACCGACACCACCGACCTCACTTCGCATCTGCGTTTCCAAGGCGACGCGTCCAACGTCAGCGATGAAAATTGGTTCGAGGATTTCGGGCAAGGCAGCGAAGGCACGAGCACGACCTATCTCGAGCGTTTCGCGCAACTCACTTATCTAACCGATGAATGGAACATCAGCGGCCGAGTGCAGAACCTGCAGCTCATCGACCCATTGCTCAGACTGAATCGGCCTTACACGGTGCTGCCGCAAGTGGCAGCGCATGGATTCATGCCTGACAAAGCGTATGGGCTCACTTGGACGGTCGACGGCGAGGTCACTTCATTCGATCGTGTGGACGGCGTTACCGGCGAACGGCTCAGCCTCGAACCCGAGGTGAGTTTGCCCTTGCGGCGCTCGGGTTTGTATCTCGTGCCCGCCGCCGGTTGGCGCTACACCACTTATCGTCTCGACAACACGGCGCCGGGGCAGGATTCCACGCCGTCCATGAATGCCGAAATACTGAGCGTCGACACCGGCATGGTGCTCGAGCGCACGTCCGGTTCGCACGGTCAGCGGCTGCAGACGTTGGAACCGCGCATGCTCTATTTGTATGTACCGCGGCGCAATCAGGACGACTTTCCGGTATTCGATACCACAGTCCCCGACCTGAATCTGGTGCAGCTCTTTCGCAAGAATCGCTATGTGGGACTCGATCGGCTGAGCGACGCCAACCAACTGGCCGTGGGCCTCACGACCCGACTCATCGACGCAACCTCCGGCCGGCAGTTTCTCTCGGCAACGATCGGTCAGGCGATCTACTTCACTTCGCCCACCATACGCCTACCGCGGGAAACCACCGCTTCCCGCACGTCGTCCGACATCGTGGGCGAAGCCGACCTCACCGCTTACAAGAACTGGAATGCGCATGTCGGCTTGCAGTGGAATCCGCACGACGGACGCGTCGAGCGCGGCGAAGTTCTCTTTCAATATGTTCCGGCGCGCGATCATGTCATTAACGTGGGCTATCGCTATCGTCGCGATGCCTTCACCGACAGCACGCTTCTCGATGCCAACGGCAATCCCATCGTGACCACGCCGCCCGTGGGCACCAGCAACCGGCTCGAGCAGGTGGATTCCTCGTTCGCGTGGCCGATCGCGCGTAATTGGGATGCGTACGGACGCGTGGTGTATTCGCTGGCCGACGAAAAATCGATCGAGCGCTTCGTCGGCTTCCAATTTCGTTCGTGCTGCTGGAATGTACGCTTCGTAGGCGGGCGCTCGGTGAGTACCCGCACCGGCGAGTCGGATACCTCGGTGCGCCTGCAGTTGGAACTTAACGGCTTGTCCAGTGTCGGAGTGCCCGTCGACGCTTTCCTCGAGCGCTCCATTCGAGGATACTCCGCCCGTCAAACAACGAGCCCCTCTCCCTGAGATGAAGTTGCGTCCCTTATTTTCACTGCTGTGCGCGTGTCTCCTGCTCGCTGCCCAGCATGTCGATGCTCAGACTCGCGAACTGACCACCCGCGGCCAATTGATCGACAAAGTCGCCGCGGTCGTCAACGATGGCGTGGTTTTACAGAGCGAGCTCGACAACGAACTCGAACGCATTGCGGCGCGCTTGCGTGAACAGAAAACCGAGCTGCCGCCCCGCAGCGTTTTGCGCAAGCAGGTGCTGGAGCGCCTCGTCGTGCAGGAACTCGAAATGCAGCGCGCCGACCGTTTGGGCTTGAAGGTGCCGGACGAGATGCTGAACGGCGCACTCGACGACATCGCCAGCCGCAACAACATCAAGTTCGCCGATTTGCCGGCCGCGCTCGAAGGTCAAGGAGTCGACTACGCGCAATATCGCGAGGAAATCCGCCGCGACATGACGCTGCAACTTCTCAGACAGCGCGACGTGATCGCCCACATCAACGTGTCGCCGCGCGAGCTGGATCAATACATCGCCCGGCAACAGAATCTGCCCGACGAAAGCACCGAGTACAACCTCTCGCACATCTTGATCGCAGTGCCTGTTGCAGCGACACCCGATCAACTGGCCGCCAAGGAAGCGCGCATCAAAGAGGTCTACGAGAAGCTCAAAGCGGGTCAGGACTTCGCTCAGCTTGCAGTCACCTACTCCGACAGCACCACCAACGTGGAAGGCGGCTCGCTCGGGTGGCGCAGCGGCGCACAAATGCCTTCGATCATCGCCGACCGCATTCCGAAAATGCACAAGGGCGATGTCACTGACCCCATTCGCACGCCGAGCGGCTTTCATATCTTCAAGCTGAACGATACGCGCGGCGGCACGCAGCAAGCCGTCGTCTCGCAAGTGCATGTCCGCCACATTCTCCTGCGGACCAACGAGCTTGAAGACGACAACACCGTGCGCCAGCGTCTCGAGAAAATTCGAGAGCGCATTCAAAGCGGCGAGGACTTCGCGGCCATTGCGTCGGTGACCTCGCAAGATCCCGGCTCTGCCGCGCAAGGCGGAGATTTGGGATGGAACGGCCCGGGCACCTTCGTGCCCGAATTCGAGCAGCAGCTCGATGCGCTCAGCGAGAAAGAAATTAGCGCACCCTTCAAAACGAAGTACGGCTGGCACATCGTGCAGCTGATGGGACGACGCGTGCATGACGCCACCGACGACGTGCGCCGCAATCGCGCGTATGCGGCGCTGCGCGACTCCAAGGCCGAAGAGGAAACCGAGTTGTGGCTGCGGAAACTGCGCGACGAGGCTTTTGTCGAGTACCGACTGTAAAACGTCTCGTACTGACCTCCGGCGAACCGGCCGGCATCGGTCCCGACTTGTGTATCGCCGTGGCGCTGCGCGAGTGGCCCTGCGAACTCATCGTCGCCGCAGATCGCACGTTGATTGAAACGCGTGCGCGACAACTGAACGTCGCTGTTCGCATCAACGACTACGATCCCCTTGCGACGAATGTGCATGTGGCAGGTACGCTCACACTTCTGCCGATCACAGCTCGACGCGTGATCACACCCGGTCAGCTCGACACGGCCAATGCTTCTTACGTGCTGGCGATGCTCGATCGTGCCGCCGACGGATGCATGCAAGGTGAGTTCGACGCCATGGTCACGGCGCCCGTGCAAAAAAGCGTCATCAATGACGCGGGCGTTCCCTTCAGCGGACACACTGAATATCTAGCGGAGCGCACCGGAGGCAATCGACCGGTCATGATGCTCGTGGCTGGCGAGCTTCGCGTAGCACTCGCGACGACTCATTTACCGCTCAACGAAGTCAGCGCCGCCATCACACGCGAATCATTGAGCGAAACGTTACGCATCGTCGATCACGATCTGCGGACACGCTTTGGCTTCGACGAGCCGCGCATTCTCGTCTGCGGACTGAACCCACACGCCGGAGAAGCCGGACATCTAGGACGCGAAGAGATCGACACCCTCTCTCCTGTCATTCGCGATCTCAACAATCAGGGCCTGCGTCTCACTGGTCCCGCACCCGCAGACACGGCATTCACACCACGCATGCTGGAACAGGCCGATGCCGTTCTCGCCATGTTTCACGATCAGGGCCTTCCGGTACTCAAGTACGCGGGCTTCGGCAACGCCGTCAATGTCACACTCGGCCTCCCCATCATCCGCACTTCCGTCGACCACGGCACTGCATTAGATCTCGCAGGCACCGGCAAAGCGGAGAGCGGCAGTTTGATGGCAGCGATCGAACTCGCATTGGGGTTAGCGGGTAAGAGTGGTTGACCGTAGACTCTCGGCCCCATGCACGTTCCTCGCAAACGCTTCGGCCAGCATTTTCTACACGACCGGGCCGTCATCGAACGCATCATTGCCGCAATCGCACCCCAGTCGGACCAACACTTGGTCGAGATCGGGCCCGGTCTCGGCGCCATCACCCTGCCGCTACTCGAACGCGCAACGGCGCTGGACGTTGTCGAGATCGACCGCGATGCTATTCGAGCCTTGCGAGAAATGGCCCAAGGACAGGGAACGTTGCGCGTTCATGAAGCGGATGCGCTCAAGTTCGATTTCGGTACCTTGAGACAGGGGCAACAGCTCAGACTGATAGGCAATCTGCCCTACAACATTTCCACACCTCTCCTTTTTCACCTCATCGAGCAGCGTGCCGGCATTCTCGACATGCACTTCATGCTGCAAAAGGAAGTCGTGGATCGAATGAGCGCGGACGCGGATACGGAACATTATGGTCGGCTGACCGTAATGTTGGCGCCGTGGGTCGCAGTGCAACCATTGTTCGATATCGGACCCGGCGCATTCCGTCCTCCGCCTCGAGTCACCTCCACGTTCGTACGACTGACGCCTCATTCCACGCCGCCTTTTACCATCACCGACTACGCTGCCTATGCGCGTGTGGTGAGCGCGGGCTTCTCGCAACGGCGCAAGACCCTCCGCAATGCCTTAAAACCGCTATTATCTGCCGCGGACATCGCGGCCGCAGGCATCGATCCCAATGTACGCGCCGAGGTGCTGACGCCGGCGAGTTTCGCGGCGTTGGCTGCCGCGATGAAAGATGCATCGGAGAACGTGGACTAAACCACTCGCCTCGAGGAACACGCGTGAACACATACAAGAACATTCTGATCGTCGTCGACCTATCCGAAAGCAGCGCCCGCATCGCCGAGCGAGCCAAGCAACTCGCCTCCGAGGGCGCCGCGCTAACGCTGCTGCACGTCGTCGAATACGTTCCCCTCGAACCCGTAGGCGAAACTTTGTTGCCGGCCATTCAAATCGAAGATGAGTTGGTGCAGCGAGCCAAAGGCAAGCTCGCGACGCTTGCGCAGCAGCTCGGCTTGAACAACTGCTCCCAGCTCGTCGAGACCGGCAGCATCAAAGGTGAAATCGTTCGCGTGGCGCAAGAGCGCAAAGCGGATCTGATCGTCGTGGGCAGTCGCGAACGCCACGGCCTCGCCATCCTAGTGAATTTCACCGAAGACACAGTGCTGCACGCCGCACCTTGCGACGTGCTCGCGGTACGTCTGAAATGACTTCGACAGTTGCCATAAAGCGAAACGCCTTCGAGCATCGTGCGCCCCGCACGCCGGTTCGCCTGTTAGAATTACGCCACACCTGCTTTTGCAACTATCCATGAACGATCCCGCACGTCATCGCATCCGCGTCGATGTGAGCACCAACTATGTCGACGATCAGTCCAAGCCGGACGAAAGCCGCTACTTCTTTTCGTACACCATCACCATCCGCAACGAAGGCGACGTCCCCGCACGCCTGATGACGAGACATTGGGTGATCACGGATGCGAACGGCAAAGTACAAGAGGTGCGCGGCGAAGGCGTCGTCGGCGAACAGCCCTACCTGCGCCCGGGACAAGGATTCCGCTATTCGAGCGGCGCCGTCATCGAAACACCCGTTGGCGCAATGCAAGGCAGCTATCAAATGGTCGCCGACGACGGCGCACACTTCGACGCTCACATCGCGCCGTTTACGTTGGCCATGCCGGGGATGTTGCACTGAAACCCACCTACGCCCTCGGCGATCTGCAAGGTTGTTACGACGAGTTGCAGATACTCTTGGAGCGTTTGCAGTTCGATCCCGCGCGCGATCGGCTTTGGTTTGCCGGGGACTTGGTGAATCGCGGGCCGCGGTCGCTCGAATGTTTGCGCTTCGTGCATTCGTTGGGAGAGGCTGCCGTCACGGTCCTCGGCAATCACGATTTGCATCTACTTGCAGTCGCATTCGTCCCCGGGACCAAGGCCAAGTCGAAAGATACTTTAGAACCGATTCTCTCCGCCCCCGATCGCGATGAGCTGTTGGATTGGCTGCGTCGCATGCCGCTGCTGCATCGAGATCGGCAATTGCAATACACGCTCGTGCACGCGGGCCTGCCGCCGCAATGGGACATCGAGCTTGCAACGAGATGTGCGGCGGAAGTAGAAGCCGCTCTGCGCGACGACGATGAGATACGAGAACTCCTCGCTAACATGTACGGCGATCAACCGAACCGGTGGTCGGACACGCTCACCGGGTACGAACGGCTGCGCTTCATTACCAATTGCTTCACCCGGATACGCTTTTGCGACGCCCAAGGACGGCTGGACTTAAAGCAAAAAGGCACCGCGGAGAGTGCGCCCGCAGGGCTGTATCCCTGGTTCAAAGTACCGGGCCGCCGCTCGCAAGACACTCGGTTCGTATGCGGCCACTGGTCGGCGCTAGGTCTGTATGAAGGCGATGGCGTGCTGGCTATCGATACTGGATGCGTCTGGGGTGGGCGCCTGTGCGCAGTGAGACTCGATCAGCGAGAGGCCCCGGTGTTGGTGCCATGCACGTCGTCGGGGTTGAAGGCAGAGGAGTGAACCAGTCAACCAGCAAACCAGCCAGATGAGCCAGAGAGCTAAAGAGCCATTCTGGCTGGTTTGCTGGTTGACTGGTTTGCTGGTTGACTGATCTCATCCTCTCACGGCGTCGCTTCTGCCACAGCCTTGTTCATCGGCGTCAACGTCTCCACCTCCATCGTCTTCGTCGCAATATCGACCTGATGCGGCGTGCAATGGAGATTGGTGCTGATCACCTTCACGCCGATTTCGGGGAAGAGACGGCCCTTCAATTGCTCCAGCAACTCACAATCGCCGGTTTCAATGCCGACATCGCGGCGATTCGATAACGTCACTGTGTGGCGGATTGCGGTGAACTCTGCCGGGGGTGCGCTACCCGCTTTGGCGGTATTGCCGCCTTTGATATGTTGTTCCCGGGCCTCGGCGACCTCCGTCATGGCTTCAGGCGTCGCCGCGACGGGGATCTCACCCATGATGCGCACGCTCGGAATCACCGTTGGGCCGATCGAGGAGGGTCCGCAACCCAACCCGTAGACCCTGAGATTGCGCGCCCCTAGCTGACGCAACACGTCGCGCACACGGTCGGCTAATCCGTCACACGAGTAATACGACGTGAATCCCGAGTAGGTGAACACGGTGTCGATGGGCTTCCAGATCGCTTGCGTAGTCTCGTCTGCGCTCCATGCACTGAACGAACACAGCGCGAAGAGCAACGTAGCGACAGACTTGGATGCTCTGTTGGACAGCAAACCGGAACGCATAACTCCTCCGTAAGGTTGATACCGCGCGCAATCGAGATAGCTTAAGAGTACGCCCCTCGCGTGCGCCGATCGAGTCCCCCCGACAGATAGAACGTTAACGTCCCGGGTGTTGCGGCGTTGACGGCGCTGGGGCACAGTGCAACGGCTATCTCTTCAGAGCGAATCATGTTGTCACCGTTCAATCTGCGCGCGTGGATCGAAGCACATCGCGAAGAGCTCAAGCCGCCCGTCGGCAATCGCTGTCTATTCCGCGATTCGCAGTTCATCGTCATGGTCGTCGCTGGGCCGAACACACGTACGGATTATCACGATGACCCAGGGGACGAGCTGTTCTATCAATTACAGGGCGACATCGTGCTCAAGACCATGCAGGAAGGCCGCCCGGTCGATATTGCGATCCGTGAGGGCGAGATATTCATGCTCCCCGCAAATGTCCTACATTCGCCTCGCCGCCCGCCGCAGACTGTCGGGTTAGTGGTCGAACGCGTGCGCCGCCCCGATGAGCGCGAAGGTTTCATTTGGTTCTGCGATCGCTGTCATCATGAGCTGCACGCGGAATATCTCAACGTCACCGACATCGAAGCCGATCTGCCGCGTGTATTCGACCGTTACTACGACGATCCGCAGAAGAGAACCTGTCGTCATTGCGGATACGTCGCACCGGACCGCTGAGTTACCCAGACGCGAATGAACAGCGTGGTGCTTGAAACCCCGACCGGCCGCTGGCGGGCCGACCTCGAGCGGCCCTGCGACATTTCATTGCCGCTGGCTTTCGACGCCGAGCAGCCACGCTTCTTCGGAGCAGCGCCCGCGCATGCGCAGCCACTCGTCTCCGGCAACTTCCAAGGCGATGTCGATGCAGGCGCGAGCTGCAATTGCTCCACTTACACGCTCACTGCACATTGCAACGGCACGCATACCGAATGCGTGGGCCACATTACGCGTGAACGAGTTAGCGTTCGCGACGCGGCTGCGCGATCGTTGCTACTCGCCCGGCTCATAACCGTCGAGCCTGCGGCTTTAGCAAATGGCGATCGGGTCATCACTGCCGACGTGCTGCGTGCGGCCGCTGGTTCAATCGCACAGCGCACGCAGGCTGCGGTAATCAGAACGTCACCCAACTCGATTGCGAAATTCACCCGTAACTACGACGCTTCACCGGCTGCGTATTTCGCTCCGCAGGCCGTGCAATGGTTGGTGGATACAGGCATCGAGCATTTGGTGACGGATCTACCCTCATTGGATCGCGGCGACGACGGCGGCAAGCTGGCGGCACATCGTGCGTTTTGGGGAATGCCCGCCGGCGCGATCAGCGTCTCGCAAGCGACGCGCGCACACGCCACTATCACAGAGCTAGCCTTCATTCCCGATACGCTGGCCGATGGGCTCTATTTGTTGAACTTGCAAGTCGCCCCATTCGTTGCCGACGCCGCACCGAGCCGTCCCGTGCTCTATCCGCTGGAGCCCGTGATATGAGCAATGATCTCGACGCCGCACGCGCTCTGGATGCAGCCGACCCTGTTGCTCCGCTGCGCTCGCAATTCGCGCTGCCGAGAACAGCAACCGGCGAGGAGGCAATTTATCTCTGCGGCCATTCCTTGGGATTGCAGCCGCTGAAAGCCGCACAGTATGTCGAAGAAGCGCTCGAACGCTGGCGACATGACGGAGTAGAAGCTCACTTCAATGGTGCACGACCTTGGGTGTCGTACCACGAAAACCTGACACCGGGACTTGCGGCGCTCGCGGGAGCATTGCCGCTCGAAGTCGTGGCCATGAATTCGCTGACGGTGAACCTGCATCTCCTGCTCGCGAGCTTTTACCGACCCACGCCAGAGCGATCCAAAATTCTGATCGAAGCGGCAGCATTTCCTTCCGACCGCTATGCAGTCGCATCTCAAGTTCGCTGGCACGGCTTCGATCCGCGCACAGATGTGATCGAGTATGGCGGAGATGCTCAATTCCTATTGGACGAAGAGGCCCTTTGCGAAGAACTCGAACGCAGCGGATCGAGCATCGCAGTCGTGCTATTGCCCGGCGTGCAGTATCTAACAGGACAAGTGCTCGCTTGCGAACGCATCGCGCGAGTAGCGCGTGCCCAAGGCTGTGTCGTCGGACTCGACCTCGCCCACGCCATCGGCAACATTCCATTGCAACTCCACGACTGGGACATCGATTTTGCAGTGTGGTGCAGCTACAAATATTTGAACGCAGGCCCCGGCGCGATCGGCGGTTGTTTCGTTCATGAACGTCATGCTCGAGCCTTCGATCTGCCGCGTCTCGCCGGCTGGTGGGGACACGACAAGAACACCCGCTTCGATATGCCCTCCACCTTTGCACCGCTGGCAGGCGCAGAAGGTTGGCAGCTCTCCAATCCCTCCATCTTGGCCGCCGCGCCGTTGCTCGCATCCTTAGAACTATTTCAGTCCGTTTCCCGCGGACAGCTGTGCGCCAAGTCAATGGCGCTCACCGATTTCCTCGCCCGACTGCTCCGCGAACGGTTGCAACATCGAGTCGAGATACTCACGCCCTCTACGCAGCAAAACCGAGGCTGCCAATTGTCTCTGCGCCTCGATACGACCCGCGACGAGGCCGAACGCATACACACTCGCTTGATCGAAAGCGGCGTGATTTGCGACTGGCGCGAGCCCAACGTGATCCGCGTCGCGCCGGTGCCGCTCTACAATCGGTTCGTCGAGGCGTATGAGTTCGTGGAAAGATTAGAGAGAGAGTTAGGTTGAAGAAAATGGTCCTCGGTCTCCGGTCGTCCGTCTTCGGCCAGAGAAAGAGCTTGGCGAGGCGATTCTTGCCGAGGACCGAAGACTGAAGACCGAGGACCCTTTACATCCATGCCCTCCCTCCCCTCTCACATCACTCTCATCGGCGCAGGACTAGCGGGTTCGCTCATGGCCCTTCTCTTGGCGCGTCGCGGAGTGCGCGTCACGGTGTTGGAGCGCAGGCCCGATCTGAGAACACATACGTTGGATGCGGGCAGATCGATCAACCTTGCGCTCGCGGATCGCGGCATTCATGCACTACGCGACGCGGGCCTCATGCAGGACGTGAAGCCGCTACTCATGGAAATGCCGGGGCGCATGTTGCACGACTTGAAGGGCGCAACCACGTTCCTGAAATACGGACAAGCGGCCCATGAAACGAATTATTCGATCTCGCGTCCCGGGCTGAATCGCGTGCTATTGGATCGGGCCGAACAATCGGGCCGCATCGAATTTCGGTTCGAGCAGAGTTGCGTTTGTGCCGACTTTGCGCAAAGCAGATTGAACATGCGCGACGAACAAACGGGCCAGCGCTATACCTTGCCCCTCGACCACATCGTTGCGACCGACGGATCCAATTCCGCTGCGCGGCGTTCGCTCGTCGAAGCCTTCGACGTCGTGTGCGTCGAAGACGTTTTACCGCACGGCTACAAAGAACTCACTTTACCCGCCGCTGCGGGACGTCATCGTCTCGAGCCGCATGCATTACACATCTGGCCTCGCGGCGACTTCATGATGATCGGCTTACCGAATATCGACGGCACTTTCACGCTTACGCTGTTTCTCGCTCATGAGGGAGCGCAGAGCTTCGCAACGCTCACGGAGCGATCGACCGTAGCGGCATTCTTGGAGACGCAGTTCCCAGATCTCGTTGCGCTCGCGCCCGATCTCGTCGATGAGTTCTGCACACATCCCATCGGCAGGATGAGCACGGTGCGCTGCGAACGCTGGACCGACGGCGATCGCTGCGTCCTCATGGGCGATGCAGCCCATGCAATCGTTCCCTTCCATGGACAAGGCATGAATTGCGCGTTCGAAGATTGCATGGAGTTCGATGCGCTCTTGGAGCGGTACGACTGGCCGGAAGCGTGCGTCGAGTTTGCTCGGCGCCGCAAACCGAATACCGATGCGATCGCAGAGATGGCGATCGAGAACTACGCGGAAATGCGCGATACGGTGCGCGACCCGCGCTTCCAACTACAGAAGGAATTATCGTTCGAACTGGAGAAGCGCTTTCCAAAACGCTTCATCCCACGCTACTCCATGGTGATGTTTCATCACGAGATCCCGTACGCCGTCGCTCATGAGCGCGGCACGGTGCAGGCGGCGATATTGCGAGAACTCACCAGCGATGCGCAGTCGGTGCGCGATGTGAGTTTCGTTCGCGCGCGGGAATTGATTGAAGAACGGCTGCCTGAGATCGGTTGAGCGGCCCCCACCCCAGCCCTCCCCCGCTTCGCGGGGGAGGGAGTAAGAGCGATCTCACAGGCGAAAAAGCCTGCGGCGGTGCTCCGATTCCCTTCCGATCCCCTCCTCCGCAACGCGGGGGAGGGCTAGGGTGGGGGCAAAACAAATCGCTCCAACATCAAAAAGCTGTACGCATACTCGTTGCGCTCATCCGCTGCGTGATATTCGCGTGAGCGCTCGATCCAGTCGGCACCCAAATCGGGCAAGTGAACATCTCCAGGCACATGCGCATGCACGCGCGTGAGATAGAGACGCTCCGCGCGAGGTAAGAGCTGTTTGAAAATCTCCGCCCCACCAATGACCATGACCTCCGCTTGCTCGCGCGTGAGATCGAGCGCCTGATCCACTGTGGCGACGACCGTGCAACCCTCGATGGCGAGATGGGGCTGACGAGAAATGACGATGTTGTGCCGGCCCGGCAAGGGACGGCCGATGGAATCCCAGGTTTTGCGGCCCATGAGCACGGGCTTGCCCAGGGTCACCCGTTTGAAGTGTTGTAAGTCAGCCGGAAGACGCCAAGGCAGGCCGTTGTCCCGTCCAATCACGCCGTTCTCAGCGACAGCCACAACGAAAGAAATGGTCACGCGAGAACTCCCACGCTACGTCGTCTGAACCAGGCTGCAACGCTCCAGCGTTCGCGCCGAGCGGGCAGCACTTCGTGCTCGACGTATTCACTCATAAACATGGCCAGGGTGCCTGCTTGCGGGGGAACGAGCACGGCATCGGCTGCACGCGGAAACAATCGCAATTCGCCGCCGTCTTCGGCGTTCCAATGTTCATTGAGATAGAGTACCGCAGAGACTGCGCGGCGATCGTCGTCACGGAAGCGGTCGAGATGCCTCACGTAGAAGTCGCCCACGTCGTAGCGTGCAAAGTGACATTCTGCATCGACCAGACCTAAGTAGCCTCGGCTGTTCAGTTCAACTCGCAACCCATCGAATGTTTGCAGTAGTTCACGCTGCGAGGGCAGCGGATCGTCCGCAAACCAACACGTGCTATCGCGGCGAATTTCAGCGTGTCGCATGTGCTCAGCGCCTATCCGGGCCGGCCGGAATTGTCCTTGCGACCACAATGCCTTCGCTTCCGCGCCGAGCGACGCAACTTGCCGTGCGTTTATGAACTGCTCCAGCACGGCCCATTCATGACGGAAGAGATGATCGATACCGGTGTCGAAGCTCATTGCGAAAGCTCGACCGCGCTGCTTATCGCTTCAGCGCTTTGCGTTTCTTCTTCGCCCGCTCTTTTTTCTTCTTCACATCGAGCGGCTCGGCATCGAGCATGCTGCCGCGGCAATTCTTCGCGCCGCAACGACAATCATAGAGCGCGAGTTCGTCCGGATCGTCCGTGCTCTCCCACGTGAGCTGATAGTCGTAGCCCAACTCGTCGCCGGTTTTGATGTCGCGAATGCTCTCGATGAACACGCGCCGGTTCTCGATCACCGTTTCGCAATTGGGATTGCAATTGTGATTGATGAAGCGCGCGGCGTTGCCGCCGATGCCTGCATCGATGACCGTGCGATTGTCGACGATGAACAAGAACGTATGGCCGTCGTCATCGCCCTTCTCGGCGTAACGGCGATCCGCCTCGGCATGCGAAATGCGATCACCCAGATATTCGAGAACGCGCTGGCCCTTCTTGAGCGGCTTGATTGCATACA
>Ga0207667_10006421_pt1 | contig 14242 bp, 13 predicted proteins | sample KBSCornC52_FD_184301 | JGI IMG/M metagenome (GOLD analysis project Ga0207667, IMG submission 184301) | Corn rhizosphere microbial communities from Kellogg Biological Station, Michigan, USA - KBS Corn C5-2 (SPAdes) (version 2) | ecosystem: Host-associated > Plants > Roots > Rhizosphere > Soil ... | reverse complement strand
CGAGCAGCGCGACCACGCAGGCGCCGTGCGTGACCCACATCCGCAGATAGCGGAAGTCGCCGCGCCGGAATGTGCGGAACGTGTCGGCGAACATCGCGGCGACGCTCATGGGCGGGCCGAACACGAGCCGTCCGACGAAGGTGGTGCGCGCAACCGTCAGTGCGCGACGCCAGCGCGGCAGCCGCGCCCACTGCTCGCGCGACACGTAGTTCGTTTCCGGGTCGACGCCCGGCACGGTCAGGTCCTCGTCGCGGTGATGATCGAGGTGCGTGTCGCGGTACAGCGTGTACGGATACCAGATCGTCAGCGGCGGATAGCCGAGCAGCCGGTTCACGAACGCGGAACGCGTCGGATGGCCGTGCAGCAGCTCGTGCTGCAGCGACATGTGCCATGCGCCGAGCAGGATCAGCGGCGGCGTCGCGGCCGCGAGCGGCAGGCGCTCGGCGCGCACGAGCAGCAGCACGACGAGCCAGCCGCCGTAGATCGCGACGACCAGCAGCCAGGTCGGCCACTCGGTGCGGGCGGTGAAGCGGGCGTCGAGCGTGGCGATCGCGCGCGCGTGGTCGACGTCGAAGTATTCGGCCATGGTGCTGAGGCGGGATGAAACGGGTAGTGCGGGCGATGCGCGAAGCGGACAAGCGCGCCGGTGCGGGGCGCGATGCGATGGGCCGACAGGTGTCGCGGCTCGCGCCCGACCGCTACAGCGGCATGCGACCGCGTTGCGACAGTGGAACGCTAACCGGGCTGCATCGTCAGGCCAACCAAGCAATTCGCATTTACTTATCGATGCGCGGCCGATAAGCATTGGCAGCCTCCGCCGGATGCCGAACCTTGGCGAAATGTGGGCGAGCCGGCTTTCTTACGGGCGCATCCGATGCGTAGAATGCACGCATGAGCCAATGGATCGCCGGACTGCCGATGTACAACGTGACGCCGCGCCACGCCGCACTGTGGCGTGCGTTGCTGCGTGACGCGCTCGACGCGTTCGCGCGCACCGGCGGGCCTGCCGACGTCGTGCTGCTGGATGAACCGTTCGGCGATCTGCACGCGCTGTGGTGGCGCAACGACCTGCTGTTGTCGCAGACGTGCGGCTATCCGTACCGGATGCTCGGCTTGCGCGATGCCGTGCACTTGATCGCGACACCGGCGTTCGATGCGCCCGGCTGCGACGGCGCGCGCTACAGCAGCGTGCTCGCCGTGTCGGCGCGCGTGCATGCGGGCGGTGCGACGACGCTGGCTGCGTGTCGCGGATTGCGGGCCGCATTCAACGGCGACGATTCGCACAGCGGGATGAACGCATTCCGGCATGCGGTCGCGCCGCATGCGCATGACGGACGTTTCTTCGGTTCGGTCGCGTCGTTCGGCTCGCACCTGAACGTGCTGCGCGCATTGGCGGCCGGTGCCGCCGATTGCGCGGCGATCGACTGTGTGACGTTCGCGTACGTGCGCGATGCGCTGCCCGAGCTGTTGAACGAGATCCGAATCATCGGCATGACGGCGTCGACGCCGGGGTTGCCGTTGATCGCGTCGAAGGCGCTGGAATGGGAGCGGGTGGAGGCGTTGCGGGATGCGCTCGATCACGCGGTCGCGGTCGATCCGGAGCGGGCGACACTGCTGAGGTTGAAGGGATTCGAGCGTTTGACGCCGGGCGCATACGACACGCTTGCCCGGTTCGCGCGGGACGCAGCCGCGCATGGGTATCCCGAGCTGGCGTGACGCGGCGGCGCGGCTGCCGTGACAGTCGCGCCGCTCGAAATCACTCCTCGTCCATCAACCGAACCTTGACCCGCTTGCCCTTGATCTTCCCCGCATTGAGCTTGCGCAGCGCATCGCGCGCGACGCCGCGCTCGATCGCGACATAAGTCGAGAACTCGGTCACGTTGATCTTGCCGATCTGCTTGCCGTCGAACCCCGCATCGCCGGTGAGCGCGCCGAGCACGTCGCCCGGGCGGATCTTGTCCTTGCGCCCGCCAAGGATCTGCAGCGTTTCCATCGGCGGCAGCAGCGTGTCGTTGCCGGCCGGCTTCAGTTCCGCGAGCGGATGCCATTCGACTTCGCGCTTCAGCGCCTGCTCGATCGCGCCCACGCGACCCATCTCGTCCATGCTGGCGAGGCTCAGCGCCCAGCCTTCCTGATCCGCGCGGCCGGTGCGGCCGATGCGGTGCACGTGCACCTCGGGGTCGGGCGTCACGTCGACGTTGATCACCGCCTCGAGCTGCGCGATGTCGAGCCCGCGCGCGGCGACGTCGGTCGCAACCAGCACCGAGCAGCTGCGGTTCGCGAACTGGATCAGCACCTGGTCGCGCTCGCGCTGGTCGAGCTCGCCGTGCAGCGCGAGCGCGTGGAAGCCCTGCGCGTGCAGCACGTCGAGCAGGTCGCGGCATTGCTGCTTGGTATTGCAGAACGCGATCGTGCTTACCGGCCGGTAGTGGTTCAGCAACTGGCCGACCGCGTGCAGACGTTCGGTTTCCGCCACTTCGTAGAAGCGCTGGCGGATCTTGCTGTTGTCGTGGCGCTCCTCGAGCTTCACTTCCTTCGGATTGCGCAGGAACTGCTGGCTCAGCTTCGCGATGCCGTCCGGATAGGTCGCCGAGAACAGCAGCGTCTGGCGCGTCGTCGGGCACATCCGCGCGACCTTCGCGATGTCGTCGAAGAAGCCCATGTCGAGCATCCGGTCTGCTTCGTCGAGCACGAGCGTGTTCAGCGCGTCGAGCTTCAGGTTGCCGCGGTCGAGGTGATCCATGATGCGGCCGGGTGTGCCGACGACGATATGCGCGCCGTGTTCGAGGCTCTGCGCCTGCGGGCGCATCGGCGTGCCGCCGCACAGCGTCAGCACCTTCACGTTCTCCTCGGCGCGCGCGAGGCGGCGCACTTCCTGCGCGACCTGATCGGCGAGCTCGCGCGTCGGGCACAGGACCATCGCCTGCACGTCGAAGCGGCGCGTGTCGAGGCGCGCCAGCAGCGCGAGCGAGAACGCGGCGGTCTTGCCGCTGCCCGTCTTCGCCTGCGCGATCAGGTCGTGGCCGGCCAGCGCGATCGGCAGGCTCGCGGCCTGGATCGGCGTCATGTCGACGTAGCCGAGCTGCGTGAGGTTCGCGAGCGCGGCGGGCGTCAGCGGCAGCGCGCTGAAGGGCGTGGCGGTCGGCTGGGTCATTCCACGTCTCCGAGGTAAGGGCGGCCGGCCATCTGCTCGTAGACGACCGTGCCGTCTTCCGCGTCGAAGCGCTCGAGATAGTTGCGCGCGCCGCATAGCGGGCAGCGGAACAGCAGCCCCTGGCCTTCGTCCTTGATCACGACGTCGGACGTCTCCCACTGCGTGCCGCAGCTCTGGTTTCTGCAGGTAAACACGGTCATTCTCCAGCTGAATTCGGTTGGTGGCGCGCCCGGCGGGCGCGGCAACGGGGTGCGGCGCTCGCGCGGCTCGGGCGCGGGCCGCACCGGCGGTCGCGTGGACCGCATCGATGCGGGTGGTGGATCGGGGGCGACAACGTCGCGCGTGCCCGCAATTCTAGCGGATGCGGAGGGCCGGTAGCGGAGGGCCGGTAGCGGACGGCCGGCGGCCGAGGGCCGGTAGCGGGTGCAGGTGCCGCTGGCGGACGACCGCTGGCGGTCTCTCGGCCGCGCCCAGGTCGACTGTCGGCAACCGGCGAGGACGCCCCGCCGATCGGTGCGGGCGGCGTCACCCGCATCAGCCATGTAAAACGGCCGCCCCGGAGGGCGGCCGTGCGACGCGATGAAACGGGGCCGGACGCGTTACAGCGCCATGTCGGCCGATGCCTTCGCGGGGCGCGCCGGGGCCGAGCCCGTCGCCTGCGACGGCGTCGTCAGGTCGATCTTCGGCGGCGGCGACAACTGCAGCACGTCGCTCGTATAGGTCCATTCCTCGACGACCTTCGCCGGGCTGTCGTTCAGCTTCGTGCCGTAGCTCGGCACGATCTGGCGCATCTTCTGCTGCCATTCCGGCGTCGCGACCTTGTCCTTGAACACCTTCTGCATCAGGTTCAGCATGATCGGCGCCGCCGTCGACGCGCCCGGCGATGCGCCGAGCAGGCCCGCGATGCTGCCATCCTGCGAGCTGACGATCTCGGTGCCGAGCTTCAGCACGCCGCCCTTCTTCGGGTCGCGCTTGATGATCTGCACGCGCTGGCCAGCCTGCCACAGGCGCCAGTCTTCCTTCTTCGCGTCGGGGAAATATTCCTTCAGCGCGTTGAAACGGTCGTCGTCCGACAGCATCAGCTGGCCGGCGAGGTACTGGACGAGCGGGAATTCGTCGACGCCCACGCGCATCATCGGCGCGACGTTGTGCAGGTTGGTACTCTTCGCGAGGTCGAAGTACGAGCCGTTCTTCAGGAACTTGGTCGAGAACGTCGCGAACGGCCCGAACAGGATGATCTTCTTGCCGTCGATGATCCGCGTGTCGAGGTGCGGCACCGACATCGGCGGCGAGCCGACCGACGCCTTGCCGTACGCCTTCGCGAGATGCCGCTTCACGACCTCGGGGTTGTCGGTCACGAGGAACGAGCCGCCGACCGGAAACGCGCCGTAGTCCTTCGCCTCGGGGATGCCCGACGCCTGCAGCAGGTGCAGCGCACCGCCGCCCGCGCCGATGAACACGAACTTCGCGTCGACGGCCTGCGGCGGTTCATCCGAGTGCAGCTTGACCCACGACACGTGCCACGTGCCGTCCGCGTTGCGCGAGATCTCGCGCACTTCGCTCGACAGCGACAGCGTGAAGTTCGGCTGCGTCTTCAGGTAGCCGACGAACTGGCGCGTGATCTCGCCGAAGTTCACGTCGGTGCCGATCGGCGTCCAGGTGGCGGCGACTTTCTGCGAGCGGTCGCGGCCTTCCATCATCAGCGGCACCCACTGCTTGATCTGGTCGTAGTCTTCCGAATACTGCATCCCGCGGAACAGCGGGCTCGCCTGCAGCGCGTCGTAGCGCTTCTTCAGGAAGCGGACGTTGTCGTCGCCCCACACGAAGCTCATGTGCGGCGTCGAGTTGATGAACGAATGCGGGTTCTTCAGCACGCCCTGGCGGACCTGCCAGGCCCAGAACTGGCGCGAGATCTGGAACGACTCGTTGATCTCGATCGCCTTCGAGATGTCGACCTTGCCGTCCGCCTTCTCCGGCGTGTAGTTCAGCTCGGCGAGCGCCGAATGGCCGGTGCCCGCGTTGTTCCAGCCGTTCGAGCTTTCCAGCGCGACGCCGTCGAGGCGCTCAACCATCGTCATCGACCAGTCGGGCTGGAGCTCGTGCAGCCAGACGCCGAGCGTCGAGCTCATGATGCCGCCGCCCACCAGCAGGACGTCGACCTTCTTCGTATCGGCGGCGTGCGCGGACGACGCGGCGACGCACAGCGCGAGCGCCGACAGTATTACCCGTAACGTTTTGATCACAACAGATCCCTCTTCAACTTGAATGCATCGGTTTGCCGTGCCGCCCGGCCGACGCCGAATCGCAACCGGCTCGCGCATCCGGAGATCCGGATCGCGAATCCGGAATTCCGGATCGACCGTGTTTACCGTTGCATTTGCGCACGCGCGGCCGTCGCGAAGGACACCTTCGGATCGGCTTGTCGCAGGCAGGCAAATGCGTGCGTCGCGATGGCGCGCAACGCGCCGGGGGCCTCGCGGCAAGCCTGCGCGGAAGGCGCTTCGGGTTGCGTGGAAAGAGGCCGCGCGCGACGCGTTTTGCGGGGGCGGTATGGCAAGGGGCGCGTAATGTAACCGAACTCGTTTGCTGTGTCACAAACGAAAAATGCCCTTGTTTTCGTGGGGTTTTTTGCGTGTCCGGGATTCCGGAACGACGGTCGCCGGAACCGGAAAAGATGTGGATAACCGAGGGGGAGGGGGATGGAATTCGGGCGCGTCATGTCGCGGCATCGCGCCGCGACATGATCGCTTTACGTCAGGTCAGTTCACGTCACTTGGCAAAAGTGTTGTGGCAAAACTGCTCGTACGCTTGCGCCGAATTCGCGAAACCCTTCTGCTTCGCGAGCTCCCACGGGCGCTCGCATTGCTGGGTCTGTTCGCACCACGAATAGCCGGCCGAGCCGATGCAGCCGTGCGCGTCGCGCTCGCCGCCGACCATCGGCGGGGCGCCCGGCGCGGCAGGTTGCGCGGGCGTCGACGAAGCGGCCGGTGCGGACGATTGCGCCGCACAGCCGCCCAATGCGAGTGCGCAGGCGATCGTTGCGGCAAGCGAGGCGGAAGGTAGAAGGCGTTTCATAGGATTGCGCTCCATGAAGTGACGATCGACAGCGGATGCCCGCGCGCGGGCGCATGACAACACGAACGATCACGCATCCGGCACCGGCACGCGCGACGAGAACTTGACCTCGCGCAGCGCGAGGCTCGACTGGATCGACGACACGCCGGCCTGCTTCCTCAGCACGCGTTCGACGAATTCCGAGTACGCGTCGAGATCGGCCGCGACGACCTGAAGGATGTAGTCGGCCGCGCCGGTGATCTTGTGGCACGACGTCACTTCGTCGTGACGCCGCATCACCTCCTCGAAGTGATCCGGATCCTGGTCCGAATGCATGTTGAACGTGATCTGCACGAACGCGAACACGTTCATGCCGAGCGCGCGCCGGTCGAGGTTCGCCTGGTAGCCGGTGATCACGTGCTCGTCCTCGAGCCGCTTGCGGCGGCGCCAGCATGGCGTGACGCTCAGCGACAGCTTCTCGCCGAGCGTCGCGTTCGACAGCGCGCCGTCTTCCTGCAGCAACCGGAGCATCGCGCGGTCGACGCCGTCCAGTTCCACCGAAGCGCGATTTTTGCTCATTGCCGGGTCTCCGTAGACGGTTTTCTCAAAATTGTACGAAACGAAAGGGTGGAAAGCAAAGTTATTGCCGGCCGGCATCAATAGACTGTTTTCACCCCTCACAGCCTTCACTGCAACGGTCAACCATGCTCACGGTCTACAGCAGCGATCACCATCTGCATCGCGGCGTCGAACTGAAGGACGGCGCGATCACCGAGTCGTTCGAGAACCCCCTGCGTGCCGAGACGGTGCTCGCGCAGGTGCGCGCGGCCGGCCTCGGCGACGTGATCGCGCCGCGCGCGTTCGACCGCGCGTGCTACGCCGGCGCGCACAGCGCGCGCTATGTCGCGTTTCTCGCCGGCGCGTGGGACGAATGGACCGCGACCGGCCGCACCTGCCAGGCGCTGCCGCTCGTGTGGCCGGTGCACGCGATGCCGTCGTCGGCGACGCTGCCCGACTTCATCGACGGCAAGCTCGGCTTCTTCGCGATGGACGCCGGCGCACCGATCAACGCCGGCACGTGGGACGCGGTGAGCGCGAGCGCGAACTCGGCGCTCACCGGCGCCGACCTGTTGTCGAACGGCGGCGCGCGCGCGGCGTTCGCGCTGTGCCGCCCGCCCGGCCACCATGCGGGGCGCGAGTACATGGGCGGCTACTGCTACCTGAACAACGCGGCGATCGCCGCGCAGCACGGCATCGCGAGCGGCGCGTCGCGCGTCGCGGTGCTCGACGTCGACTTCCACCACGGCAACGGCACGCAGGACATCTTCTACGACCGCGCGGACGTGCTGTTCGCGTCGATCCACGGCGAGCCGCCGGTGTCGTATCCGTACTTCTCCGGCTACGCGCACGAGCGCGGCGGCGGCGCGGGCGACGGCTTCAACCTGAACCTGCCGTTGCCGAAGGGCACGCAGTGGGACGCCTACGCGGCGGCGCTCGACCACTCAGCCGCCGCGATCGCCGCGCATGCGCCCGACCTGCTGGTCGTGTCGCTCGGCGTCGACACGTTCGAGCACGACCCGATCAGCCATTTCCGCCTGCGCTCGCCCGACTACCTGCGCGTCGGCGAAGCGCTCGCGCGCCTGAAGCTGCCGACGCTGTTCGTGATGGAAGGCGGCTACATGGTCGAGGAAATCGGTATCAATGCGGTGAACGTGCTGCTCGGTTTCGAAGGGCGCGCGTGACCGTATCGCGTTGCCTTTGATGAACGACGATCCCGTCACGAACGAAGCGCGACAACGAAGGAGACGACCTATCGCGTTGTCGCGACCGATGCGCAGCAAGGGCCCGCGCTGGCGATGTATGCGGCGAAGCAGCTGGGCATCAGGACGGTGGCCGTGGTCGACGATGCGACCGCGTACGGGCAGGGCCTCGCGACCGAGTTCGAGAAGGCGGCGAAATCGGCCGGGATGAAGGTCATCTCGCGCGATGCGACCAACGACAAGGCGATCGACTTCCGCGCGATCCTCACGAAGCTCAAGGGCGAGAACCCCGACGCGATCATGTACGGCGGGATGGATGCGACGGGCGGCCCGCTCGCGAAGCAGGCACGCCAGCTCGGCCTGCGCGCGAAGATCCTCGCCGGCGACGGCGTGTGCTCGACCGACCTGCCGAAGCTCGCGGGTCCGGCGTCGGACAATGTCGTGTGCTCGGAAGCCGGCATCGCGCTCGAGAAGATGCCGGGCGGCGCGGCGTTCGTGAAGCGTTACGAAGCGCGCTACCACCTGCCGATGCAGGTGTACGCGCCGTTCTCGTACGACGCGGTGTACATCATCGTCGACGCGATGCAGCGCGCGAATTCGACGGACCCGGCCAGGGTGCTGGCCGCGATGCCGGCGACCGACTATCGCGGCGTGATCGGCGAAACGAGCTTCACGCCGCAGGGCGACCTGAAGCACGGCGCGATCTCGGTGTTCACGTACAGGAGCGGCAGGAAGGCGCTGCTCGATATCGTCAGGATGTGACGCAGGCGGGGCGCGCCGCGCGGCATGCGCGGTCGTGCGCCCCGACGTGTCACGACGCCTGTACGCGGCGCGGCTCGATCTGCTGCGGCTGCCGTTCGACGTCGTGCACGATGTGCAGCTCGCGCGTGCGGATCGGCAGCGCGCAGTCCGCGTCGGCGAGCGTCTTGCGCACCTGGCGCGCGAGGCGCCAGCGCATCGCCCAGAACTTGTCCGTGTGCGTCCATACGCGCATGTTCGCGACGGCCGTGCTGTCGTCGAAGCGCATCACCATCACGTCCGGCGCGGGATCCTGCAGCACGTCGGGATCGGCTTCCGCCAGCGCGCGCAGCGCATCGAGCGCACGGTCGATGTCGTCGTGCACGGACACTTCCACTTCGAGATCGAGACGGCGGGTCGGATTGCGCGTGTAGTTGCGGATCGCGCTGCCCCACAGCGCGCTGTTCGGCACGTATTCGCAGATGCCGTCCGGCTTCGTCAGCCGCGTCATGAAGAGCCCGACCTCGTCGACGGTGCCCGCGACACCCGTGCCGCCGTCGATGTAGTCGCCCACCTTGAACGGGCGCAGCAGCAACAGCATGATGCCGGCCGCGATGTTCTGCATCGTGCCTTGCAGCGCGAGCCCGATCGCGAGGCCGGCCGCGCCGAGCACCGCGACGATGCTCGCGGTTTCGATGCCGAGCTGTGAAAGCGCACCGACGATCGCGACGATGCGGATGCCCCACACGGCGACGTCGCAGAGGATCGGCCGCAGCGTGTCGTCGACGCGCTCCTTGTTCGCGAGCAGCCGGCTCAGCCAGTTGCCGATGCGCTTCGACAGCCACCAGCCCGCGACGAGTAGCGCGAGGGCGGCGCAAAGCCTGAGCGAAAGCGTGGACAACGCGTTCCACAGGAACGTCCAGCGTTCCGGATGAAGATGATCGAGAAACATGACGGGATTCCGGTTTGAGGACAGAAGGCGCGACGGGTGGCGTCGTCCGCCGTGATCGGCGGGTATCCGCTCGTGCGTCGGCCGCCCTCGACTGTACACGCCATGGGGTATCACGCGTCAATGCTTGGGACCGGATCTCGCGTGTCTTCGCCGTGAAAATGGTGCTTTGGTTTGTGTACTAATCGAGCCTTCCAACAAATAAGACTTGTCCTATTTATCTATGTTTGCCGGGCCGATACACTCGCTTCCAGGCTACCGGATCGCGATGACCGTTCCTCCGCGATAACCGGTTTTCCCCCTCCTTTTTCATTGATAGCGAGTGACGACGCAATGCGGCTTGACCTGTGTTTACGTCTCGCACGCGAACAAGGTCGGCCCGCGCGCTGCGGCGCCATCCGCTTTCCGCTTCGCCGCGCGCTGGTGCGCGGTGTCGTTGCCGCGGCGTGGCTTGCCGGCATGCAGGGTGCAGTGGCGTGGGCGTCTTCCGCCACGCCGTTTTCGCCCGTGACTGCGCAAGCGGCCGACCTTGTCGACGTGCCTTTTTTCAGTTCCGCCCGGACCATCTGGGGCGGCTTGCTGGCATCGACCGCCGTGCCGCGTGTCGCGCTGGAGCCGGATGCGACGAGCACGTCGGTTCCGTTCACGATGCGTACCGGTGCATGTGCGCCGTACATCGTCCTCTGCGATGCGGCACGCGAGGCGATCGAGCGCGGTTACTCGGCCCGCTTCAACTACGGTTTTGCGTCGCCGCTTCCGGCAATCGGCGTTCGGCCGGCGTTCGACGCGCGTCCTGTCGATCTCGCGTCCGCCGAGCCGTTCGTGCTCGCGGAGAAGGAGAGCGGCACGCGAGCCGGCGCGATCACCGGCAGCCTGCGCGCGTCGCTCGCACGCGCCGATCTGCCGGCCGGCGTCGCCGCGCAGGTCACGCGCATGCTGGCCGGTCGGATCGATTCGACGCAGCGCGGCGCGATCGGCGATACCTTCCGCGTCGCCTTCGGACCGGACGACAGCGCGACCCTGCCGGGCCGCGTGCGCGTGACGGCGCTCGACATCCGCTTTCGCGGCCAGCGTGTCGCGGCCATGTGGTTCGCGCTGCAGGCTGGCTCGCGAGGCGCGTACTACGATCTCGACGGCATGCCGCTCGCGGGCGCGCGGTTCGCGATGCCGGTCAACGCAACGCGAATCAGCTCGCGATTCGGCGCGCGCGTGCATCCGGTCACGGGCGTGCGTCACGTCCATTCCGGTGTGGACCTGGCCGCGCCGACGGGCCGTGCCGTCCACGCGTCGGAGCGCGGGGTCGTGACTTTCATCGGCACCGAGCCGGGCGGCTATGGAAAGTACGTGGTGATTCGGCACGACGGCGGCTATGCGTCGTACTACGCGCACCTGTCGGCGTTCGAGCCGACGCTGCGAACCGGCGCGCGGGTCGTGCGCGGCCAGCGTGTCGGCGCCGTCGGCAGCACCGGCACCGCCACCGGCCCGCATCTGCACTTCGAGGTGCGGCGACATGCCCGCCTCGTCGATCCGATCGAACTGGTGCAGGCGGCCAGGGCGGCGAAACTGAAGGGCGAGCAGCGGGTCGCGTTCAATCGCGTGGCTCACGCCGCGCGCACGCAGCTGGCCGCGGCCACGTTGGCGCCGCCGCTCGCGATGTCGCAGCGCGGCGCAACGAACGACGGCTGACCGTCGAGCTGAGGCGGTCGCCGCCGTGGGCGGCGACGCGCACCTCGGTGCGGCGTACCAATGCAAACCGCCACGCCGGGCGGCGTGGCGATGATTGGCAGGACGCGGCTGCTTAGCCGAGCGGCCAGTTCAGGATTGCGATGCCGTCGTTGTAATCGCCGTCCGTTCCGTCTTCCGACCCGACGAGCCCGAAGTAGGTCTTCTTGAAGATGTCGACCTGGCGCGAACCGATCTTCGACGGTTTGCCGTTCGCCGTCACCACCACGCGCACCTTCCCTTTGCCCGAGTTCACGATCTGCGTGTTCAGGTTCGCGTCCTGCGTGCCGGCGCCCTGGAACGTTGCGGCCGGCTTCGGGTTGTCGTCGACAAAGACTTCGATCGTCTGCTGCGCGGACGAATTGACCAGCGCCGTCACGCCGAACGCGATGTTCGGCGGCAGATTGAAGACGCCGTCGCGTTCGCCGCCGCCGGTCGTCGTGCCCGGCTGGGTGGGCTCCGGTTGCGGCGTCGCTTTCGAGAAGTAATTGACCACCGCGCCGACGCCGAACTTTGCCGCGGCCCCCGGCAGCACGCCGGGCGCGCCGGCCCACGTAACCGTGCAGGCGATCACCTGCCCCGCCGCATCGGCCTTCACCTTGTTCTGCCAGCTGCCGACGTCGAAGCTGTACGGGATGGTCGCGATGTCGACGAACACATCGTATTGCGGCAGCTTTTCCACGAGCTGCGTGGTCATGAACTGGCGCATCCGGTCGAGCACCGCCTGGTCGCCGTTCGCCTGTACGGCGATTGCATCGTTGCCCGCGAGTTGCAGGAGTGCGTAAAGATCGTCATGGGTAAACGGTTGTGACATGTCGTCCTCGTCTCGATGATAGGTCTCGCATCGCGCGGCCGGCGAGTGGATCCCGCCGTTGTCGCGCACGGAGTACAGCGTGGGACTGCAAATGACTGCTCGATTGAATCGATTCGCAATGCGTGGGTGCTCCCGGCGCCATTGCGGGTTCGACAGCGGCGCGCGAGGTTCTCTGCGCGCCGCCGGGGGGCCGTGGTAGCGCGCGTCAGGTCAGCCGATCGGCCACTGGAGCACGACGATGCCGTCGTTGTAGTCGCTGTCGTGACCGTCTTCCGATACGACGATCCCGAAGTTGACCGTGAACGGCGAGCCGTCCGACTTCTTGCCGTTGATCGGCGCGAGGCGCGCATCGGTGGCGGACGCCTTGCCGTTCACCGTCACTTCGAAGCGGAGCTTGCCATTGCCCGAATTCAGCGTGGACTCGCGCGGGCCGTCGCGCGTGGTCAGCTTGTGATAAGCGGCCGGTTCCTTGCTGTCTCCGATGAACAGCTTGATGTGCTGCTGCTCGGCGGCGTTCGCGAAGAAAATCGCACGGAAGTCGGTGTTCGGCGGGATCGAAAACTCGCCGGCACGATTCGAGGATGTTTGAGAGTCGGCCATGTTTCCTCCTGAAGATCGATGGATAAGGCGTTTCACCGTGTCGCGCAAACGTTTGCTGTTTTAAACACGGCCCGGCCAGCATGGCGAAAAATAAATAAAAAAATATTCGGCCGGGAATGGAAATTGTTCGGAAAATCGAAAGCTGAAACAGTCCGATTTAATGACGTGAATTCGATTAACTGTCGCTCGATATATTCGTGAAATTATATCGATGCATGTCGCGAATTCCGGAATGATGGGCGGCGCGGGCGGGAAGGGAGGGAGGATCCGGCTTCGGAGCAGGCGCTCGGCGTTCGCATATGGCAGCGTGTTGTTTCAACATCGTCTTTCTCTGTCGTGGCCGCGCCCACCGGCCACCACCGAACGCCCACGCCGAAGCCGGATCGCAACGGGAGGGGTGTGCGGCGCCGGCGAACGTTGATGACCGGCTCACTCCGAACTTGAACAAGACACGCCACCGGCGTCACACCCGACAAGCATATCGACCCGCTGTCGCGGCGCCTATCGGACGAGGCTGATTCTTGCGTGCGATATCGCACCGCACTGGCCTGACATACCTGACAGGCGATCAATTTCGAGATTAGCGGTATCGTGCACGCAACGCGCGCGCCCGACGTTCGGCGGCATTTTTGATTCAACCGGCCCGTTGCGGGGCCCTTACGAGGACAGTGCGATGACGAAACCCGATATTCTGAAAGGCGAGATCAAGGAGCAGGCCCAGGAAGCAGACCGTCACAACCTGGCGCGGCCCGCGGTGAATGGCGCACTGTGGGCGCGCGGCCTGACGACGCAGCGCGTGGCCGACCTGTTCAGGACGCTGCCGGGCCTGCCGGGACACTGGATGCAGCTGCAGAATGAAGTCAACGCCGGAAATCGCTATTTCTATGGCGTCCAGAACGGTCACCAGACCACCGACGAAGGAAAGGAACTGATCCGCTGGATCGCCGACGCGGTGGTCAGCGCGGCGCAGAAGGCGGGGTTCGATTTTCCGTTGCAGCAGCTTCGGTTTACGGCCGATACCGGCTGGCTGAAGCTGCAGCGGGTGTCGGGGCGCGTGATGGTGTTGTCGCGGCCTTGAGGTCGGAGACGCGTGCCACTTCGGTCCGGAAAAAAGCGGCCGTGTTCATTCGTGGCAGACGCGGTATCAGTGCGCGCGCGATGCGTGATCGACGAGTCAGTATTGCTGGCTCGCACTCAGTCCCCGTCGGGCCGATGTGCCGTTTTCTTCGATAGAACCACCGGTCCGAAAGAAATTGCGCGGTGCGTGACTGTGTCCGGTCCGCCTAGCCACGCCCACTTGTAGATGCCCATCGCCTGCATACAGGTTCGGCAATCCGCGTTCGCTTGGGTGTCACGGTTCACGAGGACGTCATTCGCGTCGTGCGGATAGCATTCGAACTCATGCGCCGGGCACGGCCGTCAGGGGTGCAGGTGTGCGCTCACGGTGTCCT
>Ga0207667_10006417_pt1 | contig 14247 bp, 14 predicted proteins | sample KBSCornC52_FD_184301 | JGI IMG/M metagenome (GOLD analysis project Ga0207667, IMG submission 184301) | Corn rhizosphere microbial communities from Kellogg Biological Station, Michigan, USA - KBS Corn C5-2 (SPAdes) (version 2) | ecosystem: Host-associated > Plants > Roots > Rhizosphere > Soil ... | reverse complement strand
CGCGATTGGCGATCAGCAGCTTTTGAATCGGCATCAGGCGATGACGACCAGCGGCTGGTCGAACTCGACCGGTTGGCCGGGCTCAACCAGCAGCTGCTTGATGATCCCCCCATGCGGAGCGGTGATGGGGTTCATCACCTTCATCGCTTCCACGATGAGCAGAGTGTCGCCCGCTTTTACCGCGTTCCCGACCGAGACGAATGGCGGCGCGCCAGGCTCGGGCGAAAGATAGGCGGTGCCGACCATGGGGGATTTGACGGTCTCGCCAACTACATCGCCGATCGCCGGTTCTGCGTGCATCGGGGGCGCCATCATTGGCTGCGGCGCAAGCGCCGCTGCGGCTGGCGCGGGTACGGCAGAGACCGGCGCTGGTTCGCGGCGGACCCGGATCTTGCGCTCACCGTCGGTGACTTCGATTTCGGTGAGATTGTTCTCGCTCAGCAGGTCGGCAAGCTCGCGCACCTGGGAAGGATCGATTCGCATCGAACCCTCTGGCGCGCCGCTCCCCTTGGTAGGTTCGGCCATTAATATCCCCTTGAAACCTGGCCCTTGGCCTCGGCGGCGCCTTTGCAGAGTGCGGCCGCCGCGTCCAGCGCCTCGACATAACCCTCGACGCCCTTGCCCTTGATCACCCGTGTCGCCGCCATGGCCACATAGTCGGTGTGGCGGAAGGATTCGCGCGTATCAGGATCGCTGAGATGCACTTCTAACACCGGTGTTCGGATCGCTTTCACCGCATCGTGCAGCGCCACCGAAGTGTGACTGAAGCCGCCCGGATTAATGATCACGGCTCCGGCGCCGCTGTCCTCCGCTTCATGCAACCAGTCGATCAAGTGCCCTTCATGATTGGACTGCCGAATGAAGAGCCTGATCCCCAGCCGGTCCGCGCGATCCGTCAGAATGACGGCGATATCGTCCAGAGTCTGAGTACCGTAGATTTCCGGCTCGCGCTTTCCCAGCCGATTGAGGTTGGGTCCGTTGAGCACGTAGATCACAGGTGGCGCCGGCATGGCGGGCTCTATATGAGCGACTCTGAGAAAGCACAAAGCGCGTTCGATTAATGGTTGAAACTGTTCAGGAAACGATCTGCGTCCGAGTCAACGGTGAGGCGAAGTCCGTCTCCGCTGGCCTGAGCATCGCCGGTCTTCTGGCCGAGATCGAGATCGACCCGAAAAAGGTCGCGGTCGAGCGCAACCTGGACATCGTGCCGCGGGCGCTGCTCGACGAGGTACGGGTCGAGGACGGCGACACGCTCGAAATCGTGCATTTCGTGGGAGGAGGTTGAGTGACCGCGCAGCAGGAAATCAGGGCCGACACCTGGACCGTCGCCGGGCGCGCCTTCACCTCGCGCCTGATCATCGGCACGGGCAAGTATAAGAATTTCGAGGAGAACGCTGCCGCCGTGGAAGCCTCGGGCGCGGAGATCGTCACCGTTGCCGTGCGCCGGGTCAACATCGCCGATCCCAACCAGCCGATACTGACCGACTTCATCGATCCGAAGGCGATTACCTATCTGCCCAACACCGCCGGCTGCTTCACCGCCGACGAGGCGATCCGGACCCTGCGGCTGGCGCGCGAGGCAGGGGGCTGGAATCTCGTGAAGCTGGAAGTGCTCGGCGAAGCGAAGACGCTTTACCCCGACATGCGCGAGACCCTCCGCGCAACCGAGCAGCTGGTGAAGGAGGGGTTCGAGCCCATGGTCTATTGCGTTGACGATCCGGTTGCCGCCAAGCAGCTTGAGGAAGCGGGCGCGGTCGCGATCATGCCATTGGGCGCGCCGATCGGCTCGGGGCTCGGTATCCAGAACAAGGTGACGATCCGCCTGATCGTCGAAGGCGCCAAGGTTCCGGTGCTGGTCGATGCGGGAGTGGGCACAGCGAGCGACGCGGCGGTAGCCATGGAATTGGGATGCGAAGGTGTTCTGATGAACACGGCGATTGCCGAAGCCAAGGAGCCGGTGCTGATGGCCCGGGCGATGAGGGCTGCGGTCGAGGCGGGGCGTCTCGCCTACCTGTCAGGACGCATGGGCCAGCGCAAATATGCCGATCCGTCGAGCCCGCTGGCCGGATTGATTTGAAGTCCGCCGCGATACCGCTTTTATTCCTTCTCGGAGGGACGAATGCGGCTCCGATCAACCAAGGTCCGAGTTACGAGATCAGCCTCGACCGCCATCGACCAGATCAGGTTGAATTCTCGCTCAGCTTGCCAGCTGAAGAGGAACTGCCGCTCTCATCTATGAAATCATCTGCACAGCCGGCTGTTGTACCTGCGTGCGGTTCCACCCCGCTCAAGCAGATTGGCCCAGAAAAATGGATCAAGCCGAGCGGGTGCACAGAGGTTCACTGGTCGGCACCGTTGTCAAATTTGGACAGTATGCCCTTCGACGGGAGTAGCCCCGTTTCAGGCTGGAGCAGACAACATCAACTATGGCTACTTACGGGAACGCTTCCCTGGTTGCGGTTCAAAAGCCAGCCGACAGCGCCAGTGCATGTCATCGCTCAAACGGATGACGGAAGCTTGTCGGTAGGATCGAAGCTTCCGGCCGATAGCAGCATCCCGATTGCTATCGTCGTCGGGAGGCCAGCCCACACCTATTCGGCTGGCGGGTTCACGATCGATGTTTATGGCGAAGCACCGTCGGGACCAGCGCAAGAGCGACTGGAGCGTTTGCTCGTGACGACATTGGCAGACTGGCGGCGCGACCTGTTTTCACGGAGCGGCCGTCCGGAGGATCGCCTCAACTATGTCTGGTTCGGTTCTTCGCCAGGTGCGGAGCCGGGCATTTTTGCATCGGCGAATTCAGATGCGATTTTGATTCAATACATTCCCGATCCGAAGAGCGCTGATCCCGATGCGAAGCTTGCCGCAGGTATTTTCGGCACCGGTGCACACGAAGCTTTCCATGCGCTGGGCGCCGTCAGCGGCGCGCCCACATGGGCGAACGAGAGCCTCGCGATGTATTTCGCTTATGCGGCCGCAGGGCGGCATCTTTCAGCCAAGTCGCTTCGGCTATTTTCCGAATTGGTCAATGCACCGTCCGACAAGCCGATTTTGGCCACCGAGAAGGAAGTCGAAAAGGGCGATCAGTCGGATTATGGCACGTTCTACAGCAAGGGCGCGCGTTTCTGGGTCACCATCGACAAGGTGCTAACCGTCAGGGGCAATGATTCCGGAAAACTCGCCGCGCTGATCAAGCAAACTAATGGGCTGGCCAGCCTGAACTGGTCGAACGCCGATGCTATCGCTGCCTATTTCGACCGTTATAGCAACGGCCGGGCCGGTCTGATCGTCCGTTGTTATCTGGTCGACAGCGGCTGCCGGGAAGCCAACAGGCCGCTGTGAGTATCGCCGGAACGCTGCCCCGAGGGGATGTGTTAACCGGACGAGGATTTGCTAAGGGCTCCTCATGACGAGCGATTTTACAGCCGAGCGCGAAGCGATGGTCGAGCGGCAGATCGAAAGCCGCGGAATCGACGATCCGAACATCATCGGCGCCTTCCGCACAGTGCCCCGCGAACTGTTCGTCTCCCCAGAATATGCAGAACTCGCCTATGGCGACCACCCGCTGCCGATCGAGGCGGGGCAGACGATCTCGCAGCCATATATCGTTGCGTTGATGATCCAGGCGGCCGGAATCAAGCCCGGCGACAAGGTGCTCGAGGTTGGTGGGGGATCGGGATATGCCGCGGCGGTCATCGGTCAGATTGCGGGCACCGTGATCTCCGTCGAACGCCAGCATGACCTGGTCGCGTTGGCACGTGGGCGGCTGTCGAGCCTGGGCTATGACAATGTGCGGGTTGTGGAGGGCGACGGAACCCGGGGCTGTCCTGACGAGGCGCCGTTCGATGCGATCCTCGCTGCCGCGAGCGGGAGCCATGTACCCCAATCTCTTGTCGGTCAGCTCGCCGATGGCGGCCGACTGGTAATGCCGGTCGGCGATCCCGGCTGGGTGCAGAAGCTCGTCAAGGTGACCAAGGGGCCCGACGGGAAACTCGTTACCGAGGACCTTGGCGGCGTCCGATTCGTTCCTCTGATCGGGGACGAAGGATGGGAAAATGCTGGAGGTCAGGGCTGAAGCCTTAGGCGAGCTGATCCGCCAATCCGCGGAGCCGCTGCCCGGTGATTTCGACGACCCGCGTTTCGGAGCGATGTTCGACCGCTTCGGTGATGCGCGCGTGGTGCTTCTCGGCGAGGCAAGCCACGGGACGAGCGAATTCTACCGCGCCCGAGCGGCACTCTCGAAACGGCTGATTGAGCGGCACGGCTTCACCATCGTCGCGGCCGAGGCGGATTGGCCGGATGCGGCCACCATCGACCGCTATGTTCGCCACCGGGAAGCGCGTGCGGGTGAACGAAAGGCGTTCGAGCGCTTCCCCACCTGGATGTGGCGTAATCACGAATTCGACTGGTTCATCCGCTGGATGCGCCGGCACAACGAGAAGCGCGGCTATGAGGCCATGGCCGGCTTTTGCGGCCTCGATCTGTACAATCTGAACGGCTCGATGCGGGCGGTGATCGATTTCCTGGAGAGGGAGGATCCGGAAGCGGCGAAGGTGGCGAGGAAGCGTTACGGCTGTCTCGAGCCCTGGGCCGAGGACCCGCAGCGTTATGGCGCGCTATCGCTTTACGAGGGCTATGCCCGCTGCGAGCAGCCCGTGATGGAGATGCTGCGCGATTTGATGCAGCGCAATTTCGAGGGCCTCAGCGAGGACTGCGACGAGTGGCTGGATGCGGCAGCCAACGCCCGGCTCGTCCGCGATGCCGAGCGCTACTATCGCGTGATGTATCGCGGGGCGGCGGAGAGCTGGAATTTGCGCGACACGCACATGTTCGAGACTTTGGAGCAATTGCTCGAAGCCAAGGGTCCGAACTCCAAGGCGATCGTCTGGGCGCACAACAGCCACATCGGCAACGCGGCTTTCACCGAAATGGGCCAGCATCGGGGCGAGCTGAACATCGGGCAGCTGGTCAAGGAGCGGTTCGACGCCAACGCCCGGCTGATCGGCTTCGGAACCCACACCGGAACGGTTGCCGCGGCCGACGACTGGGAGGAGCCGATGCGGATCAAGCCGGTTCGGCCATCGCTCCCCGACAGCTACGAACGCGCTTCGCATGACAGCCGCTTGCCGCGCTTCCTTCTCGATCTCAGGGAAGGCGAGGTCGGGCGCGAGATCGGTGAAGCACTCATGGAGCCGAAGCTCGAGCGGTTTATCGGGGTCATCTACCGGCCGGAGACCGAGCGCTGGAGCCATTATTCCGAATGTATCCTGCCGAAACAGTTCGATGCCTATGTTTGGTTCGACGAGACCAAGGCGGTGAATCCGCTTCCGGGTGAACAGCGCCCAGGCGACGAAGAGACTTACCCCTTCGGGCTTTGAGCCGAGCAACTTTCCACCCAATTGGATGTTGTTCTTTGGAACGACGGCATGCTCGGGCCGTAGACTCAGAAGAGTCTGGAGGAGCGCATGCCGCACCGGCGGGGCAGCTTTCGAGAAGACTGGAACGAGCTACTCAAGCGCTTCGCGCACAGGGGCACACCGGCCGCGACGGACGATCAGATTCGGGAGGCGAAGCAGAGGAAGCCTCGCCGCACGCCCGACGTCCACCAGGAATTGTTCAAACGCTCGCAAGGGCACGACCACGAGCGCAATGGCGCGGACGAGCACGCCGACTAGCGGCGCGACTTTTCTCTGATTGCCGAAATCGTCGTCGCATTGCTGATCTGCTCGACGTCGGTCTTGCAATGGATCAGGCGGATGCCGTTCCGCTTCAGCGCTTCTTCGAGGGCGGGGGTGAAAGCCTTTGTCGTCTCCACCGTTTCGGCCCAGCCGCCATAGGCGCGGGCGAGGGCGGCAAAATCGGGGTTCCTGAGCTCGGTCGCACTGATCCGCTCGGGATATTCGCGCTCTTGATGCATCCGGATCGTGCCGTAGCTGGAATTATCGACGAGGATCACGAGCAGATCGGCGCCATACTGGGCAGCGGTCGCCAGCTCCTGCCCATTCATCAGGAAATCGCCGTCGCCCGCGACGCACACCACCGGCCGGTCCCGGAAGCGGAGCGCGGCGGCTACTGAGGCAGGGAGGCCATAGCCCATGCTACCGGCGGTCGGTGCGAGCTGGGTCGGCATGCAGCCGTATCGCCAGTAACGGTGCCACCAGCCCGAGAAATTGCCTGCGCCGTTGCAGATGATCGTATTCTCCGGGAGCCGCTCGCGCATCGTGGCGACGCAGGGGCCGAGATCGAGCTTCACGCCTTCGCGCGGCTTGGGGTCGGACCAGTCGAGCCATTCGCGGTGCGCCTCTTCGCCGGCGGAGAAACGAACGAGGTCGGGGTCGATCCACTCGTCGAGCATCTCGGCGAACTCGCCCATGTCGGCGCAGATCGGCAGGTCCGCGTGATAGACCCGGCCGAGCTCGCTGGGATCCGGGTGGACGTGAACCAATGTCTGGCCCGGGTGGTCGGGCGCGATGAGCGTGTACCCGTCAGTCGTGGCTTCACCGAGCCGCGCGCCGACCGCGAGGATCAAATCGGCCTCGCGGATTCGCTGCTGGAGCTTGGGGTTCGGGCCGTAGCCGAGCTGGCCTGCGTAAACTCCACAGCTGTTCGCGATTGCGTCCTGGCGCCGAAAAGCGGCAGCCACGGGGATACCGTGGCGGAAAGCGAAGTTGGCGAAATGGTGCGCGGCGCGCGGGCTCCAGTCGGCGCCGCCGACGATCGCCACCGGCGCGCAGGCCTCCTTGAGCAATTCGAACAACGCCTGGACCGCGCCAGGATCGGGTGCTTCGGCGACGGGCGGCACCGGCGGACGGTCGGGCACGTCCACCTCGTCGCGAAGCATGTCTTCCGGAAGCGCCAGCACGACCGGCCCAGGCCGACCAGCGGTGGCGACGCGATAGGCGCGGGCGACATATTCGGGGATGCGTCGTGCGTCCTCGATCCGCGCCGCCCATTTGGCGATAGACCGGAAAAAGGCGGGAAAGTCGATCTCCTGGAAGCCCTCGCGGTCGCGGTCGCCGCGAGCGACGTCGCCGATGAAGAGGATCATCGGGGTCGAATCCTGGAAGGCGACGTGAACTCCGCCGCTGGCGTTGGTCGCGCCCGGGCCGCGGGTGACGAACGCGACACCGGGACGGCCAGTCATCTTTCCGTCGGCGTCGGCCATGTAGGCGACGCCGCCCTCCTGCCGGCAAACGATGGTGTCGATTTCCGGCGTGTCGCGCAGCGCGTCGAGAACGGCGAGGAAGCTTTCGCCCGGCACGGTGAAGATGCGGTCGCAGCCGTTGATCGTGAGCTGATCGACAAGGATTCGGCCGCCGGTGCGAGAGGTCATAGGCGGCGCGTTAGCGGTTAGGGGAGCGGCCGCAAAGCCCAAGCGATGCCGCGAACAACGATACAAATTGTGCGACCTCCTCATAGCTTATCGCGCGATCGAACTGTGCCGCACAATCTGAATGGCGTTCGATGAATTCGGCAGGAGCTAGTAGCAGAACCTCAAAATCGCTGTAGTTGAGCCAACCCGCTGAATTCGACTTGAAAGCGGCCCTCCGACGATAGTCTACCGCCTGCCGCAGCTCCAATTTTCCGTGCGGGGGTTTATCTTCGATGTGCAGCGCAAAGCGCCGTCCTTCCGCTTCGAACACGAGAAATATGTCGGTTTCGTTCTCCGATCCGTCGGGAAGCCTGCACCACCAGTGTTTCCACCAGTGCTTGGCCTTTCGAGCATTGGCTTGTTCTTCGACGAGCAGCCTCGCTTTGCCTGCATGCCTAGCGAAGCGCCCACCGGATAGAAGCCAGGTTTGGAAATGCTTATCGGTGGCGAGCCCTTCTGCGAATGCGTGGTCGAGATCTACCTCTTTGATATTCACGCCTGATGCACCACCTTCACCACCTGATAACCGCACCAGCCCCTGTCGCTGCCTTTCTACCGAACATAAGCACCGTGCATTGATTCCCGCTTTCGCGGGAATGACGGTTTAGGCTGGCTCTTCCTCGACAACCCGGCTCATCTTCAGCTTTCCGTTCTCGATCGCAAATCCGAGGCGGCCTTCGACGAGATCGAGCGCGTCGCGGCCGAATTCCTCGAACCGCCAGCCGCTGAGGATCGGCAGCTCCTCGCGCACTCCGGCGGCGAGCGCTTCCAGATCGTCGCTGCGCGCGATCAGCCGTGGCGCCACGCCCGATTCCTTGGCGCGGATCTTGAGCAGGAGCTTGAGCAGGTCGGCGACTAACACGCCGTCCTTGGTCAGCCCCGGCCGACGCGGCTCTCGAGCGGGCATTTCGTCAGGCTCGAGCGGCTTCGCGCTTTCGATCGCCTGCATGAGCCGCGCGCCGATGTCGTTGTTTTTCCAACCGGCCGACAGCCCGCGAATCCGGCCGAGATCGTCCTGGTTCTTCGGGGGATGAGCGGCGAGCTCGCCCAAAGTGTCGTCCTTGACGATCCGGCCGCGCGGGATGTTCTTGTTGCGCGCTTCGGTCTCACGCCAGGCGGCGATCGCCTTGAGGCGGCCGAGCACCGCCGGGTTGCGACCCTGGATACGCAGCCGCTTCCACGCCTGATCGGGTTCGACCGCGAAATTCGAGGGGTCCGACAGCCGCTCCATCTCCTCGTCCAGCCAGTCTCCGCGGCCCGTCTTCCTGAGCTTCTCGACAAGGCGCGGGAAAACCTTGGCGAGGTGAGTGACGTCGGCGATCGCATAATCGATCTGGCGCTTGTCGAGTGGGCGGCGGCCCCAGTCAGTGAAGCGGGCGCCTTTGTCGAGGCTGTGGCCCAGCATCGATTCGATGAGGTTGGAATAGCCGACCTGCTCGCCGTGACCGAGGGCCATCGCGGCAATCTGGGTGTCGAACAGCGCCTTGGGGAGCTTGCCGGTCATATTGTAGATGATTTCGAGGTCCTGGCTTCCGGCGTGGAAGACCTTCAGCACATCCTCATTCGCGACCAGCAGGTCGAGCAGCGGCTTGAGATCGATTTCTGCCTTTGGGTCGATTGCGGCGGCTTCCTCGGGGCTCGCCACCTGGATCAGACACAGGTCGGGCCAATAGGTATTCTCGCGCATGAACTCGGTGTCCACGGCGACGAACGGGTGCTGGGCGAGGCGATCGACGAGGGCGGAAAGCTCTTCGGTCTTGGTGATTAGGGGATGAATCTTCATGACAACAGGCGGCCCATAGCGCGGCGGTGCGCCTTGACAAACGCTTTCCCGAAAGGGAAGCGCCGCGGCGACTTTCCATAATCCGTCACCCCCGCGGAAGCGGGGTCCCGCTACTCTCAAAATCAAGCGGGATTCCCGCTTGCGCGGGAATGACGGGAGAGCAGAGAAGCCGAATAATGCACGCCTACCGAACCCACACCTGCGCCGAGCTGAACGCCGCCGATGTCGGCAAGACCGTCCGCCTTTCCGGCTGGATTCATCGCCGGCGCGATCATGGCGGAGTCCTCTTCATCGACCTCCGCGATCATTACGGGATCACGCAGATCGTCGCCGACGAGGACAATCCGGTGCAGGGGCTACTCGACTCGATGCGGCTGGAATCGGTAATCACGGTGACGGGCGAGGTCGTCGCCCGAGCGCCTGAAGCGATCAACCCGAAGCTTGCGACGGGCCAGATCGAGGTGGTCGCTCGCGAGGTCGTGGTGCAGAGCCAGGCGGACGAGCTGCCCCTGCCGGTCGCGACCGAAGCCGATTATCCTGAGGAGATCCGGCTGAAGTACCGCTATCTCGATCTTCGCCGCGAGCAGATGCACCGCAACATGCTTCTACGCTCGTTGGTGATTGCCTCGATCCGGCGGCGGATGATGGAGCAGGGCTTCGTCGAGTTCCAGACTCCGATCCTGACGGCGAGCTCGCCGGAGGGTGCACGCGACTACCTGGTCCCGAGCCGGGTGCATCCGGGCAAATTTTATGCGCTTCCGCAGGCGCCGCAGATGTTCAAGCAGCTGCTGATGGTCGCGGGGTTCGACCGCTATTTCCAAATCGCCCCCTGCTTCCGTGATGAGGACGCGCGCGCCGACCGAAGCCCGGGCGAATTCTACCAGCTCGACTTCGAAATGAGCTTCGTCACACAGGATGACGTTTTCAACGCGATCGAGCCGGTGCTGTGCGGCGTCTTCGAGGAATTCGGCGAAGGGAAGACGGTCACCAAGCCGCCGTTCCCGCGGATTCCGTACAGGGAGGCGCTGCTCAAATATGGCACCGACAAACCAGACCTACGTAATCCGATCCTGATCCATGACGTGGGCGCTGAATTCCAGGGCTCGGGTTTCGGATTGTTCGCGAAAATCGTCGAAAGCGGGGGCGTCGTTCGCGCCGTACCCGCGCCGAAGACTGCGGAACTCAGCCGAAAGTTCTTCGATGACATGAACGAGTGGGCGCGCAGCGAGGGCTTCGCCGGCCTCGGCTATGCGACCCGCAAGGGCGGGGAGTGGGGCGGGCCAATCGCCAAGAACCACGGACCGGAGAAGATGGATGCGCTGGCCAGCGAACTCGGCCTCGGACCCGACGATGGGCTGTTCTTCGCTGCCGGCAAGGAAGAGGAAGCGGCCAAGCTCGCGGGCCTCGCCCGAACCCGCGTCGGGGAGCAGCTCGGCCTCATCGAAAGGGGCGCCTTCCGCTTCTGCTGGATCGTCGATTTCCCGATGTTCGAATATAACGAAGACCAAAAGAAGATCGACTTCAGCCACAACCCCTTCTCGATGCCGCAGGGCGGGCTGGAGGCGCTGCAGACGAAGAATCCGCTCGATATCCTGGCCTGGCAGTACGACATCGTCTGCAACGGCGTGGAGCTTAGCTCGGGTGCGATCCGAAACCACCGTCCCGACATCATGTACAAGGCGTTCGAGATCGCCGGCTACAGCCGCGAAGAGGTGGACACCAACTTCGCCGGAATGATCAACGCGTTCAAATTCGGCGCTCCGCCGCACGGCGGCTCGGCGCCCGGCATCGACCGGATCGTCATGCTTCTCGCCGACGAGCCCAATATCCGCGAAGTGATCCTCTTCCCAATGACCCAGAAGGCGGAGGACCTGATGATGAACGCGCCGGCGCCCGTCACATCCAAGCAGCTTCGGGAGCTATCGATCCGGGTTGTTGCCCCACAGTAACGCTGTTCCAAAACGGAGCAGCCATCCAAGGTTAGCAATTGCCGCGATTCGTCGGATCGCGTAAATTTCCGCTTGGTGGACCAGCTATCAAGCGAAGTTGAACGGGAAGCACCGTTCGCCGGTGACTATCATGCGGAGCGTGACGCTCTGCAGAAGAAGCTTGCGCAGCTTCAGTTCGCCCAAATTGTCCACAAGAAACGCGCGATCGTGGTGTTTGAGGGTTGGGAAGGCGCGGGCAAGCTGGCGGCATTGCGGCGCGTGACCGCGCGTTGGGACCCATGCCACTTCCGAACCTGGTGCGTCCGACAGGATGAATTCCGCGAAACGGGCCAGCACTGGCTGACGCCCTATTGGGTGCGATTGCCCGAAGCGGGCGACAGCGCCCTCTACTTCCGAAGCTGGTACAACGGAATCATCAGGGCGCGGGCGTTGGGAGAAATGAAGGACAAGAGGTTTCTCCGCGCGCTCGACGAGATCAATGAGTTTGAAGCGCAGCAGGCGGAACACGGAACGCTTCTCGTGAAGCTTTTCTTCGACGTCAGCGCCGACGTTCAGGCGCAACGGCTTCACGAGCGTGCGGCGCATCCCTGGCGCAAATTCAGCATGGAGCCAGAAGACTTGCGCAGCCACTCGGCACGCGATGGTTACCAGGCCGCTTGGCATGAAATGTTTGCCCATTGCGACACGCGCTGGGCCCCTTGGCAAGTCATCGACGGTAACGACAAGCGCTCCTGCAGGATCGCTGCACTGACTGCCGTCGCGAACGCATTCGAAAAGGCGATGCCCGCTGAACCTCCCGCGGAAGAGGAGCATGTCGCGATCCTGGCACGGCAGAAGTTCGGCTAGTCCGGGTAACTGATCGCCATCACCTCGTAACTTTTCTCACCAGAAGGCAGGCGGACAATCCTCTCGTCGCGAACCCGAGCGCCGACGAGCGCTCGCGCAATCGGTGCGCTCCAGCCGATAAGGCCGGCAGACGCATCGGTTTCGTCATCGCCGACGATGGTGAGCGTCCGGCGGTTGTCGTCCTCGTCGGCTAATTGAACCGTAGCCCCGAACCGGACCTCATCCCGGCTTGGCTGCCGTGCCGGATCGACGATCTTCGCCGCTTTCATGATTCGCGCAAGATGGGCGAGCCGTCGGTCGATCTCGCGAAGGCGACGCTTGCCGTAGAGATAATCGGCATTTTCAGACCGGTCGCCGAGTGAAGCTGCCCAGGCGACGGTCTCGACCATTTTCGGCCGTTCGACGGAGAAGAGCTGGTCGTATTCCGCCCGCAGACGGCTGAAACCGTCCGGAGTGATGAAGCGCGGGGAGGATTCGGCCATTCCGGCCACCTATCAGCCGGGTTGGCTCTTACCTAGATAGCGCGAGACGTGCATCGCCGATTGCTGCGCAGCGCCTCCACGCATCGAGTCGTAAACGACAGTGTTCTCAATCACGCGCTGAACGTACCCCCGGGTCTCGCTGAAGGGGATGGCCTCGATCCAGCCGATCATATCGACCTGGCCGGTCCGCGGGTCGCCATAGGTCCGGATCCACTTGCTGACGTTCCCGGTGCCGGCGTTGTAGCTTGCGACCGCAAGCGGAACGCTACCGTTCCAGACATCGAGCAGGTGCTGGAAATACGCGGAGCCGATCATCACGTTGTAATTGGGATCATAAAGGCGCGAGCCGTCGTATCCGACCCCGATCTTGCGCGCCCAGTCGGCGGCTGTGCCGGGCATGAGCTGCATCATGCCGCGCGCCCCGGCGTAGCTCAGCGCATTTCGGTCGAACGAGCTCTCCTGCCGGGTAATGCCGTGCGTAAGCGCCCATGGAGACCTGATCGATATGTTGCTGGCGAGCGTTGGATAGCCATCCCGATAATAGAAGAGATCGCCATTGTTGCGCGCTTCGCGGGCGATCCAGACGGCTAGGTCCTTCCTGGCGAGCGACCGGGCCATTTCGGTTGCGAGGATGCGCTGCTGCGTGTTCTCAAGCGAGTCGGAGAGCGCTCTGATAAACGAAAGCTGCTCTTGTGCATTGCCTTGATACAGCATCAGTCGTGTCGCCTGCGCCAGCCGATCGTTGGCGAAGACGCCGCGGGACGGAGCGGTTGCGGCAATCTGCGGCAATTCCGGCGGTACGGGCACCGACCGGCCGAGCCGCTCCAACGCGAGTTGTCCGTAAAACAGACCGGGAAAATTGGCGGCGGCGGCCAAATAAGTATTCGCCTGGGCAACATTACCGGCGGCAAGCGAGGCTCGGCCTGCCCAATATTCGCCCTTGCTGACGACTTGTAGCGACCTGCCGCCGCGGGCGTAGCGGGCGAACAGCGCCACCGCACCCTGTGGGCTGTTGAGGCGATCGAGAGCGGTCCGTCCCGCCAGCCACGCCAGGCTCGTATACTTGTCGCGTACGCCGTACGGCTGATCTATGAGGTCAGTACCGGCAGGGAAGGCGTCGTCCAGCTGGCGCGCGATGTTGAAGGCCACACGCCATTCCCGATCGCCGGCGGCGCCACTGGAAAGTGTAAGCAGCATATCGAGCCAGCGATCGGTATCCGCGGGAAACTCGCTGAACTGGTGCGGCTGCGCAGCCAGCAGGCGAGCTGCATAGTCATTGTTGCTTGCCTCAAGGTAGCGGAGCCGGTCCATCAGCAGCCCCGCGTCGACGTTCGTCCGTGAAGCAACGGCCTGGAACAACGACTCCGCGTTCGGATCGCGGTTCTGCATTGCCAGTCGAGCGGAGAAGGAAGCTCGGCGCGTCGCGCTGGTCCAGGGAATCAGCTGGGCCGCGTCCTGGGCATCCTTGTCGAACAACAGCGCGTCGACCCGGCGGTCGTAATCGGCAGCCGCGAGATTGCCCCCGAAACGAGCCAGCAGGTAGGCCGCATCGGTCGAGTTCAGATCCGGGGAGGCCCATGCCTCCTTGGCCGCGGCGACCGCCTCCGCCGTCCGTCCGCTGGAGCTCAGCGCTTCCGCATAGCGTATCCAACCTCCGCCGCTTGTCGGTTTCTCCGTGCGATAGAAGGCAAGTACCGTTGCCGCACTCTCGCCCGGACGCATCGCTTTTTCGGCAGCCGCCCGCATCGAAGTCTCGCCCGGCCAGCCAGGGTCATAGATGAGGAAAGATGCGTAATCGGCGAAGGAAAGATTGCC
>Ga0207667_10006414_pt1 | contig 14250 bp, 10 predicted proteins | sample KBSCornC52_FD_184301 | JGI IMG/M metagenome (GOLD analysis project Ga0207667, IMG submission 184301) | Corn rhizosphere microbial communities from Kellogg Biological Station, Michigan, USA - KBS Corn C5-2 (SPAdes) (version 2) | ecosystem: Host-associated > Plants > Roots > Rhizosphere > Soil ... | reverse complement strand
TGGACGATCGGCGGGTAGCGGAAGTTATCATGCTGCGCCGGTGATTCCAGCGCCCATTCGAGCGTGTCGCCGCCCCAAGGGTCCTTAGGGGCAGGCACGCCATTTCGAACGCTGACAATCGCGTTGATAACAAAGAGGAGGAAACCGATTCCGAGCATGTACGCGCCGGCGGTCGAGAGCAGGTTCAGGCCGTCGAGATGGAGCGTGGACGGGTAGGTGTAGACGCGGCGCGGCATCCCCATGAAGCCCATGATGTGCATGGGGAAGAACGCGACATTGAACCCGACGTAGCTGAGCCAGAAGGACAATTGCCCCAGAACCGGATTCAGCATCCGGCCGAACATCTTTGGGAACCAGTAGTACATGCCGCCGAGCGTCGGGAAGACCACGCCGCCGATGAGCACATAGTGGAAGTGCGCGACCAGGAAGTAGCTGTCGTGGGCCTGCCAGTCGAACGGCACGATGGCGACCATGACGCCCGTGAGTCCGCCCAGCACGAAGAGCGAGAGGAACGCCAGCATGTAGAGCAGCGGAATCTCGAATCGCGGCTTCGACCTCCAGAGCGTCGCGATCCATGCGAATACCTGGATGCCTGCCGCCGTCGCGATCATGACGCTGGCCGCCGTGAAGAAGGACATCGAGAGCCAGGGCAGACCCGTCGCGAACATGTGGTGGACCCAGAGGCCGAAGCTGACGAACGCGGTCACCATGATCGCGGTCGCGATCAGGGAGTAAGCGACGATGGGGCGTCCCGCGAATACCGGAATCACAGCCGAGACGATCCCGGTCGCCGGCAGGAACATGATATAGACTTCCGGGTGGCCAAAGAACCAGAAGAGGTGCTGCCAGAGGAGGGTTGAGCCGCCTCCGTTCGGGTCGAAGAAGTGGGTCCCGATGGTCCGATCGAGCGGAAGCATGAGAGTCGTGATAACGAAGAGGGTCGTGAAGGCGAACGTGATCATCACGCCCGTAACGAGCCACGCCCAGGCGAAGAGCGGCATCCGGTTGATAGACATCCCCGGCGCGCGAAGCTTCAGGACGGAGACCGTGAGTCCCATGCCCGCCGCGAGATCTCCGATGGATACGAGGGTAAGTGCCAGCGACCAGAAGTCGGTCCCCTGCCCCGAATAGGTCCCGTTGGAGAGGGGCGTATAGGCGAACCAGCCGACGCTCGGAACCGTGTTCGTGAGGAAGCTGCCGAAGAAGATGGTTCCGCCGAAGAGATAGGTCCAGAAGCTGAATGCGGTGACGTAGGGGAACGCGACGTCGCGGGAGCCGAGCATCATCGGCAGGAGGTAGATGGCGAGCCCCTCGAGGAACGGCACCACGACCAGGTACATCATGGTGCTGCCGTGCATGGTGAAGAGGCGGTTGTAGACCACCGGACCGAGGAAGTGATTCTCGGAGACGGCGAGTTGCGTCCGCATCAGCAGGGCCATCGCACCCGCCAGCAGGAAGAAGGCGATGGCCGTCCCCATGAACATTTTGCCGAGCTGCTGATTGTCGATGGTCGTGATGACCGCCGCCCATCCCTTCGGCTCCTCCCACGGGTTCTTCGCTTTGGGAGGCAGCTCCGGGAGCGGCGGCGCCGTGGGCGCGGTTGTCTTCGGAATCGTCGAGGCCATCTTGTCAGCCAATGGTGTTGTTAGCCATTATGAACATTATGAACGTGAATGGGGAAACGGCTTTGAAACCACGAATGCACACCGATACACACGAATAACGGCTGGATAGAGGGGATTCATTCGTGTAAATTCGTGTTCATTCGTGGTTCAGGCACTTGACGATATTCTGTTCTTAACGTTCATCCCGGCTGATTCTCAATTCAGGCTCTCCAGCCAGGCTCGGAGGGCGTGGAGGTCGTCCGGCGGCAGGTACGAGCGCGGCATCTGATTACCGGGCTTCGCGGATTGGGAATCGGAGACCCATCCTTCGAGTGCGCCGGGCGTGTTCTGGAGCGTCCCCGCGCCCAGCGTGAGACGGCTGCCGACGTGGGTCAGGTCCGGGCCTTTCCTGCCGTTTGCCTTCGTTCCCTCGACGGCGTGACAGTCCTTGCATGCCGCCTTGAAGAAGACCTGCTGTCCCTGCGCGAGGACGGCGTTCGACGTTTGGGGGCGCGGGGCCTTCATGCGCGCTACCCACGCACGAAAGTCCTCCGGCGGCAGCGCGATGACGAGGAATGCCATCTTCGCGTGCTGCGTTCCGCAGTATTCGGCGCACTGCCCCCGATAGGTCCCTGGCTTGTCCGCCGCGATCCAGAAGACGTTCGGATGGCCGGGAATCAGGTCCATCTTGCCGTTGAGGCTGGGAACCCAGAAGCTGTGCGCGACGTCGGCGGAGGTCAGCTCCAGCCGCACGGGCTGCCCGGCCGGAATATAAATCTCATTCGCCGTGGTGATGTTCTCGCGCGGATAGTGGACTCCCCACCACCACTGATGGCCCTGCACCTGCACCGTGAGATTCGACGGCGGGACCCTGAGGGCGACCGTGGCCCTGAGGGAGACGAGGAGCGTGACAAAGAGGATGACAGCCGGAATTGCAATGCCACTGATGGCGACGAATGTATGACCGGAGCCCGAATGGCCGTCTGAATCGCTCCGGGGTTTCCGCAGCACTCCGACGACGAGTATCCCCATCGTGATGGCAAACACGCTGGCAGCGACCCAGAACAGGTACCACCAGAGCGACGATATCTGCGCGGCCGCCGGCCCGCCCGGCTTTAGCGCGTTCTGGCTGGGGTCAGCCAGACACGCACCCGGCAGCTCCGCAATGACCGCGATTACGCAACGTGTCGTTGTCCGGTTTGCCATCAGGCGCTTCGATCATGGCCACGTTGTCTCCTCGTGGACCCGGTTATCGCTTCACGTACTGCTCTGGCGGGCGAATCGAGTCAGGGTTCATCTTTGCGCGGCTCACGAACTCGTCGATGCAGGCCGGGCAACAGAACAGATACGTCCTGCCACCGACCACCCACGTGAATCGCGGATTCGCCTTCGTATCCGTAATGGGACAGACGCGGTCCCCCATTGCAGGGCGCGGGTCGTGTTGCGCCATCTGTCCGCGGTACCGGTCGGCCGCCGTTACGCCGCCGTTCGCCCGAACGTCGCCCGACGTGTAGATTCCGGCGGGCGTCAGGTAGAGCTTCGCCTGCGTGCCGGCCGGGGCGGGCGACGGCATTGTTACCTCCGCGGAAACCGCTGCGGGCCGGGGCTGCCCTATCCTGTAACCCAGGGAGACCAGGCCGGTCGCCGCCAGCATCCACCCTGGCAGGAGCAGCGCCGACCTCAGATAGACAGTCGGTCTGGTTCGCTCGCGTGTTCCCGGAATGCCGTTGCTCCCGCTCATCTGGAAGCCCGGCTCATCTCGCGATTTGCTTTCGGGTCCTTTGCCGAGGGAGGGCCGGCGTGGACCATGGCCCACTTGAGCGCGTAGGCGCCGACGAGGGTGAGGGCCGCGCCCGCGAGCTTCAGGAATGGTGACGCCTTCTTGTAGCGTTTCGCCACGGTCTCCGCAACGGTCGAGGCGACCAGGCCGGCGCCGACGACTCCGCCCCAGAGGTGCGCGGCGTAGCGGCCTTTCGTGAGGGGCGCGGCGAGCGTGCCTGCGCTGGCGAGATAGCCGGCCAGTGTTGCCGCCTCCGCCATCCGGCCCACGCTCTCAACCCGCTCCAGCGGCTTTTCGGTCACATTCCTGTGCTTCGACCGGAGCAGCAGCCGCGTGGCCGCCGCGCCAGTCGACATCGCGCTCACGCCGAAGAGCGGGCCGATCCAGGGATTGCGTGCCCAGAGTGGCGTGTTGGACGTGGAGAGCAGGACGCCCGTGTACCCGGCCAGAAGGATGGCCAGTGGGATGCCAATAGCGTCGCTCGCGATTCCGATGGTTGAATCTGCCGCTTTCGCAAGCCGCCCCTCCGGCTCCCCGGCCGCGTTGCGGTACCACTCGCGAAATGCCGCCGCCGACATGAATGCTCCGTAGCCGGTGAGCGTCCATGCACCGAGATTCATGGGTGAGCCCGGCTTGAAGACGCGGAGCATGTAGTGGAACCGCTTCGGGTCGCCGAGGTCTTTGATGAGGAGCGCCGGGCAGGGGGCGAACGTCGCCGCCGCCACGATGGTGCCCGCCCGCGTCACGTCGCGGTACCTGCCGCCCCCGAACCGCTCCGCCAGCCGCGCCAGCAGGAACGCGCCCGCCGAGACGCCCTCCAGAAAGAAGTAGTTGGCGATCTCCCACTTCCAGACGGGCGGCTTGAGCATCGGCACATCATAATAGGCGGGCGCGCCGGAGCCGTCCCGCTTCGTCAGTGCCTGCACTTCGGAAACCGGCTGGCCGGTGGTCTTCGGGACGACGACACCGCGCGCGTTTTCGTGCGGCCGCAGGCCCTCCTTCTCCTGCGTTCGCCGGATCTGTTCAAGGACGATCTCTTCAGGCATTCTGACTGCGACTCCCTTCCATGAACGCAACCGCGGAGATCGCTGCGAGAGCGGCCGTAGCGGCCAATGAGAAGAGATAGCGCATCGCCATCCCCTTCTTCGCGCGCCGGGGCTGCTCAGGCAGGTTGTAGGCGTGCGGGTGGTCCTTCAGCAGGAAGAAGGCGTTCAGGCGGCTGTACTCCTCCGTCTCATCCGCGCCGTAGAGCCAGGCGTCGGTTTCGCCCCTCGCGTGGAGCTCCTCGACGCGCTTCCTGGCCTTTGCGCGCAGCTCCTCGATGGGGCCGAATTGAATTGAATCGGTCGGGCAGGCCTTTGCGCAGGCGGGCTCCATCCCCATCGTCTGTCGGTCGAAGCAGAGCGTGCATTTATGTGCGTGGCCGTCCACCTCGCTCCGGCCCAGCACCCCGAACGGGCACGCGGTGACACAGTAGCCGCACCCGTTGCAGATGTCGGGCTGGACGTAGACGTTGCCGAACTCGTTGTAGACCAGCGCGCCGGTTGGACAGGCGTTCTCACACGGGGCGTCGTCGCAATGCTTGCAGACGTCGCTCATCATCAGCCAGCGGTCTTTCCCGTGAATCCCCTGGCGGTCCATCTGCTCCACAAACGCGACGTGCCGCCACGTGGTCTCGGAGAGATGGCTCGTGTTGTCGTAGCTGTTGCCGGTGAACTTGATTCCGTCGGAAGGGAGCTGGTTCCACTGCTTGCACGCGACCTCGCACGCCTTGCACCCGATGCAGACGGTCGTGTCCGTGAAGAAACCCATCCGCGGCTGGCTATCGGCGGCGCGCTCCTGAATCCGCATCACCTCGCCCGGCTCCGCCCGTGCAAACACGTTCCGAATCGCCTTCCCGACGACTCCGCCCGATTCCCCGCGCCCATTATGTGTCGTCATGAGTGTCATGGCAGGGCACCTCCCCCAACCCCCTCCCTGCTTTCGAAACAAGGGAGGGGGCTAACCCGCGCACAGTTACATTCCCACACTTCCCACACTCCCACGCTATCTCAAATGCCCTTCCGGCTGGGCGGACTTCGGGGTATCGGGGACATCCTCCCGATTCGCCCAGGGGGCCTCGGGTTTGGTCGGCGCGTGCGAGACGCCGGAGGATCGTCCGGCGCGGACGTTGCACGCGAAGACCTTGCCCTCGTGCATGGAGACATTCGGGTCCGCCACCAGCGAGGTGAGATCGTTGGCGATGGCGCCGACCGACTCGCCCGCGAATCCCCAGTGGAATGGCAGACCGATTTGGTGGATTGTCCTGCCCTCGATGACCATGGGGCGCAGGCGGCGGGTGACCATGGCGCGCGCCTCGATCTGGCCGCGCGGGTTTGTCACCGTCAGCCAGCCGCCGTGCTCGATTCCCTTCTCCTTCGCCAGCTCCGGGCTGAGCTCGACGAACATCTCCGGCTGGAGCTCGTTCAGCCATGAGTTGAACCGACTCATGGGACCGCTGAGGTAGTGCTCGGTCAGGCGGAAGGTGGTTGCGACAATGGGATAGAGGGGATCCTCCGGCTCGGCCAGCACGTTCAGCGGGTTTTCGTAGGTGCGCACCACCGGGCTGGACTGCTGCTTTGGGTAGAGCGCGTTGCCGACCGGCGTCTCGATGGGCTCGTAGTACGTTGGGAAGGGGCCGTCCTTCGTGCCGCCCGGAGCGTAGAGCCACGCCTGCCCATCCGGCTTCATGATGAAGGGCTCGTCGCCCGCGATGGCGTCCATGCCCACGCAGTCGGGCGCGGGCCGATACGACGGGGGCTTCTCGGGCTCGAAGTCGGGCACATCGCTGCCGGTCCATTTCCCTTTCGTCTCGTCCCACCAGATCAGCTTTTTGCGCTCCGACCAGGGACGTCCCTCGGGGTCGGCGGAGGCGCGATTGTACATGATTCGGCGGTTATGCGGCCAGGCCCATGCCCACTCCGGCTGAAGTGGATTGTCGGTGATCATCTGGTCGCGGGCGCGGTTGCGGTCATGCGACGGGTAGACGCCGCAGTAGATCCAGCAGCCGGATGCTGTCGTGCCATCGTCCTTCATCTCGGAGTACCCACTGAGCTGCCTGGGCTTGCCGGTCGTCCTGTCGATCTCGCCCAGGTCATAACCGTTGATCTCCCTGAGGATCTTCGAGGCGTCGGGCTCACCCTCGATTCGGCTGACCCGGCCGTCCGGCAGCACCGGCGGCTCATCGTGGTCGTAGTCCCACGTCAGGTTCTTGATCGGGTCGTCCTTCGGGTCGGTCGAATCGGCGTAGAGCGCCTTCAGCCGCTTTCCGAGGTTGTAAACGAACCAGGCATCCGACCGGCAGTCCTCCGGCGGGTCGAGGGCCTTGTCGTGCCACTGGACGAGCCGCTGCGTGTTCGTCAGGGTCCCCTCCTTTTCCGGCATGGAGGCCGCGGGGATGAAGAAGACCTCGGTCTTGATCTGGTCGGGCGGCGGCCCCTTCGGGTCGTCCTTCCAAAACACCGCGCTCTCCGTCTCGAACCAATCCGCGACCACGAGCCAGTCGAGCTGACGGAGGCCCGCGCGATGGAGCCCGGCGTTCGGGCCGCCGCCCGCCGGGTTCTGCCCCAGCAGGAAATAGCCCGTCATCTCGCCCTTCGCCATCTTGTTGAAGACTGGGAGCTGCGAGTAATCGTCGTCGATTCGCGGAATCCAATCGAAGTGGAATTCGTTGTCGGGCTGCGCCGCCTCGCCGTACCACGCCTTCAGCAGGCTGACGATGAACTTGCGGTAGTTGCACCAGTAGCCCGTGGTCAGCCCTTCCTGCTTCACGTAGTCGTCGAGCTTCTCGTGGTCCTGTTTGGCAATGGGCTGCGCGAGATAGCCCGGAAGGAGGTCATAGAGGGTGGGAATGTCGGTCGAGCCCTGGATGGAAGCGTGGCCGCGCATCGCCATGATTCCGCCGCCTGGCCGGCCCATATTGCCCAGGAGGAGCTGGAGGATTCCGGCCGCACGAATGTTCTGAACGCCCGTGGTGTGCTGCGTCCACCCAACCGCGTAGACGATGGCTGCGGTCTTTTCGCGGCCCGACGCCTCGCAAATCGCTTCCGCGACCTCGGCGAACTCCTCGACAGTGCAGCCGCAGATTTCGGAGACCATTTCGGGCGTGTAGCGGGCGTAGTGCTTCCGCAGGAGCTGCATCACGCAGCGCGGATGCTGCAGAGAGAGGTCCCGCGGGGGCTGACCGCCCGGCTCCTGCGTGATGCTGCCGCGCTGCGACGGATGCGCGGACGCGCCGCCCATTATCGCGTATCCGTGGATTCCGTGGCCGCCCTTCTGCGCCTTGTGCTCCTCGCCTTCACCTGTCGTTCCCTCCGGGGCAGGCGGAGCCTCGGGATTCTGGTCCTGCTTGTCGCTCGGAGCCCCGGCGTATCCCCATTTTCCCTTCGCCGCCTCGTACTCCTGAGTCTTCGGGTCGAAGCCGCTAAAGACGCCCTCGAGATCCTCCGTGTCCTGGAAGCCGTCTTCAATGATGGTCGCCGCGTTGGTGTAGTGGAGGACGTACTCCCTGAACCAGCGCTCCCGCGTCAGGACGTAGTTGATCAGCCCGCCGAGGAATGCGATATCGGTTCCGGCGCGAATCTGGACGTGCATGTTGCACATCGCCGACGTGCGAGAGTAACGCGGATCGACGTGGATGAGCTTCGCGCCCTTCTCGCGGGCCATCATGGGGAATCGGAACCCGACCGGGTGCGCTTCCGCCATGTTGGAGCCCATGATCAGGATGCAGTCGCTGTTTGCGAGATCCTGCTGATAGCCGGTGGCCGCGCCGCGGCCGAAGGAGGCGCCCAGACCGGGCACCGAGGCGGAGTGTCATATGCGGGCCTGGTTCTCGATGGAGACGACTCCCAGCCCCCCTCCGAAGAGCTTCTTGATGAGGTAGTTCTCTTCGTTGTCGAGCGTCGCGCCGCCGAGCGTGCCTATATTGGTGACGCTATTGAGCTTGACGCCGCCCTCGCCCGTCGTGCGGAATCCCTTCTCGCGGGCATCCTTCACGCGCTGCGCGATCTGGTCCATGGCCCAACTAAGCGGCCGCTCCTCCCAGTGGCTCGAGAAGGGCGCGCGGTAGAGCACTTTGGTGACACGGTGCGGGTTCACTGCGAGCTGGAACGTGTTGGCGCCCTTGGGGCAGAGCGTCCCCTGGTTGATGGGGCTCTTCGGATCGCCCTCGATGTCGATCAGCCTGCCGCCTTTCGTGTAGACGAGCTGGCTGCATCCGACCGCGCAATAGGGGCAGATGGAGTGCGAGGCGGTCGCGCCTTCAAGGCGGGAGCCTTTCCGCACCGTCTGTGGACTGAGCGGCTGCGCCGGCCGCGCGGATGCCCGGTTACGAACGGAGCCTCGCGTTATCGGCATGTGGACCATAATGGCAGACCTCGATAGCCGTGTGTTCAGGTGTACGGGTGTACAGGTGTTCAGGTGTTCAGGTGTTCAGGTATCGACGCGGCGGATGGAGCTTCATCCCTGTTCGTGTCGCTCTACGATACGGCCAGGAGGCACGCGGGTTCCTTTGGCCGGGCCCGTCCGCCTCGACTTGACGGCGCGCTGCCGGCCCGCATTCTTCGAGAGCTCCGGGCGCGCCTGGAAACACCGCGCGCCGCGGGGGCGTCTATCCATTCTGTAGGGACGTGGAAGGAGGTTCGAAATGGTTTATCTATACGCCATCTTCGCGCTGGCGATATTCATTGCGGGCTGGGTTATGGTCGCCAGGTGGCTGATATCCGGAGCGCGGAGGAGCTGAGACGCGGACCGGCGTGTAAATTGGCGTCCAAACCTCGTGATTGATGTCAGGGGTCGGACGGCCCTGACTTCCGGCTTCGACGAATGAGATTGGCCTGTCTGCCTCCCGGATTTGGATACAGCTGGCGCTGCGACAGATCGAGGTTGGAAACACGCCGTCATATCCGCGCCAGCCTTAGGTTGAACTGATATGTGACAGCACGGGCCGGGGGAACAATTTGCCGGTCTTCGGCGTATCTGTCCTATTGGGACCCGCGCCATATAGGATGGCGCGGCCATCATCTCCTGGAACGGGAGCACACATATATGAGAACACTCATTTGCGTATTGGCGGCAGCGTTTGCCCTTGGCGCGGCGACACCAACGCTTGCGGCGCCCAGCCATAAGCATCACAGGCATCACAAGGCGAAGACCCACAAGCATCGCGTGACGAGGACATCGTATTCGAGCTCGAGCGGCCGAATGCACGGGAATCCGCCTGCCCATCCGAAGAACGAAGTGACGAAGATCGAGAAGGACAGGCAGGAAGACCATACGGTGCGGCAGGTAACGCCCGACCCGAAGAAGAGTCCGGCGAAGCACGCGGACAACCTGTCGAAGAATGTGAATCACGAGCTTAACCGCGAGTCGAAGGACATCAATCACGTCTTCCAGGGCAAGAAGAAGTAGCGGGATTGCTGGAGAAGAGATAACAAACAGCACGGCCCTCCCGGCGAATCGTCGCCGGTAGGGCCGTGCTGTGCGTCTCTTTGAGGCGTGGCTACACGACCGGCGTCTTTCCTGGAATGGCCATCTCGGCGATGGGGAGGGCGCCGTTCCAGTCGAGGCTGGCGGGGAAGAGGTCCTCTTTGGACTTCATGATCTGGTCCCAGGTAATCTGGGCGCCGGTATAGGCGGCCATTCGGCCCATGAGGCCGGCGATGGTCGAGCGGGCCATGCGCTCCACGTCGTTGATCTGCTTGCCGGCGCGGATGGCGGCGAAGAGCGCGTCGTGCTCGAGGTGGTACATCGACTTCGGGGGCGGGTCGGTGCGCCACATGGTGTCGCCGGTCATCTCGGCGGCGGCGAAGTGGACGGTGCCGACGCCCTTCGTCCCGATGACGTAGTCGGTGTTGTCGTTGTGCGGCAGGTTCGGCATCTGGCGCTGCGCCATCGTCGCGCGGGTGCCGTCCGGCCATTCGTAGAACACGTCGATGTGGTCGTAGATGTTGCCCTCGTTGTTGGGGAACATCCGTCCGCCGGTGCCCACGGCGCGGACCGGGGGAACGTCCTTCATGGCCCAGAGGATCTTGTCGATGCTGTGGCAGGCCTGCTCGATGAGGCCGTCGCCGCAGAGCCACACGAAGTTGTACCAGTTGCGGATCTGCCACTCGGTATCGCTCATGCCGGCGGGCCGGGCGGAGGCGGGCGGCATCGGCTTCACGGGTCCCGTCACGTAGGTTGCGTGAATCGCGCGGACGGGGCCGATTGCGCCTTCGTGGAGCCGCTTGTAGAACTGCTTGTGAGTGGTGGCGTAGCGATAGCAGAAGCCGGAGACGAAGCACTTACCCTTCGACTGGCCGGCGCGGACCGCCTCCAGCGCAGAGCGGACGCCTGCCACGTCGGTCCCCAGCGGCTTCTCGGCGAAGATGTGCTTGTTGGCCGCGACGGCGGCCTTGACGTGGAGGGGGCGGAAGCCGGGGGGAGTGGTGAGCAGGACCACGTCCACGTCGGTATCGAGGACGTGCTTGTAGGCGTCGAGGCCGACGAACTGCTTCTCCGGCGCAACGTCGATCTTCGCCTTGATGTCCTCCTGTTGGAGGAGCGTGCGGAGGCTGTTGTCGAGCTGGCGCTTGTAGACATCGCCCATCGCAACCAGCTTTGCACCTGGGTCCGCCTGCATCGCGTCCGCCGCGGCGCCGGTGCCGCGGCCGCCACAGCCGATGAGTCCGACCTTAATGGTGTCGGAGCCCTGCGCGAAGGCGTAGTTGCCGGTCGCCATAAGCGCCGCGCTGGCCGCCGTTGCCACTCCCGCGGTGGTCGCGCCCTTAAGGAACTCCCGCCTCGACGGGCCGTTATCTCCTGAATCATGATTTATGGACATGAGGTCTCCTTTGCCACGCCCGCGTGGCACACTGCCGGAGGAAGTCGTCAATTGGTCAATTGGTCAATTGGGCGGCCGCTTATTGACGAATTGACCAGTTGACTGATTGACCAGTTGACCGCCGTTACGGTTCGCAGATGACGCGGAAGCCGCAGAAGGGGCCGTCCGACAGCCACCATCTACTTTTCGGAAGCTGGGGGTCGGTTTCCTGCCACTTCGGGGTCTGCCTTTTGCGTTCGGCGCAGGTCATCTGGGCTGCGGCGTCCTTGAAGGTGGGGCCGCAGAGGATGGGCTTGCCGGTGAGGTCGGTCGCCCACTCGCCGACGTTGCCGAGCATGTCGTAGAGCTTCCAGGCGTTCGGGAGCTTTTTGCCGACGGGGTGGGCCACCTTGTCGCTGTTGGCGCCGTACCAGGCGACCTTGTCGAGCTGGGCGGGCGTGAGCGAGGACGGGGCGGCGGCACCGGCGCGGCAGGCGTACTCCCACTCGGCCTCGGTGGGGAGACGGTACTTCTTGCCGGTCTTCTGGGAGAGCCAGCGGCAGTACATGGTAGCGCTGGTGAAGCTGATGTTGATGGCGGGGTAGCCGTGGTGGCCCCAGCCGAGGTCCGGCAGGATGTAGGACTTGCTGGGGCGGGCGACGGCATCGGCGGCGAACTCGGTCTGATCGTAGGGCGGGGAGGGCGGGCCGCTGGCGATGAAGGCGTCGAAGGCTTCCCAGGGCGTCTCGGTGGAGGCGATGTAGAAGGGCTTGACGGGGACCTTCTGGCCGCGAATCGTGACGGAGCCGGCGGGAATCGCGACCATGTTCACCTTGACGACGGAGCCGGGGAGCGTCTCGGTGAAGGTGGCGAGGGGCGCCGATGCTGTTGCAGCCTGTGCGGACGCGGGACTCGACGGCAGCGCCAAAAGCGGGAATACTATTGCGGGCGCAAGGGCCGACAGCAGGGCTGCGCTGACGCCGTTTGAGGGTTTGCGCGGACGCACGGAATGGAGTTCCTGGTCTGGATGGCCCGCGGCCCGGTATCCGGCTGCGCTGGTACGACGGTCGCGTACGGTCAATGCGCTAATCACGTTCAGGAGGGTTTTCGCCATATCTGGTCTGTTTCTTTCGCGTTTAGTGTGCGGCGCTCTGCTTTTTGCGTCGCGGCCGACGGGGTCATTGTCGCAGGATGTGAAGCTCCAGCGGTTCGAGTACAAGGAGTACCACATGGGCGTGGACGTCCGAATCGTGGTCTGGGCGCCGGGCCAGCCGGCGGCCGAGACGGCGGTGGCGGACGCTTTCGAGCGAATCGCGGCGCTCGACACGATTATGAGCGACTACCGGCCGGCCAGCGAGCTGATGCGGCTCTGCGCGAAGGCGGGCGGCCCTCCGGTACCTGTCTCCCGCGACCTCTATGTCGTGCTGGGGCGGGCGCAGGAGGTCGCGCGGCGGAGCGGCGGAGCGTTCGACGTTACGTGCGGGCCGATTGTGGCGCTGTGGCGCAAGGCGCGCAGGACTCATATTCTACCCGCTGCGGCGGACATCGCGCGAGCGCGGCGGCTGGTCGGGTGGCGCTGGCTGCGGCTCGACCCGAAGCGGCGGACGGCCCGGCTCCTCATGCGGGGCATGAAGCTGGACTTGGGCGGAATCGCGAAGGGCTATGCGGGCGACTGCGCGCAGGAGGTCCTCCGAAAGCACGGAATCACGCGGGCGCTGGTGGAGGCCGGCGGCGACATCGTGGTGAGCGGTCCCCCGCCGGGCGAGCCGGGCTGGCGCATCGCGGTGGCCAACGCGGGCGATTCGACCGGCCCGAAGCTGATGACGTTCTCGGACTGCGCGGTCTCGACTTCGGGGGACACCGAGCAGAGCGTGGAGATCGGCGGCCGGCGCTGGTCGCACATCGTGGACCCGCGTACGGGCATGGCTTTGACGGACCGAATCCAGGTAACGATTGTCGCGCGGGACGGGCTCACGTCGGACAGCCTTTCGACGGCGGTGAGCGTGCTCGGCAGGGAGCGCGGCCCCACGCTCGTTAGGACGTATGCGGGGGCGAAGTGTTACATTCGGTTTTTGGGGAGGTGGGGCGAGGAGGTGCCGGGTGCTGGGTGCTGGGTGCTGGGTGCTGAGTGCTGAGTGCTGAGCGCTGAGTGCTGAGTGCTGAGTCATTGGGGCGGGGGGAGACGCAGTTTGGGCGTGGTTGTGGGATTCGGTGGCGTGTCTGGTTGTCAATGTGCGGTGGAATCACGCGCTTCCGCTGGATCATTGCCAGGGTGGTGGTCACGCGTCCGATATTATCGTGGGCTCGGAAAACGGTTGACGGTCCGGATTGGGTACCGGGACGGCGCTCTTGTAAGCCGGTGAGACTTGTCTTGTACGCCTGTACGGGCGAAGAAACCGCCAACCAAGGTTCGTGCCGCTGGAGGAAGTTCGTGCGGCGGCTTATTCGCCCCTACTCCCGCCCTGTTCTTGTACGCCCGGCCGTAGCCGTTCACGACTGTGATTGTAAGCCAGCAGACGGCGCGGGGCTGTCTAACGCATGAGGGTGATCGGCGTCCGGTTTTTGGCCGGGAATCGATCACCCTCATATATATAGGCTGCAGAATCGGGCGTTTTACTACACCCAGACGGAAAATAGTTGAAGTTTTTCACCGGCTGGTCCGTGAACGGTGCAGTAGTGTTCGTTAGCTGTCAACGTTGACACCGGCACAAGAAAAATGGGCGCCGCTCTCCACTGAGCGGCGCCCGATTTGCAATTGGCCTTGTCCTTACTTTGTGAGCAAGAAGTCCAGCCAGAGCTCATCAAACATCTTCACCGTTCCGGTCTTCTCGGTCACTGTGGCCGAGTATCCGACCGGCGGGTAGATGCGGACTGTATACGAGCCGGGCTGCGTGAACCGGAAGGAGTAGAAGCCTCCCTGGTTCGTGTAGTCCGTTCCCATGACCTTGCCAGCCACGGTAACGAGCTCGACTTTGACGCCGGAAAGGCCCTGATCCGCCGTACCGACGAAGCCCTGTATTACCGGA
>Ga0207667_10006409_pt1 | contig 14256 bp, 8 predicted proteins | sample KBSCornC52_FD_184301 | JGI IMG/M metagenome (GOLD analysis project Ga0207667, IMG submission 184301) | Corn rhizosphere microbial communities from Kellogg Biological Station, Michigan, USA - KBS Corn C5-2 (SPAdes) (version 2) | ecosystem: Host-associated > Plants > Roots > Rhizosphere > Soil ... | reverse complement strand
GGGCCATTGGTCCATCCGCCGTTGAAGGCGAAATGATTCAGGAGCGCGTCGGCGTTTGCCTGATGAATGAAACCGCTGAGGAGGCGGGCGTCCAAACCGTGAGCTTCGCATTGAATGGCTCCGCGCTCGGGCCATTGCACGCCACCAGCGACACGGAATTCGCGATTGTCCCCGACGAGATGCAAGGGACTGAGGTTCATGCTCCACGTGTTGTTCGTGGCGGAGTTTTTTTGTTCCAACGCGATTTGCGCGGACTGTTCGAGCCGCAGCGCGACGCCATTGCTATTGCTGAGTTCGAGCGCGGTGAGCGTGAGGTTTTTTTGTTTGGCGTTGAATGCGGTTGAACCGCGGAGGTGCAGCGAAGACGTGCCGGATTTGAGCGTGAGTTCCGCTTCTTTCACGTTCAGCCCTTCGCCGGACCAGGAGGCGTCGGCGTCGAGGCGGTTGACGTGGGGCACGGAGATGCCCCGGATTTGCGCGGTGACGGAATTTGTAATGGAAGCGAGGGGGCCCGCAAAGGTGCCGGAGAGCGAGGCTGTGTCGAACGAATACCCGGCAGGCAGGAATTGTCCACCGAAGGGGCCGGAGGAGTTCAGCCGGCCGTCCTGAACGGTCTTTTGCGCGAAGTCATATTTGCCGGAGAGATCCAAATGCGAGGTGTCAGCCATGAGGACGTTGGCGCGTTGGATGTCGAGCACAGGCCAGTTCAGTTCGCCCTGCGCGTCCAGATTGCTGGTGGTGATGCTTCCGGTATAAACGTTAGAGCCGGCGAGCGTGAACGACACGCGCGGGAATTTTTGGCCAGGATAAACGATCGCGCGGCCATTGAGTTTGCCGCCCGCCAAAAGCCAGTGCTGCTGGTCCAGATCGACCGCGAGGTTCAGATTGGCGGGTTGCGAAAGGTAGGGCGGGTAGAAATTGACGGCGACCGGCGAGGGCAATTCGGCATGCAGAGCGGGCGTGGAAATGCGCGCGACTTCGATTTGCGCGGAATTGGTGTCGCCCGCGGCGCGGATTTCGATGTCCACCGGCGGGAAATTTGTCCCGCTTTGAATCGCTTTGGCGGTCAGTTGCACGTGGAAGCGATTCGATTGCCAATCGGCCTGCAGCGCGCCGCTGAGATCGGAGATTTGTTTCGAGCGCAGCAGGTCGCCGCCCACGTGAAATGCATTGGCGCGCGCGCTGGCGGATTCCGGAATGAAACCGTGCGCGGGAAACGCCGCGGCGAGTTCCATGTGGTTGGTCGTCCAATTGACGGCGCCGGTGATGTTGAGTTTATCGGCGGTTTCGGTGAGCGAAAATTCCGAGTGCAATTGATCTGGGCCGGAATCGATGCGGATTTTCCATGGGGCCGAGGGCGAAGGCGAAACAATCGCGGTGATAGGCGGCAGATTGGAAATGGAAACACCGGCTGTTAGAACTCCGTTGGTCCAAACGGCGCTCGGTATGCGGATCGATTGGTTTTGGACGAGCACGGTTCCATCGGTGAGCGTGGCGGCGGGGAGCCAGTCATTCAGCGTGGCTGCGAGTTGTTGCAGGGTGCGAAAAGTTTTGTGAGCCGAAGGCGGCGCGTTGGTGTGGGCCGACTTGATTGGGATGACGGTATACTTCCACGAGCGAACGGTGGCGAATTGTTCGCCGCGCTCGCCAGTGAGATGCCGCCAGAGCCAGACGGTCGGGACAAAGCCGGTTACTTTGCCGGCGTCCAGCTTGGTGGGGCCGTTCGTGAAGCCAAAGTTCGAGAGTTGAAAGCGTTGGTAGCCGACACGCTGGTATTGAGCATAGGTCGCCCCGTATCGTTTTGCGATGGGCCGCAGCGCCCACGGAAACCACAGTGGCAACGCGACAACAGCGAGCACCAAAAGCAAAACGACTGAGAGAAGGACCAGAAATAGCCTGAGCTTCCGTCGAGCCATTGACTTATCTTCGCTCAGCCTCGCGCTCGATGCACTGAGGAATTACCCCATTGGACCCGAAGCGGACGGTTTTATTCAACGCGGCAGGCGATTGATATCCTTGTAATAAATATAGCGCGCGAGTTTCGGGCCAGCGGCGATGAACCATTGCGGGCAGTAGGGCGCGATCCAAATGGCATCGCCTTCGGTGACCGGATGCCAGTCGGCATCAAGCCGATAGACGCCGCCGCCGGAAAGAAAAATCATCCCGTGCTCCATGACGTGGGTCTCGACGAACGGCAGCGTCGCGCCGGGGTCGTAGGTGAAAACATTGACGGCCATGTCCGCGCCCAGGCTGTCGGGGATGAGAGTTTTGAGCCGCAGATGCGTGTCGCCAAGGAATGGCGCCTCGGTGATTTCGTTCTCGTTGCCTGTGAAAAACGCCGGCGGCTTGTGGCCGGCAAGCGATTCGTAGGTTTTGCGAAACACGAGCAGGCGGGAATCTTTCGCGCCGCCGCGAACATCATATTTGGTGTGCGGCGGCAGGAAGGCGAATCCACCTTCGTTCAGCGACGCGCCGTTTACTTTCATTTTTCCGGCGATGACGAACAGAAACCATTCGCTGTTGTCAGTGTCGCCGGCCCCCATACCATTCGCATCCATTTTGATAAGATATTGCGAAAAGCCGGCGCCGAGCGCGGCGGAAATGAGCACGTGCGGCGTGCAATCGGTCCAGCCGGGCAACACGCTGGCGACGTGGCCGTCCGGCGTGAGCAGCGCGTAATTGCGTTTGAGGACGTTGCGAGTGAGGCCGAGTTTCGGATTCATAGTGATGGTTTGATGAGCTGACCGCGGCGCTGGCTCACGATTTTGTCGCGTTTGAAAATAGTTTGTCCGCGCAGAATGGTCTGAACGACACGCCCTGTCAACGTGCGCCCGACATACGGGCTCTGTTTGTGGCGATAGAATAAATCCTCGCTGCGCACGGTATATTTTTCGCGGAAATCAACGAGCGCGAAGTCGGCATCGGCGCCAACGGCAATCCCGTCCTTGGTTTTCGGCAAACCGAAGCGTTCGGCGACGTTGAACGAGGTGAGTTTGGCGATGAGCGCAAGCGCCTTGCTTGGGAGCGCCGGCGTCTCGCCGGCGTGTCCTTCAAGCCGGTCAATCGGTTCGGGCGCGCCAATCAGCAACGGGAGCAAATGCTGCACGCCGGAAATCCCGCCCCACACCTTGAAAAAATTCGTGTTGCGCTTCATCTCCGAAGGCGACGGCGAATGATCCGAGCCGATGGTGGTGATTTCCCCGGCGATGACGCGCTCCCACAAGGCATCACGCTCGCGCGGCGGGCGCAACGGCGGCGCGCATTTGGCGACCGCGCCTAGTTTCAGCGCGTCGTTTTCGGTGAGGATTAAATAATGCGGGCAGGTTTCGCAGGAAACATCCGCGCCGCGTTTTTTCGCGTCGGTGAGCAATGCCACGCCTTCCGCGCAGCTCACGTGGACGACGTGCAATTTGCAGCCGACGTCGCCGGCCATGTCGATGGCGTTGCGGATGGCTTCGAGTTCGGCTTCGATGGGGCGGGAGTCCAGGTAATCGCGCGCCGAAGTCAGGCCGCGCGTCATTTTTTCCTGGGCGAGGCGCTGCGTGATGGCTTCGCTTTCGGCATGAACGGCGACGAGCCGGCCGACGCTCGCGGCGCGCTTCATGCCTTTGCGCAACGTGGCGTGATCGGCGCGCGGGAAATCATCAATGCCGCTGTCTGCCATGAACGCTTTGAAGCCGATGACGCCGCGCTCGGCAAGGCGCTCGATTTCGTCGAGATTATGCGGCACGAGGCCGCCCCAGAGCGCGAAGTCCGTCACGGATTTATTCTGCGCCGCGGCGGCCTTCAAATTAAAGCTTGCGACATCGCACGTGGGCGGATGCGCATTGAGGGGCATGTCGAAAAAACAAGTGCCGCCGCCGGCCGCCAGCGCCTGCGAGCCGGTTTCAATGCCTTCCCAATCCGCGCGGCCGGGCTCGTTGAAATGAACGTGCGCGTCGATGACGCCGGGAAAAATGTGCAAACGGCGCGCGTCGATTTCCTCTCGCGTAGAACCGGAAAGTTCCTTTGCGAGCGCGACGGTTTTTCCTTCGGCGATGCCAATGTCCGTTGGGCTTATGCTGTCTGGCGCGATGAGCGTGCCGCCACGAATGATGGTGTCGAAGTCGCTCATCGGGGAGATTGGCGGCGGTCGTAGACCGCCGCTACAGCGATGAGGAAATCCGCGAGGACTTCGATGGCAACACGAGCGTCCGCGGTTTTGATGGATTCGGCGGGGTTATGGCTGATGCCGCCTTTGCAACGCACAAACAGCATGGCGACGGGGCAAATTTTTGCGAGCACTACCGCATCGTGGCCGGCGCCGCTGGGAAGTTGAAGAACCGTGAGGCCGCGATTGGCGACGCATTGGGAAAAAATGTTCGTCAACATTTTGTCGCATGGCACGGCGTCGTTTTCCTGGACTGGTTGCCAAAGCAACTTGAGACCGCGGCGCCGGGCGAGGGAGCGCGCTTTTGAATGAAGAGACTTCACGGCGGCGATTCGGCGCGAATCGCTCTGATGCCGGATATCCAGCGTCAACACAGCTTGACCGGGAATCACGTTGCTCGCGCCGGGAAGGACATCGAGTTTGCCAACCGTGGCGGCGACGCCGCATCGCTCGGCGGCGAGCACGAGTTCGGCCGCGCCAGCGAGAGCGTCCTGGCGCAAATTCATCGGCACCGTCCCGGCGTGGCCGGCTTCGCCGCGAAATTCCACGCGAATCCGGCTTTGACCGGCGATCGCGGTGACCACGCCCACCGGAAGATTTTTCGATTCCAGCACCGGGCCTTGTTCGATATGGACTTCGGCATAGCCGAGAAATTTTTCGCTGCGCCGCGCTTTTTCGATTTGTTTTTCGCGAATGCGAGCGAGGTCGGCGGGCTTGAGCGTGCCGGTGAAGGCGTTGCTGCCGAGATACGCGGTCTGATAGCGCACGCCTTCTTCATCGCTGAAGCCAACGATTTCGACATTGAACGGCAATTGAACGCCGCGCTCGCGGAGATGCAGCACGGCGGCGATGGCTGTCAGCACGCCGAGTGGGCCATCGTATTTGCCGGCGTCGCGCACGGTGTCGAGATGCGAGCCGAGCAGAAACGTTTTTGCGTTGGGTTGCGAGGAAGCCCAACGGCCGAGCAGATTGAACGCCGCATCCACGCGCACGCGCATGCCGGCGGCGCGCATCCAGGAGCCAACAAGTTTGTTCGCGCGGCGCATCGCGGGCGAAGCAAAAGCGCGCGTGAGGCGGCCGACATCGTCGGAGATTTTGCCGAGTTCATCACAACGAGCCATGAGTTCTCTGGCACAATCGGCGCGCATCAGGAGAAGTTCCAAGTTCCAAGTTCCAAGTTCCAGAAAAATCCCATGCTCGAGTTACAAAGTCGTTCCGGATGAATCCGAAGGCCTGGACCGGGGTGCTTCTTCGGAGCTTGGGGCTTGGAATTTGGAACTTTCATTTCAACTGCCGCGATAAGTCGAGTAACTCCATGGCGAGCAGAGCAGGGGGACGTGATAGGCGTGGCCGGCATCGGCGATGCCGAAACGAATCGGCACTTTGTCGAGGAAACGGATTTTCGGCAGGGTGGGCGATTTGGCCGCGAAATAGTCGCCGACGAAAAAAATAATTTCGTAATGGCCGGGCTTCATTTCCTCGTCGGAAAGCAGCGGCGCGTCGGTGCGTCCGTCGGCGTTAGTCTTGGCGGTGACGACGAGTGTGGGCTCATCGCCATCGAGGGACCAGAGTTCGATTTTCATTCCCTGGGCAGGGCAGCCGTGCGCCGTATCCAGGACATGCGTGCTGAGTTTGGCGGGCATAGTTATCACGCAGTTAAATCCCGCAGACGTAATTCGGCAATCTTGAAAATTTCCTCCAGCGCGGTTTGCATTTCCTGCGCGGGGGAATTTTGCAGACGTTTTTCTAATCCGGTGAGAATGGCTTCCTTTTTGTTCAACCGCGCGCAGATGACAAAGGGGAAACCGAACTTCGCGTGGTACGCGGCATTTTGCTTTTGAAAGAGCGTGATCTCTTCGGGCGAAAGCGCGTTCAATCCAGCGCGCGCCTGTTCGCCTTTCGATTCGCGCGTGAGCGTGCCCGTGAGCGCGGCGCGACCGACGAGGTCGGGGTGCGCGCGGATGAGTGCGAGCTTTTGTTGCTGGCTGGCGGCGCGAACGGTTTGACAGAGAGCGGAGTGCAGTTGCTCCATCGCGGCGAAAGGACGCTGTGGCCAAGTTGATTCAGCGATCCACGGTGAATGTTCGAACAACGGGCCGACGACGCGGACGAACTCCGCAGCATCGAGTTGATTAAGTTGTTCGATTTTGAAAGGCATTGTTGCGTTAAAAAGCTCCAAGCGCCAACATCCAAGCTCCAGAGAAGCCCCAAGCCTCAACGTCCAAACGCGGCAAGTGGACTTGTTTGGGATTTGGTGCTTTCATCCGTTGACGAACAGCGTCGTTTTCTTCAAGCGCACAGCATCAATCAATCCCTGGTCGGTGAGTTTCAATTCGGGAATGGGCGAGAGGCTGAGGAATGAGAGCGTCATGAACGGCGCGTCGAGGTCGCAGCCGAGGGCACGCGCGGCGGCATTCAGGGCGTCGATGCGCTTCATGACTTCCGGGAGCGAGCGGTCCGAAACCAAGCCGGCGATGGGCAGGCCGAGTTCGGCTGTTACGCGTCCGTTCGCAACCGCGACCTGGCCGCCCTGCAGGCGTTCCAATTCTTCGATGACTTTGAAAATGTCGGCGTCGTTCGTGCCGGCAACGACCACGTTGTGCGCATCGTGGGCGACGGTGGAACCAATCGCGCCGCGACGCATTTTGAATCCACGCACAAAGCCCACGCCGACATTCCCGGTGGCGCGATGGCGCTCGACAACGACCAGCTTGAGAATATCGCGCTGGATGTCCGGGACGATTTCACCGTCTTCGATTTTTGGCGTCGTGATGAGCTCGCGCGTGACGATTTGGCGTGGGACAATTTCAATGACGCGGATTTTTTGCGCGCGCTTGGCGGGCACCACGAGATTGCGTGGTTCGTAGCGCAGATTCATGGTGCTGCGCGGCAGCGGAACGCGCGCGGCGGATTTGCCGAGGTATTCTCCATCCTCGGCGATGAGCGCGCCTTTTTTGTAAACCTGCCGGACTTTGAAATTTTTTAGATTATCGAAGACGATGAAATCCGCCCAATAGCGCGGGGCGACGGCGCCAAGATTTTGCAAGCGATAATGGCGCGCGGTATTGATGGTGGCGATTTGCAACGCCGCGATGGGCGAAAGGCCGAGCTTGATGGATTTGCGGACGCAATGATCGATGTGGCCTTCGTTGACCAGGTCGCCGGCGAGTTTGTCGTCGGTGGCGAAGGAGCAATTCGCCGCGTTGTGCGCGTTCACGAGCGGCAGCAGGTGCTCGAGATTACGCTCGGTGCTGCCTTCGCGCAGGAGGATGTGCATGCCCAAGCGGAGTTTCTCGCGCGCTTCCGCGACCTCGACTGATTCATGATCGGAGCGCACACCGGCGAGCACGTAGGCATTCAGATTTTTGCCGCGCAACCCCGGCGCATGGCCGTCGATGCATTTGCCCTTGCCCGCTTCAATTTTCGCCAGCTCGCTTTTCGCGCCGAGATAAACGCCGGGAAAATTCATCAGCTCGGCCACACCGGCAACGCGCTCGTCGCCGATCATCAAGCGCAAATCATCCGCGGTGATGCGCGCGCCGGCGGTTTCCAACGCGGTGGCGGGAACGCAACTCGGCAGCATGATGAAAAAATCGAGCGGCAGATTTTTGCTCGATGCGAGCACGTAACGAATGCCGTCGAGGCCGAGGACGTTGGCGTATTCGTGGGGATCAATCACGACCGCGCCGGTGCCGTGCGGGACGACGGCGCGGGCAAATTCCGGCGCGGTGAGCATGGAGCTTTCCACGTGAAAATGGCCGTCAATCAAGCTCGGCGCGAGATAGGCGCCGCGAAGGTCAATCGTTTTGCGCGCTTTGTAATCGCCAATGCCCACGACGCGGCCGTCATCGACCGCGATGTTCGCCGCGTGGATTTCGCCGCTCAGCACGTTGACGAGTTTTGCGTTTTTGAACAGCAACTCGGCCGGTTGTTCGCCGCGCGCGATGCTGAGTTTTTGCGATATGTTGCGCATCTTGGTTAAGCTCCAAAATCCAAGTTCCAAGTTCCAGAGAAGTCCCAAATTTCAAGTTCCAAACAGAAAATGTCGAAAGGCTTTTTGGAGTTGCGGCCCGGGAATTTTTCGGGAGCCTGAATTTTGGCGCTTGGGATTTTCATTTCACTGTGACCGTATCATTCAGCGCGGCTTTTTGTTTTTGGATGGCCATGAAAATGGCTTCACACGTTGCCGGAACTTTCAGGAACACTTCGCGGCGCGCGGTTCCGAAGGCGGCGATGGCATCGCGAATCGCTTCGCGCACGGAGATGGCGAGCATCAGCGGCGGTTCGCCCACGGCTTTGCTGCCGTGGATGGTGAGGCGTTGCGTGGCGTTTTCGAGAAAGCACACGTTGAACTCGCGCGGGCGATCGCTAACGGCGGGAATTTTATATGTGTCCGGCGAGTGCGTGAGCAGGCGGCCTTCCTTATCCCAAATAAGTTCCTCGCACGTGAGCCAACCGGCGCCCTGCACGAATCCCCCTTCGATCTGGCCGAGATTAATGCCGGGATTTATTGAGTCGCCGGCGTCGTGCAAAATATTCGTGCGCAAAATCTGAGTCATGCCGGTGAAGCCGTCCACCTCCACTTCAGTAACCGCCGCGCCGACGGCAAAATAAAGAAACGGATGGCCCTGGCCCTTTGCGCGGTCGTAATGGATTTCCGGCGTGCGATAGTAGCCGGTCGAGGAAAGACTGACGCGCTGGAAATAGGCTTGCTGGACAACTTGGGTGAAGGGGATTTTTGCTTCGGGAATGGAGCGGTGGAAAATAAAGCCATTGGTGAAAGTTAAATCGGCTTCGGTAGCAGTCGACGTTGGGAGGCTATGACTAAATTTGAGCCTCGTTACCTCGGCTGCTACGAGGGTTAGAGCGACTGGCGCCAAACGGGCGCGCAGAATCTCGCACGCGTTTTTTACGGCGGCGCCGTTGAGATCGGTGCCGCATGAGGCGGCGGTGGCGGAAGTGTTCGGCACTTTGTCGGTGCTGGTCGGCATCACGCGGACGTTGTCCAATGGGATGCCCAATTCCTTCGCGGCGACCATTGCGATATTCGTGTGCACGCCCTGGCCCATTTCGGTCGCGCCGTGATTTACCTGCACGGTGCCGTCCTGGTAAATGAGCACGAGCGCGCCGGCCTGGTTCAGGTGCGTGAGCGTGAAGGAAATGCCGAACTTCACCGGCGTCATCGCGATGCCGCGTTTGCGATGCGGATGCGCGGTGTTCCATTTCGCGATTTCCGCGCGGCGCGTTTCCATCGCGCTGGTTTGCTTCAATTCCTGCCAGACGCGTTGAATGCGGTTGTCCTCGATTTCCTGGCCGTAGGGTGTGGTGTTGGTCGCGCCGGCGCCGCGATACAGATTGCGCTCGCGAATTTCCTCGGGCGGTTTGCCGAGGCGCCGCGCGATGCGATCGATAATTTCCTCGATGACGAGCATGCCTTGCGGTCCGCCGAAGCCGCGAAAGGCGGTGTTGGAGGCGAGATTTGTTTTCGCGACCTGGCCGCTGAACTCCACGCTGGGAATATAATAGGCGTTGTCCAGGTGAAACACGGCGCGGTCGGTGACGGGCAGGGAGAGATCGAGCGACCAGCCGCCGTTGGAAATCAATTCGATTTTCGCCGCGAGCAAATCGCCGTGCGAGTTGTAGCCGACTTTGAATTTTGCGAGAAACGGGTGGCGCTTGCCCGTGAGCATCATGTCGAGATCGCGGTTGATGCGCACGCGGACGGGGCGATGAGTTTTTGCCGCTGCCAAGGCGGCGAGTGCTGCGAAGGTCGCGGCCTGGGTTTCCTTGCCGCCGAAGCCGCCACCCATGCGCGGGCTCTGGACTACTACGTGATTCACCGGCACGTGCAGCAGGTGCGCGACGATGTGCTGCACTTCGGACGGATGCTGCGTGGAAGACATCACGAACATCGACCCGTCCTCGCCCGGTTCGGCAAAGGCGGCCTGCATCTCGAGATAAAAATGCTCCTGTCCCGCGAGCGAAAATTCGTCTTCGAGAATGTGCGGTGAATCCGCAAGCGCGCGTTGAACGTCGCCGCGGCGGATGAAATTCGGTTCGGTGTGAAAACTGTTTTGCGCAATGGCGTCCTTGATGTTCAGGATTGGCGGCAGTGGTTCGTATTCAACGGCGACTTTTTTTGCGGCTTCGCGGCAGGCTTCCTGGGATTCACCGACAACGAGCGCGATGATTTGGCCGTGATAAAATACCTCTTTATCTGCGAGCAAAATTTCGTCGTGGCGAATGGCGCCGACATCATTAAGGCCCGGGACATCTTCGGCGAGCAGGACGGCGGCGATGCCGGGCATGGTGCGAGCGGCGGAGGCATCGCGGCGGAGGATGCGCGCGCGGGCGTGGGGCGCACAGACGGGCCAGACTTCCAGCGCGTGTTTGCGGGCGGCGAAGTCGTCGGTGTAGATCGCTTGGCCATTGGCGTGTTTGTGCGCGCTTTCGTGGGGTGGCGTTGATTTCCCGGTTATTCGGGGAGGGGAAACTGTTAAAACAGTTTCCGGAGAACGCGCGTCGGACACCGGGCTGAAGCCCGGGGTTAATGAGAGGGACTCGGCGTAGAATTTCTCCAATAGGTTTACAATTAATTCTCGGCGAAATTCTGCGGAGCCACGCACGTCAGAAATTGGCGTGAACTCGGCGCGCAAAATCGGTGTTACGGCGCGAATTGTTTCCTGGCTCCAGAATTTTCCGAGCAGCGCGGCTTCGGTTTTGAGCGCGCGCATTGGCATCGCAGCGACGCCGCCGTAGGAGAGCCGCGCATGGCGCACGATGTTTTGCGAATCGATGTCCACCGCGAAACATGCGGCCACGGTGCTGATATCCATTTCGCGGCGTTTGGAAACTTTGAACCACTCGCACTTGCGCGTGAGGCCGGTCTTCGGACCGCCGCGCGGAATGATGATTGTTTTCAGGATCTCGCCAGGTTGAAGCGCGGTTTTGCGATACGACACGAAAAACTCGCTGATGGGCAGCGTGCGTTCTCGTAGGACAGGCGTCTTGCCTGTGTCTGATATTTTAATTTTAGATGGAGACAGGCTGGAAGCCTGTCCTACGAGCACGACTTGCGTATCGAGCGCGAGCAGCACTGGCGCGCTGTCGCCGATTGGCGAGGCGGTCACGATGTTGCCGCCCATGGTGGCGCGATTGCGAATCTGGCGCGAGCCGAAGACGCGCAGCATGTCGGCAAGCGCGGGAAATTCCGAGCCGAGGCGGTCCTTGATTTCCGTGAGCGTGACGGCGGCACCGATTCGCCATTCGGCGTCGGTCGATTCGATGGTTTTTAACTCAGCGACAGCTTCAGTGGAAATCAGTGTGGGAAATTTTTTGAACAGCTTGGTGATTTCGAGGCCGAGTTCGGTGGCGCCGGCGATGAGGGTTGCTTCGGGGTTTTCTTGTTTTAAGCGCAATAATTCGGCGAGTGAGGTGGGGCGGAAGAATTTTTCCCCGTTGAATTGGTAATTGGTAGCGCTGAGTGGGGTGTTGGGAATTTTGAGGCGTTCGAGAAAAATGTCCGTGCCATCGTTTTCCGCCTCGTTACCTCGGCGGCTACGAATGGAGAAAGCTGCGTTGGCAGCATCCCGAATCGACCGGTAGCCGGTGCAGCGGCAGAGATTGCCCGAAAGTTGTTCGTCGAGATCGTCGTTGGTACGAAGATCATCGCGATAATAGCCTTCGAAAAGGGAACAGATGAAACCGGGCGTACAATAGCCGCATTGGGAGCCAAAGCCTTCAGCCATCGTGCCTTGAACAGGATGCGGTCTGTGGCAGCCAACGCCTTCCACGCTGATGATTTCGCGACCGGCGAGCAGGCAGATGGGCATCAGGCAACTGTTCACGGCGCGATAGGTGGGTTTGCCGTTCGCGCCCACTTCAATGATTACGACGGAGCACGCGCCGCAATCGCCTTCGGCGCAGCCTTCCTTGGTGCCGGTGAGGCCGCGGGCGCGGAGAAATTCGAGCAGGGTGGTGTTGGGAGAGACGTCGCCAAGAGTAACGGGGCGGCCGTTCAAAACAAATTCTAGCGCCGCGGGCATATCTTTTTTAGAGCATAACCGGCAGAAATTTCGCCGCAAAATTCCCGCCGGCTATGAAAATTGAAATCGCAACCCTCATCCGGCCTTCGGCCACCTTCTCCCATCCGATGGGAGAAGGAAATATTCATGGGAACGCTTACCCAGGGTAGTCGCTTCGCTCCAACCCTGGGCTGTATGCCTTTGCCCCGTTGGGGCAAGCCGAAGAGGGTAAGATGATTCATTGAAATAATTTCAGCCTGTTTTAATTTTGGCTTTCGCCTCGGCTATAAATTCTTCAACGATGCCCAACGGGATTTCAGCTCCAAATGTCTCTAGAACAAATTGCCCGCAGGCATCCCAGAATATAATTCTCGCTACACAATCGTCCTTCACTTGTTCTTTGCAATATAACTCTGAGCCGGCGTAACCGTCCTTATTATCTTGTATGAAAACCGTTGAATAATGCGCTCCGGCTCAGTCACGATTCATGTTCGCCTTATTTTGTCATTTTAGTCTATCAACTCATACGCGGGCAGAGTCAAGAACTCCGCGAATTGCGCGCTTTTGGACATTTCGCTGAACAACTTCGCCGCGCGGGAATAATTTCCGGAATTGAATCGCGCGCCTCCCACTTCCTTTTCGATGCGCGCCATTTCCTGCGGCAACAATTCATCGTAAAGTTGCGCGGTGATTTTGCGGCCATCGGTGAGCGCGGCGTTGTGCTTGAGCCATTGCCAGATTTGCGCGCGCGAGATTTCGGCTGTGGCGGCATCTTCCATCAAATTATACAGCGGCACGCAACCGTTGCCGCCGAGCCACGCTTCGAGATATTGAATGCCCACGCGGATGTTGCCGCGCAAACCGTCCTCGGTGATGGTGCCGTGCGGCGGTTGCAATAAATCCGTCGCGGTCACATTCACGTCCTCGCGCTGGCGCGAAATCTGGTTCGGCTGCGGCATATGTTTATCGAAGGCTTTCAGCGCGATGGGCACGAGGCCGGGATGCGCGACCCAAGTGCCGTCGTGGCCGTCGGTGGCTTCGCGTTCCTTGTCGGCGAGCACTTTCGCGAGCGCGGTTTCGTTCGCGGCGGGATCATTCTTGATCGGGATTTGCGCGGCCATGCCGCCCATCGCGTGCGCGCCGCGACGATGGCAAATCTTGATCACGTGCAGGCAATAGGCGCGCATCATGGGCACGGTCATCGTGACTTGCGCGCGATCGGGGAAGATGAAACCGGCGCGATTGCGGAATTTTTTGATGGTGTTGAAAATGTAATCCCAGCGTCCGCAGTTGAGACCGGCGGAATGTTCGCGCAACTCGTAGAGAATCTCCTCGGCTTCAAAGGTCGCAAGAATGGTTTCGATGAGAACCGTAGCGCGAATGGAGCCGCGCGGAATTTTCAGCGCGGCCTGCGAAAAATGGAAAACGTCGTTCCACAAGCGCGCTTCGAGATGGCTTTCCATTTTGGGCAGATAGAAATAGGGGCCACTGCCGCGTTTCAATAATTCAGCGGCGTTGTGGAAAAAATAGAGGCCGAAATCGAACAAGCTGCCGGAAATCGGCTGGCCATCGATGAGCACGTGTTTTTCGGGCAAGTGCCACCCGCGCGGGCGAACCATGAGGGTGGCGGTTTTTTCATTGAGTTGATATTTCTTGCCGTCGGGATTGGTGAAGGAAATCGTGCGGCGCGCGGCATCGCGAAGATTGGCCTGGCCTTCGATTAAATTTTTCCACGTGGGCGAAGTCGCGTCCTCGAAATCGGCCATGAACACTTTCGCGCCGGAATTGAGCGCGTTGATAACCATCTTGCGATCGACCGGGCCGGTGATTTCCGTGCGGCGATCCTGCAAATCGGCGGGGATGGACGCCACGCGCCAGGATTTATCGTTGCGAATGGATTTGGTCGTGGCGAGGAAATCGGGCATGGCGCCGTTATTAATTTCCTTTTGGCGCTCGACGCGTTTGGCGAGGAGTTGGGTGCGTGTGGGTTGAAATTCGCGCGCGAGTTTTTCAATGAATGCCAGCGCTTCCGGTGTGAGAATTTCGGCGGTCTGGGCAACCGCAGGTGCTTTCAGTTCCATT
>Ga0207667_10006402_pt1 | contig 14271 bp, 12 predicted proteins | sample KBSCornC52_FD_184301 | JGI IMG/M metagenome (GOLD analysis project Ga0207667, IMG submission 184301) | Corn rhizosphere microbial communities from Kellogg Biological Station, Michigan, USA - KBS Corn C5-2 (SPAdes) (version 2) | ecosystem: Host-associated > Plants > Roots > Rhizosphere > Soil ... | reverse complement strand
AACATGCAGCGAACGCGGCTTGCTGGCACGCGGCGCGGACTGCGGCGCGGGGGCGATGACTTGCTCGCGAATGGGGAAGGTCAATTGGAACGCGGTCCCCTCACCGGGCGCGCTCTCGATGTTGATGACGCCTTCATGGCGCTGAACCATTCCGTAAACCATCGCGAGGCCCAAACCGGTGCCACCGTGTTTGGCTTTGGTGGAGAAGAACGGTTCGAGGCAGCGCCGGCGGGTTTTTTCATCCATGCCGATGCCGTCATCACGGACTTCAATTTGGATTTGAACGGTGGGCTGGCCGGTTTTTTTGGAAACGGGCCCGGCGACCGTGCGGCTGCCGAAGCTGATTGTTCCGCCGGAGGGCAACGCATCGACGGAGTTGAAAATAAGATTGGTGAGAGCCTCACGGATTTCCGAGGGGTCGCCCAAAAATGACGGCAAATCGAGACCTAGATTGCGTTCGATGTTGATGGAAATTCCCTGGCGCTGGGAAAGATCGCGCCAGCGCGGGCGCGTGAGTTCGATGACTTCGTCGATGAGCGAATTGATATCGATCCAGCTCAATTGCTCCGAGTTATCGCGGCGGCGATAAAACTCGCGCATGCGGGCAACAATGCGGGCGATGTCTTCACCGGATCGCTTGATGACATTCAAAGCGCGAACGGCGGGCTCGGGCATGTCCGGCGTGAGACACGCCAACAGTTCGGAATAACCGACAATGGGTGTGAGAGCATTGTTGACGTCGTGCGCCACGCCGCTGGCCATCTGGCCGAGCGCGCGGAGGCGCTCCTGTTGCACGACGACTTCCTGGGTACGGCGCAATTCCTCATAGGCGCGCTTGATGCCATCACTGAGGCGGATTTCGTCATAGAGACTCCGGCATTCCTCCTGGGCGGTGATGACCTTGAGCTGGAGGGCTTCTTTTTCGGATTTGATCTCTTTGATTTCGCTCTGAATTTTTTCCGCGTGATAGCGCACTTCCTCAAGGACGAGCACGATCATGCTGACGGCGATGAACAATTGGAGGACGGCCGCTAAAAAGAGTCCCGCGCTGCCAAGGCCCTCATATTGCTGGGAAAAAGGGTAGCTGGCGAGATAAGCGCCCCATAAAAGAAAGCCGCCCGACAACATGCCGGAACCGATGTAGGGCATCTTCTTTCGCATGCGATGAAAACAGGTGCCGGCAAAAGCGCTCCCGACGCCGAGCAGGATGAACACGGGCAATTGGAGAGCCAGCGCACTGGTGATAACCTGCGGACTGACGATGACCCAAATCGCCAGAAACCCCATGAACAATCCAAACAATCGTTGCGGCACCGGCAGCCCAAGAAAACACAGACTGCCCCACAAAAGAAAGACGGCCGAAACAGCGACACAGCATTGTTTGAGCGCGAAGACAGTGCTGCCGACTTCTGCGTGCGGTTCGGTAAGGCCCAGGGTGAGCCAGAGAGCATAGAAAAGCCATGCAGCCGTCCAGACGGTGAAGTATTCGCGCTTGGTAAAGCGATTGAGATAATAGAATAGCCCAACCAAGACCCAAACACTTAGGAGCGAAACCATGAGGGCCGCCCGCAAGTATTCCTTGGGGAAAAGTAAGTCCAGATGTTGTAACTCCGCTTCCACCTGCCGCCATTAAGCAACCTCAACGCCAAGTTCTTAAATGCGCGCGAGGTGTTTACCCATTACTCGATGAGCGCACGAGAAAAAGTGACACAGCGCGAGGGATGGTTCCGGTAGATTACCGAATCTGTGCTGACCGTGTCCCGAAATGCGGCAATGTTTGTCCCAAAGCCGTCCAGACGGCGATAATGAATTCTGTTATTCCGAGTACAGAATCAAGCGACATGAATCTTATTGGGTGGGCAAAGCAGTGATCGCCAGATCCAATTTCTCGCGAGTCCACATATCCCATTTTTGGATTTGGCGTCCAAATTCATCCGAGCGCCGCTCCGCCGCGGTTCGGGTCAGGTGCCAGCCGGTGTCCGCATAATCGCCGGCGTCAGGATCGGCACCGAGGGAGTCATCGCGCAAGACCGGAAGGATGGTCATGATGTCAGCGAGGAATTCCGCGTTTAGTTTTCGGTAATTTGCGATTTCATTCGGCGGACAATACGCCCACGGCAGCGCATAGGCCACGCGGACGCCATTGGTCTGGCACCAGCGGGACAGGTTCGACAATAGCTGGCGGCCACCTTCAGAAAGCTCCGGGCCGTGTCCCGGCGCGATGGTCATGGGAACGCGGACGGGCGTCTCGGCCCAGCCGCTGGGATGAAAATCGCTCACCTGGTACCGATAGGATGGCTGGCCGCGCAGCCATTTACCGAGCATCGTGAAGGCAAGATAGCCGCCGGGCCGAAGCGATGCGGCAGCCTGAAACCAGTTTTCCCGCCCGACGCCGAGAGTTGGATGGAGCACCCAGTTGGGATGGTGCATGGCGAAACTAAATTGCGCGGCAAGTATCGGCTCGTTGCCAAGCGGTTGGGTGAGCAAGCCCGGCTCGAGAGCGACGATGAGCGTATCGCCTCGCCGCACATCACTAAGCGCCGCTTCGGTCAGCATCACCGCTCCCATGCCGGCGTGGCCGCCGTAATTGACGACAGGCTCGCTGAAGTTGGAGAGCAGACGTTCGCCGTCGATCGAAAATTCGCAACTGGAGCCGCCGTAGACGATGGTTTTCGCGCCGTGTTCGCGGGTCATTTTTTCGGCCCATTGATGTTTGAGGAGATAGCCGTGGCGATAATAGGTGACGTCCGGATTGAAATGCAGGGAATAAAAAGCGCAGCCGATCCAGCTCGCGAGCGCCGTGGCCAGCAACAGCAGCGGGCGGCGGGGAATTTTTTTAGAATGCGAAGTAGATGAATCCATTGCTTTTTCCGGGCGCCAGGATGACCGTGAGAATAACGAGGGCGACGAGCACGGGCGGCCGGCACAGATAATAATAGGGCGTGTCACGGCGCGCGACGGATTGCCATTCAAGCACCAAAACCATCGTCGTCAAAACGAGAAAACAGAACACGACGAATCCGCTGCCGGAAGACCAGTTGTTCAGCGCCTCGTGCAGGGCGGAGCCGCCGTAGGCGTGGGGAGTGAGGAGCGTTTTCAATTTTGCCGCGAGCACCGGAGTCCGTGTCTCGTAAAACCCGAGCCAGGCGCAAAAGCTGGTCAGCATGGTCAGCATCCAACCGGCGGCCGGGCGGAGTTTCATGCGACGGCCCAGGATGCGATTGACGATCAGCGCCAAGCCATGCACGGCTCCCCAAAAAATAAAATTCCAGCCCGCGCCGTGCCAGGCGCCGGAGACCACGAACACCAGCGCCACATTGAATGCCCACCAACGCACGCGGCCGCCGCCGAGCGGCACGTAGAGATAATCGCGAAACCATTGGCTGAGGGTGATGTGCCAGCGGCGCCAGAATTCAATCATGCTGGTCGAGCAATAGGGGCTCGCAAAATTGAGAGTCAAGCGGACACCGAGCATCGATGCCAGGCCCAGCGCAATCAGGCTGTAACCGGCGAAGTCATAGTAAATGCGGAAACCAAACACAACGTTGGCGAGCCAAATCTCGTAGGCGTTTTGGGTGGAGGCGCCGTCGAAGAATGCGGCCAGATTATCCGCCAGGCATAATTTGAAAAATAGGCCGAGGGCGATGCGTTCAGCGCCGTAGTTCAGCTCTTCCGGAAGCCAGCGAAAACGAAACCCCTGCATTTGCGGCAGCAAATCTTTCCGGCGCTCGATAGGGCCGGCCACAATTTGGGGAAAGAAGCCGGCGAAGTTGAGGTAGTCCAAGAAGCGCGGCAACGGTTGTTTGAACGCGAGAGTGTCCACGACGAATGCCACTTTCTGAAACGAGTAAAAGGAAATTCCCACCGGGATGACGAGGTGGCGCAGCGAAGGCACATCGAAACCGAGCACCTGGTTGACCGCAAAGTTGGCGTACTTGTAATAGACGAGCGGCGCGAGTTGCAGCGGAATTAAAACAAAAAGATAGCGGTGCCACGACCGCTGGTCCTGCCGCAGGATCCATTGAAGCCCCACATACGAAAGCACGGCAACCAGCAGAAAAATGAGGAACGTGACCCAACTGACGCAAATCAATAGGAATAATCCGAGCGACAGCAGAGCGGCTTTGTCGAAATCCTCGCGGCGCTTCCCCAGCGAGGTTCCCAGCACCCAGCGCAACAGTAAAATCACTGTCATGCCCGCCGCCAACAATCCCCAAAAACGACTTTCCGCAAAATTCATTGTGGTCGCGCAGTCTCGAAAAAAGGCGGCAGGTAGTCAACCGGCTTCATGGTCGAAGTTGCGATTAGAAGTAAGGATCAATCTCATCACTGGTTTTTTGAATATGGAATGATGACCCTGATGGAAACGTAAGGCGATAACCCCTGTCCCGGCCCTCCACTTCGTGCAGGAGAGGGAAATGCCGCGCGATTCGCTTGCAAAGAGGTGACGTCGGACAGTTCCGGAATGAGCCGCTGTTCTTCGTTGAATCACGGTGGGATTTCTGAATACAATGCAAGCAGAGCAAAAAGCAGGAGTCTTTGGTTCCGGATTTTCAGGCTGCGCCCGTAGCTCAGTTGGATAGAGCATCTGCCTTCTAAGCAGAGGGTCCCGCGTTCGAGTCGCGGCGGGCGCGCCATATCTTCACGTTTTCTTGACAGCAAATGGAACCGCAAATTTTCCGGCTCACCCGCGAAAGCGGTTCTGAAAGGTCACCAAATCGCGCAGTTCCGGAAGGCTTCATTTTCCGGCGTGACCGCTGAGAGCATTTGTGAGAGTTTTCCGCCGCACGTTTTACCGCCATGAATCAAGAACTGCCATTTGAAATCTCGGAATTTGAGGATCTGCTGCGCAAACCAAATAGCGACGCGTCCGGCCTGGCCAGCTTTTTTGCCGCCGGCGAAATCCGCGTGACGCGTGTGCCGGCGCGGTTGGATGTCATGGGCGGGATTGCGGACTACTCAGGCGCGAATGTCTGCGAAGCGGTGCTGGGCCGCGGCGTGCTGCTGGCGCTGCAGGCACGCACGGACCGCACGCTCCGCATTCGCACGATGCAGGCCGGGCTGAAGGCGCTGCCCATCGAAACGCGGCTGCCGCTGGATTATTTCAAGTCAGGCAAAGGGCTCGTGGACTACGGCGAGATTCGCGCATTCTGCCAGGCGAATCCGCTGGCGAACTGGGCGGCTTACATTGTGGGCAGCATTTTCACGCTGCTGAAGGAAGAGCCGGTCAAGCTGCCGTTCGGTTTCAATTTACTGCTGTTGAGTGCCATTCCCATGAACGTGGGCATCGGCAGTTCCGCGGCGGTGGAGATCGGCACGCTGAGTTGCCTGAACTCGTATTTGGGGTTGGACCTGTCGCCGTCGCGCATCGCGCGGCTCGGGCAGATGGCCGAGAACCACGTGGTGGGCGCACCGTGCGGCATCATGGATCAAATCGCGATCACCAGCGGGCGTGAGGGCTGCCTGACGCACATTCTTTGCCGGCCAGGCGAAGTCAAAGGCGAAGTGCAAATTCCCGCGGGCATGGCTTTCGTGGGCATCAATTCCATGGTGCGACACTCCGTCGCGGGCAGTCCATACAGTGACACGCGCATCGGCGCATTCATGGGCAAGAAAATCATCAAAGACATTCGCGCACGCGCCGGGCGCGCGAATCTGGAATACCTGACGGAGCTTTCCACGGCGGAGCTGAAGCAATACGCGCAGGAAATTCCCGATGAAGTTCTCGGTTCGGAATTCTTGGCCAAACACAAAACCCATGATGACCCGGTAACGAAAATTTCGCCGGATGCGACGTATCGCGTCGCCGGCCCCACGCGGCATCCGGTTGAGGAGAATGAGCGCGTGATGAAATTCATGGATGCATTGCGCGCGGCGAAAAACGGTGGCGAAGACGCGTTGGTAACGGCCGGTGAATGCATGTACGGCGCGCACCAGAGCTACCGCAAGAATTGTCATCTTTCGACCGAGGAAGTGGATTTCCTGGTGGATTCCGTGCGCCAGCGGGGAGTGAAATCCGGCTTGTATGGAGCGAAGATCACCGGCGGCGGCACCGGCGGCACGGTGGCGGTGTTTGGCAAAAAAGAGGCGCTCAAAAAACACATTCCGGAAATTGCAGTTGAGTATTCGCGGCGTGTCGGCGTGACGCCGGATATATTTGAGGGCACCTCGCCCGGCGCGATGGAATTTGGCGCGCGGAATTATCGATTCGGCGCGCATGGGTGGCAGGGGCTCGTTGTCTAAGGCCATGAAGATTCGCAAAGCTGTCATTCCGATTGCCGGGCTCGGCACGCGCCATTTTCCCGCGTCGCACGCGGTGAAGAAGGAGCTGTTTCCCGTGGTCGGCCCGGACGGCATTGCGCGCGCGCTCTTCCATTATCATCTGCTCGAGCTCGAAGCGGCCGGAATTCAGGAAATTTGCATCATCGTTCAACCCGGCGAAGACGAGATGGTCCGCAGCTATTTGAATGGCCCGGACGACGCCTACCTAACGCGGCTCGCGAAATACCCGGCACTGCTGCGGGAGGCGGAGCAGATGCGTGGCTTCTCGAAGCGAGTGAGTTTTGCCGTGCAGCATCAGCAGGAAGGCTACGGGCACGCCGTGTATCAATCAAAGGCGTTTGCGGGCGGCGAAACGGTTTTGCTCGGGCTGGGCGATCATCTCTTTCGCGGCAAACCTTCGCCTTATCGTGAGTTGGCGGAAGTCGCATCAAATGGCAAAAGTGTGTCGGCGGTTAATCGCATCAGCGCGGAGCAATTGAGGGGTTACGGCACGATTGCAGGAAAACGCCGCGCGGATAATCCGCGTGTGATTGATATTTCATTGATCATCGAAAAGCCGGCTGTGGCCTTCGCGCGCGAAAAGCTGCACGTGAACGATTTGCCCGCCGAAACGTGGCTGGGGTGGTTCGGGATGCACCTGCTCGCGCCGTCCATTTACCAGATTTTGGAAGAAATGATCCGGAACGATGTGCGCGACAATGGCGAGTTTCAACTGACGCGCGCCCAGGAGATTCAACGGCAACTGGAAGGTTATCTGGCGTTGGAGATGACGCAGGCGCAACGTTTCGATTTCGGCGTGCCAGATGATTTTGTTGCGAGCGTGCAGGCGTTTCGGAAAGAATAATCGTTGCGGCCGACCCACACGAATCCCCGGTGATGACTCCCCTTTAACGCCTTCCCGCAGGCCAGAAAATTCTGTCGAATTTTTGAAAGAATCCGGCGTCCTTTGCGTATATATAAGCGCAAGGAGAAACACAATGGGCTACATGATATATTTCGACGAAGATAGTGTCGGCGCCAATGAACTGAAGTTGCTCGAAACGAAGAAGGCGATATTGGAAAAACTACAGGCGCGGTTCGGGTTTCCTGATATAGCACGACCTCAGGTACTGGCGGCGGCGCAGACCCCAAGCGCGAAGGCGGGGCCGGCGAATCATGGCGCGCAGCCACGCTAAGCGTGCGCGCCCATGATTTCCACGTGCGGCTCGATTTGATTTTCGATCACTGTTTCCAATCCGCGAGCTTCGCTGACGAGCCGTTCGTAAATATTGAAATACCGATCGAGCGCGCCGGCATTGAGAAACCGCGCGCCGAGCGGTTCGGATGATTCAACGGTCTCCTCCACTTCGGGCAACAAATACGGGCACGGCGGGCAGCCGCTTCGCTGAGCGGCGGTGGCGCATTGCAGGAAGGTTTGCGGGCGGTCAAGATGGAAAATAGTTTCGGGATAATCCGTGATGGGCTGATGCAAGGTCACCAGGACGGGCACTCCGGGAAACGGCAGGTATTCGTAAAAATCGATGCCGTGCATGTGAATCAGGTCAATCGGCCATTTTTCGAGAAAAGTTTGGAGCGTAAATCGGTATTGCGCGTGAATGCGGCGGCGCTCGGCCTCATCCGGGGTTTGCGAAGGTTTGGGCGTGGCGAGCAGGATGCCTTCGGTGACTGAGCCTTCGCAGGCCATGACAAAAGATTCGTGGCCGGAATGAGCGAGCGCGCCATCGAGACGGGTGAGCAACTGTTCCGCGCCTCCGAGAGCATCAGGGCCAACCGGCGCGAAGGGGTAGGCGATATTGAGCACAACCAATTTCATTGCATCCTCAATGAACGCCCGGCCAGCGCACCGCTCAATGAGGGGTTCACCTATTTTGGGAGGAGGAATTCTACGAGGCTTGAAAGCGCCCTTTGCATATTGGCCTGACCCTCGCCCTGCCCTCTCCCATCCGATGGAAGAGGGAGAAGCTGGTTCCGCGTTTGGCAAAGTCGCTGACTCTCGCTCCATCCGGTCAGGCAGACAATTTTCTGATGAGCAAATCAATCTGCCGATCGCCGCAGCAATTCCACGACGTAACCTTCCAACTCCGCGGCGCGGTGGCGGGAGGTGTGGCGGGCGAGCACGCGTTCGCGCGCGCGATAGCCCAAACGGCGGCGATCGAGTTCCGAGATTTCTTCCAGGTAAATCAAGGTTTCATCCGGCGAATGCGAAATCAAAATTTCCTCGTCGGGCGTAAAAAAGTCATCCAGTCCCTGCCAGAATTCCGTGATGACCGGCGTGCCGCAGGCGGCGGCTTCGAACAGGCGCGCCCCGGGTGAATGGCCGAGGCCGATGGCGTCTGGCGGCACGATATCCAGCGTGAAACGTTGCGAATTGTAAAAGGCGCGGCGTTTTTGCGGCGGAATTTGCGGAATGCGTTTCACGTTTAACCAGCGAGCCGAACGTGGATGACCGGCACCGGCCACCACGAACCCGCCTTCCGGCCAGCGCCGCGCTGGCTCGATCAATAAACGCTCCAACGCGGGCAGGCAATCCCGGCTGTACGCGCCGAGGTAGCCAAGGTCCCATGTCTGCTTGGAAAGCTCCGGAAAAAAGAGACGGGCATCGGCCGCGGGATACAAAGGCCGCGCCATGCGCACGCCAAGTTTGTCCTCCAGCTGCTCGAGCAACGGACCGCCCATGAAGGAAAGATACAAATCGTAGCGCGCAAGCAATTCGCCGGAAATGGAACCTTGCTTGTCCTCAGCGAGGCTCGCTAGCGTCAGCGGCGTGTTGAGGTCATAAAAAGCGGTGACGCCCCGCGCATGGCGTGTGATCCAGTTACCTATATCCCTGGCTTCGGCGACTTGCGATGCGACCAGAACGAAATCGGCGTCGCGCAAGGCGACGGCATGGGTGTTCTTTAATTCTTTAAGACTGGAATATTCTTCGATGCGGCCAGCCTCGACCGGGCGCATTTTTTGGCCGACGCTGTCTTCATTGCGGCGCTCCAAAAAGAGCACTTCATGGCCGCGAGCCGCGAGTTCGCGCACGAGGCTGCGGTAAGCGGCTGCGGCGCCGTCGCCCAACGACCTCATCAGCCCTGGTCCGAGGATGGCGATTTTTAATTGCGGGCGCGGCGCGATGGTTCGGCCCAAGATGGACCGCGGCGGCGTCCGGAGTGTCTCGGTGGCGAGGAATGAAGTGGATTCGGCGGTTGCGCTTCCATCTTCCATTGGCGAATGGCGGGCCTTCATGCAATCACCCTTCCCGCTTTTGCTTCGAGGACCTTTTCGAGCTGGTGCGCGCGATGAGCGTAAGTGTGGGCGGAGAGGACGCGGCGGCGAGCGGCCTCGCCAATCTGCCGCGCGCGCTCGGGAGTAAGCTGGCGCAAATGTTCGGCGACCTCCTCGCCGTTGGCGGCGACGAGCAATTCACGATCCGGCTCGAGAAAAAGCTCGATGCCCTCCCATTTGTCCGAGATGAGGCACGCGCCCGCGCCGGCGGCTTCAAAGACCGTCGAGGGTGGGGAGAAACCGTAGCGCGAGGCGCAGCCGCAGTTCACATTCAATACGGCGCGCACGGTGCTGTTAAGGGCATTGCGCTGATCGAGGGGAATTTCGCCGGGATTCACGACATTGGAAGGCAGCAAGTCTTTTTGCCAGTCGGCGCCGCCGAGCAGGAATTTTAGTTCCGGCAAAGTCGCGGCGGGCTTGAAGAGAAATTCCTGCACGCGCGCTTCGCGTTCCGGTTTGTGGTCGCTCAACAGGCCGAGGTCCGCCTCGAAACGTTTCTCGGGTGGGACCGGAAAGTGCAGGTTCGGGTCAAGCGCGTTATAGATGGGCACGCATTCGCCGGCGCCCAGACCGGCGTAGGTCTCGACGACCGGCTTACCGCCGCCGCGCGTGAGAATGAAATCGTATTCAGGAACCAGCGGGCGAAAATAATCTTCCGGGTCGTTGTGAAGGCGATCGAGCGTCGCGCATGGGTTCACGTCGAGGAACGCAACGAGCGTTTCGGGCCGTTTCAATTCCAGCACGGCGGCTTCGAGCAAGTCATCGCACTCACCCACCTCGCTGCATTTGATGATGAGATCGCTTTCCTCGGCGCGTTCGAGGGCATCGAGCGCAGCCTCATCGCTCGCCGGATAGATGACCACTTTGGCCCAATGAGGATTGGCGAGGTCGCGATGCTGAAGGCGCTCGGGAACGTTCGGTTCGTAAAACGTGACGCGGTGGCCGCACTCGGAGAGCGCGCGGACCAGTCCGCGAAAATATGGAACGGCGTGGTTTTGGTGCGCGGAAACCAGGCTGGAGCCGAAGAAAGCGATATTGAGTCGACTCATAGAGCGGGAGATTCGTTGAGTTGCTCCAGGCCGGCATCCACAACCCCCAAGCCACGCGCGGGCGCGTTATCCGCCTGAGCGGCACACGCGCCCGGCGCGGCAATGGTTGCTTCATCCGCCCCCACCTCCATGGGTTCGCTGTTAGATAACACCGCGCTTCCGGCAAAGGTGCGCGGCAATTGCTGAATTTTTTGCGGCTGCGAAAATGAGGAGCCGCCGGCGAAATTCGGTGGAAGAGATTCGTTTAGCAAGGTTCTCATGCGTGCGTACAACTTTTTCGCGTCACGAGTTGGTTTTGGTCAGGAACAACATTGGTCGTTTTGTTTTTGGTAGAATAAAACTCCGGGAAACTGGAACAATCGGGCGACAACCCCGTTTGGCCGCTGAAAAGCACTCCGTTCGAAAGACGGCGATTTGTAAGACAAGACGTTCAAACAAAGCTCCAAATCCCAAGTTCCAAGTTCCAAAGAAGCTCCAAAATCCAAACTCCAATTCCCACTCGCGACTGATATTTTTTGGTGCTTGGGATTTATCTGGAGCTTGGTGCTTGGGATTTGGACCTTTTGACGCAGCTTCCATTTTAATTTTCAAACGGGCGCTCAGCCTTTAACATCCTCGCGCGTGCTGAATCTGGAACAACTTGCTGAATTATTGGAAAAAAATCGGGAGGCCGCCAAGGTCCGCGTGAAGGAGTTCACCATCGGGGGCAAGCCCTTCAATTTCAATTCCGCTCCGGCGATCATGGGCGTGGTCAATCTCTCGGCTGATTCGTGGTATCGCGAGAGTGTTTGTCTCACGACCGAAAGTGCTATTCAACGCGGACGCGTCCTGCATGCGCAGGGAGCGGACATCGTGGACATCGGCGCGGAATCCACACTCGCGCACGCGGCGCGCGCGAATGAGAGCATGCAGAACAGTAAGTTGGTACCGGTAATTGAGAATCTTCGCGCGGCGGAGATTCTTGTATCGGTGGAAACATACGATGCGACGGTTACTCGCGCGTGTCTGGACGCCGGGGCGAATGTGCTGAATCTGACCGGGGCGGAGCACACGGATGAATTGTTCCGAATGGTCGCGGCGCACGATGCGGCAGTCATCATTTGTTATGTGCAGGGAAGAAATGTCCGGGAGGTCGGCGACTTTGATTTCAACGCGGATCCCGCTGGCATGATGCGCGATTATTTTTCGCGGCAGATTGAAATCGCGCAGCGGAACGGCGTGGAAAAAATCTTCCTGGATCCGGGACTAGGCTTTTATTATCGCAATTTGCAGGACAGCGCGGTGCGCGTGCGGCATCAAATGACGGTTTTTTTGAATACGTTTCGCTTGCGCACGCTGGGATTCCCGATTTGCCACGCCCTGCCCCATGCGTTCGAATTTTTCGGCGAGGAAGTCCGTTGCGCGGAGCCATTTTTTGCGGTGCTGGCGGCGCTCGGCAAAACCGATTTGTTTCGAACGCATGAGGTGCCGCGCATCAAGAGTGTACTGGAGACGATGAGGGTGTTTTGATTCGAATCAGGCGGAATGAATTCCGCGCTCCTATCCGCGACGGCATAGAAGGACACCTTCTTCTCCAGACTGAGTGATCCATTGATTCAGCAGGTGTAAACCATGTCGCTGCAAATGTGTTCGCACCAGTTCTGGCGTGTAGCGATAAGAAAAGAAGAGGCGGAAGGATTCGCCGGAGCGGAATTCGAAGCGGTCACTATCGACGCCAACGTTTCGGGAACGGTGAAAATGGAAGCGCGCGACGACGCGTTTCAGGCCGTTCACGTCTTCAATTGAAAATCGCAATTCACCGTCGTCAGCCTCGACACCGAGGTCGAAGAGGAAGGCCAGCAGCCAATCGCGGGTGAGCGGGTTGTCGTATTGCGGGAGGATTTTTGCCACGCCTGCCGAATAATCACGGCCGGGAGCGAGGTTGGCGCTGAAGAGCAGCCAATCGTTTTTTCCGACGAGCGAGGCGAGTTTGGGCAGGATTATCTCCGGTTCGAAATTTGGGATCATTCCGAAGAACGTAGCGAGACGTGTGGCATGTTGCGTGTTTCGTGTTTCAAAGATCGGAGCCGCATCCTCGGCACCAGCCAGATCGCAGACTACGGGAAAACAATTTTCTGAGCGCAAGACGGACAAGGCGGTTTCGCGCGCGGTAAGGACCATGGCGGTGCTGACGTCGCAGGGTGTGTAGAAGATTTCCGTTCCGCGCGCTTTGAGCAAGTGCAGCAGTCGCGTGTCTTTTTGTCCGCCGCCGCAGCCGAGGCCAAGGAGATGAATCGACTTGGAATCGCTTTGCGCAGCGGCGGCTTCGAAGGCGTGATCGTAGGTGGCGGCGCAATCGGCGTCGTTGCGGGAGGGCGAATGAACCTGGTGCAAGGCGAGCCATTTCTGGGTTTGCTTGACGCTATCGTAATGAAATTTGTGATTCACCGCGCGCGTGCGAAGCGAGTCGAGCAAATCCCGGCGCACTTTTTCCGGAAATTGGCTGGAGTGAATGGCCACGTTAACGAGCGACATGACTTCCTTTTCGCTGAAAAGTACGGACAACACAAGCGTGCGTTGACTTGCCCGCACTTCGCGGTCATATTCGCCTCATGGACTTTGACATTTCGCCCCTCCTCGAACATTGGGCCTACAAACCAGGCCAGGTTGTCGTCAGGAAATTCAAAGGGAAGGACGGCAAAGAAAAAATCCAGTTGCGGGTTGATCTCGGTCTGCTGCAAATGAACGCCGAAGGCCGGCCCGACGGCAAGCGGCCTTTCGGCCACAACTCGCTCTTCGATTACTACCAATCGAAACTCCATAAGCATCTCGCGGCGAACAACGGCAGCGATGAGGGTTTCAAACTGGCGGCGGATGATTGCGCGAAGCTGCAGATCGAGTCGTTACAATATCATCATCGCTACATCTGCCTATTGCAGTTGGAGGATTACGCGGGGGTGGTGCGCGACGGCGAGCGGAATCTGGCGGTGTTTAATTTCGTCGGCAAGCACGCCGAGACTGAGGAATTGGCGTGGTCGCTGCGGCAATTTCAGCCGCAGTTGCTGATGATCCTGACGCGCGGCCGCGCGACGCAATCGCTCGAGGCGAAGGATTACGCGGTGGCGATCTCGCAGATTGAGGAAGGGATCGAGAGCATTCGGGAGTTTTACCGCGAACACTCGCGCGGCGAGGGGAGCGAGCAGAGCGGTGAATTGTATTCGCTGCAAACGTGGCTGGCGGAAATCCGCGCGAACCGCCCGCTTTCTCCCCGGGAAAAACTGGAGCAGGCGTTGAACGAGGCGGTGCAACGCGAGGATTACGAGAAGGCCGCGCAAGTTCGCGATGCATTGAAGAATTTGAAGCCCGAAAAAAAGGCAGAATAGAGCAAGTCGCGCGCAGATCAGTTCGCGATTCAACCCGATTGCCCTCGACCGTTCATATTATGACTCTACAAGAACGTCTCGCGCAGGACATGAAGACCGCAATGCTCACCAAGGACGCGGATAAACTTTCAACTTTGCGCCTCCTCAAGTCGGTCATCGGTTATTTGCTGGTGGAACGCAAGACCGAGACGTTGTCGGATGCGGATTTTGTGGGGGTCGTGCAAAAGGAAGTGAAGAAACGGCGCGACGCGATTGAGCAATACGAAAAGGGCGGCCGGCCGGAACTAGCGGCAAAGGAGAAGAAGGAG
>Ga0207667_10006401_pt1 | contig 14271 bp, 9 predicted proteins | sample KBSCornC52_FD_184301 | JGI IMG/M metagenome (GOLD analysis project Ga0207667, IMG submission 184301) | Corn rhizosphere microbial communities from Kellogg Biological Station, Michigan, USA - KBS Corn C5-2 (SPAdes) (version 2) | ecosystem: Host-associated > Plants > Roots > Rhizosphere > Soil ... | reverse complement strand
TTGCGAGTGGATCCGCACCAGCGGTGGCGCCGCCTTCACGTCTCCCATTACGAGCGCAACGAGGCCCTCGACCTTCCCACTTTGTGCCGGAGACCCGGCCACCGCGGGCAGCCCCGCCGGAGCGGGAGCGGGCAGCTTGCCCTCAAACCCCAATATCCGGAAAGCCCCCCAACGAGTCGGAAAATCAGCCTCGGCAACCTTCTTTACGCTTTCAAACGCCATATCCCCATTCTACTTTGCAGTGATTCACTCCCCAGCGGCACCCGTCACAGCGAAGCGGGGCACCCGCCCGAGTGCCCGATGCTTGCGCAGCAGGGGTGGGAACCATCACCTCCGCCTCACATCCCACCCCACCTGCCCGCGATAAAGTAGGGACGTGACCGACCGGCTCATTCTTATCACCCTGCTCGTCAAGCTGGGTGTCATGGCGTCCGTGGCCAGCGTCCTAGCGCGCGCCGCAACCTTCCGCCGTCTCTTTTTCGCGGAAAAGCGCCATCCCAATCAGACTCTTGCTCTCCTGGCCTTCTTCCTCGTCCCTCTGACGCTCGGGGTGTGGATCCGCACCTCAGTCCCCAACTTCCTCGCCGCTGACATCTCGTTCGAAACAATCATTCTCCTCGGCCTCCTTGTGGGACCGCGCTGGGCCACCCTTGGAGCAGCCATCCTTTCACTCCCGGCGATGCTCCACGCCGAATACCTGACGCTGCCCTTCAATGTCGCGATCGCCATCCTCGCCGGGGTCCTGGGCCGCTTCGTCGAGCCCGAAGACATCTGGTCCTTCACCCCCTTTGTCGACCTCAGTCTCTACCGCTGGGTCCGCCGGATTCTGCGGCGCCCCCGCATCGACCGCCAGTTCTTCATGCTTTTCCTCATCGTCGCGGCGGAGGCTTGCCGCGACTGGATCCATGCACGCTTCCCCCACCGCCTGTTCGCGCTGGTCGCCAAAGAGCCGTGGGCCCAGGTTCTCGTCTGGTTCAGCGCTCCGATTGTTGTCGGAATTGCCCTCAAAGTCTGGAACGCGCTCCGCATCGAGATGAAGCTCGAAGAGCAAAAGCATCTTCTACTCGAAGCACGCCTCGATGCCCTCCAGCGCCAGATCAATCCTCACTTCCTCTTCAACACCCTCAACTCCATCTCCTCGCTCGTTCGCGTCAAGCCCGAGCTCGCTCGCGAAATGACGGTGAAGCTTGCCAACATTCTCCGCGCGCTCCTCAAGGACCACGACACTTACGTTCCCCTGCGGAACGAGCTCAGCTTTACTGATGATTATCTGGATATCGAAGTGGTGCGCTTCGGCGCCGACAAGCTCCACGTGGAAAAACAAATCGACCCCGACACCCTGGACGTCCTCGTGCCCAGCATTCTTCTCCAGCCGCTCATCGAGAATTCGATCAAGCACGGACTGGAACCGCGTATCCACGGCGGCACCGTGACCCTGCGCAGCAAGCTCGAAGGCGATCGCGTCCTCATTGAAGTTGCCGATGACGGCGTCGGCATGGGCGACCGCCCACCCACCGGAATCCACCGCGACGGAGCGGGCATCGGCATGAAAAATGTTCAGGAGCGCCTGGAAGTTCTCTACGGTACACAGGCCACCTTCAAAGTAGTCAGCAACCCCGGGCGGGGAACATTGGTATCCATAGAAATCCCCGCCGACATGCCTGTCCTCACCTGAACCTGTCAAAAAAAGGGCCGCCCGCAATCGTCTCAACATTTCCCTTGACAGGGAACCAAACGGTTCCATATTGTCAATTACGGAACCAAATGGTTCCCAATGAAATGAATGACGACGCAGTCTTCAAGGCCCTCGCCGATCGCAGCCGCCGCAAGCTTCTCGATCGGCTGCGCCAGCGAAATGGGCAGACTCTCGGTGAACTTTGCAACGGCCTCGACATGACCCGGCAGGCCGTAGCCAAGCATCTTAGAGTTCTCAAAAAAGGCAACCTCGTCTCCTGGAGACGGGACGGAAGAGAACGGCTTCATTTCATCAATCCGGTGCCCATCGCTGAGATCGCCGAGCGCTGGATCAGCAAATTTGAGCAACCCCGTGTACGGGCCCTTGCACACCTGAAGAAGAATCTGGAAGGAGACGAATCATGAACCAATCCAACGAGAGCACATTTGCTTACGTCAGCTTCATCCGCGCCACACCCGAGAAGGTATGGTCCGCGCTCACCGACCCCAACCAGATGAAGGAATACTGGTTTGGAATGCATTTAGAGACAGAATGGAAGGTTGACGCAAAGTGGCAGATGCTCTTTCCTGACGGACGGATCGCCGACACCGGAGAGATTCTTGAACTCGACCCGCCACGCCGAATGCGTTTGAAGTGGCGCAACGAATTCAAGCCGGAATTGAAAGCCGAAGGATTTGCTCTCTGCACTATTGAAGTTGAGCCATACGGCGAAAGCGTACGGCTGTCGATAATGCATACCATGGAGCGAGCGGACTCTCAATTCATCAAGGCAGTTTCCGGAGGCTGGCCCAAGGTTCTCTCCAACTTGAAATCGTTTCTCGAGACGGGGCGGGTGGTCCTCACCGAGACTGACCACTCCCACGCATGAGGATTCAGCAACATCCTGGGGCTGTACCCGCAGTTTGGAATAGCCCCAATGCCCTCGTAAAAGCGTCCGCCTTCGGACACCTGTTCTCGGTTCTGAACGCAAACAGACTCGCCTTTCGTCCTAAGTAGCTGATTCCCGGCCGCTGCCCCAGAGTTGCTACGGTCCCTTAATTGCTTCCAACCCCAGCAAGGCGAGGTGTGGAGGTTTATCGATGAGAGTTCTGTTGCAGGATCTGGGATACGCATTTCGACAACTGCGCAAGACACCGGGCTTTACCGCTACCGTGCTCCTCACGCTTGCTCTAGGCATCGGCGCCAACGCGGCGATCTTCACGCTGGTCAATGCCATTCTTCTTCATAATCTGCCGGTAACCGATCCCAAGACGCTCATCCGCATCGGGGACACAGATGACTGCTGCGTGAACGGCGGCTGGAACGACAAGGGTGACTACTCGCTCTTCTCCACCGACACCTACTACATGTTTAAAAAGAACCTGCCCGAGTTCGAAGAACTTGCGGCGATGGAATCCGGGTATGCATGGCGTCCGCTCACCGTCCGCCGCGCCGGCTCCCTGGCGCCGGCAAAATCTGCGACCGCCACATTCGTCTCCGGCAACTACTTCCGCGTCTTCGGTCTGTCTCCCGCGGCCGGCCGGCTGTTTGTTGAAGCAGACGACCGGAAAGGCGCGCCCTTAACCGCCGTAATGAGCTATGACGCCTGGATGCAGGACTACGCCGGCGATCCCGGCGTGGTGGGCAGCGCGTTCTACATCAACACCAAGCCGGCCACCATCATCGGCATCGCGCCCAAGGGCTTCTACGGCGATCGCATCGACACCAATCCGCCAAAGTATTACCTGCCCATGAACCTCATGGACCCTGTAAGCGGCGCTCCATACTTCAATGATCCGAACGTCCAATGGGCCTACATCATAGGACGCATCAAACCGGGAACATCGATTACAACGCTTCAGGCCAAGGCAAGCACCCTGCTCAAGCAGGAATTCACGCCGCTCAAGACATTCAGCGACCAGCGTGGCAAGCAGGTCCTGCCTCTTACGCATGTCGTGCTCACCCCCGGTGGCGGCGGAATCCAGAACATGCAGGACGGTTACAAGGATCACCTCAAGCTATTGCAATGGATTGCGGCAATGGTCCTGCTTGTAGCCTGCGCCAACATTGCGAACCTGCTGCTGGTGCGTGGCATGAGCCGCCGGGCGGAACTGTCCATTCGCTCTGCGCTCGGAGCGCAGCGCAGCCGCATTGTTCGCCAGCTTCTTACAGAAAGTGTTCTTCTTTCCGGCCTGGGCGGCCTGCTCGGGCTCGCCGTCTCTTATCTGGGAGCACACGCCCTGCTCGCACTCGCCTTCCCCGATCAGCAGAACATGCCTGTAACTGCGTCGCCTTCGCCGCTCGTCATCGGCTTCGCGTTCGCACTCTCGCTCCTGACTGGAGTCCTCTTTGGCCTTGCGCCCGCGTTATTGGCGGCGCGCACGCAACCGGTAGAGTCTCTTCGCTCGAATTCGCGAACCACTGCCCAGGGAGCGTCCATCCTCCAGCGTTCGCTTGTTGTCCTCCAGGCAGCGCTCTCGCTCGTGCTTCTGGTCGCCGCTGGACTGTTCGCGCAGAGCCTCAGCAAAGCCCAGAACGTCGACATGAAGCTTGATGCGACCAACCGATACATCGCTCACATCAACCCGCAGGCAGCGGGATACAAAAATACCGAGGTCGAGCCCCTCTACCAGACCATCGTCGACCGCTTCCACGCGATACCCGGCGTCGTTCATGTCGCCCTCTCCACATACACACCCATGGAGGAAAACAACTGGTCATCGGGCGTCAAAGTACAGGGCGATCCCGACATCCAGAAAGGCGCATCCTGGGTCAAAGGCACAGCCGAGTACTTCGACTCTGTCGGCACTCACGTCGTCATGGGCCGCGGCTTTACTCGCCAGGACACGATGAACTCAACTCCCGTAGCCGTGGTCAACCAGGAATTCGTGAAGCTGTTCTTCGGCAAGCGCAATCCTATCGGCCACCATTTTGGTAACTCCGGGCCTGGACCCGGCGGCCGCGACGCCGCGCATGAAATTGTCGGCGTAGTCGAAGATACCACCTACACCAGCGTCTACTGGGATCATCACGCCATGTACTTCCTGCCGCTCACGCAGCGCGCCGGAAACGGCGTCGACCCCGAAGACACCATCGACAAAGACCTCTCCATGTTTGCCGGAGCCCTGATCGTTCAGACCAGCCATCCCGTCCCCGGAATGGAGAAACTCGTCAGCGATACGCTAGCCAGCATCAACCCCAACCTCTCGGTCGTGAAGTTCCAGACCTTCCAGCAGCAGATCGACGATCGCTTCACCCAGGAGCGGCTCATCGCGCGCCTTACTTCCCTCTTCGGCCTGCTCGCGCTTCTGCTCGCCGCAATCGGCCTCTATGGCGTCACGTCCTACACCGTCGTTCGCCGCACTCCCGAGATCGGCATCCGCATGGCCTTGGGAGCGGCCCGCAGCCGTGTTATCGCAACCATCATGCGAGGAGCCATGCTGCAGACTATCGTCGGCCTTGCGATCGGCATTCCCGTAGCCGTCTTCTGCGTGCGCTACGTCAAGTCGCAGCTCTTTGAGATCACCAGCGTAAACGTTCCGGTCATGACAATTGCTATTGGAGTTCTCGTGCTTGCAGCAGCTGTAGCCGGCATCATCCCAGCGCGGCGCGCTGCCTCGATTGACCCAGTACGCGCCCTACGGATTGAATGAGTTCCTCGCCGGGCGAGTTTTCGCCATCGGGACGAGCCGGGGCATTCGTTGGTATGGACGGATACGATCCTTTGCTGGTGTTACGTATAGATATGGTTCACCGTAACTGAACCTATCTGTCCGGATACTCGAGGCTAAAAGCGCACTTAGTTAACTGTCAATGTTACGGTGGTCGTTTTGATGACCCCATTAGCGGATCCGGTGATCGTGAGCGTGTAGGTCCCGCTCGACGCCTTGCCCACGGCCTTGACCGTCATCTTCGAAGTCGTGGTCCCGGTGATGGAAGTAGCACTCAAGCTGACGTTCACGTTTTTCGGCTGACCTGAAACAGACAGCGCTATCGTGGGCGTCCCCTGGGTCACACTCGCGCTAATCGTGCTGCTGCCGCTAGCCCCGCCTCTAGTTGCCGTGATCGAGGCGGGATTGGCGGTGATGGAAAAGATCGGCGCGGTTCCGGTAATCGTGAGCGCAACGGTGGTCGTCTTCGTCACTCCGCCACCCGTTCCAGTTACTGTCAACGTGTAGGTGCCAACCGCAGCGGTGGCGCCCACTGCGAAGCTTAGAGTGGAACTCCCGCTTCCTGGGGCAGCAAAAGATGCTGGAGTAAATGTCGGCGTCACATTTGCAGGTGTGCCGCTGACCGATAGCGCGACTGCATTGTTGAATCCGTTCAGCGCTGAAGTGCTGATCGTTACCGAGCCGTTGTTGCCCTGCTGTACCGAAGCCGAGGTCGGCGAGGCAGAGATGCTGAAGCTCGGCGGGGGTGCGGTGATGGTAAGTGTAACGGTGGTCGTCTTAGTGACTCCGCCACCCGTTCCAGTTACGGTTAACGTGTAACTGCCAACCGCAGCACTGGCGCCCACTGCGAAGCTTAGATTGGAACTCCCTGTTCCTGGCGCGGAAATCGAAGTTGGATTAAATGTCGGTGTTACATTCGCGGGCAGGCCGCTGACCGACAACGCGACTGCATTGTTGAATCCGTTCAGCGCTGAAGTGCTGATCGCTACCGAGCCGTTGTTCCCCTGCTGTACCGAAACCGAGGTCGGCGAGGCAGAGATGCTGAAGGTCGGCGATAACAACGATGTCGCATTCGCTTCCGTTGAGTCGGCGCTTTCTCCACCCGCATCCGGGTTCGCGCTATAAGCTGCCGAAACTACGTAGTAATAAGTGGTTCCGCTGGCTAACGCTGAATCGGTGTAGCTAGTGCTGCTGGTACAGGCCACCGTCACGTAGGGTCCGCCACTGATGAGGGACCGCTTCACGTGATAGCTGCTGGCGGAAACCGATGCCGGCCATGACAGCGCAATCTGCCCGACGCCGTTGGGTGTGGCGGTAATGGCTGCCGGTGCTGCAAGGTTCACCAGCAAGGTGGTCGAGCCGGTGTGTGTAATTGTCCCGGATGTTCCGGTAATGGTGAGCGAAAGTGCATACGGCGCGGTACTCGTTGTGGTGTTCATCGTCAGAGTCGAAGACCCGCTTCCGGTGATCGAAGCTGGGCTGAAGCCCCCGCTTGTAATTCCGGTGGGGAACCCCGATTCGCTGCCGACACTGAGCGTTACGGGACCGTTGAACCCGCTACGTGGGGAGATCGTCACGCTGAACGTGCTCGACTGACCAGGCAGCACAGTATTCGCCGAGGGACTTACCGAAATATCAAAATCAGCGCTGGCTGGTAGAACCGTGATGGTGCGGGTTGGCGGGCTGGGATCGGAGTTACCCGCCGCATCGATCTCGGTTAAAGAAACGCTGTATTCTCCCGGCGTGCTGAACGTAACGTTGCCCGGGTTCTGTGCCGTCGAGGTCGCCGGCGATCCACCGGGGAAGACCCAGGAGTATTTGGCCGATGTCGCACTTGTTGAAAAAGATACTGAATGTCCCGCCCCAATGGTTATGTCCGAAGCTGGGGTCGAGATAATGCCCCTGGGCGGAGCTGATGAGTACGGTGATATCTGAATGAATCGCGCAACCGACGGCACCCCGGCACTATCCAGCAGGAACAGCATGTAATAACCAGGCGGTGCAATGTTCCCATTGGGCGGAGTCGTCAGATTGAGAGAGGAGCCTCCTGCATCCACGCAGGCAGGTTCCTGAGGCGCTGAGCCACACAGCCCGATTAGGCGTTCGTCCATGTCGAACGCGTGCGTGACGGACCCGGGACGCACCAGCACTGCGGAACTGATTGGCGAAGCGCTCGTGTAGGTTACATAGAATGTTGCGTTGTAACCAATCACGCCCGGAGTGATGCCTGTAATAACTGGCCGGTTCGTAATCAGATTGTCGTTGGCATCGAAGAGATACGGCGGCGTGTAGAGCTCGATCGCCGGTTCGTAGCCTCCACGGGAACCCGGATTGCTGCCCATACTCATTACAGTGGCATCAGGGAGCAGCAAAGCCGTGGAATGATACAAGCGTGAGTACGCGGCAGTGCCGGCGGAACTCATGGTGTTTGTCGAGGGGTCGTATATATCCCCGCGCTTTCCCGGGGTATCCGGGCTCTCGTTATTCAACGAGCCGCCCTCCGCAAGCACCTTCCCGTTCGGCAAAATGATCGCATTCATCTCAATGCGGCCGGTTGACATGTTCGGTCCCGCTATCCACGAGGGCGAAGCGGCAGAAAGGTCGATGATCTCCGTACTGGGCGTTGCTGGACTGCCTCCACCGAAGTTAATAACTTTCGGAGTGTAGTTGGGTGGAAGAAGAGGAAGGAGAACACTGGACCCGTATGTCCTGTTCGCCGTAGTGGCCGCCGACTGCGTCCAGGACCCGCCAAGCGGATCAAAGATCCACGAAGAAGCGTTGTTCGATCCTGATCCCTGGCCTGTGTAAAAGACATGCCCATTTGGAAGGAGGTACATTCGCGGATAGAGAGGAGGAGAAAATGGCGCCGTCACCGGGCTGGCCCACCCGGCCCCGGCATTTTTCAGATCATAGATTTCGGTGGTGTTATTAGTACCCCCGCTAAGACTCAGGCCCGAAAAGGCCATCACACGCCCGTCGGCCAGAGTGGTCGCGGAGCCGTACCATCGCCCATTCACCATGCTCTGCGATTGCACAAACTCCGTCGTAGCTGGATCGAAGATAGAGGCGCGGTTGTCGCCCTTGAATGAGTAATCCGATGTTCCGCCAATCACCAGAGGACGACCGTCCGGCAGTACTGCCGTGCCGCTGCAGAAGACGTCGTATTCGATTTCCCGAACACTAATGCTGTTTGCGGTCGGGTCCGTGGGATCCCATATGGCGTTTCGATAACTCTCAGACCCCTTCGAGTTATTGGAAGCGTCGTTCTCCGATCCGGCGACAATTAGAACCTTTCCCGTGTGCAGCAGCGTCGCAGAGATCGGGTTGATCGGCATCAGGTAAGGCAGCGTCCTCCACACTCCCTGCAGATGAGGAGTGTTGACGGGGCATGTCTGCGCAGTCCCCTGCACGGCGGCAAATCCAATTCCGAGCAGCGCCAAAGCAATGCTGGACATACCTGGGATTGGTAACGCTGGGAGGTTTTGCACGATCCGTGTTTTGGGCAGGGGGCGGCAACGGAAGCTTCCAAGGCAAGTAGAGAGACCCATAAAGACAACCCTTCGAGCCCCAAACCAAACGACACGAACAGGAAACTTAGAGGAAGGGGATGGAGGCAGATGGTCCGCCCAGTCGACGACGGCTGTCAACAAATCTTTGGTGCTCATTCGGGGCAAACCCGGAAGTACCGCTTGGTAACCTATCGGTCAGTCAATGTGCCTTGAAACTGACACGGCGCACTTCCTTGCGGACACCTTCCCATGTAACCGGGGAAGGCGCTTGTGGCGCGCGAGTTACTCAGCTAGTAAGAGAATCCGGAACGGGACACTATGATCCCAACTGCAGGCGTGAAGAGAACCGTGAATTCTCTCAACGTTCCGCGGGAACTCCTCATAACAACATTTCATAACAATCTTTATCTTTACGATCTACATAGAGCTATCCTCCTCTGGAGCGCGTCCTATTACCTGACTGCGGTCGCTATTGAATCCTGGTCGGTGAAGTGCTCACCATCAAGCTGCGGTCTCACCTTCCCCTCGTTTTATGACGTGAGGTACGTATGCAGATACTGCTTCAGGATCTCCGTTTCGCGCTTCGACAGATTTTTCGCAACCCCGGCTTTTCTCTCACTTCGATTCTTTCGCTCACATTGGGAATCGGCGCCACCATCGCCGTGTACAGCATCCTCTATGACGCGGTCCTTCATCCATGGCCCTACGCGGGAATCGATCGGATCGTCGACGTCTGGATCACGGACAGCGCGGGTCGTAATGGATCGTGGGGGCTCACCGGGCCGCAAATCCGCCAGCTGCGCCAGGCACACGCCGTCGAAGACATCGCCGCTTTCTCGTTTACAAGTAAGACCGTTACAGGCAGCGATGTACCCGATGATGTCACTGCAATCGAGATGACCGGCAATGCCTTCCAGTTTCTGGGATTGACTCCCCTCCTGGGTAGGTATTTTGTTCCTGCCAACTCGCCCGACGATCAGGATCCTCAGCCCGTCGCGGTCCTCAGTTACAAGTTCTGGCAGCGGCACTATCGCGGTGACCCCGCCGTGGTGGGAAAAACGATCCAGCTCTCGCACAAGGCGTACTCGATTCTCGGCGTAATGCCCACGCGCTTCACCTGGATGGATGGCGACGTCTACACCCCGATGAAATTGGAATCCGATCAGATGCACCGGTACGCAAGCAAGATCAAGCTGAAGCCCGGCGTGAGTTTCAGCGCTGCCACGGAGGAGTTCCGGCCGCTTTATCAGGAGTTTGATCGCCAGGCTACGAATCTCTTTCCCAAGCAATACAAGATCAGCGTGCGCGGCCTCGCGGAAACCTACACGAGCGATCTGAAGAAGACGATGTATCTGCTCTTCGGAGCTGTGGCACTCCTCCTCGCTATTGGCTGCGGGAATGTCTCAATTCTGCTCCTCGCCCGCGGAACTGCGCGCCAGCATGAATTCGCCGTGCGCTCTGCCGTTGGCGCAAGCGGATTCCGCATCGTGCGCCAGTTGCTCACGGAATCGCTGCTCCTGTCTTTGGCAGGTGCAGGGATGGGAGTCTTTGTCGCTTATCGGGCCATTGGATTCATCATTCCCCGCCTTCCCGATCACTCCTATCCCTACGAAGCCGACTTCCATATCAACCTCCCTGTGGTCTACTTCAGCGTTGGTCTGGCCGTGCTGAGCGGACTCATCTTCGGCCTTTTCCCTGCGCTGCAATCGGCACGCCCGGAGATCAGCCAGGTAATGCAGGCAAGCATGCGTCGTCTCACCGGGAGCGTGAGCGGCAGACGCCTGCACATGGGTCTGATTGCCGGCCAGATCGCACTCACACTGCTCCTGATGACCGCGGCCGGAGCAGCCATTCAGAGCTTCCTTCACATGCTTCACGTTCCGCTGGGTTACGATCCCCAGAATGTGATGTCGATCGTTATTCCGCTGAACGACAACACACACACGACCTGGGCAGACCGAAGCCGCTTCTTTACTCAACTCAGGGAGAAGGTTGCAGGAACTACAGGCGTGCTTTCCGCGGGCATTTCGGCAAACGCCACTCCGCCGGACAGCGGTTGGATTCTTCCCGTTGAAATCCTCGGTAAGCCTGCATCACAGGCGCAGGAAGCCCATCTGGAATTCGTCAGTCCGGAATACTTTTCCGCCTTGCAGATACCTCTCGAGAAAGGACGCTTTTGGGAACAGAGTGAGATCGCCCGTGGTGCCGGGCTGGTTCTTGTGAATCAAGCCTTCGTGCGGCGCTATATGGCCGGTGCGGACGCACTCGGCCACTCGGTTCGCGTGCCGGAATTCTCAACCCTTCCCCCGATGATGTTGACGGCAACCAGCGCCAGTGGCTGGCTTCCGGTCATTGGCGTCGTTGCCGATTCACTGGATGACGGCCTCGAAAAGCCCGCTGCGCCTGCCGTCTATGCTCCCTATACGCTCCTGACATGGCCCGCTACACAGATTGTGGTTCGCACCCGGGGCAAACCTCTCGCTCTGCTTCACAGCATTCGCCAACAGATCGCTTCGGTCGATCCCGACCAGCAGATCCTCAGCGATGTCCGCGACCTCAATGGCTGGATTCAGCGCGAGCCGGAGTTTGCGCGAGGACGTCTCATTTCAATCCTCTTCGGCGCATTCGCCATTCTCGCGCTCACGCTCGCAGCGGTCGGCCTGTTCAGCGTTGTCTCCTACACGGTCGTGCAGCGCACGAGCGAACTTGGAGTTCGTATTGCTCTCGGTGCACGGCAGCGCGACGTATTGCGCCTGGTCGCATTTTCCGCTGGAACCAGTGTTGGGTTAGGCATTCTCGCGGGATTGGCGCTCAGCTTCGGTTTGAATCACATCATTTCCCGGTGGATCGAGGGTGGCACCCGCGATCCATTCCTGGTGCTGCTGGCCTCGGCGATACTCATTGGTGTTGCCGCGCTCGCCTGCCTCATTCCCGCGCGACGCGCTATTGCCATTGACCCCATGAGGGCATTGCGTTATGACTGACCGTCGCAAAGCTCTGTGAGTTCTTGGCATCCAGTCAGAACGGGCGAGCTGGCGAACTTCGCTCCCTGTAATGCCGATCTCATCTTGTCGGCGAACTGTGTCAGACAGAAGTCTCGGGGAGATGCCAGATCACACTCCGAACCCGGCTTAAGCCATCCACACATTCATTCAGCACTCAGTTTCATTCAGGCTCACGAAGCTGCACCCCTATACTCGTTACCTGACGATCGATACAGGAGGTTTCCCCAGATGAGCGCACCCGGTACCCACCCAGACACCGCCCCCTCGGCGAACACGCTCGAGAAGATCGGGCAGATCGCCATCACGGTGGACAACCTTCCCCGTGCTCGCGACTTCTACCAGAACACGTTGGGCATGAAGTTCCTATTCGACGCCGGCAACCTCGCCTTCTTCAAGTGCGGCGACATCCGCCTCATGCTCTCTACTTCGGATAAGCCCGGACCGCGGGGAGGCACCATTCTCTACTTCCAGGTCCAGGACATCCACGCCACCTACAGGGCACTCAGCCTCTGCGGTGTGTCCTTTATCGACGAACCCCACCTCATCGCCAAAATGCCCGACCACGATCTCTGGATGGTTTTCCTCTATGACTCCGAAGGCAACACCATCGGGATTATGTGCGAGATTCCCAGAACCGATCTCGAGTTCCTTCCCCGTTAACGCAGGGCCTCGATATACACAGCCCACGGCGGTATCCTCCTTACATGGTCCGGTTCACAGTGCTCGCGTCTGGCTCCAAGGGCAACAGCACCGTTGTCACCGGCGGCAAGACCCGCATCCTTGTCGACGCCGGCCTGAGCTGCCGTGAACTTTTCCGCCGCATGCGACTGGCGGACGAAGACCCCGCGACACTCGACGCCATCATCGTTACCCACGAGCACTCCGACCACGTCGGGGGTCTCGCCGTCACCGCCCGAAAGCTTGGCATCCCGGTCTACTTCACTGAGGCTACCCACCGCGCCTGGGTCCGCTGGCTCTCCCCGCGCAAGCAGATGACCTACACCCAGTGGCTCGAGCAGTGCCGCCAGCAAGCCGCTGCCCGGATGGCCGAGGCCGATACACCCTCCGCCGAAGACTGCGACCCCGAAGACTCCGACACCCCGGCCGACCTCACCAGCAAAGCTGACGACAACTCAGCCGCAGACCAGCCCACCACTAAGAAGAAAAAGCCCGAAGGAGAGAGAGATCCGACCGCGCTCCCCTCGGTGCAGTACTTTCATGCCGGCAAGCCGCTGCAGATCGGCGACATCTCCGTGAGCCCCTTCACCATCCCACACGACGCCGCTGACCCAGTCGGCTTTGTCTTCCAGGCTGAAGGTGTCCGCATGGCGCTTGCCACCGACCTCGGATACATTCCTCCGAACGTCAAGGCGCAGCTAAAGGGGGTCGACCTGCTCCTGATCGAATCCAACCACGACCTCGAGATGCTCCGCGATGGCCCGTACCCCTGGTCCGTCAAGCAGCGAGTCCTCTCACGAGTCGGTCACCTCTCGAATGAGGCTGCCGCGACCTACCTCGAATCCGAATATGATGGCCAGGCAACGTACATCGTTCTGGGTCACCTATCTGAGAGCAACAATCTTCCCGAGCTCGCCCGCATCTGCGCGGAGCGCGCACTGAACGGACGGGCCAGCCTTTTGGCCAACCGCCTGTTGCTTGCGGCGCAACATGAACCTCTGGCAAGTATTTGCTTTTGACCAGATTCGGTTACAATCGTATACAGGATTGTTCTGCCCAAATGGACGCCTGCCCGCGCTTTCTGGGTTTGGAAGTGTTGCGAAATCATAGACTTGGATGACAAATTGCATCATCCGCCACCGGCGGGGCATCCAAGGGAGCGAACCGGTAACCCGTTGAGTTTCAGGGATAGACACTCAACGCGTTTGGGCAGATTGATCACAAGGTGAGTTCATCACTATGCCGAAATCCGACTGTACCGACCGTGTTGTAGGCGCGATTCTTGCAAGCTGGCGGTATGACATCTCAGGAATTTCGCCCGAGATGCGAAAGGACTACGAGCACCACTTCGCCGATTGCACCCGCTGTAGCTCCCGCCAAAAATTCCATCGCGGGCTCGACGTCGCTCTTGTCGTCCTCACATCGCTCTCAGTCTTCTTCTCCCTGTTCGCGCTGGCAGCCCTGCGTCATATCAAGCCGCTCGAACATGTTGCATTCAACATCCTTGGCCTCGACGTTGCCGACGCTTACCATATGCTGGTTTCCGCCGCGGTTGCCGGAGTCCTCTTCTCGGTCATTGCCTTTATCCTCGTGCTGACGGCGACCCCGGTCCCGTCTTATCTCGGCGGAATTGCCGCTGAACGCGCGCGCCTCCTCGAAGAGCGCTTCCCCGAAGCGATCGAGCGGCTCCCTAACGCGGTCAAGTCCCTGCGGCCGCGCTAGAACGGTCTAGC
>Ga0207667_10006400_pt1 | contig 14272 bp, 11 predicted proteins | sample KBSCornC52_FD_184301 | JGI IMG/M metagenome (GOLD analysis project Ga0207667, IMG submission 184301) | Corn rhizosphere microbial communities from Kellogg Biological Station, Michigan, USA - KBS Corn C5-2 (SPAdes) (version 2) | ecosystem: Host-associated > Plants > Roots > Rhizosphere > Soil ... | reverse complement strand
CGCAGCCTGAGCAATAGCGCGCAACACCATCCAACGGAACCAACTCCACGATCAACCAGCGAAGATCGCCACGTTGCTCATGCCGCAAACCCTCAACCCTGTATCCGTCCCAGCCACCCAGCTGGGGCCATACAATCTCCATCGGCCACGGCCGACCCCAGTTTGTTGCCTAGAGAACAGCAAGTCTGCCCGGTCGGTCGTGTGCCTTCTTCCCCTCAGTTGGGAGAAGAACCTTCTGTTTTTGGGCTCATTCGGAAACGGCCAGCCGCACACAATCTGCCAACCTAGCCCTAGCTTGGACGTTGGGGGCGACACCCCTTCGGTCCAGACTGGCCCTGTGACGCTGGTCCGCGCAATAGAGGTATATGAGCTGCTCTAGCTCGCCCATGCCCTGTTATACGCTCCGAGTAACCCACCCGTAGCGGAGGCCGGAGATGTCCCTGCCTCTGACGTCATTGTGTCTACTTCTGTAGGCCGCTCCCTACAAGTCGCGAGGGCATCCCCTGATACCAGCCTAGCCGCGGACCTCGCACACTGCCTACGGCGCCGGGGGAGTCAGGCACGTTACGGATGACGACTCGCCGATGAACCCGGTGCCATCTTTAATCTTGGGGAAAGACAATGGCCGTGCGCTTTCGGTTCATCGGTGCATTGCATCGCATTAAAGACAGCTACTTGATCCACAATCTCAGCGCTAGCGCGGCATACGGAGACTGGATCATGTCGCCAAGGATAACATCGTCGTGGAACCTACCGATCTAGAGACCGCCGTGACACAGGCCAATGAGGCACTGGCAGCCATACAAACGGCTCACGGGCGAACGAACGTGCCAGAGGCACGCATCCGGTTTCCCCGGGGCTTCATCCTTCCAGCAGCAACCTACCAAGCAGGTCTGCCACAGTTGGGGACGAAGGTGCACCGGTGCAAGACAAGCGGGAAGCACCGTTCCTCGCGCAGTTTCCGGCCGAAACGCGTAACAAAAACGTTGGGGGTGTCGTTCGCGGTGGCAACGGCGTCAATGTGGTTCTCGACTCCTCCACAACTACGGCGAAAGTGCACTCCATCATCGTGCAGGCGTTGCGCAACATGGGCTATCGCACAGTTACGAGCTGCGGCACACCCTGCACAGTCGTTACGCCAATACTCAACACGTTTGCGGTCACTCTGCCGTTCAACTTCTGGCGAGCGGTTTCGTACTCACAGCACATGCTCGCAGACATCGCCGTTCATGTGACCTTGCAAAACCAAGGTAGTACTAGCAGCTTTGACACCAAGGGCCATGGCTCAAACGTGTACCAAATCGTCTCGCAGGAAAACTGGGAGATCGCGCTTGATCGCGCAGTCAAAGATTTCGCTTCTAACTTTCAGCAGCAAATGTCCTCGCACATGGATCAAGCAGTATCTGGTACATCCGAGGCAGCAGAGTAACGGCAGCGTTGGGCCATTGGCCTACAACTCAATCCAGCGGACGCGCTACGCGCGCCGCTGATTTCGGGCGTAAGGCCTTACGAGCCACATGACGACTAAGCGAAAGCGCTCGCGGGCAACCAGCCGTAACGGAATCAACTTCGTGCGAGAACTGGTCGAACGCCAGAACTCCACGTTCCAAGAGATCGATCTGCACAACGATCTCGGGAACGACGCTTACATCGAGTTCGTAGTGGAAGAGAACGCCACGGGATGTTGCGTAGCGTTGCAGATCAAGTCGGGAGCCTCGTATCGGACTAGGTCAGGTCGGTACGCCTTCCAGTCAGATCGCGATCATTTCGAGTATTGGGCGTCCCACACTCTGCCCGTGCTTGCGGTAATTTTCGATCCCGAGAACGGCAAGGCAGTGTGGGTCGACATCACTGACCACCTTCGAATGGCCCCCTCGACCACCACGGAGGGGCCGTACACAATCTACGCCGATCGGGAATTTTCGGAGCCTACATTTCCGGAATTTCGGAAACACTGCCTGAGATATCGGGAACAGTACAGTCGCGAACCGAACTTTGGTCGGGCTCTTGAGAGTTTTTCTGTTCGCGAGGACGTGGAGCGATGCTTTGATGGACTCAGCGCACTCTTCGCCTATCATCGACATCAACCTGCGACCTGGTACTACCTTATCTCTTGCATCTCGAACTATAGGGAGCACCCGATCCTCCGGCCGCTTGTCGCACGCCTTTGCCACATTCCAGGTCACGGAGACATCTTCTGGAGTGTGCGAAATACGATTGATGAAGAGGTCCGTCGCGGCGCTCTCCTCATGATGAAGGAGCGCTTTGATCGCAGGGATGCTCTCACGCTGCTCTCGGTCATAGATGATGCTGGAGTAGATCGGGGAACCATCGGTCAGTGCGTTCACGCACTCGTGGACGCTATGGCAGACCCGGTATCAGCCATGGAATCGATCGCGACCGACCGGGGCCAAAATGACCGCGTTCGACACAGTGCCATCCTCTTCGCGGTAAGTGCGGCACAGTCCCAATCCGCATCTGCTGCACTCGCCGTGCTGGATCGTATTCGACCCTCGATTGACGATGGTGAACTTGTTGCGGTGATCGATTGGTTGGAGGGGGATCTGCGACAGTATGGCTATGTGTCGTTCTACTAGCTTCAGAATGGGCGAACTCTTGAATGGGCCTGCCCGAGGGGTAAGGCGTAGCATCAAGTTTGAAGTGCACAGTTGATCAGCCTGCCCGAAAGCGGACGTGCGCCAAGGTCAGCAACGGGTCGATAGTGACAGTTGCTTTCGTCGTTTCCTGGGGAATCGGAATTCTCTGACCAAGAGCTTGAGCCACAAGCGAGCCTCCAACGCAGCAATGGTCATCGTATCGATGCCAACCCTATGTTGCAGAACGCGCACCGGCTCTCATTCGCTTGCCCAAGAGATCATTTGTCCGGAAGACACCGGCCTCACCGCAGGGTTTGGTCGCACGAGGTCTGGCTACGCCGGTCCGCCAAACTGGAGACTTCCGATGGTTCGAGCGCGCGATCAAACAACTTCAGACGTGCAATCTTCCCGACAAAGCCGTCTCCGACACTCAACGGAAAGGGGTTCGCTGCCGGCTTCTTGTGGTAGCGGGTCTCGCGGGCCAACTTGCCGTCAACGTACAAGCGCAGGATGTTGCCATCGTAGGTAACGGCGACATGATGCCAACCGGGAACGAGCTTCTGCTCGACCATCGCTCCGGCCGTGTCCTCCGGGGCTTCACCCCGATAAAGATAGTCTTCGCCTGCGTTCACGAACCCCGACACGCTTCCCGACGCCGACATCCCGATGCCGTAGGCATCTCCCTTGCTCAAGACGTTCGAGCCCGAGTAAGCCAGCACGCCATTTTCCTGTCTCGCCAGACGGCCTTCTTTTTTTACGTAATGAAGCCGGTTCACATCGTAATAGGCCTTGCCTCCAACGACACTCAACATCTTGTATCCGGTCAGATGGTCATCGCCGTCTCCGCCAATCTGGCGCCGTTGTACCCAATGATCGCCATCCAGATCCGTACTGGCTGTCCAAAACGAGAAGCCCATCCATCCAAGTTTCTCCATCAGCGCCATGGGCTGTTTCATGGCCGAAAATGCATACAGGGCCTTGTCCCCTACGACTTGTACGCCCGCAGGTATGGAATTGCCTATACCGAACGTCCTCTGGCGCTCCTGGAAACCAGAACCGTCCGTCGCCACCCTTCCGGTCCACAGGTGGACGCTTTTATTCGGATCACCCTTCGAATAGGAGAAATAAATGGCGCCCTTGTTTACCGTGAGCTGGGCAATGATCCACCATCCGCCGCCATGCATGCGGCGTATTTCATGCCACCCGGATCCATCGAGGTTCGCGGAGGCAATTACCACGTCGTAAACATGTTTTGTGGGCGTATCGACAGGGAAAATATAATAAATCTTGTCGCCCGATACCTTGAAGCTCGGAATAATCCCGCCGCTTGTCGTTTGCTGACGCGACTTCCAGGAGGAACCATCAAGATTGGACGTCGCGGTCCACAATTGCCACTTTCCAGCCTTGTCTTTCATCGGAAAGGCATAGTAGACCTTGTTTCCGACAACCTGGACATTGCGGGTCTGCTCGGTATCGTAACGCCCCTTGGTAAAGGTCCGCTGTGTCGCCTGCCAATCCTTGCCATCTGTTCCGCTCGTGCCCGTATAGATCTGCCAGGCGCCATCGGCGGAGTTTCCGAAATACTGGAAATACATGCGACCCCCCACCACCTGCAGCTTGGGTTCGAGACCGGTCAGTGGCGGCTCGGTTCGCTTCTTGTCGTTCCAGGTTCCGAGATTGGCATCGGCAATCCCCGACCAGATGGCGGACCCCCAATAAAGCTTGCCTTTTTTTGGCTGGTCATAGGTATCCACGACCGGGTCCGAATTCGTCACGAAATAAATACGGTCGCCGACGACCTGGAAGTTCGGGCTCCTCATGCCGGCCAGCTCCATGGTTCGATATCGGGCCCCAGACCCATTCACCCAGGCCGCGGCCGAAAAGGCATGATTGAAATTCAGGAGATCATCCGATTTCACCGAAATGCGGCTCTTTCCATCAAATTCTGCGGCGCATCCAAATGGCGCGTCGACCTGTCCGACCTTTCCCACGATGACACTCGGTCTATCATGTGAGGCGGCGTCTTCCCCCAATTTCTTTGCATTTCCGAAGTCAAACGATGCAATTGGCTTCAGCTCCGCGCTCGAGTTCCCTGAGCGCGCAACACCTGCCAGCGGGAGGCTCCCAAGTGACAACAAGACAACAGCTGTTATCAACAGACGGAAATGAACCGATTGCCTTTGCATTTTCAAACCCTCGTTTGGTAATGTGGCTTGTCCAGCGGTACAGCATCCTCAGAGAGAACGCTCTGCCCCGGCTTTCTTCATTGCGCGCCAGTGCTTGTACTCTTCATGCTTTGCTGGGTCGGGGTCTTCGTATCCCTGCAGCCAGAAACGAAACCAGTCGATGTTTCGCTTGTACGCGGCAAGCTTGTGCCGGGGTTGGAACTTTTGGTGCGGCTCGTTGGGGAAGACGTACAGATCGGCGCGATGCTTTTGCATCAGTGGTATCGCGTAGTCCAGAGCTATCACATATTCCTGCTCCGGCATCTGCATCAGGATGGGCGCCTTGATCCTGTCTAGGTAGGCAGCGGGAGAAAGGATCCGCCAACGTTCTGGAGTTTCATCCGGCGCACCAAGCTGCCAGAACTCTTTCAAAGGCTTCAAGAAGGCATCGCCCCTCATGCTCCCGAACAAGTAATAGTTGCGAGACATCCCGACCGAGGTGACCGACGCGGCAGCGAGGAGGTCGGACTTCATCACCGTCCACAAGGTGACTTCGGTACCGAAGCTGAGGCCGCCCATGCCGACCTTGGTCCGGTCGATCTCCCCCTTGGATGCCAAGAGATCAATGGCGCTCCTGACCGCCGAGAGCCCCTGTCCGTACCGCTCGACCGCATCAAGGCGATAAGGGGCTTGATTGATGCACAAGGACGAAATCCCGTTTTCGGCCAGCGAAGCAAACGGCCATTCGTCGCCCATTCCGCCACGCAGGAAGCCCCGACAGTCGTAGTAGTTCACGAACAGCGGAGAGGGTCCACGACCCGTGCGCCGCGCCGAAAAGAACTGGCCGGTAAATTCCTGGCCTTTCGCATCCGTCCAGCGAAGCAATCGGGACGGTGTCGTCTTCGCCATGTCCAATGCCAAGGCCGCATTCGGATCGAACAGCACCTGCCGCTCGCCCGTCATCAGGTCAATCCTTTCCAATCGAGGTGGCCGGTCCGCCTCGGCGGTCACGCACACCAAGACTTCGGGAGACACGCCACAGCCACCGGACTCATAGCGACCACCACCATTGAGCATGCCGGCGGATTGGATTACGGGTTGCACGGCGCCCGTTCGAACGTCCCATCGATAAATCGATTGCGCCTGCCCTTCATGCGCATCAGTCACGGTGAACAGCACCTCGTCGCTGTGCGGTCGCCACTGGATACTGCTGATGGCCTTTCCCGTGCACGACTTCGCTTGGCACTTGATGATTCGAGATGAGCCTGCCTTGAGCAGCATGGCGAGTTGCACATCGGGCTTTCTCATGAGCCCTTTCCCTTCACCGGTCCGCGTCAGCAACGCAATGCGGCCCGTATCGGGATCGACCTCCAGCTTCCAGGGTGGTGACGACTCAAGCGTGCGCATGCCGATGGCCTTGCGCATCTCGTTGGAGAGATCCGAAGTTGTTGGCGGCTGCGGCGGGCGTTCGGAGGACGGCAGATCCCGCACTTTTCCAGTCTCGAGATCGACTGCTTTCCATTGGTCCGCAGCGCCTGTCAGCAGTTGAACACGATCCCATCCGGGAGAATCCGAGCGAAAGCGCTGCGTTTCCAACCGACCGTCGATATTGCCGGCGCGGAAGAGACCGCCCTGGCCAACCGGCACGGTCTCATCGACATGGATGCCTCGATCGTATTCGGCCTCCTCTGCCGCGATGACCTCATCGCGCGTGGCCCCTACGCTGTATTTCAGGGTCTTGCCGTCGGCACTGAGCGCAAAATCGCGAACATCCGCCGGATCGTGCGTTACGGGTTCCGCGCCGGAACCATCCACGGCCGCACCCCAGACGGCCATCTGGCCATCCACCAGGGCACGGTAGTAAATCCAGCGCCCGTCGGGTGACCAGACCACATGACCCGGCACCGAACCCCCCGCGGCGTCGTGCAACAAAACACCTCCATCCGCCACCTGGCGGGGAGGCGATTTGCCATCCAGGGCTTGCACGTACCAGAAGACATCGAAGGTATTGCGCACGACCGACGCCTGCTGGAGCCTGAAGGCAACACTGCCTCCGTCCGGCGATATGACTGGACCGGTGAGGTCTGCGACCTCCAGAAGTCGGCGCGGCGAGATCGTTTCCGCGTGCGCGGAACCGGCGCAGACAAGCAATACGCCTGCCGATATCACAATCTTCTTGACGAACGCGAGCATTGGACTTTCCTCAAATCGTGTCGATTCAACCGCGCATGCGGTTGTTCATGCGTGTGACGTTTCACATGGGAGGGGCAACACTCGAGTGCGCAGCGAACCTACCAACGCTTCGATATCGAGAAACTCAGGAAGCGACCGATCGCCGAATAGTTGGTCGAGTCATAGGGAGCATTCTCGAAAGACGTCACCACGTACAACGGAGGCTTCCTGTTGAACAGGTTCTGTGCCGAGGCTTCGAACGCCATATTGGAGAAGATGCCGTCTCGCGCGCCCGTGTCGTAACGCAGTGTCAAATCGAGGGTGGTGAACGAAGCGCCCTTGGTACCGTCCACGGGGTTGGTCACACCACTCTTGTAGTTGCCGAAGATGGAAGCCGTGAGCCTGTCACGGGCCCAGACCGCACCCACACGGCCGTTGACCTTGACCGGATAGAACAAGATGCCGGCCGAGTCGGAAAACACCGATGTAGAGGTGAGAGCCCGTTCGCTGTCCAGCCAACTGACCGAGCCGCGGAGCGTAAGCCCGCTCTTCGCGAGATCGAATCGATAGGAGCCCGACAGGTCGATACCTTTTATCCGTTGCCGCGACGCGTTGACGAATCGATTGTCGATGATCGCCACGAGCTTGCCGGGATCGTAAGGCGAGCCCGTATAGTTGGTGAACTCAGTACTGGCCAGCACTTCAGCCTTTTCCTCGGCTGTCGGGTCATGAGTCACGAACTCAGCGTAGGCCGGGTTGGCCAGTACATCACTGGTACTGGTAATTGGCTGGACGATGCGGTCGGTATAGTCGATATGGAATGCGGTGAGCTCCGTCTCCAGCCGAGGCAATGCCTCTGGATGAAAAGCAATCGAGGTGCTCCACGTCTTTGCCCGCTCCGGCGTTAGGGCGAGATTGCCTCCGTTGAGATACAGCGCCGTGGCGTCGGGCGCATAACCCGTACCCCCGAAGGTCGTCGCGGGATAGAGGTAACTGAACTGCTCGATATAACCTTGGAAGAGCGTGGGTTCCTTGAATGACTTGCCCCAAGATCCCTTCAAGGTCCAATCGGCGCTGGGCGAATAGATCACTCCTATTTTTGGAGTGGTCACCCGGCCATAACTGTCATAGTCTTCGGTACGTATCGCACCGGTCAATTCAAGGCGATGGATTCCTGCCACACTCTGGTCCGGACTCACCAATGGCAGGTTCAACTCGGCATAGGCAAAGCGACTGCCTTCCTTACCATCTGCCGTCGGACTCCCAATGTACAAATACAGGAAATCGTTGTGTCTGTATCCCGCGCCGACGGCGAGCCTCGCATCGCCCCCCGGCAACGAAAACAGCGGGCCCTCCCCGTCGACCTCGTACATGCGACTTCTATTGCCATAGCTGAAGGAGCGGTTCAAATATATTTCGCCCGTTGCTCTCATCAGCCCCAAGGCACGAAACTCGGTCTTGTCCCTTCCTGCGGCCACACTGACATTGATCGTCCAATCGTGTGGCAACGAGAAGGCAACGCTCGGAGATACCAGGAAGGTCGTCGTCTCGGTCGGGTAGTGGTAATAAGCTGTCGAATACCCAACCTCCTTTTGCACGCCACGTTCAGTCCTGAGTGCATCGAGGTGCAGTTCGATGAAGTCGCCTAAGGACTGATGCATGCTGAGCAACCCGCTGCGCAAATCGGCTCCCTGGTAGAGAGTCGATGGACCGTACATCGCTCGCGTATAGTCGCGCTGGTCCGCGTAGATCGGATCGTTGGACTCCTTCTTCCAGGTCGCGATCAAACCACCGGTGGACCAAGTCGTGCCGGCGGTGGCGTTGTATTCGTGAGTGGCCAGTCCACCCTCCGTCGCTTTGCCATAGCGCGTGCCGACCGCCACTCCGTTGAAGTCGCGCTTGAGCTTCACATTGATGACACCACCAACCGCATCGGAGCCATAGATGGCGGACGCGCCGTCGGTCACGATCTCGATTCGATCCACCGCTTCGACCGGGATTGCACTGATATCGACCGCCTGGTCGTAGCCGCCATATGACATGCGCCGACCGTTGAGCAAGGTCAACGTGGCGTCCTGGCCTATACCACGCAAATTCGCTGTTGAACCCCCGGTGATGTTCTGATTGTAGAAACCGCCGGCTCCGGCACCGGTGGTCACACCGGGATTCTGGCCACCATTGAAGTTCTGCGGGATGCTGCGAATCACCTCACCGAGATCCGTGAAACCTTCGTCCTGGATCTGCTGCGCACCAATCGTGATCGTCGGCGATGCCGTAACGCCGCCGCGGATGCGTGTACCGGTTACGCTGACGGCATCCAACTGCGTCGGTTTCTGCGCGGCAGCGGATGGCGATGTCTTGGACTTCGGTGCCGGTTTGTGATTGGCGCTAGCCGGTTGCGGTGGCGGCGCCTTCTCGAGCGCATAGGTTTGTCCATTGACGCGTTTCCACGCGAGCCCCGTCCCTGCTAGCAACTGCGTCAATGCCTGCTCGGCAGCGTACTGGCCCGAGAGGCCCCTGGTCTGCTTGCCGGCAACCAGATCGGGCGCGAAGACCACTTGCTTGTCGCTTTGCGCGCCCCACGCGCCGAGCGCGCTGGACAGCGAACCGGCGGGAATGTCGTATTGACGGATCGATTCGCTCGACGCAGTAGACTGCGCATGCGCGGCGGGCACGTTGGCAAGAGCCACGCATAGTGCAGCATAGAGGACGTTCCTGACCAGTCCCATCCGATACGGATTGCCTGCTGTGCCCATGCATCCCCTCCTCTGTAGGCGAGCGCCGGAGCAGCGCCCTTCTTGCATGGGATAACAATCGAACGTCGCGCAACCCTACCTACGCGAAACGCGATACGCAGAAACTCAGCGCGGCATCAGAACGATTTCGTGCGCGTCGTTGCGGGCCACGCGCACAGGGAATACGGCAGAGAGGGCCGCGGCGATCGCGGCATTGTCGCCGGCGCGGAAACTGCCTCCCACCGGCATGCCGGCCAATTTCGGATCACCAAGGCGGAGCTTCACTGCGGAATAGCGATTGGCCTCGGCGATTGCCTGGGCCAGCGGCATGCCGTTGAAGTCCAAGCGGCCATGCAGCCATGCGGTGACAGCAGTCGGATCTACCTTGTGCACGCTGATGCCCGCGATGTGTGCGCCGTAGCGAGCTTGTTCGCCCGGCGCCAGTTGCTTGCGTTCTTCCCGTGCGGCAACTTCCACCCGGCCCTCCAGCAACGTGACGATGGCCGCGTCGTTCTCCTTGCGGACCTCGAATTGCGTACCGAGATCGACGATGCTGCCGTCGCCGGCGGTGACGACGAAAGGACGCTTGGCGTCATGGACTACATCGAACATGGCTTCGCCGTGTTGCAGCACGATTTCGCGGCGCTGGCGACCATAGCGCACCTGCAGCTCGGTCTGGGTGTTGAGGGTGACGCGCGAGCCGTCCGGCAACTGTTCGGTGCGCTGTTCACCCAAACCTGCGGTGTACGTCACCGGTGACGAAGACAGCAACAACGGAAGGATTTTGATGCCCGCGATTGCGACAATCGCCATGATGCACGCTGCTGCCAGCAAGGGGCGCCAGTGCCAACCGACGGCGGCCCTTTGCCGACGCGGTGCCGTGGCAACCATCGCAGCATCGGTCATTGCGCGCAAGCAGTCGGAATTTTGCAGCTGCTTCCACTGACGCCAGGCGCGTTCGGTTTCCGCATAGGCGCGGGCATGCGCTTCACTATGACCGTACCAGTCTTGGAACGCTGCGTCCTCGCTTGGCGTGCAAGCGCCGTCGCGGCGTCTGGCAAACCAGGCTGCGGCTTCTTCGTGAGTGGCGTCGTGCATGCGATTCATATGGCTGCCAACACTCAAGTGTCGAAGTCCCCCACCTGTTTGCGACACGCAATGATGGCCTTAGCGAGATGTTTTTCGACCATCTTCACGGAAACGCCGCAGCGCTCCGCCACTTCGGCATTGCTCAACCCTTCAATGCGGCTGAGCAGGAATACCGTGCGGCACTTTGGCGGCAAGGCGATGATCGCCGCCTGCAGCGCTTCCAGATCGAGTGTCGCCTGCAGGTGACGGTCCGGCCCCGGCGCGTCGGACGACACCTCCAGTTCGGTGAAGTCGGTGGATTGTTCGATCTGACGCAACGCGCTCCAGCGCCAGTGGTTCTTCAGCACGTTGCGCGCAATGGTGAACAGCAGGCCGCGCGACGATGCGACCGCATCGAGCCGGTAATGCATCATCCGGCTCCATGATTCCTGCGCCAGGTCGGCGGCGTCCTGTGGCCGCGTGACGCGTCCGCGGAAAAAGTTGAGCAACTCAGTTTGGTGCTCGCGCACGAAGGCATCAACGTTGGCGTCGCTGGACGGCAGCGTTGCCGCTCTCCCGCATTCAGCCGAAGGTTTCAACACGCCGTGACCCACCTGCTGCCCGACACTTGCAATGTGCCCCTGCATTGAAGCGGGTGTCAATCCTTTGCCACGCAAAATTTGGCTGAAAATCACGCTTTACGCCAGCAGGCAAGGACGATTGCCCCAATAGACAGAGGGTGCATCGTTAGACAAACACGCGAGCACCCGCCAACCCTACCTTTCTGGAAGCAGTTGAAACCGAGGGTGACAAGAATCGCCTCTCGCCACTTTCCGCAAGGCTTCCCCGAGGCGCCACCCAAGTGACGGGGTACCGATCTCGTCGACGGAAAAATGGCAATGCTTGCCGCGACGATCAGGGATATTGTCGCGACACCTCAATGCGCCTTCCGCGGGCGTTTGCCCGAAGTGTGTGCACGAGCTTGGATTTGCGCCAGTATGGTGGGATCTGAAGTACGCCATCGCTTGCCCATAGCATCGCGTTTTGTTCGTCAGCGCTTGTCCGCGGTGCGGAAAATCCCCTATCGCACGTGAGGCGCGGGTTGCTCACCTGCACGTGCCGGCTTCACAGACACCGAATTTAGATCTGATGGCGAAACCGGAGGTGGCAATTGGGTCGCATCGGGGCGGCCAAGAGCGGACGTTCACGAATGAATGTAACGCAGCCGTTCCGTCCGCCATTTCGGACAGCAGGATCAATGGGGCTCGTCAACGCTGTCTGCCCTGTTCAAGTTTCCCCTTCCTTAGATGAGGAATGCGGAAGATGACGCGCGTGCTTCAGCAGTTAGTCGCCAACGATCCGAAACCCGATCGAAATGGCCTGCTCCAACGTTGCAGGGACTTTTGTTGTCGTGACGTCCAGGGACGGCGGCGCGCGGGACAACTCGATCCAGTGTCCGCATTCGCATCTCGAGTACATGGTCACCACGGCTTCGATCTCGACAAGATCCATCGTCAGATCGCCATCCTTCGACTGAAACCCCCGGACCGTCTTGCCGCACTTTGGGCACGGCATCTCAAAGTTCACATAGTTGAACATTGCCATAGTGCGCCACCGCCGTAGCGAGCTCCCGGCTGCCGAGGCGGCCGTTTGAGGGCCCTCGGACTTGCTCATTTCGCTGGAACCGAGAAAAGCGCGAGCTAGCGCGGACCGATCCCGATCTGCAAGGTGTACTCCGATCATCCTACAGCCGCAGATGAATACAGTTGCTGGCGTGGAGTTGTGGTCTGGCCCGACCCCGCCGGCTCCGGGGAGCGTGGCGCCGCGACGAAAAAAAGCCGCCGCCCATCGGAGACATGATAGGATTCAATCCTACTTGAATGAGATGCGCGGCATGCGGTCCACCCGGCAGTTGAGCATCACCCTCCCGAACGAGATGGCCGATGCCGTGAAGGCGAAGGTCGCCGGTGGCGAGTACGCGACGGAGAGCGAGGTGATCCGCGAAGGCCTGCGCGCGCTCTTTGCGCGTGACCAAGCGATCGAGCAATGGCTGCAAACGGAAGTGGCGAGCGCTTATGGCAGGCTCAAGACAGATCCTTCGCGGGCGCTAACCCCGAGGCAGCTGCGCGCTTCGCTTTCCAAGGCACGCGCCCAGCGTGACGCGCGCAGGTGAGTTGTCAGCGGCCCGCGACCAGACCATCACCCCGGTAATTCTAGAGAGAAACGGGTCAGACCTTCCCCAACGCAAGCTTATGCGCAAAAAGACGCCCCTGGCGAAGGCTTATGCGCAAATCACGCGCAAGCTTATGCTGTAGGTCCAGTCCAGAAATCGCATCGTAGCGGAGTCTCGAGCGAAAGCTTATGCGCTACAGGACAGGGGGTAGTCACATGCTTGGAGGCATTACACCAGGCAATATCGTGGGAGCAGCCCTACTCATGCAGCTCTCTATCTTTATTATTGTTTCCGCGGCGCTAGCAATATTGCCGGAAAGTGTGAAGAGCCACTCCGTCCTACGAGGGGACGAATACACCGGAGTCAGAACCCAAAAAACCTTTTGGATTGTTTTATCATTGTTTTTGATAACGCTGGTTTTGCTTCTGTTCTCTGATGCCTTTACGGCCATTTGGGGTCCAATGTACCACATTGGCGGCAAGGCGCTTCTCACCTGGTCGACGTCTCTATTATTCGTGTTCTTGGTTGATTACGTCTTGTTGGGCGCTCTTTGTTATTTTACCGGTTTATCTGGAAGTCCATTTATAGCCATCATCATGGCGCTACCTGCATTAGCTATCTTCCTTAGAGAACCTGCAGGAAGGGTGTTTTGGTATTTGGCCATTTCTGTTGCGATTTGTGTCGCGTTTTCATACATCAATGATAGGCCATCTGGATGCGAAGTGAATGTCCGATGGAAGACTGCGCAGGTCGTGGTAACTGCCTCTACCCTCGCCTTCGGTACTTGGATTGGCTTGATCACGCGCATTTAGAACGCGTAGAACCCGTTAGGGCGGGAGAAGCGCAGCGAATCCCGCCGCTCGTGCGGATTTGGACGTTGTAGGCGGCGCCGAGCAAAGGCGAGGATGAGCATCATGGATGACGCGAACAATCCCGCTGTTCGCCTATCACCCAAGGCGGGATTCGCCGCTGCGCGGCTGCTCCCGCCCTACATGGGTGGTCAATCCCATTGTCGTCATCCCGGCGAAAGCCGGGACCCAGTGACTTTCGCGCAACGCGTCTACGCAATGTACCGAAATGCCAAGGCATCGGTTCCGGACATCGTTTGCGACTGTGCTTGCAGGATTGCAAACACGAACGCCGAAAGTGGCGAGTTTCGCCCGTTGCGGGTTCCAAGGCCTTGGAGGCGGAAGAGCGGTATTCATGCCCCAGGCGTCGCAAGGCGCTTCGCAACGCTCGAAACGGCAAAGATGCGCGCTCGTCTTCGGCTGCGCGATCACCCGATGCTGCCCGGCCGACGCACTGCCGCCGTCGCTCAGCTAAATTGGCAGGATTTCTTGCGCGGGGAACGCCATGATCGAT
>Ga0207667_10006399_pt1 | contig 14274 bp, 7 predicted proteins | sample KBSCornC52_FD_184301 | JGI IMG/M metagenome (GOLD analysis project Ga0207667, IMG submission 184301) | Corn rhizosphere microbial communities from Kellogg Biological Station, Michigan, USA - KBS Corn C5-2 (SPAdes) (version 2) | ecosystem: Host-associated > Plants > Roots > Rhizosphere > Soil ... | reverse complement strand
ACCAGATGCTTGTCCATGTTCTGCGCCGTTTCGGTAGGGTTGTTCCCTTTGAGAGGGGCGAGCGAAGGATGATTCGGCAGGGCGTTGAAGCCGTGCCGGCCGACGGTTCGCACCGTGACCATGGACTCGGGCCGGCTCCCCAGCCCATTGAGGAAGGAGCCGAGCACGTCGGTGGTGCGCTTGCCCTCGGTGGGTTGAGGATCCTTGGGCGCTTTGGGAAGAATCTGCTGCTGGGCCATGGTCCCGCCGAGGAGAGTCTTGGTGGCATCTTCCGTCTGGCCGCCGCTCTCGAGTTCCCACGGCTTGTATTTACCCGGGCAGACCGAATTGATGAAGGCGGGGGAACCGACGACATCCTTGACCTGTTTGGCGTAATCGGAATTCGCATCGAGCCCAAACGACTTGATGGCCACGTCGGCCATTTCGGCGATGAACGCTTCCTTGGTGCGGATTTGCTTTCCGGTAGAGACGCGCATGGTGACGTAGCGCCCGGTGGAAGACGAACCGTCACTGGAGTCGGTCACTTTGGACTCGGGGTCGTAAACGAAGGTGAACGCCGCTTTGACGTCGTTGACCAGCTTCTCCTTCTTGCCGTTCCATTGCCAGAACCAGCATCCCGAGGCGCCCTTCAGCTGGTCGGCGCCCTGCGAGAGGTTATCGACCAGCGCCTTTTTCTCGGAGCTGTCGCCGGTCCGCGCGACGGAAGTGGCGAGCGTGTACTCGAGGCTGCGCTGCAGCGGATCTTCGCCGTTGGGGACATTGGTCACCACGGGAACCCTTTCGCCGAATTGGGGCTTGAAGGTGCCCTTCGTGGCAATTTCCGAGAAGGCTTTCATGGCATCCAGCGGCTGCGTCTCAAACAAGCGCCGGCAGGGCGCCGTGGAGAAGCAGGAGCCCACCTTCCCTTGATTGAGCGGCTTGAACATGGAAGACAGCACCGCCGTGCGAGTCGCGTTGTCGTCCAGGGCGTCCATGTTGCCCTTGCCCAAAGACTGGCGGATGAGCTTCTGGGCGCCGGGATTGGTCGGCTCTTTGGTATCCTTCAGCACCTGGCTGGCTTTGGGACCGGTGACCGGATCCTGGAGGAATTTCACGGTCTTGAGGACGTGGGCGGTCATCGCCGGAGTCGGATTGTCCAGCACGTCGGGATTGAAGAGCAGATCGCCGATGGCGTTCTTCGCCTTGTCGGAGCTGAGATCGATCGATCCGTCCGGCTTGATCATGCTCCCCGCCAGAGCGTTACCGCGCCGTTGGGCCAGCACATGCGGATCCTTGTGCGCTGCGCCGAGCGGGTTGGCTTCGAATTGCCGTCCGGAGGAAATGTAATCGGACAGGCCATCGAAGAATTCCTCGCCAACCTCGCCCCCCATGCGGAGCAGCTTCTCGCCGTAGGCCTGCGCGTGTTTGTCGGCCATCACGCCACCGTCGCCCGCCTCAAAACCCGTGCCCACCATGTCGACCATTTTGCCGATGTTTTTGGCAATGACCTCCGGGTGCTGGGCGCTGGCCAGGGATTGCACCGCGGACTTGGCCAGGCGTGCGTTTTTGGTAAAGGCCTTGACGATGTCCGCGGAGCCGGAGGTGAGCCGCTGACCGGATTCGGACGAGAGCGGCCCGTGATCGAGTGCTTCGGTCAGGTATTTCTGCCCGAGCAAGGCGTTCTCGCGCGCCATGGCCTTCTCATATTTTTCGCGAGCCGCCACAATCTCCTTTTTCTTTTCTTCGAGCGCCGCTTCGCGGATTCCCTTCGCCTCCGGCGTCTCACCGGTCGGGACAACCTCGAGCAGTTGATACTGCTCAAATAAAGCCTCCCCGGCCTTGTTGGTCTCCGACACCGCGCGGCCGGCATCTTCCACGGCCTCGGGAGTGGGTTCTTCACCGTCGAGAATGTCGGCAAATTTCTTGAAAGCCTTGCGGGTCGCTTTCGCCTGCTTCGGGTCTTTGCTGGCCAGCGCGCCCGCCGTGGCCGCCTCCTTGACCATGCGCCGGGCGGAGGCCAGGGAAGTTTCGGCAATTTTGATTTGCGCGGGCGTGGGCGCTTCGTCGGTCAGAGCGTTGCCAGCCTTGGTCAATTCGGCCTTGATGGCATTCTTTTCGCTGTCCTCGGCCGTGGTCGGCTCGACAAAATCCTCGACCGCCTTTTTCAACCGCGCTTTCTCGGCAATGACGCGCTGTTTCTCCACTTCGACCTTTTGGGCAAAGGCCGCGATGGCGCGCTCGGCGGTTTGAAATTGCTCGGGCGTGGGAGATTCGTCGGTGAGCGCGCCGGCGGCGGCTTCGCGCTCCAGCTTCAGCGCGGCGAGGGCCGGCTTGGCGGCGAAAGGCGGGTCGGTGAGCTTCGTCACGTCGCCGAGCAGCTTTTTGCGCTTCTCGATGATCCGGGTCTGCTCGGGTGTGACCGTCGGCTGCGGCGTGGGAGGCGTCGTCGGCGTAGGCGTCTCCGTTGTCGAGCCCCCGGCTTTCCGTTTTTTCTCGAGCAATTCCGGCGGAACGACGACGCCGAGGTGAAGGCCGAGGAACTCCAGTTGTTCTAGCGTGTAAGGCATGCGGTTTTCCGGTGAAAGGCGGGAGGAGGGTGGCTCAGGCGGCGAAGGTTTGTTTCAGTTTGCCGAGCATGAGATTCAGCGGGCCGTGAATGTAGAATTTGCCGAACGGATTTGCGTCGGCCACGGAAGCGAGCTGATGCTTTTCCAGGTTCGAAGTAATGGTGACCACGGAGCCGGCCAGTTTTTTGTGATGCTCGGGATGCTGGGCAGGCTCGGTTTCCTTGATCGCTTCCTCGATCAGTGGAATGAAGTGGCTGTCATCGACGATACTGAGGATGCCGTCCCAGACATCGATCTTCGCTTTGATCAGCGTCTCGATTTCGGGATCGCAATGCTGGAGAATCGTCTCCTTGAGCTTGGCGATGTTTTTCCCCGCCGCGTCCTTGGCGGCATGCCATTCTTTCCTGGCCTTGACGTAGGCGGTGAGCGTCGGGTTGGGAGGAGGCTGGTGTTCACCCTCCTCTTCGCCGGTTTTGCCTGGATCCTGGTCGCGCTGCGGCGGTGTTTTGCCCGCCGACGGCTTGACGCCGCCGGTGGTCGGCTGGGGCGTTTGCTTCGGAGTATCGTGGTGTTCCGTTTCCGGCTGTTCCGTCTCGCCCTCGGCGGTCTCTTCTTCCATGGCGCCCGGCGTGCCGACCCGGATCTTGTAACTGACGCCGGTGTGCTTTTGGAGAAAGCTCTTCAGCCCACGGGCGGCGCCGGCCAACGGGCTCTGGAGAACGAAGGTGTAGATATCGCCTTTGCTCCATTCGCAGGTGCCCTTGGCGAATTTGTGGCCGTTGCCCTTGATCACTTCCTTGAGGACATTGGCCTGGGCGGAGCCGACATTGCGGGAGAGCATCACGCCGAACTCTTTTCCGAGCTGGCAGATCATCGCGCCCATGGCGGGATCGCCGGGTTTGCGAGCTTTGACCTTGCCCATGGCGGCGGTGAGCGCGGACTTGATGTCGACCTTGGGATCGACGGCGTCGCCAGCTTCCTCTTGTTTTTTCTTGGTCTCCTCCTCGCCTTCTTTCTCTTTCCCTTCCTTTTCGTGACCCGCGTTGCCTTTGCCGGGCGGAGTTGCTTTGGGCGCGGCCTTGGGTTCGACTTTAGGTGGTGCTTTCGGGGCGGCCTTGCGCAACTCAGCGGCCTTGTGGTTCTTGTCCACTTCCTTGAGCATCTCGACGAGATAGGTCTCGATCTCTTTGTCCGCCTTGTGCTCTTTCTTCAGCAGATCGGCTTCCTTGTGGATGACATCGAGAATCTTGATTTGCGCGGCGGCGTCGGTCTCCGCGCATTTGGCCAGGTCGCCCAGCGCCTTGGTCAATTTGACCTCCTTGATCTTGTGCTTCACGATCAAAGTCTTCCATGCCAACTCAGTCAGATGCTTTTCGCTCATACTTTTGGGCCCTCGATTGCGAGGGGAAATTGGCATAACGAGAGCAGCCGGGAACGGGCAAGGGAAAATCGCGTACCAGCGCGCGGAAAAGTTCGTTCGCAGAGTTGAGAGTGGCGCAGGGTTGAGAGTGGATACTGGAGCGAAGCGACATGTCCGTGGTGCCGTGGGGACAATTGATAGCTGATAGTCCGCCGTGGGGCCGCTGGCGTGTCTGCTCCGCGGTGATGTTGAAGGAAGGCACCGCTCCCGAACGGCGGCGCGGCAATGTGCTTGGTGCGGCAAATAACTTTGTCTACGTGTTTCGTTCCCCTCCTCGTTTTATGATCCGGAACATTTCTTCGCGCCCATCGTTTGTCAGCCGTCGCCAATTTGTCGGAGGGCTGGCTGGGACGATCGGGGCCTCCATGCTGGGGCGCGCGGCGGAAGCGGGACCGGCGCCATGTGCGCCTGGCGCGTGGCGCAAACAGGGAGTCGTCTTTCGCCACGTGGGAGAGCCGGCGGGCGGATGGGTGCAAAATTTCACGAGCTCAGTAGAGCCACTCGCCGGCGGGCGGTGGCGGTGGTGGTGCAGCGTTTCCGGCAAGGAAAATGTGCCGAAGAATATCGGCTTCGCCGAAGGCGTGCCCGGAGAAGCGATCACGCCAACGTATGCGGTTTTATCCGCGGGCGAACCGGATGCCCAGGCGCCACTGGCCCTCGGAAATCTGCCCACGGGCTGGAGGCCAACGCAGGGAGTGCATCTACGGTTGGCGGATGGCCGGTACCGTATTTATTTCTGGGCACACGGCAAAGGAGTGGTGCGCTATCTGGCGGCCGACAGCGTCGATGGGCGGGCGTTCCGCGTGCTGGATCCGCTGCGGCCGTGTATCTATCACCCGAACGATCGCGCCGTCGACGGCGCGGCGGCGCTGGAAGCGGGCCTGACGCACTTTGCCAAACACCAGGCGGCGCCGGTGGCAGGTGAACCGCTCGCCCCGGCGGCGTTGCTCTCGAATGATGCGACGAATGTCTACCAACTGCCCGACGGCAGTTTTGAGATGTATTCCGTGGGCTTGATGGAAGTGGGCAAGGACGATCCGCGCTATTTTCCACACGACAATATTCCCGGCCTGGTGCGGGTGATCGACCGCTATGTGAGCGCCGATGGCCTGCGTTGGGAAGGCCGTCGGAGGGTGCTCACCCCGGACGCCGGTGATCCGGCGAGTTCCCAGTTTTACTATCTCTCGGTGACGCACACCGAGCGCGGCCGGGTCGGGATTCTCGGGCACTATCACCTGGATCGCCAGACGATCGACATGGAGTGGTGTTTTTCCAAAGACGGAATTCGGTGGGAACGGCCGGTGCGCACCCCGTGGCTGCCGCGCGGCGATGCGGCCCAGCCGGATTCGATGATGGTCCACGCCCCGCATGCGCTGATCCATCGAGACCAGCAATGGTGGCTGTTTTATACCGGCTCGAATTTTACGCACAATCACGCGACCGCGAATTCGGCGGAGCCGAATTGCGCGGTCATGCTGGCGACGTGCGCGGATATTTGGCGGGCGTGAAGAGTGAACCCGCGGGATCGCTTCTGGTGCTCCTTCGAGGGTCAGTGGCATCCGCCGGCCCGTGAAAGGGAGTTTCGCCGGGAAATCACGTTGCCAAAGCCTCATTTTGGCAACGAGGGAAATGGTCGGGCTGCGGGATGAAGACCACGTCCCCGTCCTTTCTGCCTCTGGCGCCTCCGGCGGGTTTGGAATGACGCTTTGCGTCAAGCAGTCGAACCCGCGGCAGACGCCGCTTACGCTTTCCGGTGCGGTGCCGTGAATACGGTCGACCATTGGTTTAAAATGGTCGGGCTGGCGGGATTGAGGCCGCGTCCCCGTCCTCTCTGCGGCTTCCGCCTCCGGCGAGTTTGGCGTGACGCTTTGCGTTAAGCAGTCGAACCCGCCGCAGAGGCCGCTCACGCTTTCCAGTGCGGGTGTCTTGAATACGGTCGACCATTGTTTAAATGGTCGGGCTGGCGGAATTGAGGCCACGTCCCCATCCTCTCTGCGGCTTCTGCCTCCGGCGAATTTGGCGTGACGCTTTGCGTTACGCAGTCGAACCCGCGGCAGAGGCCGCTTACGCTTTCCAGTGCGGGTGTCTTGAATACGGTCGACCATTGTTTAAATGGTCGGGCTGGCGGGATTCGAACCCGCGGCCTCTTCGTCCCGAACGAAGCGCTCTACCAAGCTGAGCCACAGCCCGTATTGAAGGGGCGGCACACTAGGAGCAGGAAACGAGGGGGTCAAGCGAAAGCTTCAGGTCTTTTCTCCGACCCATTCTTTGCCCCTTCGCGCTTCGCTGATCGAGGCAAAGCGCCAGGCCAATGCCGCTGGAAGCGGATTCAGCAGGAAAGACGGGAATATGGGCCTGTTCGGCCACTCGCCTGATGCAGGGAAACAACTGGATCTTCGTACGCGATCAACAGCTCACTCGCACTCACAATGTCCTCTCCGATTTTGCCTCTCGCACAACATCTTGACGACAATTCCGAGGGAAATCCCCTATGCAAATCGCGGTGAACCACCCATTCCCGGTTAGCTCGCGATTGCTAGTATCGCCGTCAAATTCTCGCTCGAACTAACAAAAGCTGAATAATCTGCAGTAAGAGAAATACAGATGCCCACCTCAATCCGTTTACTCCGGTCGCCTATCGCATGGATGATCACCATAATGATGATATTCTCGATTCGCTCAACGCAAGCGGAATCGCCTTCGAATCCTACCCCGCCATCTGCGCCCACCCAGACGGGTTCTGCCCCACTCACACCGTCGCCAACAGTTCTGACACAAAAGAAAGCAATTCAAGACGTCAAAAATGAGTTAACGCAACATCTCACCCCATATGAAATTTCCCTTCTAAACCGCGTTGAACAGGCCGAACGAGAATCTCGCAAAAATTCGTGGCTGGAACCGAAGAATCTAATAGGCCTGGGTGGTTGGACGTTGGGTTTGGCCGGCTGGATATTTACGGTTGTCGGCTTGCTAATTCAACGGAACTGGGCGCGTGACGACGAAAGAGACCGACTGAAGCGGGAAGATGAGGCGAAAGAAGCTGAAGGGAGTTCAAATGATAAAGCCAGGTTGTATGAGGCACTCCGCTGGTTTGAGGGAAATACCCAAAAAAGGAATATAGGTTTGGCAATAATTGAGGCATACATGGCTCCGGGTAAGGCAAATATTGTCAACCGAGAAGAGCTAAGACTGGTGTGGCAACATGTATTATTAGGGCAGATTCTGCATTTACTGGGTGATAGAGCGGAAAACAGCCTTCTTGAGAGGCAAAATTTGGTCAGAGCACTGAAACTTCTAAAGGATTTTGGTCGTCTCCTTGAGCCTACAATAGTCCAAAAAGTTACCGCCGCGCTGGAATTTAAATCCCAAAACGCAAACGTTGGCCTCGCCCACTGGCCTCCTCAATACTTCCGGAATTGGCAGGAGGTTTTTGCCACGCAGAAGCCGGGAATAACGGACGCTGAAATTGAGACCATTCTGGCGCGCCTGGGTTCCACCTCCATCAACCTCGCTTGAAAATGCCCCGGAGTAACCGCGATTCCAGATGATGTGGAAAATGGTTGGGTAGCGGACACTCTGGAGAAACTTCACAACGGGATTTAGAGCGTCGAATTTTTGCGGCGTTCCTGCCGGCTCTGGCTTACAGGCTTTTTCAGCAGCCTACTAGATTATGCGCGTGTCTCAAAGGCCTGTTTGAGTAGAGCTGTCAGTAGCACCCGATGTTTCTCAAGGTCGGAGTCCGCAAGGCTGATACGATACATCCCAAAGTGCCGATTGTAGGTCAACACGTCCAAATCTGTGGCGCTTAATTGTGCGTCGGTCTCAGGGCTTTGAGGGAGTTTGATTTCCAAGGTCATGCTCTGAGGTCGGGGTTTGCAGACCGCAAAATTGAAGGCGTTGTTGTCCAGTGCGAAGCCGATGTAGTTCTTCTTGAATGTTTGAACCAGATTGGGGGCCAAGGACCGGCACATTCCAAAAACTTTGTCCGCGATTGAAACCATAGCTGGCGTGGAACGGGTCTGCTCCCAATAAGCACGATTCGTAATTTCCGAGACGGGCTCATCCTCATCCACCAAACCCAAAGGCACGGTGTCCAGAACTCGTGTAAAAATCAGGCCAACGCCACCCGCTGTTTCGACTGCCGTAAGCTGTAAAGCCATCAGCGGAATGTGACCGTTGAAAAGTCCGATTACGTTTAAAAAACGCGAAGTGATGTCCTCGGCTACAAGGACGGCGGTGTGCTCGTAGGTTGGATACATCTTCCGCTCGCGGTCCCAATATTCGATGGTTCGAATTATGTGGGACTCGTCGGTTGCACCGAGTTGAAGCTCGACTTCGTATCGCCCGGTTCCGTCCTCGTCCTGCAGCAGCATATCCAAGCGTCCACCCCCACGATGCGTACGCTCGCGATCCTTCACGATGAGCGATCCGAGTTTCAGCACCGAAGGATCATCTGCAATCACCTGTTGAAGCCACGCCTCGTTGTAACTTGAGTGCTGCTTCAGCGAAATCGTTTTTAGTGGGGTGTATCCTGCCATAGAGAGAGAGATTTGAGATGGAAGCCGTTCGGTGGGCCAGCACAAAGCCGGGACGCAGTGTCGCACGAAAAACTCTTGTTCCAGGCAACCTACAACTCAGCCTGCTCTAGCCTGAGTTTCACCGCAGGCCAGCCGGGCGAAAGCACATTGAGCAATCGGAAGAACTCACGCCCGTGGTTTGGGTGTTTCAAATGACAGATCTCGTGAGCAATGACGTAGTCGATACATACCGAGGGTCCATGCACCAACTCGGGATTCAGCGCGATACGCCCGTCTTTTCCAGCGCTACCCCAACGTTTGGGCATGTGGCGGAGGGAAAGTCTCGGAGAAGGCAGCTTGTTTCGGGCGCACCACGGTTCCCATCGCTTGAGACGTCGACTGAATTGCTCCGTTGCATGCGTTCGCATCCATGTCATTAGGAGCGATCTCACTTGGGACTCTGCGCCTGTCGGTGTTACGACATTAAAGTACCCACCTTTTAACGTCACTCCTGCGGGCATGCCTTTTCGCACCTTGAGCCGGTATTGGCGGCCTAAATAGCGGTGCGCAGCGCCGGGCAAGTAACGCTTCTGCCTCCGGAACTGATTCATCTCCGCGAACGCTCGCTGTTGCTTAAGAATCCACGCGCTGCGCTTTGTGACCTTCGCTTGGATGTCCTGCTCACTCGCACGAGCAGGAGCCGTCAGTTCAATCGAGCCGTCAGGGAGCACGCTGATGGCCAGTGTCTTTCTCCCAGTGCGCAGAAGCTGGGCGAGACCGACGCTGGTTTGGATGATCTCACTCTTAGACATCCTCAGTGCGATGCATCGCGACGCGAATCACCGCTTCGATGATCGCATCCATCTGCGCATAACTAAGCGTGATTTCCTTCTGCCGCTGAAGATCAAACAGAAAATCGTCGAGGTCGTTTCGCATCCGATTCTGCGCATCCACATTCTCGCGCCACCGGACGACGGCGTGTTTGCGGATGATTTTGTCCATGGCAACCGCAGCTTCTGCGAGAATCTCGTCTGTAGGAGAGTTGGAGCCTGCCGAGCCGCCCTCTTTCGAGGCTGGATCCTCCCGGACTACACTACTGTGCTCGTTAGCGGGCACGGAGGATTCGGACGCGATTTGCTCTTTAAGCGCTCCGAAAAGAGCGCGTGAGAGGTCGTTCTGTCGGATCATTTCAGGCACGTCGTTCACTTTCCCTCGGCGCACCTCCTCCATGATCATGGTGACCTTTGCGAGATACTGCGCCTCGTTGATTCGCTGGACCTTATAATCGTCGATGGCCTGCTGAAGCAGCACAGACAGCCTCCGATAGAAGAACGGATCCTCCTCCATCTTTTCCGTGATCGTCTTCTTCGTCCGGTTGGCGATCGTGTCGGCTTTGGCTCTGGGAGATTGCATTTTCTCCAGCTCTTTCTCGAACGCTTCCCGCTCAAAAATGTTTACCGGTTCGACCACCTGGATCACCTCCTCAGCCTGCACATAAGTGTTCAGCATCTTCTGAATCTGCTTCTCGTAATCGCGGTAATCGATCTCCTCCGCATAGCGTAGCTTTACGCTCGCGCGCAGCTTCTGGAAGAAAGCCGCGTCACCCTTGTAACGCTTTGCCAAGTCCCGTGGTGTGCCATTCACCCATTGAATACTGGACGATGCCAACTTGAGCACGCGGCAGAAGCGCCATAGTCGCGTGTAAAAGTCATCGCGCACCTCCTTCTCTTCTAGGGCGAGCTCGAATGACTCCTCATCCTTCTTGTTCTTCACTGTCTTGAAGATATCCCACACCCCGTCGTGCAGTTCGGGCAGCTTCTTCGCCTCCTCGGTGATGTTCGTCAGCGCGCCCTCGAGGTCCTCCGCGTCGAACTTGCCCCCCAGACTGCCGTAGAGCTCCAGGGCATCGTGCAGTTCGGCCACCACGCCGTAGTAGTCCACGATGAATCCGTGATCTTTTCCCGGGTGCAATCGGTTCACCCGTGCGATGGCCTGCAGCAGCGTATGCTCTTTCAAGTTTCGCGCGATGTAGAGCACCACATTCCGTGGCGCATCAAAGCCGGTGAGCAGCTTGTCCACCACGATTAGGATTTCCGGATTCTCGCCTTTCTTGAACGCGTCGATGATCCGCCGGTTGTATTCCTTCTCCGTGCCATACTTCTGCATCATCACCTTCCAAAAGCGCTCCACGCTTTCGTCCTTCTCCGCTTCCTGATGCTCTTCCGGGTTCTCGATCTCCGCCGGTCCGGAGATAATGACCTCCGTGCTGATCTTGCCAAATTGATCGAAAAAACCCTTCAGTAGCAGCGCCTCCTTTTTTCCCGGCGCGGTGAGTTGCCCCTTGAAGCCGGTGCCTTTCCACTGTTTCACGAAATGCTGGGTCACATCCCAGGCGATCAGATAGAGGCGGCTGTGCAGCCGGTTCAGTTCGTCGCGCGCGGAGAACTTCCTTTTCAGGTCAGCCTTCTGCTCGTTCGTCAGCCCTTCGCACAGGGAATCGAACATCCTGTCCACCGGCTTCTGGTTTACGTCCTGAATAATGTGCCGGCCCTCGTAGAGCAGCGGTACCACGGCTTCGTCCTCCACTGCATCGCGGATCGTGTACGCTGGCTCGATGAAACCGCCAAAACGCTTCGCCGTGTTTTTCTCCTGCTTCATCAGCGGCGTTCCTGTAAAGCCGATGTAACAGGCCTTGGGCAGCGCCTGCTGCATCTTGATGTTCGCCTCGCCGTACTGGCTACGATGGCTCTCGTCCACGAGGACGAAAAGGTCGTCCTTCAACCGGTGCAGCTCTTTCGCCGCCTTCGCCGCAGCCTCAAATTTGAAGAGCACCGTGGTGATCACGTTCACCCGCTCATCCTTCAATAGCTCGATCAGATGCGCTCCCGTCTTCGCCTGCTGCGGTTCCTTCCCGCATTGGTGAAAGGTTTTGGTGATCTGTTCGTCGAGGTCGATGCGATCCGTCACGATCACGATCCGCGGATTGCGAATCTCCTCGTCTAGGGCCAGCGCCTTCCCGAGCAGGACCATCGCCAGCGATTTGCCGCTTCCCTGCGTCTGCCAGATCACCCCGCCCTTGCGTCGCCCCTGCACGTCCCGCTGCTTCACCCGATCGAGCGTGGCCTTGATTGCAAAATATTGTTGATACCGCGCGATCTTCTTCACCGCCCCGCCTTCGTCGTAGAGGATGAACTGCCGGGCCAGTTCGATGAGCCGCTCCGGTCGGCACAAGGACCACAACAGATGATCCTGCGCCGTCGGCTCCCTTTCCTCGAGCATCCGCTCCTCATAAGTCTCGCGTGCGAGGGCGAAGGCTCCTTTGAAAAGCTTCGCGTGTTCCTCCGGCCGCAGCGGACTATTCACCACCGCGCGCACCTGCGCTGATACATCGTGCATCTCCCGCCACCACGCCCAGAATTTCAGCGGCGTGCCCGTGGTCGCATAGCTGCCCGCGTTCTTGTTCAGTGCCAGCACCAGTTGGCAGTGGGTGAAGAGATGCGGAATCTCTTCCTCCTGCCAGTTGCGCAGGCTCTGGTGGATCGCCTGTTCCAGCGAACCCTTTTCCTCGGGCCGCTTGCACTCGATGACCACAAACGGGATGCCGTTGACGAAGCAGACAATGTCCGGCCGCCGTGTCTCTCGGCTCCCGGTCCGCTCTACTTCAAACTCGGCGGTCACGTGGAAGGTGTTGTTGCGCGGGTTCTGCCAGTCGATGTAGCACAAGGTGAAACCCTTAGTCTCGCCGTCGATCGTTTGGTCCAGGCTTTTACCCAGCGTCAGCAAATCGTAGACTTTCTCACTTGTCCTCACGAGTCCTTCGAATGGAATGTCCCGCAGCGCCTCGATGGCCCTCGCGATGTTTTCCTCCGAGAACGACGCCTCCCGACCCTTGAAGCTGATTCGGTTCAACCGGCGAAGCTGTCCCGCCATCACCTTCTCCAGCAGCACCCTCCCAAACCGCCCCCGCCTCTCCACCGCACACTCCTCTGGAGTCAGATAGCCGAATCCGAGTTGCTGCAACATCCGCAGCGCAGGGATCTGACTGATTAGCGACTCCTGGAAAGGGGTGGACATGGGAATCCCATGGTTAAGTTTTTACCCGCAACCTGCCGGTCAGCAGCCGCTGCATCAGTCCGCGTTTTTGCTGTTCGACGGCGGCGCGTTGAGCGCGGAGGAGGGCGAGCTCTTGGTCGGCGATGTCAAGAATAGTGGCTATCTGGCGCTGCTCTTCAATCGGCGGGCAACGAAAGGTAAATTCGGCAAGGTCGTCGAAGTAAATCCGGACCCGAACACTACCATTTCCACCGCGAGTAACAAATGACTGCCACATCCAACTGCGACGAAGATGATCGAGGTAAGCCGGTTCAAGGAGATTCGGTAGGCACCGAAAAACGATGTAGTCGCCACTGACCATCACCGGTTGCTTTCCTTTCCAGCGAGCGATAGAGCCGATGTTAATCCGCATTGGATTGTATGCGAACCAATCAGTTTCAACACGCTTGCAACGCTCGAAGGACTCGCCCTTTACGTGATCTCGCATGGGAATCATACCTTCTGCCTTAGTCACAGCATAGAGGCTCTTGGTGCCCATTCGGCCTTTGTTCTGATCGGCAATGTTCTCTGCTAGGTCACTGAGTTGGACCTTTTTCCACGCACCTAAGAAGCCATTCAGCCGCCTTTTACCGGTGAGAAGCTGCTGCGTGAGAGCTTTTTTATGGCGCTCCCTTGCCCTAGCGAGTGCGTCGAGTTTATCTAAAGCTACGTCCCAAGTCGTCAGGATGTCGGCGATCTTGCGTTGTTCAGAGAGCGGCGGAACTGGTGCTGACAGCCCGGCAAATCGCGAAACTCCTAAGTGCGCAATGGACGTGGTCTTTTTTGCGATTCGCTGAAATGCGCCTTGATCAAAGAGGTATTTGCAAAGCTGAAGCACAAAGTCAGACGAATGCCGTTTTGTTCGAAGGCGAACCAACGTGTTTTGAAAACAGCATAGATCCATCTCGCCGTTATACATCGCTGGCCTACCAACCAATTCTAGGCTTTGACCTTCGCTAAGCAGGATATCTCCGGGTTCTAACTGATAAGTCGCCACTTCCTTGTCCGTGAAGGGCATCTCCTTTACGTCGGCGAAGTCAATCCATCCGTTTTGAACGTTGGCGACTCGGAGATACGGAAGCATATTTCCCTTATTGAGGTGAGGGGACCGTTGTCGCCCAGCCTGAACCTCACCAATTTCGTCCATTGTGAGGAAATCCCAGCCTCGCGGCAGGTTCATACCCCGAGTTCCTTCAAACAGGCTTTCATTTTAACCCGCACCGCTGTGAGTTCGGATTCGAGCCGGGTGATGTCGGCCTTCACTGTATCGAGATCAATCTCCGCCTCCTCCTCGAAGGTATCGACATAACGCGGAATGTTGAGATTGAAGTCGTTGTCCGCGATCTCTTGCGCCGTGGCGCGGTAGGCGTATTTCTCTGCGGGTTGGAAGGCGTGGTAAGTGGCTACGATCTTCCGAAGATTCTCATCGGTGAGGGAGTTCTGACTTTTCGCCTCCTTGTATTCGCGCGAGGCGTCGATGAAGAGGACGTCGCCGTGGGTCTTGCCCTTGTTGAAAATTAGGATGGCTGCAGGGATGCCGGTCCCAAAGAAGAGATTGGCGGGGAGGCCGATAACCGCTTCCAGCAGGTTCTCCTCGATGAGGCGCTGACGGATTTTTCCCTCCGCTGCCCCGCGAAACAGCACTCCGTGCGGCACGACGACACCGATGCGCCCGGTGCCTTCGCGTGCGGTCTCGATC
>Ga0207667_10006397_pt1 | contig 14275 bp, 11 predicted proteins | sample KBSCornC52_FD_184301 | JGI IMG/M metagenome (GOLD analysis project Ga0207667, IMG submission 184301) | Corn rhizosphere microbial communities from Kellogg Biological Station, Michigan, USA - KBS Corn C5-2 (SPAdes) (version 2) | ecosystem: Host-associated > Plants > Roots > Rhizosphere > Soil ... | reverse complement strand
GCCGTCGCCGGGTCCTTGAGCCGCGCATCGCCGAGCTGCGCGGCACTGCCGGCGGGGTCACCCTTGGCAAAGCGCCAGTCGGCGTCGAACGAGAGGCGTTCACGGACGGACAGGTCGGCGGCATATACTGCGTTGCACAACAGCGCGACGGCACAAGCAACGGCACCGAGAGAACGAGGAAGAAGCGTCATGGGCACGGGATGTCGAAAGGGAAACCCGCAGTATGTGCCACCTGCCCCGTGTCCAGCTATATGAATTCCTTGGACCGCTATCCAAAAGCGCGATAGCGGCGAGAGCTCAATCGTCGAGATTCTCCAGCTTGCCCAGGCAGCGGCGCTGGAAGCTGTCCAGGCTGTCGGTCACGAGCGCATCGTCCTCCGCAATGACGCCGGCGTCCAGCAGCAGGCGCAGCTTGGCGATGCGGTCGCCGCGCGCGAGCGCCTGCGCCAGCGCCGTGTCGGGGTCGCCCGCATGGGCGATCGCGTCGCATACGTCCGGCGGGAATTCCCAGTGACGCGCGATGCCGGCCGACAGCAACCGGCCGCAGGCCAGCATGGCGATGCCGAACTCGGCGGAGCGCGGCATGGCGCCTTTCGGCGACAGGTCGCCGGCCACGCGGAACGCCACGATCAGCCCGACGTTCTGGATCAGGCCCGCCAGGTAGGCCTCGAACGCCCCGGCCGACAGCCCCGACGCGACGAGGCTCGCGGCCAGCGCGCACCGTTCCGACTGCTGCCAGACGCGCGGCGCGACGCGGCTCGCGAAACCGCCCGTCTGCATCCTGATGACCGGCCTGAACGCAATCCGGGCCAGCAGCATGCGCAGGCCGGCCTGCCCGAGCCGCATGATCGCGGCCTCGATGGTATTCACCGGTGCCATCGCACTGAAGTACGAACTGTTGGCCTCGCGGATCACTTCCGCCACCAGCACGACGTCCTTCGCCACCATGGTCTTCAGCTCGCCGGCGGAGGCGCCATCGTCGCCCAGGCTGCCGAGTAATTGCTGGATCACTTCGGGCACGCGCGGCACCAGGCCCGCCGCCTCGTCGGGACGGTCGACCAGCGCGCGCGCCCCGTCCAGCATCGCCTGCTCGAGCTCCTCCGGCGCCGCGAAGCCGGCGGACCCCGTCAGCCAGTTATAGTAAGCAACATCGATCTCGTGCCCGATGCGCCCGGCCTGGCGCTGCTCCTCCTCGGCCTTGGCCTGCGCGGAGGCCGCGGCCTGGCCGGCGCCACTGTCCGAACCGCCCATTAAACGAGAAATCCAACCCATGATGTCACCCTCCGCACCTGTCAATACGTGTTAACACGCAACATGATTACTTTGATGCGAATTGTGACAAAACAATTGCCGTAGCGCAACCTGTAAATATGATTGCCATCACGTAAGGTTCAAACGGACGTTCCCGTCCTCGTCCCGGTCGACCCGCGTGATGCCCGGCTCGTCCCGCTCGAGCCGGTCCAGCTCGCGCTGGAGACGCCGGTCTTCCTGTCCGACCGGCGGCGCCGGAGGCTGCAGCCGGTCCCTGCGCGCGAACGCGTCCCGCACGGTCGCCACGAGCTCCTCCTGCTGCCAGGGCTTGGCCAGGTAACGGAACACTTCCGCGCGGTTCACGGCGTCCGCGATGTCGAGGATTTCGGTGGTGGCGCTCACGACGATACGGATCGCATCCGGCTGCAGCCCTTTGACGAGCTGGAGCACGTCGGCGCCGTTCAGGCCGGGCATGCGGTAGTCCGAGATGACGACGTCGAAATCCTGCTCGCCGGCGCGGAGCACGGCGGCTTCCGGCTCGTCGAATACCTCGATCACGACGTTGTCCTGCGCGAATGCCGCGCGCAGCGTGCGCCGCAGCGCGTTCAGCACGGCCGGCTCGTCGTCAAGAATGAGAATGCGCCGCATGGCCAGCTGCCTTTACGTAAAGTTGCAATTGCACCGCCGACCGGCGCTCGAAATCGGCGAGCTGCCTCACCATCCGGTCGTTCAGGACGTGATCCGCCGACAGCAGCAGTGCGCCTTCCGCCGACAACAGGTCGCGGCTGAGCACCATGCCGGGCTTGAGCCCGGCCACGCCCACGGCCACGTCCGCGACGTCTTCCGTCATGCTGCGGCCCGTGCGGATGTCGTAGAACGCCGCGACGACGCCCGGGTCGTAGCGCTTGCCGCTGCCTTCCACGACCAGGTCCATCGCCTGCGCGGCATCGACCTGCCGTTGCACGAGCAGGCCCCGCTGCAGGGCCTCGAAATCCCGGACCACGGCCAGGATGCGCGCGCCGAGCGGAATGTCGAAGCCGGCCGCGCCATCCGGAAAACCGGCGCCGTCGAACCGTTCGCGATGGGCGCGGATGATGCGCGCCGCCTCGCGCAATTCCTCGAGCGGCATCAGCAACTGCTCGCCCAGCACGGGATATTTGCGGTACAGCCCAAGGTTGTCGCCCTTCAGCAAGGACTCCGGCATGGCGATCAGGTCGTCCGGCAGCCCGGTCTTGCCGATTTCATGCAGCAGGCCGGCCACGAACACGTCCTGCGCCTCGCGCTGGGACAGGCCCATGCGCAGGCCGACCCGGCGCGCCAGGTCGGCGACGCGCCGGCCGTGGCCGGCGACCGCGCCGCTGCGCGTCTCGACGAGGCCCGACAAGACCTTGATCAGGGTGAGGAAGTTGCTCTTCAGGCGCTCGTGCGAGCCCTGCAGCGATTTCTGTGCCGCGACCAGCGCCGCCGTCCGGTCGCGCACGCGCTCCTCGAGCGTCGCATTCAGTTCGCGCAGCTGCTCGTTCTGCTGCCGGGTCAGGGCTTCCAGACGGGTCTTTTCGCGCTGCAGCGCCTGGCGTTCGAGCGCGTCGCGCACGATCAGCAGCATGGCGTCCTCGTTCCATGGCTTCGTGATGTAGCGCCAGACCTCGCCCCGGTTGATGGCGCCGATGGTGGCCTCGTGGTCGGCGTGGCCCGTCAGCAGCAGGCGCAGCGTGTCGGGCCAGCACTGGCGCACGCGTTCCAGGAATTCGGTGCCGTTCACCTCGGGCATCTGCATGTCGGAGATCACGATGTCCACGTGTTCCTCTTCCAGTACGGCCCATCCCGCCACGGCGCTGCCCGCGCACAGGACCCGGTAGTTCTCGCGCCGGAACAGGCGCCGCAGCGCCGCAAGGATGTTCGGCTCGTCGTCGACGCACAGGATCGTGCCCGCGGGCGCAGCCGCTGCCATGGCGGTCCCCGTGCTCATGGGCAGTCCTCCTCCTCGATGTGGCGAACCGGAAGATGGATGCGGAACGTGGTGCCGACCCCTACCTCGCTGTCCACCTCGATGCGGCCGCCGTGCTTCTGGATGATGCCGTAGGACAGCGAGAGGCCGAGGCCCGTCCCCGAGCCGATGGGCTTGGTGGTGAAGAACGGGTCGAAGATGCGCGACCGCATGGCCGGCGGGATGCCGCAGCCGGTATCGGCGATCTCGATCCACACGTGGTCGCCATGGGTGCCGGTGCGGATCGTGATCCGTCCGCGCGGCCCCTGGATCGCCTGGGCGCCGTTGACGACGATATTCATGATCACCTGGTTGATCTGCGAAGGGAGGCACTCGACGTCGGGGATGTCGCCATATTCCTTGACGACGTCGGCCTTGTACTTGAGTTCATTATTGACGATGTTCAGCGTCGAGTCGATGCCGCCGTGGAGATTGGTCCATTGCCAGTCCTGGTGGCTGTCCACCCGGGAAAAATCCTTGAGGTCGGCCACGATCTTGCGGACCCGCTCGATGCCCTCGCGCGACTCGGCCATCAGGATCCGCACGTCGCTCACGACGAAATCGAGGTCCACCTGTTCGCGCAGGCTGGCGATCCGGCGCAGCGCATCCGCGTCCCCGATGAAACGCTCGGCCTGTTCGTAGCTCGCGAGGACGCGCAGCAGGTCGGTGATATATGTCTGCAAGGTGCCGAAGTTGGAAAACACGAAGCTGATGGGATTGTTGATCTCGTGCGCCACGCCGGCGGCGAGCTGCCCGATCGACGCCAGCTTTTCCGACTGCAGCAACTGGGCCTGCGCCCTGGACAACTTTTCGTTCAGCTCGGTGAGCTCCAGGTTGCGGCGCAAGAGTTCGGCTTCGACGTTATCGTTCATGATGCCTCCTTACATGAGGAGCTGACAGGCCTCTTCGAACTGCCCTTCCGTCTCGCGGCACACCGCGAGCAGGTGTTCGGGCGTGAGGCGCAGGCCGTCCCACGTCCCGTCGAGCAGGCGCGGCACGGCGGCATGCGGGCCGCCGCCCAGATCCAGCGCCTGCACCAGCGCGTTGGCCGCATGCACCACGCCCGGCACGTCGACCAGGTCGGCACCGGACGGCGCCTCATGGTGGCCGATCGCGCGCAGGATCAGCGGCGGGAATCGCCACGTCTCGGCCAGCAGCTGGCCGGCGCGCTGGTGATCGACGCCGAGCACGCGCAGTTCCGCGTCGGCCACGGCGATGTCGTCGCGCGCGACCGCCTCGAGAACCCGCGCGTACTCGTCGGGAAAGCTGGTCGCCAGCACGAGCCGGCCGATGTCGTGCAACAGGCCGGCGACGAAAGCATAGTCCTGGTCGAGGCCCGCGTGCCGGGCCAGGTTCTTCGCGCCCAGCGCGGCCGCGATCGAATGGCGCCAGAAGTCCACCATGTCGATCTGGTGCGATCCCGTGCCGAAGTTCTCGATGACGCTGCTGGCCACGGCCAGCGCCCGCGCGCTGTCGAAGCCCAGCACCACGATCGCCTGCTTGACCGTCCTCACCTTCGCCGGCAGACCGTAGAACGACGAGTTGGCGAGGCGCAGGATCTTCGCGGCCAGGGCCTGGTCGCGCGACATCTTTTCCGCCAGTGTCGTCACGTCGACGTCCTCGCGCCCGAAGGAACTGATCAGGTCGAGGACGATGGAGGGCAACGCGGGCAGGTCGCGCAGCCGTTTCACGACCTGGGCCAGGTCGACCGCGCTCATGACAGTGTCGCCATGCGGTACCGTTCGACGACGTCGCGCAACAGCGCATTCGCGCGGCCGTCGCCCGCGCGGCGGCACAGGTGCGCGAGCCGCTCCAGGGCACGCTCGCGCTCGGCCGCAAGCTGCTCCGGCGCCGCCGTGTCGTCGACGACCAGCAGCGTCTCGATGCCGCGCCGCGCGAGGGCGCGCAGCAGCGTGCCGCTCAACGTGGTCTGCCGGGGCAGCAGGACCTGGCCGGCCGGGTCCAGTACGTCTTCGTACAGCACCATCCCCTCATCGGCTTCGTCGACGGGAACGACTCGATAGCATTTCATGGTGATGCTCCCTCGGTCATGGCGATCAGCCAGCCGCGCGACTGGCTGCCGCTGCCCATCGGATGCAGGCTTGCCGCCAGCCGCCGGCCGGCCAGCGAGTGCTCGAACGTACAGCCCGCGCCTTCCGGCAGCTGGTCGGGCAGGCCGGGAAACAGCTGGCGCACATCGCAGCCCAGGACGTGCCCATGTCCTGCGAACAAGGCAAGTGCGGCGCGGTTCGCCAGCACGATGGTCCCGAGGTCGTCGCTTGCGAGCACCGGCATCGGCACGTGGTCGAGCGCTTCGTGCACGATGTCCAGGCTGATCTCGCCCCGTTCGATGTCGCCCTGCTGGCGCGCCAGCACCGTCTCCAGCTGGCGGTTCACGGCCGCGAGCTTCTGGTTCGCGGTGCGCACCTGCAGCGTCAGCAGCCGGTTCTCGTTCGCCATCGCGCCATACGCCACGGCTTCCTGGATATGGCTGCGCAACTGGTCGTCGTCCCAGGGCTTGGTCAGGAACTTGTAGATCGCGCCCGCGTTGACGGCATCCGTCACCGTCTGCAGTTCCGTGAAGCCGGACAGCACGATGCGCACCGTGTCGGGATACAACTGGCGCACCGTGCGCAGGAATTCGACGCCGGTCATCTCGGGCATGCGCTGGTCGGACACGATCACGTCGACGGCATGTTCGGCCAGCAGCTGCAGGCCCTCGCTGCCGCTGTTCGCCATCAGGATCCGGTAACCGTCGCCGCGCAGCAGGCGCCGCAGCGACGACAGGATGCTCGGCTCGTCGTCGACCAGCAGCAGCGTGGGCTGGGTACGGTTGAAGCGCAGCAGGCGCGGCGCCAGCCCGGCGCCGGTGCGTAGCAACCCCGTCATCGCTTCGGCGGATACCGGCCCGGACACGAAGCCGCCCTGGATCTCGTCGCACATGTGGCGCGACACGTATTCGCACTGCCCTTCCCGCTCGACCCCGTCGGCCACGACGCGCATGCCCAGGCTGTGTCCCATCCTGACGATGGATTCCAGCACCGCCGCGGCGCCTTCCTGTTCGGGCACGCCCGCGAGGAACGAGCCGTCGATCCTGAGCACGTCGATCGGCAGCCGCCGCAGGCTGGCGAGGCTGGCAGAGCCGGTGCCGAAATCGTCGAGGCACAGGCGGATGCCGAGGCGCCGCAAGGCCTGCAGGCAGTCGACCAGGCGATCCATGTCTTCCCTCAGCACGTGTTCCGTCAGGCCGAGGTCGAGGCATGTCGGCGGCAATCCCGCCTCCATCAGCACGCTTTCGATGGCCTCCTGCAGGCCGGAGCGCGCGAACTGGCGCGCCGACAGGTTCACGGCCACGCGCAGCGCGGTGAATCCCTGGGCATGCCAGCGCGCCGTCTGCGCACACGCGCTGCGCAGCAGCCAGTCGCCCAGGTCGGCGCCGAGGCCGCATTCTTCCGCGATGCCGGCCAGCGTGGCCGGAGGCACCGTGGCGCCATCCTGGTCGAGCCGCACCGACGCTGCCACCGCGCAGATCGCGCCCGTGACGAGATCGATCCGCGGCTGGTAGGCCACCTGCAGGCCGTCGCCCGCCAGCGCTTCGCGCATTGCGAAGCCGAGCCGCAGCCGCTCGACGCCGGCGTCGCCGGACACCGCGTCGTCCCAGCGCTGCATCCCCGCGCCCGCGTCCTGCGCGCGCGCCAGCGCACGGTCGGCCGCGAGCAGCAGGGCGTCGGCCGTGTGCCCGCTCGACGGAAATCCCGCGCCGCCGACGCAGCAGGTCACGTACACGCCATAGCCCGCATGCTCGAACGGTTCCGCCACGGCCTTGATGACGTCCTGGATCCGGTCCGCCGCATGGGGTTGCGGTTCGCCCTCCAGCAGCAGGAGGAAGCGGGCGCCGCCGTCGCGCGCCACCGTCGCCTCCGGCCCCGCGACCCGGCCGATGCGCCGGGCGACCTCGGCCAGGATACACTCGCCTTCCGTGCGGCCGACGAGGGCATTTACGCGCTGGAACATGTCGAGCTGGAGGACCGCCACCTGCAGCGGATGCTCGCGGCGCGCCGCACGCCGCAGGGCATGCTCGAGCCCGTCGCGAAACGACGCCTGGTTCGGCAAGCCCGTGAGGACGTCATGGGCCAGGCTGAACTGGAGGGTCACATCGCTGCCGAGAATCAGCAGGCCGGCGCCGCGCTCCACATCGCCGGAAGGTACCGGCTGGACGACGAGGTCGACGTAGCGCAGCTGCGGCTCCCCTTCCGGACCGGTCACCCGCACCGCGCGCGCATGCTCGACAACGCGTTCGCCGCACGCCATGGCGTCCTGCAACAGGGCGAGCACGCCCTGCCCGGCCAGGTCCGGCAGGGCGACGTGGAACGGCAGGCCGACCAGTTCCTCGCGGCCCACGAGGCGCTTGATCGCATCGTTCGCGTAGGCGAACACGAGATCGGCGCCGACGAGCCAGGCGACGAAGCCCGGCGCGTATTCGAGCCATTCGGGTGCGGACAAGGCACCGGCCGCTCTGCATGCGATGCCGCGCTCCGCGGCCGCAGGGAGGTGTGGATTGACTGCATTCATGGCAGACAGGACTCGACTCGGGCTTAAGGAAAATCAAGCTACATGTCGAGAATATAGAACATTGCATCAAAGAATGTTCAAATTTTTTTAGCTGAACTGTGTCAAAGTAAAGACACTTTTTCGGCCATGTGCCCGGTTCCACGCGTTTCCCTGCATGGCGGCCCCTCTGGCGCAGCGCCGCATCCATGTCACAAATTGCACGACAGCCAACCGCCGGCGCGCCGCCCGTTCGATCACGCCTACAGGCTCGAAAAGAACTGCCCCGGCTGCGGACGCACCCGGGGCTTTTTTTGCATGTCGGCCATGCCGAAACCGATGAAGCAGATTGCCCGCTCGTGCGGCGCAAGGTCCAGCAGGCGGCGCATGCCGGGCGCATCGAGCGCGCCGCCGCTCGCGAGGCCGCTGGCGAAACCCAGCGCCTGCGCAGCGAGCAGCATGTCCTGGATGGCGCAGCCCAGCGAGATGAGTTTCTCCTCGGTCGGGATCGCGGTGCCGGGCGCGTCGACGAGGATGGCGACCAGCAGGCAGGGCGCGTGCTGCGCCTTGTCGCGCGCGCTGGCCCGCGCCACCGCATCGGCGGTCGGGTCGCGCTGCGCCAGCGCCTCCTCGAACACGGCGCCCAGGTCCGCGCGCCGGTGGCGCGGAACCAGGACCAAGCGCCAGGGCAGCAGCTGGCCATGGTCGGGCGCCTGGGCGGCCGCTTCCAGGATGCGGTCGAGCGCCGCGTCGTCGGGCCCGGGCGCCAGCAGCCGGCGCAGGCCGACGTGCCGGCGCGCCACCATCAGATTCCACAAGTCGTCGAACATGCTCTCCCCGCGCTTCCTTCCCCGTACTCCTGCGCCATTATAGAGATGCAATCGAAGCGGCGAAGGCATCCACTCGACAACAACACGCGGACGCCGGACGAGCCGGTTGACGATGCGCATGGGGCCCGTGGATGCGCAAGAAAAAGTTGGCGGGCTGTTGCCAACTGAATCATAATACGCCGACCAGCCAGCCTACCCACCCATGAGCACTCCTGCCGAAGACGACCGCACCGTGCTTGTCCCCAGCGGCACCAAAGGGACAAGCAGCGACCACCCGCAAGATCACGGCCACGCACTCCCCGTCGGGACCCGCCTGAACGAATTCGAGATCACGGGCATCCTGGGCGAAGGCGGATTCGGCATCGTCTATCTCGCGCAGGACACGACGCTCGAACGCCAGGTGGCATTGAAGGAATACATGCCGTCGTTCGCGTCGCGCACGACGCAGGCCCACGTCAGCGTCAAGTCGACGTACAACGCCGATTCGTTCGAGGCGGGCCGGCGCAGTTTCATCAACGAGGCGCGGCTGCTTGCCCAGTTCGACCACCCGTCCCTCGTCAAGGTCTACCGCTTCTGGGAAGCCAACGGCACGGCCTACATGGTCATGCCCTATTACCACGGCACCACGCTGAAGCAGACCTTGCAGGAACGCGGCGCACCGCCCGACGAAGCATGGCTGAAGGCCCTGCTCGGGCCCTTGCTGGACGCGCTCGACGTCATCCACCAGCACCAGTGCTTCCACCGCGACATCGCGCCGGACAATATCCTGATGCTGGAAGAAGGCCGTCCGCTGCTGCTGGACTTCGGCGCGGCGCGGCGTGCGATCAGCGGCATGGACCAGGCGTTCACGGTGATCCTGAAGCAGAATTACGCGCCGGTCGAACAGTATGCCGAGATGCCCGGCATGAGCCAGGGCCCGTGGACCGACCTGTATGCGCTGGCCTCGGTCGTGCATTTCGCCATCGCCGGCAACCCGCCCCCGCCGGCGCTGAGCCGCATGGTGACCGACCCCTACGTGCCGCTGGCGACCCGCTTTGCCGACCACTACAGTCCCGGCTTCCTGGCAGCGATCGACCGGGCGCTCGCGTTCAAGCCGGAAGACCGGCCGCACAGCGTGGCGGAGATGCGCGCCCTGCTCGGCCTGCAGCCGGCGGCACAACGGGAGGCGCCACCGCTGGCGCCCGCGCCGGCCGAGGTTCCGGTCCCCACCGTCGCGCCGGCCGTGACGCCAACCGTGGCGCCGGCCATGGCCACGCCGGCACCGGCACCGGCACCGGCACCGGCACGCCGTGGCCGCATGGCCGTTGCCGGCATCGGCGCCGTCGTCCTCGGCGCGGCGGGTCTCTTCGCGTATGTGAAGCTGGGCCACCGGCCGGCGCCGGCCGCGGCCCCGACGACGGCCGCCATCCCGGCAGCAAGCAGCCCGGCTGCCCCGCCCGCCGAGCCGGTGGCTACGTACAGGCAGGCCGCGGCATTCGATCCGGTCGCCGCCCTCGATGCCATCGTGGCCGGCGCGAACCCGGCACGCAGGGTCGAGGTGGACGTGCCGGACAAGCGCCTGCAGATCGGCCGCGACAAATTCAGCTTCGCCATCCGCTCCTCGCATGCGGGCCATGTGTACATCTACATCGTGGGCACCCAGGGCAACGACTTCCACCTGCTGTTCCCGAATGCGCGCGACCGCAACAACCGCATCGCCGCCGGCGAGGTATTGCGCCTGCCGCGCGCGTCCTGGCGGGTGGAGGCCTACGGTCCGCCGGGCACGGACCATTTCGTCGTGATGGTGTCGGATGCGCCGCGCGACTTCGGCGCCGCGGGCCTGGCGGACGAGAATCCGTTCCCCGTCTTCCCCGTCGCGCAGGCGGCCCGGCTGCAGGCTGCGTACACCGGCAAGACCGCGCTGTTCGCCGGCACGCCGGCCTGCGCGGACCCGCCTTGCGCCGCCGACTACGGCGCGGCCGCGTTTACCGTCGACGAAGTGCGATAGGCCAGGATCAGCGCGACAGGTTGACGATGGTGACGCGGCGGTTTTCCGGCGCGTCGACGTTGACCTTGTTCATCAGCTCGCGGTCGCCCTTGCCGATCGCTTCCAGGCGCGATTTGTCGATGTTCACGTTCTGCACGAGGTAGTCGCGCACGGACTGGGCGCGCAGCTGCGACAGCTTCAGGTTCGCATCGGCGCTGCCGCGGGGATCGGCATGGCCCTCGATGGCGAACCGGTAGGACGCCAGCTTGTCGGAAGCGAGCGCCTTCCCGACCACGTCGAGCGAATGCTTCGCGCTCGGCGTCAGGTTCGCCGAATTGGTATCGAACGTGATCAGGAGGGACACTTTCGCCGGACGGGTGCTGCCGGCGGGGCTTTCCTCGTTGTCGCGTGCGAGGCCGAGGCTGCGCGTGCGTACCGGCGCACGCGGCGGCGCCAGCGCGTCGACGAGCTGGTTGACGTCCGTCTGGCCTTCCTTGAGCACCTGCTCATCCTGGCTTTTCACGGGCAGTACGACTGCCATGATGCAAAGCGCCAGCAGCGCGCGTCCTTTCATGTTCACCCCTTCAGTGAATGCGTGACGATCCGCGGATCATCATCAATAGTTATGATTAGTTATAAATTTTGCATCAGCATTATAGGTGCATGCAAGGTATGCACGCAAGCGCCACGTCGTCGAGTTGCGGGGCCGGCACACCTGCCATAAATACCCACATCGGGTGAAACATTCGGCCCGATAATCGGACGGATAAAACTGACAACATGGGATGACTGAATATGCGAATGGACAATCCAGCAAAGCCTGATCGCACCGGTTCCACCATCCCGCACTTTCCCGCACGCAGGCCGTCCGGCCTCGGCCCGTTCGGCCTGATTGCGCTCGGACTGCACGCCAGCGCGCTGTGGCTGTCGATGTCGGGCACAGCGACCGCCCAGGAGCAGAAGATCCGGGTGAACCGCGTGCGCATCGAAGGCAATACGCTGCTGCCGGAGCCCACGTTATCCGGCATCACGTCCGGCCTGGCGGGCACGGAACGCAGCATGGGCGAACTGAATGCGGTCGCGCTGCGCGTGCAGAACGCTTACCGCGACGCGGGCTACGGCGGCGTCGTCGCCTATGTCCCGCCGCAGGACACGCCGAACGGCGACGTGACGGTGCGCGTGGTCGAAGGCAAGCTCGCGCAGGTGCGCGTGACGGGCAACACGTACTTCGATACGGCGAACATCCGCGCCGGCCTGCCGAACCTGCGCGAAGGGACGACGCCGCGCGTGCGCGCGATCGACCGCGACATCCAGTCGACCAACGACAACCCGGCCAAGCACGTGGGCGTGACGCTGATGGCGGGCGCCCGGCCCGGCGACATCGACGCCGAGGTCAATGTGATGGATTCGAAGCCGCTGCAATACCTCGTCGGCTACAACAACACGGGCACGAGCGCGACCGGGATGCAGCGCCTGAGCGTGGGCGTCCAGCACGCGAATCTGTTCGACCGGGACCACGTAGGCACCTTGCAATACCAGACGTCGCCCGACCATCCGGAGCGCGTCCATATCTACAGCCTCGGCTACCGCGTGCCGCTGTATGCGCTGGCGGCATCGGTCGACGCCTTCTACGCCCATTCCAGCGTCAGCAACGGCACCACGGCGACGACCGCGGGACCGCTGACATTCACCGGCCGCGGCACCGTCGCGGGCCTGCGCCTGAACCGCAACCTCGACCGCATCGGCGAATACGACCACCACATCTCGCTCGGCGTCGATTCGCGCAAGTACGACGACGAGTGTTCCGTCGGCGTGTTCGGCGCGCTGGCCTGCGGCCCGGCCGGCGTGGACGTCGCCACGGTGCCGCTCAGCGTGGCCTACGTGGGCCAGAAACAAGGGCCGGCCCTGTCCTATGGCATCAGCGGCGCGCTGTCGGTGAACGCCGGCGGCAGTGCGCGCGCGACGTTCGACGCGGCCCGGCCGGGCGCGCAACGGCATTACGCCATCGCGCGCGTCGTCGGCTTCGCCGAAAAGGGCCTCGGCGCGGGCTATACCGTCAACGGCCGGCTGGAATTGCAATACAGCCCGCACGCCCTGATCCCGGGCGAGAAATTCGGACTGGGCGGCGCCGCCAGCGTGCGCGGGTACACGGAACGCGAGCTGGCCGGCGACAACGGCATGCTGGCACGGATCGAGGTCACGAACGCCGCGCTGCAGCTGACGGAAGGCTACCGGCTGCAGCCCTATGTGTTCCTCGACCATGGCCGCGTGCTGAACCACCGCGACATGCCATGCCGCGGCGCGACCGAAACGTCGTGCGCGCTGACGGGCGTGGGCCTCGGCGCGCGCATCGCGGTGGGCAGGCACGTGAACGCCAGCGTGGACGTGGGCCGGGCGCAATCGCGCGGCCTGGGCACGGAGAAGGGCGACCTCCGTGGCCACTTCGCGCTCAACCTCGTCCTTTGAGGAAACCATGAAAAACCAGACCAGGGCACTGCGCCGCCACGCCATCGCCGCCGCCGTCGCCGCGGCATTCGGCGCCCACAGCACCTCCACCCTCGCCCAGTTGCCGACCGGCCCGACGGTCGTCAACGGCAGCGCCGGCATCGTGACGAATGGCGGCCAGATGACGATCACGAACAGCGCCGGCGCGGTGCTGGACTGGCAATCCTTCAACATCGGTTCACAAAACCGTGTCCGGTTCGATCAGCCCGGCACGTCGAGCCAGGTGCTCAACCGCGTCGTCGGCAACGACCCGTCGAACATCCTCGGCAGCCTGTCGTCGAACGGCGGCGTCTGGCTCGTCAATCCGCACGGCGTCCTGTTCGGCAGCAATGCCCGCATCGACGTCGCCGGACTGGTCGCGTCCGCGCTCCCGATCTCGAACGGCGACTTCCTGAGCGGACGTCTGCGCTTCGGCGGCGCCGGCGCGGCGGGTGGGCAGGTGCTGAACCAGGGCGAGATCGGCACGAGCTTCGGCGGCCACGTGTGGCTGGTGGGGAACTCGGTACGCAACGAAGGCCTCGTGCGCAGCCCCGGCGGCAGCATCGTCCTCGCGGCGGGCAACAGCATCGAACTGGTCGATTCGGGGTTGCCCAACGTCGCCGTGCGCGTGACGGCGCCGGACAACGGTGCCGTCAACCTCGGCACCCTGCTCGCCCCGTCCGGCGGCAGCATCGACATCCACGGCGGCATCGTCAACCAGCAGGGCATCGTCCGCGCGGACAGCATCGGCACCGATCCGGCCGGGCGCGTGGTCATCCGGGCGCAGGGCGACGTCACGCTGGGCGCGCCCAGCGAGACGGGCGCGGACAAGGTGCTCGTCGAGTCGGCGGGCGGCGATACGATCGTGCAGGGCCGGGTCGACGCAACGAGCGGTACGGGCGGCGGCGGGCAGATCCACCTGCTCGGCAGGAACGTCGGCGTGACCGGGCACGCCGTCGTCGACGCTTCCGGCGCGAGCGGTGGCGGCGAGGTGCTGGTCGGCGGCGACTACCAGGGCGCGAACCCGGCCGTGCGCAACGCCAACGCCACCTACCTGGGCCCGGACGCGACCGTGCGTGCCAGCGCGACGGGCAGCGGCGACGGCGGCAAGGTCATCCTGTGGAGCGACCGGGCCACGCGGGTGTACGGCGCCATCGAGGCGAAAGGCGGCCCGGGCGGCGGCAACGGCGGACTGGTAGAGACGTCCGG
>Ga0207667_10006393_pt1 | contig 14282 bp, 12 predicted proteins | sample KBSCornC52_FD_184301 | JGI IMG/M metagenome (GOLD analysis project Ga0207667, IMG submission 184301) | Corn rhizosphere microbial communities from Kellogg Biological Station, Michigan, USA - KBS Corn C5-2 (SPAdes) (version 2) | ecosystem: Host-associated > Plants > Roots > Rhizosphere > Soil ... | reverse complement strand
GCTGGTCGTCGTCTGGTTCGCGGCCGTCAGGGGCGGGCGCCACGGTCTGTTCGCGCCCTCGGTCGCCGGCATCGATCCCGCGACGCTGCAGCGGCACCAGTGGTGGGGGCTGCTCACCTCCCTGGTCGACGCCGGGACCGTCGTCCAGCTGGTGATCGCCGTTCTGGCCGCGGTGCTGGCGGTCGGCACGGCAGAGCGCCTGATGGGCTCGGCGCGCACCGCGATCGCCTTCGTCGTCACCGGCTTGCTGGCCTCGGCGCTCGGCCTCGGGATGGTCGTGCTCGGAATGCGCTTCGGCGAGTTCTGGTCGACCTCGGTTCACGGGGTGGTCACGCTCGATCCCCTCACCCCGATCGCCGGAACCCTGGCGTGGGCGAGTGCGTGGGCCAGCGGGCTCTGGCGCCGGCGGTTCCGCGCCCTCCTGCTGGCGGTGGCCGGCGCGCTGCTGCTCTATTCGGGGCAACCCGCCGATCTCTATCTGATGGTCGCGATCGGCTTGGGCATCGGCGCCGGAGCGCTCAGCCACCGGTTCATGCGCCACCGCCCCGCGGCCCCCACGGTGTGGCGCGGGTCACGTCAGGAGAGCAGGACCCTGCTGGCGATCACCACCGCGATCCTCGCGATCGGCCCGCTTCTCACCGTTCTCTCGGCGACCAGATACGGTGTGCTGTCGCCCCTGGGTGTGGCGATCTCGACGGCGTCGCCCTCCGGGGTCGATCACGCCATCGGCTGCGTCGCCGGCCGGATCGGACCGGCCTGCGTCAGCCACCTCATGCACCTGCCCGTGCACGGTGTCGGCTCCACCCTGGTCTCGCTGCTGCCGTTGGCGTTGATGGTGGTCTGCGCGTTCGGCCTGCTCGCGGGCCGCCGAGCCGCACTCGTGATCATGGTGGTACTGACCATCGCCGAGAGCCTGCTCGCCGGCTGGTACCTGGGTGTCGTACCCGCCTCGAGGACCTACTCACTGCCGTTCGCCGCGCAGCGACAGGCCGAGCTCGCACTCTGGCTGGTCGTGAGTACCGTTGTCCCTCTGGTGCTGGCCGGCGTGCTGCTGCTCCAGAGACGCGCATTCCCGGTGCGCACGCCGGCGCCGCGCATCCGGTTGTTCGCCGTCATCCTCGGTGGTGCGGTGCTCGTGCCCAGCGCGATCTACCTCGGATTCGGGTGGCTGCTGCGGTCGGGATTCCGGCCGGTGCCGACGTTCCCTGAGCTGCTGTCCGCCCTGCCGCAGCGCTTCATCCCCCTCGAGTTCCTGGGCGAGGCGCAGCGCGACTTCTCGCCGACGACCCCGCTCACGCATCTGGTCTGCCAGTCGGTCGGGCCGTTGTTCTGGCTGGCCGTCGTGGCGGCGGCCATCCTGCTGTTGCGCGGGCGCGGTCAGTCGACGGCCGAGACGGAGGAGGGTGAACGGGTGCGAGCTCTTCTCGCCAGGGGATCCGGCACCCTCGGCTTCCTGTCGACCTGGCCGGGCAACCGGCTGTGGACCGACTCCACGGGCTCGCTCGGGATCGCATACCGGGTGGTCAACGGCTTCGCCGTCACCACGTCGGATCCGATCGGCGCGACCGCGGATCCGGATGCCGCACTCGCCGAGTTCCTCGCCTTCTGCGACCATGCCGCCTGGACGCCGGTGTTCTACAGCGTCCACGGCGAGTGGCGGGAACGGCTGATGCAGCGCGGATGGGCCTCGATCCCGGTGGCGGAGGAGACCACGATCGACCCGCGGGAGTTCAGCCTCGAGGGCAAGGCCATGCACGACGTGCGGTACGCGGTGAACCGCGCGGGCCGCGAGGGCATCCACGCGTTCTGGGGGCGCTGGCAGGACCTGCCTCTGCGGGTGGCCGTGCAGATCTCGGCGCTGTCTGAGCAGTGGATGTCTGACAAGGATCTGCCTGAACTCGGCTTCACCCTCGGCGGCCTCGACGAATTGCGCGACGACGACGTGCTGCTCGGGGTGGCCCTGGACGCAGACGACGTGGTCCAAGCGGTGACCAGTTGGCTGCCGGTGCGTCGCGACGGCGCCGTGATCGGACGCACGCTCGACTTCATGCGCAGGAATCCGGCGAGCGGCAACGGCGTGATGGAGTTCCTCATCGCCGACGGCCTGCGCGTGATCGGCGAGCAGGGTCTCGAGGTCGCCAGCCTGTCCGGATCGCCGCTGGGCACGCCCCCAGAAGACCTCCCGACGAGCGGTCTGCTCGCTCCGGTGCTCGGCCTGGTGTCGCGGACGCTCGAGCCGCTGTACGGGTTCCGCTCGCTTCTGCGGTTCAAACGCAAGTTCGCGCCGGCCCTTGCGCCCCTGCATCTGGTGTACCGCGATCCGGTGCAGCTGCCCGGGATCGGGCTCGCCATCGCGCGCTGCTACCTGCCGACCATGACATTGCGTCAGGCGACCCGCGCACTGGGCAGCCGGTGAGCCGCCGTCGCCGACCAGGGCGCCCGCTCGCTCCGAGCGGCGCGCGGTGCTACCCTGAACGGGTGTTCGGCCTGCTTCTTCTTAGCTGCCGCGACGAGGTCTAGTTCTCTCAGGCCCTCTCGTCGCGGAGTTCCGTCGTTGCCTGACACTCCTAGACCGGCCGAAAGCCAGAGAAGAAGCCTCAGCTCATGAAGAACACGCAGCAGCCCTCGGGGATGCCGATCCATCGCTATCGATCGTATTCCGACGTCTTTCCCACCGACCTGCCCGACCGCACCTGGCCGTCGAAGGTCATCACCCACGCGCCGATGTGGTGCGCCGTCGACCTCCGCGACGGCAACCAGGCGCTCATCGATCCGATGAGCCCCGAGCGCAAGCGCATCATGTTCGAACTGCTCGTGAAGATGGGCTACAAGCAGATCGAGGTCGGGTTCCCCTCGGCCAGCCAGACCGACTTCGACTTCGTCCGCATGCTGATCGATGAGGGGATGATCCCGGATGACGTGGTCATCCAGGTGCTCACCCAGGCCCGCGAAGAACTGATCGCGCGCACCTTCGAGTCGATCAAGGGCGCCAAGCAGGCGATCGTGCATCTGTACAACTCGACCAGCATCCTGCAGCGCGATGTGGTCTTCCGCACCGACAAGCAGGGCATCATCGACATCGCCCTGCAGGGCGCGCGCTGGTGCAAGCAGTACGAGGCCACCGTGCCCGGGACGACCGTGTTCTACGAGTACTCGCCCGAGAGCTACACGGGTACCGAGCTCGAGTTCGCCGTCGACGTCTGCAACCAGGTGCTCGAGATCTTCCAGCCGACTCCCGAGCGCAAGGTGATCATCAACCTGCCGTCGACGGTCGAGATGGCGACTCCGAACGTCTACGCCGACTCGATCGAGTGGATGTCGCGCCACCTGCACCACCGTGAGAACGTGATCATCAGCCTGCATCCGCACAACGACCGCGGCACCGCCGTGGCGGCGGCCGAGCTCGGCTTCCAGGCAGGAGCCGATCGCATCGAGGGCTGCCTGTTCGGCAATGGTGAGCGCACCGGCAACGTCGACCTGGTCGCCCTGGGCATCAACCTGTTCACCCAGGGCATCGACCCGCAGATCGACTTCAGCGACCTCGACGAGGTGCGCCGCACGGCCGAGTACTGCAATCAGCTGCGCGTGCACGAGCGCTCGCCGTGGGCGGGCGACCTGGTCTACACCGCGTTCAGCGGCAGCCATCAGGACGCCATCAAGAAGGGCTTCGAGGCGATGGATGCCGAAGCGGCCCGCCGCGGCGTCGATGTCTCGCAGCTCGAATGGGCCGTGCCCTACCTGCCCGTCGACCCCAAAGACCTGGGCCGCGGCTACGAGGCCGTCGTGCGGGTCAACTCGCAGTCGGGCAAGGGGGGAGTCGCCTACCTGCTCAAGGCGGACCACGCGCTCGACCTGCCGCGTCGGCTGCAGATCGAGTTCTCGGGCGTCGTGCAGGCCAAGACCGATGCCGAGGGCGGCGAGGTGACCAGCGAGCAGATCTGGGAGGTCTTCCAAGACGAGTACCTGCCGGCTCCCACGTCGCGCCCTGAGGACAAGTGGGGCCGCTACGAGCTGCTCTCCACCCGGACGGCGAGCGACATGTCCGGAACGGTCTCGCTCGACGTGCGGTTGCGCGTCGGCGACGAGGCCGAAGATGCGCGCGGGGTGGGCAATGGACCCGTCGCGGCGTTCCTCGCCGTGATGGCCCAGCAGGGGCACGAGATCAAGCTCTACGACTACGTGGAGCACACCCTCTCGGAGGGTGGCGACGCCCTCGCGGCCGCATACGTCGAGTTGCAGGTCGGCGACAAGCGCCTCTGGGGCGTCGGGATCGACGGCGACATCTCGACGGCATCCCTCAAGGCGGTCGTCTCGGCGGTCAACCGCGCGGTGCGCACCGAGGCCGGCGATCGGGAACTCGTCGACGCGTAAGCACGCGAGCCGGCCGAGGCGGACGACGACGCCTGCGCCCACGCAGCCGTGCGTCGGGAGGAGGCGCGCCATCAGCCGATGGCGGCGGCGAGCATCCGGCGCATGACCAGGCTCTTCGTCGGCGCTGGGATGGGAGTCTGCGCCGGGTCGAGCGTTGGAGGAGGGATGAGAGCATAGTTCGCCCCCGAACGCTCGACCCGCCAGCCGTTGTTGTGAACCAGCAGGTGATGATGTCGGCACAGAAGCACCCCATCGGCTAGATCGGTTCGACCGCCGTGACTCCACGGGACGATGTGGTGCGCCTCGCACCAGGAAGGCGGTCGATCGCAGCCCGGGAAACGGCATCCACCGTCTCGCGCGGCCAGGCCGATGCGCTGACGAGCCGTGTAGAGCCGTTGATCGCGGCCGATGTCGACCACGTGACCCGAGCTGTCGAAGACCACCGGCACGATGCCTGCCTCGCAGGCATGACGCTCCACGGAGGCGATGTAAATCGGCGCCGACTGCCCCTCGAATTGGCCGGCCCCTGCGCGTCGCGCAAGATCGCCCTCCGCGACGAGGACCCTCACCGCGGGCCGCTGAGCCGGGAGCACGCGGGTGTCGGCTCCGCAGCCGAGCCGGACCAGTTCGACGAACGCGTCGAGCGCGAGCTGCTCCGCGGTGCTCCATTATCTCAAGCATCGAACATATGTACGAGTACCAGTTCTTGAGAAGGCTGAGCCTGTGGAGGAGGAGACGACCGCCGAAGACCTCAGTCCGCGGTGCCCGACGACCCGCGGCTGCCGCGCCGCAGGGGCCGCTGCTCGGGCAGGGTCCAGTGGAACAGCACCGCGAGCACGCGAACGACGAACGTCAGCGCCACGCAGGCGACGGCGGCCCAGATCGCGGGCGCCCCGAGCGCCACGAGCACGACCAGGCTGACCGCCCCGACCAGGGCGGCGACCGCGTAGAGCGATCCCACCTGCATCAGGGCGATCGGCACGCTCAGCAGCAGGTCGCGCAGGATCGAGCCGCCGACGGCCGACACCGCCCCGACGAACACGGCCGGGATGGCGGGCAGCCCGGCCGCGAGGGCTGCCGTCGTCCCGATCGCGCCGAAGATCCCGATGGTCAGGGCGTCGAGGGCGGTGATCAGCGGCAGGATGCGGTGGAAGATGCGTTGCAGCAGCATCCCGATCAGCGCGCTCGCCGTGGCGACGGGCAGGTACCAGTTGCTCAGCAGCGCCTGCGGAACCTCGTTGAGCAGGATGTCGCGCAGGATGCCGCCGCCGAACCCGGTCGCGATGCCGATGATCGCCACACCGAGCAGGTCGAGCCGTCGATCCCGGAATTGCGCGGCGAACAGGGCGCCCTGCAGGCTGCCGATCCCGACCGCGAGCAGGTTGGCCCAGAGCGGGATGGTGACCGTCTGGATGCCGGCGGCAGCGAGCGCCGAGCTCACGAGCGCCGCGCTCACAGGCGCTCGAACAGGCCGGGGTAGTCGACGACGATGCCGTCGAGGTCGACCGTGATCTCTCGGCTGAAGTCGCTGTCGAGCGACTCGTAGAGGTAGAGGTCCTCGTCCAGTCGGGTGTAGCGCTGCTCGTCGACGGTCACCTCGAGATCGGGGAACGAGACGTAGGCGGCCGTCACGTCGCTCTCGTCGCCGACCGCGAGATCCAGTCGGCGGATCGAGAGCGTGTTGGTGAAGGGCGTGATCGCCAGATCGAGGTCGATCGCGTCAGCCAGATCGGTGCGCTTCTCGCCGTCGACCTCCCAGCCGCCACGGCCGTCGAAGGTGATGAGCATGGTGCGCTCGAGGGCTGCGGATTCGAGGCGCAGCTGCCGGAAGGTCCAGTCGCTCTCGCAGACGATCTCGTAGCTGTAGCGGCCGCGCGCGGAGTCGATGATCGAGGAGGCGCGCACCATGCCGCCCTCTTCGACGCGGATCCGCTCGAGTCCGTCGTACTCGAGGCCCCGCCAGCTGTAGTCCGCCACGCTGGAAGTCTGGCACCTCCTCCAGGTGTGGAGGACGAGAGCCTGAGAGAATGGACCGGCGGAACGGCGCGACCGCGCTCGTGCCGTGAAGCGGGTGCGCCGCAGGAGCGGCGGCGCACGAAAGGACACCGTGCCGACTTACCGTGACGAAGCCGTCGTGCTGCGCACCCACAAGCTGGGTGAGGCCGACCGCATCGTCACGATGCTGAGCAAGCAGCACGGCAAGATCCGCGCCGTCGCCAAGGGTGTGCGGCGCACCGGGTCGCGCTTCGGCGCGCGGCTCGAACCGTTCATGGTGGTGGACGGGCTGTTCTACATCGGGCGTTCGCTCGACATCGTGCAGCAGGCCGAGAGCCTCGGCTCGTACGGGGCCGACATCGTCGGCGACTACCCGAGCTTCACGGCGGCGAATGCGATGGTCGAGGCGGCCGATCGCCTGAGCGACCATGAGGCGGGCATCCAGCACTATCTGCTGCTGGTCGGAGCCCTGCGGTCGTTGGCCAAGGGCGAGCACTCGCCGGGGCTGACGCTCGACTCCTATCTGCTGCGCGCGCTCTCGATCGCCGGATGGGCGCCGAGCTTCGTCGACTGCGCGGTCACCGGCGCGCCCGGCCCGCACACCGCATTCGTCGTCCAACTCGGCGGCGTGGTGAGCGACGAGGTCGCTCCGCATGGCGCCCCGCGGCTCGACGTCGCGACTCTCGGGCTGCTGGCCGCGCTGCTCGCGGGGGAGTGGCAGGCCGCCGAGGCCGCTGACGAGCGCTCCAAGGCGCAGGCGAGCGGCGTGGTGGCCGCGTACACCCAGTTCCACCTGGAGCGCGGCCTGCGCTCGCTCGAGCACCAGGACCGCACGATCGCATGAGCCCGGTACCCAAGACGCACCGCGACGCCGTCGACTTCAAGCCCATCGACTGGACGGGGATCTATCCGCCGGCGATCGCGGCCGGCGCGGTCCCCGATCACGTGGCGATCGTCATGGACGGCAACGGCCGCTGGGCGAACCGGCAGGGTCTCACGCGCATCGAAGGCCACCGCGCAGGGGAGGCGGCGCTGCTGGATGTGGTGGCCGGCGCCATCCAGATCGGGGTGAAGCACCTCAGCGTGTACGCCTTCTCGACCGAGAACTGGTCGCGCAGCCCCGAGGAGGTGCGTTTCTTGATGGGCTTCAACCGTGACGTGCTGCACCGGCGCCGCGACCAGCTCAATGATTGGGGGGTGCGGGTGCGCTGGGCGGGCCGTCGCCCGCGGCTGTGGCGCAGCGTGATCGGCGAGCTGCAGTTCGCCGAGCGGTTGACCGCGCACAACGACACGTTGACGCTCACGATGTGCGTCAACTACGGCGGCCGCAACGAGATCACGGATGCCGTTCGCGCGATCGCCGATGAGGTCAGGGCCGGCCGGTTGAAGCCCTCGGGGATCACCGAGAAGACCATCCAGAAGCACCTGTACATCCCGGATGTCCCCGACGTCGACCTCTTCGTGCGCAGCTCGGGCGAGCAGCGCACCAGCAACTTCCAGCTCTGGCAGAGCGCCTACGCCGAGATGGTCTTTCTCGACACCCTCTGGCCCGACTTCTCACGCGTCGATCTCTGGCAGGCCATCGAGCTCTACGCGAGCCGGGCGCGGCGCTTCGGCGGCGCGGTGGACGCGCCGGCGCTCTAGGCAGCCTTCCCGAGCACCGTCATGCCACGGGCCCGGTAGTGGTCTCTTGTGGAGCAAGCCCGCACCGCTCATCCTCGGAGGATGATCTCCGACGCCCTTGCCGCTGCCATCCCGCAATTCGGAGACCCGCGCGGGTACCTGGCCGTGGCATCCATCGGCATCCCGCCCCGCAGCGCGGTCGAGGCGCTGACCGCCGATCTGGCGGCCTGGGCTGCGGCGAACCGCGATCCGCAGGGCTACGACCCGGTGATCGCGCGCACGCGCGATCACTACGCGCGCCTGGTCGGTGTTCCGGCGAGTCGGGTGGCGACGGGATCGCAGACGTCTGTGCTCACCTCGATCGTGGCGGCGGCCGTCCCCGAGGGCGCCGAGGTGCTGGTGGCGGACCACGATTTCTCCTCGATCGTGTTCCCCTTCCTGCAGCGGAAGGGCATCCGGGTGCGGTCGGTGCCCCTCGAGGCCCTGGCCGATTCGATCACCGACGAGACCTGGCTCGTGGTGTTCTCGATGGTGCAGTCCCGCAACGGCATCGTGGCCGACGTTCCTGCGCTGCTCGAAGCAGCCGCGCGCACCGACACCTTCACGTTCTGCGACTTCACGCAGGCGGCCGGAGTGCTTCCGGTTGACGCATCCCTCTTCGACGTCACCGTCTGCCACAGCTACAAGTGGCTGTGCGCGCCGCGCGGCGTCGCCTTCCTGACGCTCAGCGAGCGATTCGATCCGCTGCTGACGCCGCTGCAGGCCGGCTGGTACGCGGGGGACGACGTCTGGACCAGCACCTACGGGCCCACGATGCACCTGGCCCACGATGCGCGCCGCTTCGACGTGTCGCCCGCGTGGCAGGCCTGGATCGGCGCCGAACAGTCCATCGGCCTCTTCGCCGGGCTTGACATCGCCGAGGTCTGGGAGTTCTGCTCGGGGCTCGGCGACGACCTCTGCGACCAGCTCGGCATCCCGCGCCAAGGGCAGGCGATCGTGACCTGGGCGGATGCCAATGGCGACGATCTGCGCACGCTGATCGACGCGGGCATCCGCATCTCAGGTCGCGCCGGGCGGCTGCGCGCCTCGTTCCACCTGTGGAACGACCCCAGCGACGTGACCGCCGTGATCCGGGCGCTGAAACGCTGATGCTCCGCTGATCCGGCGCTGATCCGGCGGGCTCATCCGCCCCGGTAGGCTGGGCTCCTCGCCCAACCGCGCAAGCCGGCGCGGCTGACCTCTGGAGTTCTCGTGGCCACGCCCAATCCGCTCGAATCGATCATCTCTCTCGCGAAGCGCCGGGGCTTCGTCTTCCAGTCCGGTGAGATCTACGGCGGATCCCGCTCCGCGTGGGATTACGGGCCGCTCGGCGCCGCGCTCAAGGAGAACATCAAGCGCGAGTGGTGGAAGTTCATGGTGCAGACCAGGGACGACATCGTCGGCATCGACTCCTCGGTGATCCTGCCGCGGCAGGTCTGGGAGGCGTCCGGCCACGTCGAGGTGTTCTCCGATCCGCTCGTCGAGTCGCTGCACACCCACAAGCGCTACCGGGCCGACCACCTGCTCGAGGCCTATGAGGAGAAGCACGGGCATCCGCCGGCGAACGGTCTGGCCGACATCCGGGACCCAGACACCGGCCAGCCCGGGTCGTGGACAGAGCCGCAGAACTTCTCCGGTTTGCTGAAGACCTTCCTCGGCCCGGTCGACAACGAGGAGGGGATGGCATACCTGCGCCCCGAGACCGCGCAGGGCATCTTCGTCAACTTCGCCAACGTGCTCTCGAGCGCCCGGATGAAGCCCCCGTTCGGCATCGCGCAGGTGGGCAAGAGCTTCCGCAACGAGATCACGCCGGGCAACTTCATCTTCCGCACCCGCGAGTTCGAGCAGATGGAGATGGAGTTCTTCGTCGAGCCCGGCACCGATGAGGAGTGGTTCGACTACTGGATCGACGCCAGCGAGAAGTTCTATACCGGTCACGGCATCAATCCCGAGAACATCCGGCGCTATGAGCACCCGAAAGAGAAGCTCAGCCACTACTCGAAGCGCACCATCGACCTCGAATACCGCTTCCGCTTCGCAGGAAGCGAGTGGGGCGAGCTGATGGGCGTGGCCAACCGCACCGACTTCGACCTGAAGACGCACTCCGAGAAGTCGGGCGTCGATCTGTCGTACTTCGACCAGACCAAGAACGAGCGCTGGATCCCGTACGTGATCGAGCCCGCATTCGGTCTCACCCGCGCCCTGATGGCCTTCCTGGTCGACGCCTACGCCGAAGACGAGGCGCCGAACACCAAGGGCGGCGTCGACAAGCGCACGGTGCTTCGGCTCGATCGCCGGCTCGCGCCGATCAAGGTCGCCGTGCTTCCGCTGTCGCGCAACGAGCAGCTCTCGCCGGTCGCCAAGGAGCTGGCCGACGAGCTGCGCCAGCACTGGATGATCGAGTTCGACGACGCCGGCGCCATCGGCCGCCGCTATCGCAGGCAGGATGAGATCGGCACGCCGTTCGCGGTGACCGTCGATTTCGACACCCTCGACGACAAGGCGGTCACCGTGCGCGAGCGCGACACGATGGGGCAGGAGCGCGTGTCGCTCGATCGCCTCGTCGGCTACCTGGCCGAGCGGCTGCTGGGTTCGTGAGCCCGAAGGTCGTGAGCGCTGGTGTTGTGAGCGGCGCCATGGTGCCCGCGCCACCGCCCCTGCCGTATCACCGTCTGCTGCGCGCTCTGCCCGGCTACCGCTGGTGGAAGCCCCTGGTCGCCCTGCTGATCACGGCAGTGCTGTGGGTCATCTTCACCGCGATCGTCGTGGTGATCGGCGTGGTGATCGCGGTGTCGCAGGGCCGGATCGACTTCAGCTCGACCCAGAGCGCGACCAGCGGCCTTCTGAAACTCTTCGGAGTCGTGAATGCCGGCGATCCGCTGTCGGTGTCGGTCGGATTGAGCGGCGTCGCGACGCTGCTGCCCGCAACCCTGCTCGGCTACCTCATCGTCGGATTGCGGCCGCTCACCGTGCTGCGCTCGGTGCAGTTCCGCTTCCGGTGGCGGTGGCTGGCGTTCAGCCTGCTTCCCGCCCTCGCGGTCACGGTCGTCGCCACCCTTCTTCAGTTCTTCGTGCTTCCGCTCTTCATCGGGGGTGACAGCGTCGTCGCGCCGACGATTCCGCTCGGCACCTTCCTGATCTGCGCGGTCATCGTGCTGCTGGTAACCCCGCTTCAGGCCGCGGCCGAGGAGTTCGCATTCCGCGGGCTCATCAGCCAGATGTTCGGGGGCTGGCTGCGCTCGGCGCCCCTCGTGATCGTGCTCAGCGCCATCCCGTTCGCGGCCGCCCACACGCAGTATCTGAGCAACGCCGGCTCGCTGACCTGGGCCACGGCCGATGTCGCCCTCTTCGCACTGGTCGCCGGCTTCGTGACCTGGCGCACCGGGGGCATCGAGTCGAGCATCGCGCTGCACGCGGTCAACAACGCGCTGGCCTTCTTGGCTCTCGCCTCGAGCCTGGGGGGAACGACCTCGACCAGCACCAACGCCGGCGGAGATCCCCTGCCACTCTTCCTCTCGTTCCTGGTCTCGGTGGTGACGATGGTTCCCTATGCGATCTGGATCGATCGAGCGGCGCGCACGCGGGGCATCCAGCGCGTGCTCGCCCCGATCGCTCCTGCCGCGACCTCTGCGGCCGCGGGGAATAGCTGACACGTCATCCGGTTGACTCTCGTATGAGCGAACCCATCAAGGTCGACATCTGGAGCGACATCGCCTGCCCGTGGTGCTTCATCGGCAAGCGCAAGTTCGAGGCCGGCGCTGCCGAGTTCGGTGGCGACGTCGAAGTCGAGTACCACTCCTTCGAGCTCTCGCCGGACACGCCCGTCGACTTCGACGGCAGCGAGCACGACTACCTGGTGGGCCGCGGCTTCCCGGCCGACAAGATCGACGGGATGCTCGACCGGGTCACCGGCATCGCCGAGTCGGTGGGATTGCACTACGACTACGACGCTCTGCAGCACACCAACACCGTGCTCGCTCACCAGCTCATCCATTACGCCAAGGCGCGCGGCCGCCAGCTCGAGATGACGGAACGGCTGCTCGCCGCCTACTTCGAGCAGGGGCGACACGTCGGCCGCGTCGCCGATCTGGCGGACCTGGCGGCAGAGCTCGGCTTCGACCGCGATGACGTGGTGCGGTCGCTCACCGCGAACGAGTACCTCGATGCGGTGCGCGCCGACCAGGAGCTGGCCATCGAGTACGGCATCCAGGGCGTGCCGTTCTTCGTCATCGACGGCAAGTACGGGGTGTCCGGCGCTCAGGATGCGTCGACCTTCGCTAACGCGCTGACACAGGTTCGCGACGAGAAGGCAGCGGTGGCATGAGCGAGGCGATGACGGCGCCGATTCAGATCGTGCCGACGGATACCGAGGCTCCCGGGCTGCAACTGCTCGGCGACGCGGATGCCGCGAGCTGTGTTGGCGAGTTCTGCGAGATCCCGGCTCATCACGAGCAGGCGGTCATGAACCGCCGGGTGGATTCCGATCTGATCTGAACCGATCTGATCTGATCCGGAGCTAGCTCCGCGGCTGCAGCTCGTCGCTGATATCGGCGACGGTGGCGTGCAGCCCGGCGATCAACCGGTCGGCGTCGACGAAGGCGCTCAGCCCGTGCTCGCCGGCGCCCATCGAGACGCGGCGGCCGACGACGCGCTCGTCGATGTACACCGGCCAGGCCGACGTCGACCCCAGTGGGGTGATCGTGCCGCGCTCGTATCCGGTCGCCTCGAGAGCGACGGAAGCCTCGGGCAGTTGCAGCTTGTTGACCCCGACCACGGCGCGCAGCTTCGCCCACGAGATCTGCCGGTCGCCGGGGATCTCGGCGAACAGGAAGCTGCCGTCACGCCGCTTGACCACGAGCGACTTGATGATGTCGGCCGGGGTGATCCCGAGGATCTGCGCGGCCTCCTCGAGCGATCGGGCGTTGGTGCGCTCCACGAACTCCAGCGGGATGCCGCGCGCCGCTGCATCGGCCGCCACACGTTCGCGTCCTGTCTTGGGCGCCGACTGGGGCACTGACGGGGGCACCGTGTCTGGCTCTGTCGGCATGCATCCACCCCTATCTGGGACAATCGAGACATGTCCACGATATCGGCGCCGCAGCGACCGCTCACGATCGGGCCGCTGAGCCTCGACGTGCCGGTCGTGCTCGCGCCGATGGCGGGCATCACGAACACGGCGTTCCGCCGGCTGTGCCGCGAATACGGTGCGGGGCTCTACGTGAGCGAGATGATCACGAGCCGCGCGCTGGTCGAGCGCACGCCCGAGAGCCTGCGCCTGATTCAGCATCACGAGTCGGAGACGACCCGCAGCATCCAGCTCTACGGCGTCGACCCGAAGACGGTCGCCGACGCGGTGACGATGCTGGTGGCCGAAGACCGCGCAGATCACATCGACCTGAACTTCGGATGCCCGGTGCCCAAGGTCACGCGCAAGGGCGGGGGAGCGGCGCTCCCGTGGAAGCTCGACCTGTTCCGCGACATCGTCGAGAGCGCCGTCACGGCTGCCGGCCCGCTGCCTCTGACGATCAAGATGCGCAAGGGCATCGACTCCGACCACCTCACCTACCTCGAGGCGGGCCGCATCGCCGAGGGTGCCGGAGTCGCGAGCATCGCGCTTCACGCGCGCACCGCGGCCGAGTTCTACTCCGGCACGGCCGATTGGTCGGCCATCGAGAAGCTCAAGAACGCCATTACGAGCGTGCCCGTGCTGGGCAACGGCGACATCTGGAGCGCCGAGGATGCCCTGCGCATGGTCGACGAGACCGGCTGCGACGGCGTGGTGGTCGGTCGCGGGTGCCTGGGGCGCCCGTGGCTGTTCGGCGACCTGGCTGCGGCGTTCCGCGGCGAGTCGCTGAAGGCTCAGCCATCGCTCGGCGAGGTGGCGGCGGCCTACCGCAGGCACGCAGAGCTGCTCATCGAGTTCTTCGAGGATGAGGGCCGAGGCTGCCGCGACCTCCGCAAGCACGTGGCGTGGTACTTCAAGGGATACGCGGTCGGCGGCGAGATCCGCGCGGCGCTCGCGACGAGCAGCAGCCTCGACGAGATCGACGAGATCCTGACCCGGCTCGACCTGGATCAGCCATACCCGGGCTCCGATGCCGAGGGCCAGCGCGGCCGTGCGGGCACGCCCAAGCAGCCGACCCTGCCGTACGGCTGGCTCGACAGTCGCGAGCTGAACGAGACGCACCGAGCCGAGGTCGCCGAGGCCGAACTGCACAACAGCGGTGGCTGAGTCGACAGACCCGGCACCGGGC
>Ga0207667_10006385_pt1 | contig 14293 bp, 18 predicted proteins | sample KBSCornC52_FD_184301 | JGI IMG/M metagenome (GOLD analysis project Ga0207667, IMG submission 184301) | Corn rhizosphere microbial communities from Kellogg Biological Station, Michigan, USA - KBS Corn C5-2 (SPAdes) (version 2) | ecosystem: Host-associated > Plants > Roots > Rhizosphere > Soil ... | reverse complement strand
TGCCGTCGCAGGTCGCCGCCTGGCCGAACGCGCCGCTGCAGCTGATTCAGCCGATCTACGGTCAGGCGACCGCGCTGCTCACCGATGCGGCCGCCAAACCCGCGCGGCCGGCGGGCGTGCCGAGCGCCGACGCCAGCCTGACGGTGACCGGGCCGGTGCCACTGGTCGAATGGTACGACCCGGCGACGATGATCCCGGACGAGATCGTGGTGTCCGCCGAGCAGCCGCTCGTCATCACCCGCCAGCGCTAGATCAGGCGCCGCCCGGTTTCGACCACGACGGCGCCATGACGGCGTCGGTCATGCCGTGGATCAGCCGCTTGTCGGCCGGCGCGATGGTCGCGAGGATCCCGCCCAGCTTGGCGTCGTCGCCGGAGACGAAGTAGTACGGGCACAGCCGCACGCGGCCGTCGAAGTTGCGGATCTCGCCCTTCTCGCGATCGAAGTACTCTTGCCGCAGGCGCCGGCCTTTATGGAAGCGCTGCAGGATGCGCGGCGTCTTCTCGGCATCGCGCAGCGCTTCCGAGAGCGTCGCGACCCACTCGTCCTTGGTCAGGTCGTTGGCGACCTTGACGCCCTTGGATCCCCACGCGAGTTCGGAGAAGCCCGACGGCTTCACCACGAAGTCGCGCTCGCTCTTGCCGAGGTCGGCCAGCGCCATCCAGTCGTTGATCGGGAGTCCGCCCGCTTCGAGGCCGTAGATCACCGCTTGCGGCGGCAGCGGCCGGGCGTCGATCACCCAGGTCTGCGGGAAGATCCGGCCGAGCCGCGCGAACGCGTCCTTGCCGAGTTCGGCCTGCCACAGCTTGGCGAGCATCGGGTGATGGAACAGCGCGAACGCCAGCTTCTCTTCGAGGTTGGCCTTGGGCGGCGGCGACATCTTCACGCGGTTGTGCCGCGCGGCGTACAGCAGCAGCTCTTGCTTGGGCACGTTGAGCAGGTCGAACATCTCGAAGTTGCGGTAGATCACGTCGAGCTTCTCTTCGCGCCCGTCGTCGAGCCGCATGAAGAGCGCATCTTCCGTGAAGACGATGTCTTGCGGCGCGACGACGTAGGCGTCGAGCAGTCCGCGCTTGCGCAGCGTCTCGGCCAGCCAGCCCAGTTCGGACCGGTAGTCGGCGGACTCTTCGGAGACGACGATCGCCACCATCGGCTTGTCCTTGCCGCTCTGCGCGCGCATCGCGGCGGCGAAGCCTTCCGGGATGCCGTAGGTGCCGCCGACGGCCTCCATGCCGAGATTGCAGTACGCCTCGGCCATCGCGCCGACGAAGCCCATGCCGCCCGGCACGCTGTCGAGTTCGGCCGCCGTGAAGCCCTCGTCGGTCATGATGAGGTCGGGACGGATGATCGCGGGGAGGTCCTGCTTGAACCGGTTTTGGCGGGCCAGACGCACGACGTGCTCGGGCTTGCCACGATCCAGATATTCGGCGATGAAGGCGGGCGCGGTGCCGCGCGCGCTGCGATTGTAGAGGCTGTTGAGAGCCCGGTAGAAGGCGGCCAGGTCGCGTCCGATCACTTCCAGCTTCTCGACCGTCGCGGGATCGAGCGCGAAGGGCTCGGGGCTGATCCGCCAGGCGATCCGGTCTTCCGCGTTCTCGACCTTGAAGAGGCCGGGCGGAATCGCATCGTAGAGGAAGCGCGCGCGCTCCGCAGGCGAGAGGTCGGGGCTGTATGCCGTACAGGCCATGGTTCTCCTAGCCCCGACCGCCGGTACAACCGTCGGGGATCTTCGCGCAGTCAAAAGCGATGTAGCGTCGTCGCATTCGACCCCTAGAATACCCCACTTTTGCCCGGGGTTGCACCCTACGGGCGGGCCGTTCGGTCCTCGGCTTTCCAGCGATCGACGAGGGCCAGGCGCTCGGTGCCGGCGGGGAACGTCCCGTTGGGGTGCTCGGCGAACCACGTGCGCGCTTGGATCGCAAGGTATTCGAAGTTCTCGAAGACGACGTTGACGCCGCCGGTCCGTTCGGCGCAGAGCGCGACCACCGGCTCAAGCCGGTCCCAGAATCCGCCCGCGACTTTCAGCGCTTCCATGAAGCGGATGTCGATGGCGCCGACCCGGAGGAAGAGTCCCCACTGCTCGAACAGATTGCAGACGGTGATCTCCGGGTGCTTGCGGCGGTCGAGGTTTCCCTCGCGGATCTCGCGCCGGAACGCGGGATCCTCCAGCCGCTCGGCCAGGTCGGTCCGGACGAAGTCGAACGCCTCGCGATATTTCGGTCCCTCGAAGTCGTCGAGGAAGGTGCTGAGCGAGGCGACTTGATTGGCGGCGCGCATGTGGCGCAGCTGCACCATGGCGGCGATCGCGGTCGCCGCGATGACGAAGAACGTCGCCACGGCCGAGATCGCCGAGACGAGTTCGAGCGACACTATTTGATGGTGATGGCGCCGGGCGTGAGCAGGGCGGACTCGATCGCGACCTGATTGCCCTTATAGACCAGGGTCAGGTGGAGCGTGCCGCGAGAGCCGAGTTTGGCCAGGTCGACGTTTTCGATCACGCGCGACGGGCCTTCGCCGGCGATGAAATGCAGCACCGGCTCGTCGGCGAACGAGCCGCCGGGAGCGCTGTAGGTGGCGGCCACGGTGACCAGGAGCTCGCTGCCGGGCGCGGGGCGACTGCTCGTCACGCAGTAGCTCACCGTCACCGGCGTGCCGCGGACGGGGAGCGTCTCCTTGGTGCAGCTCCCCGACTGCGCCGAGGCGGCCATCGGGACGGCTGCGAGGGCGAGCGTCAGGGCTAGGCGTTTCATCGTCTTCATTGTTCCTCGGCTAGGGAACGAATCCCGGGTGCGTAACGTCGCATCCCTCGGTTCCATCGCTCCCCACGTACGGTTGACGGACGGGGTAAGATAGGGGCGGTGTCTGATTTCGACTTGATCGCCCTCGACCTGGACGGCACGCTGCTCGACTCGCACGAGCAGATCTCGCCCCGCAACCAACGCGCCGTCGCCGACGCGCTGCTGGCGGGCGTCCGGGTCGTCCTGGTGACCGGGCGCGGCTCCGATACGCCGATGCGGGTCGCCCGGGACCTCGGCCTCAACGTCCCGATCATCTGCGCCCACGGCGCGCTGACCAAGGATTTCCTCTCGGGCAAAGTGCTCGGACACATCCCCGTCCCGCTCACGTACGCGGTCCCGCTGCTCGAGTTCGGCGAGCGCCACCGGCTCTCGGCGGCCGTCTATACCGACGAGAAGTTCTATCGCCTCAAAGAGAGCCAGGTCTACATGGCCGATATGACCGGGCCGGGCTGGGCCGAGATCGACCACTTCGAGGACGTCCTGGCGAGCGCGCCGACCTTCATCCGGTTCCTGGGCGCCGAGGCGGTGGCGGCCGTGCGCGCGAACTTCGGCGAGATGCCGCTCGCGATGAAACACGAGTCCTGGGGGACCTTCGAAGAGCTCGCGATCACCAGCCGCGAGGCCACCAAACAGCACGCGCTGGCGGAGCTGTGCCGGACCTACGCGATTCCGGCGGACCGGGTGATGGCGGTCGGCGACTCGCGCAACGACGTGCCGATGATGCAGTGGGCGGGCTTGGGCGTGGCGATGGCCAACGCCCTGCCGGAAGTGCGCGACGCGATCGCGATCCATACCGCGAGCAACGACGAAGACGGCGTCGCCGAGGCGATCGAACGCTACGTCCTCTCGGGCGACGCCCGCAAGAGCGCATGAGCACCATCGGCTGATGCAGTCCAGCAGCAATCCCGACTACGACGCCGACCTGCGCGCCATCCTCGAGAGCGGCGACGCGCATCGGCTGCGCGAGTTCTCGCGCACCGAGAACCAGATCCCGGACGACGTCTACGCGCAGGACGACCACTTCTGGGACGTGCTGCTGCACAAGCTGATCTGCAATCGCTTGGATCTGGCGGCGAAGCACGCGGCCGCCCGGGCGTGGCTGACCGAACGCGGCTACACCACCGACCTCGGCGGATACTGATGACCGTGAGCGTGGTCGCGTTCGCGCGCCTGCGCGAACTGCTCGGCTTTTCGCAGCGCTCGTTGGCCTTGCCCGACGCCGCGACGGTCGACGACGCCTGGGACGCGATCGCCGCCGAGCTGCCCGCGGTCCGCGCGCTGCGCCCATCTACCCGGATCGCCTGCAACGGCGCGATCGCCGCCGGCGACCGCGCCCTGCGCGACGGCGACGAGCTCTCGCTGCTCCCCCCCGCCGGCGGCGGATGAACCGGTTCGCGATCTCGGCCGGGCCGCTCGATACGGCCGCGATCGCCGCGCTGGTGCGCGACGACGGTCGCGGGGGCGCGGTCACCTTCGCCGGCATCGTGCGCGCGCAGGCCGACGACGGACGCGCGGTGCGCGGCCTGGCGTACGAGGCCCAGACCGAGATGGCGATCGCGGCGTTCGAGGCGATCGCGCGCGAGGCGAACGAACGCTACGGCGACTGCGCGATCGCGATCCATCACCGGATCGGCGAGCTCGCGATCGGCGAGACCGCCGTCGTGGTCGCGGTCGCATGCGCGCACCGGGCCGCCGCCTTCGAGGCGTGCCGGTTCGCGATCGACGCGCTCAAGGAACGCGCGCCGATCTGGAAGCGCGAGACGTTCGCCGACGGGACCGCCGAGTGGCGCGAGAACGCCTGCGACGGCGAGGGACGCGCGTGAACGTCCGGCTCGACCGGGTCCGCGCGCGCCACAACCAGGTCGCGGTCCTCGCCTACCAGGCCCGTCGCCCGCGCGGCGTCACCCTCGTGGTCGGACACGGCTACTCGTCGAGCAAACACAACCTCGACTTCATGTGCGGGTTCCTCGCGAGCCACGGCTTCGCGATCTACAGCCTCGACTTTCCCGGGCACAAACTCGGCGCGAGCGGCGGCCTGCTGCGCGGCGTCGACGACTGCATCGACGCGATGAGCGCCGTCGTCGCGCACGCGCGCTCGCAGCAGCCGGGCCCGCTGCTCGCGGCCGGACACAGCATGGGCGCGATGACCGCGCTGCTGACCGCGGCCGCCGATCCGCAGGTGGCCGGAGCGATCGCGATCGCGACCGGCTACGGCCGCCCGACCGCGATCGACGCGCTCAAGAACGTCGGGGCGACGGATTTCCGCAGCGGCTACGTCGACGGCGTCCCGCTCCCCGAGCTGGTCCGCGGGATCGACGCGCGCTACGATGCCGCCCTGTCGGCGCTGGCCGGCCGTCCGCTGCTCTTCGTAGCGGCCGCGAAGGACGCGATGGTGAGCCGCGCGAGCGTCGAAGACCTCTACGCACGTGCGCCCGAACCGAAGAGCTTGCGGACCATCGAGAGCGACCACACCTACGCCGGCGACAACGCGCGCGGAACGCTGCTGCAGTGGCTGAACGAGCTGTTTCCGCGGGGCTGAGCGCGCGCGAACTGCGCCGCTACAGCCGTCACCTGCTCATCCCCGACGTCGGGCTGGCCGGTCAGGAACGCCTGCGCGCCGCCCGCGTGCTGGTGATCGGCGCGGGCGGCCTCGGGTCTCCCGCGCTCGAATATCTGGCCGCGGCCGGCGTCGGACGGATCGGGATCGTCGACGACGACGTGGTCGATCTGACCAACCTCCAACGCCAGACGATCTTCGCGACCGCCGATGTCGGCGAGAAGAAGGTCGTCGCCGCCGCGAGACGGGTTCTCGCGATCAACCCGGAGACGAACGTCGATCCGTATCCCGTTCGTGCCGGCCAGGACAACGTGCGCGCGCTGGTGCGCCCGTACGACCTCGTCCTCGACTGCACCGACCGCTTCGCGACGCGTTACCTGATCAACGATGCGTGCGCGCTGGAGGGCAAGCCCGACGTCTACGCCTCGATCTTCCGCTTCGACGGTCAGGTCAGCGTCTTCGATACGGCCCGCGGGCCGTGCTACCGCTGTCTGTTCCCGCAAGCGCCGCCGGCGGGCAGCGTCCCGACCTGCGCCGAGGGCGGCGTGCTCGGCGTGCTGGCGGGTATCGTCGGCACTTGGCAGGCGAACGAAGCGCTCAAGCTCGCGCTCGGGATCGGCGACCCGTTGGTCGGCCGCGTCTTGCTGATCGACGCGCTCGGCGCGCACGTGCGCGAGATCCGGTTCGATCGCGATCCGGCCTGCGCGCTGTGCGGGGCCGCCCCGACCATCCGCGATGCCCGCGAGGAGCCCGACGAGGAGGACACGCTCGACGTCGACGAGATCGACGCGAGCGGGCTCGACGACGCGCTCGCGGATGCGACGCTGCTGGACGTGCGCGAACCGCACGAGGCCGTGCTCGGCGTCCTGGACGGCGCCATCCATATGCCGGCCTCCGAGCTCGAGGCGCGGCTGCACGAACTCGACACCGCCAGGACGTACGTCGTCGCGTGCCGGGTCGGTCAGAAATCGCTGTGGGCCGCCCAGCGTCTACGCGATGCCGGCTTCGGCCGGATCCGCCACTTGCGCGGCGGCCTGCTCGCCTACGCGGCGCGCGACGACGCGTTCGCGTTCTTCTAGGAAGTCGTGAGACGGTGATCGAGAAACCCTTCGGAGCGACCGGCGTCGAGGTCGCGGTCGTCGGCCAGGGCAGCTGGAACCTTCCCGAGAGCGGCGCGGCGCGCGCCGAGGCGAAGCGCGCGCTGCTGCGCGGGATCGAGCTCGGGATGACCCACATCGATACCGCCGAGATGTACGGCAACGGCGAGGTCGAGCGCGAGCTCGGCGAATTCCTGGCGGGCGTGCCGCGCGACGCGCTCTTCCTCACCAGCAAGGTGCTGCCGAGCAACGCGAGCTACCAGGGCACGATCGCGGCCTGCGATCGTTCGCTCGCGCGGATGGGCCTCGACCACCTCGACCTCTACCTGCTGCACTGGCCCGGCGACCATCCCCTCGAAGAGACGGTGCGGGCGCTCGAGACGTTGGCGACCCAAGGCAAGACGCGCTTCATCGGGGTGAGCAACTTCGACCTCGACGACCTGCGCGAGGCGCAGTCGTGCCTGCGCGAGCATCGGATCGCGTCCAACCAAGTGCTCTACAACCTGACCGAACGCGGAATCGAACGCCGCCTGCTGCCCTATTGCGCCGAACAGGGCATCGCGGTGGTCGGCTACACGCCGTTCGCGCGCGGTAAGACGCGCCGCGCCGACGACGTGCTGACGCGCGTCGCCGCCAAGCACGACGCCACCCGCCACCAGGTGATACTGGCCTTCCTCACGCGCGAGCCGGCGCTGTTCGCGATCCCGAAGGCCGCCTCGATCGCGCACGTCGAGGACAACGCGCACGCGGTCGACGTCCGGCTCGATGCCGACGATCTGGCCGCGATCGACGCGGCCTTCCCGGTCGGCGATGACGGACCGCTCGCCACGCTCTGAAGCGGCGTCCCTGCGCGCCGCGATCGAACGGGTCGCGCTGGCCGCCGGCGCGGGCGCGGTCCGGATCGCCCCCGCCTTCGTCGATGCCGCGACGCGCGATCGCATGGCCGCGTCGTTCGCGCGCGGCGATCTGGCGACGTGGGGCTTCGACGTCGGCTACGCCGCCCAGGCGGCCGACCCGCGCGCGGTGCTCGCCTCGGCGCGCAGCGTCGTCTGCGTGGCGGTTCCGTACGCGCTGCCCGAGCCGCGCGCCGACGGCGAACTGCGCGGACGCGTCTCCAACTACGCGTGGTCGCCGGACTATCACCCGCGCGTGCGCGCCATGCTGCAGACCATCGCCGACGCGATCGACGCCGCCGCCGGCGCGAACGTCACGGCCATCGCCTGCGACACCGCTCCGCTGGCGGAGCGCGCGTTCGCCGCCAGCGCGGGGCTCGGCTGGGTCGGCAAGCACACGAACCTGATCTCGCCGGAGCTCGGCTCGTTCGTCTTCCTCGGCGAAGTGGTCACGTCGCTCGATCTCGCGCCCGACGCGCCGCTGCGCAAGTCGTGCGGATCGTGCAGCGCGTGCGTGAGCGCGTGTCCGACCGGCGCGCTGCGCGGCGACTACTCGATCGACGCGACCCGCTGCATCTCGGACCTGACGCAGCGCACCGACGGGATCCCACGCGAGCTGCGGCCGCTCGTCGGCACCTGGATCTGGGGCTGCGACCTGTGCCAGATCGCGTGTCCGCCGACGCGGTTGGCCCGTCCGCCGGTCGACCCGGCCAACGCGCCGCATTCCTCAGAGGCGGCCCAGCCCGCGCTGGTAGCCTTGCTCGCGATGAAGCCGGAGACGTTCGAGCGGACCTACCGCGCGACCGCGATGGGCTGGCGCGGCCACGCCGTGCTCCGCCGCAACGCCGCGGTCGCGCTCGGAAACGCGCTGGACCGGTCGAGCGTCGGGGCGTTGATCCAAGCGCTCCGTCGCGATCGTCATCCGATGGTACGCGGCCACGCCGCCTGGGCGCTCGGGCGGATCGGGTCGCCGCAGGCGGTCGGCGCGCTGCGCGAACGCGACCGCAGCGAACAGAACCTTAAAGTTCGCGAAGAGATCGCCGCCGCGCTGGAACCGTTCCGCGTCGACGGCCGTTAAGGACATCGACATGATGAAACGCAGCCTTCGCTCCCTCGTCGTCGCCGCGCTGATCCTCGCGATCGGCGCCGGCCTGCACGCGCCCGCCAGCGCCCAGCCGGATCTGCTCGCGCGCATGATCGCGCTCAACCCGGGACTGAAGTCCTATACCGCATCGATCCACGCCGACGTCCACATGACGTCCTTCCCATACCTCAACCCGGTTCTCGACGGGACGTACTACCATAAGGATCCGAGCAAGGACAAGATCGTCTTCACCAGCGGCCTGCCCGGCATCGCCAAGCAGTTCGGTAAGATCTATCCGCGCATCGCCGGCCCGGCATCCTGGAAGTCCGTCTACCTGGTCACGGAGAACCCGAGCCAAGGCGGCACGACGACCTTCAAGCTCGTCCCGCGCAAGCACGGCCGGATCGATCACGTCGACGTGGTCGTCGACGATGCGGCCGCGACCATCCTCTCGATGCGCTGGAACTACAACGACGGCAGCGGCTACGCCGAGATGCACCAGACCTACACCAAGGTCGGCAACGACTACCTGGTCGCGTCCCAGACCGGTCACGTGGAGCAGTCCATCTACAAGGCCGACATCAACTCGACGTTCGCCTCGTTCCGGCTCAACGCGCCGATCGCCGACAGCTTCTTCGCGGAGAATTAGCCCGGCCTCCCGAAGGGAAGGGACGTGGCGCTCCGGACCATCGATCTGACGCGACCGGTGCTCGACGCGTTTTCGCGGCCGATCTCCTACCTGCGCGTCTCGGTCACCGACAAGTGCAACCTGCGCTGCGTCTACTGCATGCCCGAGGGCGGCCTGCCCTGGCTGCGGCGCGAGGAGATCCTTTCGTACGAAGAGATCGCGACGGTGGTCCGCGCGGCCGCGGCGATCGGGGTGCGGGCCATCCGGCTGACGGGCGGCGAGCCGCTGTTGCGCCGCGACCTGCACGTGCTGGTCCGCGCGATCGCCGAGATCCCGGGTATCGACGACGTCGCTCTCTCGACCAACGCCCTGCTGCTCGAAGAGCAGATCGACGACCTGGCGGCCGCCGGCCTGCGGCGGGTTAACGTCTCGCTCGACACGCTACGGGCCGACCGGTTCGAACGGATCGCCCGTCGCCCGGGACTGGAGCGCGTGCTCGGCGGCATCGACGCCGCTATCGCTCGCGGGCTCGGCCCGGTCAAGATCAACGTGGTCGCGATGCGCGGCGTCAACGACGACGAGCTCGAAGCGTTCGCCGAACTTTCGCGCGAGCGGCCGGTCGCGGTCCGGTTCATCGAGATGATGCCGGTCCACGAGAACCTCGGCATCCAGACCGACACGTATATCTCGGCCGACGAGCTGCTGGAGCGCTTCGCGGCGATCGGCGCGCTCGAACCCGTCTCCGGCCCGCCCGGCAACGGTCCGGCCCGATACTTCGCCTACCCGGGAGCCGCCGGCACGATCGGGGTCATCTCCCCGCTCTCGCACGACTACTGCGACCGCTGCAACCGGGTCCGGCTCACCGCCGACGGGCGCCTGCGGCTCTGCCTGTTCGGCGACCACCACATCGACCTTCGCTCGCCCTTGCGGGCCGGGGCGGACCAACGGCAGCTCGGCGACCTGCTCCGGGGAGCGATGCTGATCAAGCCGGAGCGCCACCACCTCAAGCTGGGCGAGCCGGCCAGCCGGATGCGCGCCCTCTCCGAGATCGGCGGCTAGCCCGGGGTCCGCTCAGGGTAAACTCCGGAGCGTCTCGAAGGACGGTGTCACAACCCCGCGTCCGAGGACGTTGGGAGTGAAAAGGGGGGCCCCAGGATGGAACAGGTCTACCTCGCCGCCGGTGGAGCCGCCATCGCCCAAGCACGCGTGGACGCGCTCGTCCGCGAGTACCAGACGAAGCTGGTGCGCTACGTGCGACGGATGGTCGGGGATGCCGACACCGCCCTCGATATCTCGCAAGACGTCTTTCTTGCGGCGTATCGGACCCTTCAGGCCGACCCGGAGCGCCCGCTGACGGCGGGCTGGCTCTACAAGACGGCCACGAACAACTCGATCTCGCATCTCCGACGCAAGAAGATCGTCCGGATGCTGCCGCTCGACCGCGACCACGAGACCTACGCGTGGCGCATCGACGAACGCAGCGCCGCATCGGTCGACCTGCAGGCGGCGATGAACCAGCTTCCGAGCGATCAGGCATCGGCGATCATGCTGACGACCTACGCCGGATACTCGTCGCAGGAAGCCGCGGCGATATTGGGCACCACTTCGGACGCAGTGCGTCAGCGCGTATGCCGCGCGATGCGCACCCTGCGTTCGGTCATGACGGATTATTAAGGACATCTTGACCGCGTGTAACCAGGCCGAAGTCCTCGCCGGCGCGATCGCGCTCGGCGAAGCGACCGACGCCGAACGCCAGGCCTACCGCGGGCACGTCGCGACGTGCTCTTCCTGCCTGCGCGCCAACGGCGGCGAGCACGAGATCGAACGCACGATGGCGCGCGTCGGTCAGGCGCGCGATGCCGAGACCTGGGATCCCGACCTGACGGCGCGGGTGCGCGAGAAGATGAACGGGCGCAAGCGGCTGCTGCGAACCGGGCTGACGGTCGCGGGCACCTGCATCGCGATCTCGCTCGCGTTCAACCTGGCGATGGTCACCGGCCTGGGCCGGATCGCGCCGTCCTTCGCCGATCCGCTGGTGCTCAATTACGACGGACAGCGCATCGTCCTCGAGCACCGGTCGACCGCGGCGCTCCCGCAGCCGAGTACCGCACCGCGCATGGTGGTCGAGCACAACGTCGTCACGCTCACGCGTCAACCTGCAGCCGTCGCCGCGGCCGGTCCGCGCGCGCCGCAGACGACGGTCGCGTCCGTGCAGCCGGCACCGCGCACGATCGCCCCGGCCGCCTCGACCCTGGCGGCGGCGCAGACGACCTTCGGCGACACGCCGGTCTGGCGTCGCGGCAGCGGCGGCGGCGGCGGCAGCGTCGCGGTCACGCAGACCACCACCAGCGTCAGCCAGACGATCCCGCGCCTGGACCGGCAGACCGATTCGATCGTGGTCGCGCCCGCCTATACGATCCGCGCACCCGAACCGATCGGCGGCGAGACGGCGCTCACGCCGCAGCCCGCGCCGATCGCCTACGCGCAGAACGCGTCGGGGACGAGCGTTTTCGAGGTCCAGATCGACGAGCGCGGCCTCCCGACCAAGTGCGCGATCACGAAGTCGTCCGGGTTTCTCTCGCTCGACGATGCGGTCTGCCGCGCCGCCATGAAGGCGCGCTACTCGCCCAAGCTCGTCAACGGCCGCCCGGTCCCGGGCAGCTACACCGACGCGTTCACCTTCCGCAGCAGCGGCAACGGCGAAGGCCTCTAGCCTTCCTTCGCGCCCGGCTCGTCGGAGCTACTCGATCGACTTGCGGAAGAAGGCCAACATCTTGTTGGGCTCGGCCATGATCCGGAACTCTTCGAAGCCCCAGACGCGGGCTTGCCGCAGCGCGCGCGGCTGGTTCATCGGCAGGCAGAAGGTCAGCGTCTTGACGTTTTTCTTCTGCGCGATGCGTTGGACTTCGCCGACCAATTCGCCGCCGACCTCGGGCGGCGCGCCCGCGCGCATGCGCAGGCCCTCCATCATCGCGATGTCGTAGCCGTTGGCCGCTTCGGGGTCTTCGTAGCCGGCCGGGAACTTCAGGACCAGCTGGACCATCCCGAGCAGCCCGCTCCGATCCTCGGCGACCAGCACCAAGCGGCGACCGGCCCGCTGCTCGGCGAGCCATTTGACGATGCGCTGGTTCCACGTCTCGCGCGCCGGCTGGGGGCCGGTGATGACGCCGTCCTTGACGAGGCGTTCGATATCGGTCGCTTGCGCGAAGCGGAGGAAGATCTTACGAGCGGCCACGGATGGCCCGTTATGCTAGTGGGTGCTCGATGCCCTTTTGAGGAAGCCGCCGCCATGCCGCGTTTCGCCGCCATCGTCACCGCGCTCCTCACGGCCGCCGCGCTCTGCGCGTGCGGCTCCCATGCCGCGACTGCCGGTCCCGGCGCCGCCGCCCGCGCGACCCCGCTCGAGTCGGCTTCGGTCGGCCGCGGACGCGCCGTGTTCGCCGCCCGCTGCGCGACGTGTCACGGCGCGGCGGGCGAGGGCGCGCAGATCGGTCCGCCGCTGCGCGGCGAACTGCGGCGCCGCACGCCGGCGTTCGTGACCGACGCGATCGCGAACCCGTCGCCGCCGATGCCCAAACTCGTGCCGGCCCAGATGTCGCAGCAAGACCTGCTCGACGTGACCGCTTTCGTCGAGCAGCTCTAGCGAGCGCGTGCCGACCTCGATCTTCCGCTTCACGCGCGACCTGCGGCTCGACGATCACGCCGGGCTGGCGGCCGCCGCGTCGGACGGCGAGGTGCTGCCGGTGCTGGTGATCGACCGCGCGTGCGAGGCGCGGATGGCGCGCTCGCCGCGGCGCGCGGCCTACTACTGCGCGGCGGTGGCGGCCCTCGACGCGGCCCTGCGCGAGCGCGGTTCCAAGCTGATCGTGCGGCGCGGCGCTCCCGGTCCCACGCTGCGCAACCTGGCGCGCGCCAGCGGCGCCGGCGGAGTCGCGTGGAGCGCGAGCTACGATGGCGCGGGCAGCCACGCCGACGCGCGCCTGCAGTCGGATCTCGAAGAAGCGGGCCTGCGAGCCACGATCGCGCACGACGCGCCCGCCATCCCGCCCGAGGAGACGGCCGACGCGAGCGGCGCCGACGGCGGCGGCTACCGCGCGTTCGTCCCGTATCTGGCCGTGTGGCGCGAGTGCCGCCCGAACCTCTACGAACTTCCGCTGTTGCTGCGCTTCGCGGCGAGCGAGCTGCAGAGCGAGCATCTGCCGATCCCGGCCGAGTTCGGCGCCGGCGATCGCGCGAGCGATATCGACCCGGCCCGCGCGGTCGACCAGCTCGAACGTTTCCTCGAGACCGACGCCCTGCAGTATGCGGTCGCCGCCAACGTCCCGGCGGACGACCGGACCTCGCACCTGTCGGTGCACCTCTCGTTCGGCACGATCGCCGCGCGCACGGTCGCGCGCGCGACCCTGGAGCGCATGGCGGACCCGTTCTTGCTGGTCGAGGAGCGCGCGTCGCTCAAGCTCTTCTTACGCGCGCTCGCGCAGCGCGATTTCTTCCTCCAACTGGGCTGGTTCCATCCGCTCACCGACGACGCGCCGCTCCAGGAGAAGATGCGGGGCTTCGCATTCGCGCGAAAACATGCGGGGCTGGACGCGTGGCGTTCGGGACGGACGGGCTATCCGCTGGTGGACGCGGGCATCCGCCAACTCCACGCGACCGGCTGGATGCATCCGCACGTGCGCGCGGTCGCGGCCTCGTTCCTGTGCTTCGATCTCGGGGTCGATTGGCGGATCGGGCGCGACGAGTGGGACGGCTATCTGATCGAGGGCGATCTGGCGCTGGCCAACGGCAACTGGCAGTGGATCGCGGGCGTCGGCGCCGACATGGCGCAATACCCGCGCATCTACAACCCCGAACGGCAGCGCCGCCGCTACGATCCCGACGGAGCCTACGTCAGGGCGTGGGCGGGCGAGTTGGCCCACGCGCCGCCGCCGTCGCGTCGCAGCGTCGCCGGCCAGACCGAACTGCCGCTTTTCAGCACCGCCGCATACCCGCAGCCGGTCGTCGACCACGACATCGAAGCGCACGCCTTCCTGACGCGCTACCGCGCGCACTTGGCGAAGTAGCTTACGACTTCGCCGGGATGCGGTCGTCGATCCAGTCGCTCAGGATCGGGACGCGCGGGTAGTCGCCGGTCCACGTCTTGATGCCGTAGTAGACGCTGCCGACGAAGAAGGCCGGGACCAGGAGCGCGAGCGTGAGCGAGGCCGCGAAACCCTGGAAGAGCGGGAGCTGCTGCA
>Ga0207667_10006383_pt1 | contig 14295 bp, 15 predicted proteins | sample KBSCornC52_FD_184301 | JGI IMG/M metagenome (GOLD analysis project Ga0207667, IMG submission 184301) | Corn rhizosphere microbial communities from Kellogg Biological Station, Michigan, USA - KBS Corn C5-2 (SPAdes) (version 2) | ecosystem: Host-associated > Plants > Roots > Rhizosphere > Soil ... | reverse complement strand
ATCTGTACGACGGCCGGGGCACGGCCTCGGGTTGACACCCGCCCACAGAACGGTCTACCCCCTCACGGCGACCCCGAGCGCTGCTGCAAGCGTGCGGGCCGCGTCGCCGCGATCCATCACCTCGATCCCGCCGAGCCCCTGCCAGGCCGCGGTCTCGCGCAGCAGCGGAACCAGCCGCTCCTCCATGCCGCCGGGGGCGCCTGGTTCGTGCCAGGCGGACTGCACGCGCAGCACGCCGTTCTGCCTGTCCGACTTGAGGTCGATGCGGCCGACGAGGGCCTCGTCGACCAGCACCGGGAGCGTGTAGTAGCCGTAGATGCGCTTCGGCGCGGGCGTGTAGATCTCGATCCGGTAGTGGAAGCCGAACATCCGCAGCGCGCGATCCCGCTCCCAGACGACCGGGTCGAAGGGCGACAGCAGCGCCGCGGTCTCGATCCGACGCGGAATGCGCGCCGCGGCATCCAGGTAGGCCGGTGCGTTCCAGCCCGGAACGGTCACGCGGCGCACCTCGCCGGTGTCGACCAACGCCTCGAGCGCGGACTTGGCCTCGGCGTTGTAGATGCGGTAGTAGTCCGCCACGTCGCCGACGGTTCCGATGCCGAGCGCACGGATGCTGCGGCGCACCAGTTCGAGCAGGGCGGCATCCTTCTCGATCCGAATGCCGAGCAGCGCGTGGGGGAGCACCTGCTCGGGCAGGGCGTAGACGCGTTCGAAGTTGCGCCGCCCCGCCGAGACCACGTCGCCCCAGTCGAACAGGAACTCCAGGCCCTGCTTCACGTCGCTCCAGCCCCACCACGGCCCCTTGCGCACGTTCTCGACATGCTCGAAGCGGCTCGCCGCCAGCGGCCCCTTGTCGGCCAACTCCGCCAGCAGCCAATCGAGCATCGGCCGGTTCGCGACCACCCACGGATGCTGCGCGTACTTGGCGCGGATCCGCTGCTTGCGGAAGCCGAACAGCGGCAGATCGACCGTCGGGATGAAGGTGGCGACGTGCGCCAGGTACTCGGTGTACGGGCCGCGCCGTGCGAAGGTCAGCCGGTCGAGCAGCGCCTTGTCATAGCGCCCGAGCCGGGCGAACACCGGCAGATAATGACTGCGCTCGAAGACGTTGACCGAGTCGATCTGCAGCAGTCCGAGCCGCTGGATCAGCTGGTTGAGCTGCCGGGTGCCGACGGCATCCGGTCGCGGTCGCCCGAACCCCTGCGCGGCGAGAGCGATCCGGCGCGCTGACGCGGGCGAGAGGGAGTCGGGCACACCTCGACTGTATGGCGGTCGACCGACGTCAGACCCGCGCCTCTTCGAGCTCCGGGATCTCGACGACCCCGTCGAGCACGTAGTCGTGCGGGTGCCGCTCCAGGTCGACGCGGCTGAGCGCCCCGGTCGTCACGCCCACCGCGATCGCGCCGGCGTTGCAGGCGGCTTGCAGGTCGACGATGGTGTCGCCGGCCGCCAGCACGCGACGCACGTCATCGACTCCGGTCAGCTCCATGGCGTGATGGATGAGGTACGGCGCCGGGCGCCCCGCCCGCACCTGCGACGTGGTCACCACCGCGTCGAGCAACTCGTCGGGGCCGACCTTCCACCCCAGCGAGTCGAGCAGCGGCAGGGCGACGGCGTCGTCGAATCCCGTGGTGAGGGCGATCCGCACGCCGCGATCGCGCAGGATGGCGAAGGCGTCCTCGACGCCGGGCAGGGCGACCGGCGGCGACTCGAGATAGAACTCGTCGAGCAGGGCGCCGAAGCGGCGGAAGGCGGCGGCCACCGCGTCCTCGCCGGACGGGACGCGACCCAGCCGCATCAGGGCGGTGATGGCCTCGATCTTGTCGGTGCCCATCCAGTGCTGCAGATCCTGAGGCGCCACGACGGCGCCGGTCTCTTCGACGCAGCGCCGCAGGGCGACGTACACGGCCCCGTGGTCGTCGATGGTGGTTCCGGCCATGTCGAGGGCGACCAAGTCGATCATCAGGCGAGCATGACCTGGCGCGGCAACCGGATGGTGAACATCCGGCGACATCATGATGATCGTGCGGCGATCGGCTTGATGTGACGGATGCCTGGCGCGAGAGTGCCTGCGATGAACACAGCACGCAGCTCTGATGTCCTGGTGGTCGGGGCGGGGATCGCCGGTCTCTCGCATGCCATCGCGGCGGTCGAACGCGGCCTCAGCGTGACCGTGATCGACCGGGATGCCCGGGCGGTCGGCGCGTCGATCCGCAACTTCGGGCACGCCTGCGTGACGGCGCAGACGGGCGAACTCGCCGAACTCGCGCTCGTGGCGCGCGAGAAGTGGCTGAAATACGGCGCGCTCGCCGGGTTCTTCCATGTCGAGTCTGGCGCGCTCGCGATCGCGCGCAGCGCCGCAGAATCCGCGGTGCTCGATGAACTCGCCGGCTCGCGCGAGGCCGGACAGGTGCGGCTGCTGACGGCCGACGAAGCCCGGCAGCACCTGGGCGCGGCGCCCGACCCGACGATCCGCGGCGGGGCCTTGCTGCGCGACGACCTGCGCGTCGATCCGCGCGAAGCGGTGGGCGCCCTCGCCGCGTGGCTGGCCGAACAGCCCGGCGTCGAATTCTCGTGGCGCACCGGCTATCTCGGCGCCGACGACGGGGTGGTGCGCACCACGCGCGGCGACTTCCACGCCGCGCGCACGATCGTCTGCGTCGGGCACGACCTCGACCTGCTCTACCCCGAGCTGGCCGAGCGGTACCAGGTCGAGCGGTGCGCGCTGCAGATGGCCAGGGTCGAGGCGCCCATCGGGCTCACGCTCGGCCCTGCCGTGCTGACCGGCACCTCGATGCTGCGCTACCCCGCCTTCGCCGAGACGGATGCCGCGGCCGCGCTGCGCGTCGAGATGGCAGGCCGGCATCCGGAGCTCGTCGACATCGTGGCGAACGTCATGTTCACCCAACGCCCCGACGGCACCCTCATCGTCGGCGACTCGCACCGGTACGGCGTGAGCCAGGATCCCTTTCTGTCCGAGGAGATCTCGGCCACGCTGCTCGACGCGGTCGCGCAGATCCTCGGGGTGACCGGACTGCGCGTCCTGGAGCGCTGGCAGGGCGTCTACGCCTCCAGCCCGCAACGGCCCTTCGTGATCGCCGATCCTCAGCCCGGCGTGACCGCGGCCATCGTCACGAGCGGCGTCGGGATGACGATCTCGCTCGGCCTGGCCGAGCTGACCTTCGCCGGCTTCTGACATCACACCGTCTTCTGAACGGCCCCGATCGTTCACCTGACTTTGCCCGCCCGGTAACCCGCGGCGCTCAGTCTGAGCCAGGATCGCCCCCGGGATCCGAGAGTCCGCCCCACAGCGCGGACGACCGAGGGCGAGTCCATGGGAAGGGAACACATTCCATGAAGACGCGTTACCTGGCCGGAGCAGCCGTCCTGGCCGCCGCGGCGCTCGCCCTCACCGCCTGCGCGGGCACGGCAGGCGGCAGCGGCACGGGCAGCACCAAGACCCTCACGCTGGCCGAGGCCCAGAAGGCGACCAGCGTCGCCGACTTCGGCGGCATGGCCGGACTCGTCGCCGCGGCCAACAAGGAGGGTCACCTCAACGTGATCACCCTTCCGCCGTCATGGGCCAACTACGGCCAGATCATCCAGGGCTTCGAGAAGAAGTACCCGGGCATCAAGATCAACTCGGCGAACCCCGACGGCTCGAGCGCCGACGAGGTCGCCGCCGCCAAGGCCCAGAAGGGCCAGTCGACCGCTCCGGACGTCTTCGACATCGGCACCGCCGTCATGAACCAGAACCTCGACCTGCTCGCGCCATACAAGGTGCAGAGCTGGGGCGACATCCCGGACGAGTACAAGGACGCCGACGGCCTCTGGTACTACGACTACACCGGCCTGATGTCGATCGGCTACGACACCAAGAAGTTCCCGAACGGGGTCAAGAAGATCGACGATCTGCTCGGCTCCGACTTCAAGAACTCGGTCGCGATCAAGGGCGACCCGACTGCGGCCAACGAGGCCGCGTCGGCGGTCTACCTGGCGGCGCTGCAGTCCGGTGGCTCGGCCGACGACATCCAGCCCGGCATCGACTTCTTCCAGAAGCTGAAGCAGGCGGGCAACTTCCTGTCGACGCTGCCCACGCAGGCCACCGTCGCCTCGGGCGAGACCCCGGTCGTCATCCAGTGGAGCTTCAACAACGTGGCCTGGGGGCCGGCCGCCGGCTCGGCGGGCAACCCCAACTGGAAGACCGTGGTGCTCCCGGGCGCCGGACTCGGCAGCTACTACAACCAGACGATCAACGCCGACGCGCCCAACCCCGCCGCGGCCCGTCTGTGGGAGGAGTACCTCTACACCCCCGCGGTGCAGAACCTCTACCTCGCGGCAGGCGCCTACCCGGCTCAGCTCGCCGCCATGGAGAAGGCCAAGACCGTCGACGCGGCGACCCTGAACAAGGTCGGCGCCGCGCCGAAGGACTTCGTTCAGCTGACCGCCGACCAGGCCACCAAGGCTGCGACGCTGCTCAGCTCGAAGTGGGCTGCTGCGGTCGGTTGATGACTGCTCTCGCATCGAACCGCGGCGCCGGGGTCACCCCCCGGCGCCGCGGCGCGCGCTCCGGCACCGGATGGATCGGGTTGATCCCGTTCTCGGTGTACGCGATCCTCTTCCTCGGCATCCCCGCCGTGCTCGCCATCGCCAGCGGCTTCTTCACCTCGGGCGGCACCTTCACCATCTCGAACTTCTCGGCCTTCGGCGATCCGGTCATCCTCAAGGACCTGGTGGGCTCGCTCGGCCTCTCGGCCGCCAGCGCGATCCTCGGCGCGGTCGTCGGCGCCCTGGTGTGCTACGCCATGCTCGGCATGAACCCGGATGGCTGGCTGCGCACGATCGTCGACTCCGCGGCCAGTGTGCTCGCCCAGTTCGGCGGCGTCATGCTCGCCTTCGCGTTCATCGCGACGATCGGCAACCAGGGGCTGCTCATCGTGATCCTCAACCAGGTGTTCGGCCCCGGCACCTTCTCGTCGCCCATCTACACGGTGCCCGGCCTGACCCTGGTGTACCTCTACTTCGAGATCCCGCTCATGGTGCTCACCTTCATGCCCGCACTCGAGGCCCTCAAGCCCGCGTGGGGCGAGGCCGTCGCGACGCTCGGCGGCAGCCGCTGGACCTACTGGCGCAAGGTCGGGTTCCCGATCCTCGCGCCGGCGTTCTTCGGCTGCATGATCCTGCTGTTCGCCAACTCGTTCTCGTCGTTCGCCACCGCGGCCGCGCTGATCAGCCAGGGCGGGATCTGGCCGCTCGACATCCAGCGGGCGCTCACCAGTGAGACGGTGGTCGGCCACGAGAACGAGGCGGGCGTGATCGCCCTCGGGATGATCGTGGTCATGGTCGTGCTGATGTCGGCGTACGGCGTGCTCCAGCGCCGCGCCGCGCGATGGGAGCGATGAGATGACCGCGATCTCGACCCGCCCGGCGCCCGACGAATCCATGACTCCTGTGCAGGCCGCGCCGGCCGCCGAGCCGTTCGTCGCCGCGCGGGCCGGGCGCTCGCCGCGCTACGGGGCGAAGCCCGCCCGGGCGACGAGCCTCGTCATCCTGATCGTGGTCGGCGCGGTGTTCCTGCTGCCGATCGCGGCGATGGCGATCTTCTCGTTCCGCTCGAACCAGGGCGGCTACACGGTCGGGCACTACCTCGACGTGTTCAACCCGGCGTTGGAGTACACGTACGACGGATTGTTCGTCGGCATCCAGAACTCGCTGGGCCTGTGCGTCATCACGGTCGCGATCATCCTGGTGCTGCTGCTGCCGGTGATGATCCTGACCGAGCTGCGCTATCCGAAGCTGCGGCGCGTGCTCGAGTTCGTCTGCCTGCTGCCGATCACGATCCCTACCGTCGTGCTGGTGGTCGGCTTCATCCCGGTCTACTCCCTGCTGTCTCAGCTGCTCGGGTCGGATGCCTGGACCCTCGGCTTCGCCATCGGCGTCATCGCGCTGCCGTACGCCTACCGCCCGATCGCGGTGAACCTGGCCGGCGTGGATGTGGTCACGCTGACCGAGGCGGCCCGCTCCCTGGGCGCCGGCTGGCTCTCGGTGCTCTGGCGGGTGGTGATCCCGAACCTGCGCCGCGGCATCCTGGCGGCCTGCTTCATCACGATCGCCGTGGTGCTCGGGGAGTACACCATCGCGTCGTTCCTGAGTCGCACCACCTTCCAGACGGCGCTCGTGCTGATCCAGCACACCGATCCCTATGTCGCGGTGATCTTCTCGTTGATCGCCCTGCTGCTCGCCTTCGTGCTGCTGCTGGCCATCGGCCGGCTCGGTTCCATCCGCCCCCGATCCAAGGACTGATCCATGACCACCATCGACATCACGACCGACAGCATGGCGCAGTACGTCACGCACCCCGGGGCGACCGTCGAACTCGTCGACGTCGTGAAGGACTACAGCAGCAGCCGCGCCCTCAGCGGCGTCAACCTCACCATGAAGCCGGGCGAGTTCATCGCGCTGCTCGGGCCGTCGGGCTGCGGCAAGACGACCGTGCTGCGCTCGCTCTCGGGGCTCGAGCAGATCACCTCTGGCCGCATCCGGATCGACGGCGAGGATGTCGCGAGCACCCCCGTGAACAAGCGCGACATCGGCATGGTGTTCCAGTCGTACTCGCTGTTCCCGCACATGACGACCCTCGAGAACGTCGAGTTCGGCCTGCGGATGCGCAAGGTCGACCCGGCGGATCGCGCCCGGCGCTCGCAGGAGGCCCTCGAGATGGTGGGGCTCGGACATCTCGGCGGCCGCTACGCGCACCAGCTCTCGGGAGGTCAGCAGCAACGTGTCGCGCTGGCTCGGGCCCTGGTCACGCGTCCGCGCGTGCTGCTGCTCGACGAGCCGCTGTCGGCGCTGGACGCCAAGGTGCGGGTGCAGCTGCGCGACGAGATCCGGCGGATCCAGACCGAGCTCGGCATCACGACGCTGTTCGTGACCCACGATCAGGAGGAGGCGCTCGCCGTCGCCGACCGGGTCGCGGTGATGAGCAACGGCAACATCGAGCAGATCGGCACCCCCGAGCAGCTCTACCTGACGCCGTCGTCGCCGTTCGTCGCAGAGTTCGTCGGCCTGTCGAACAAGGTGATGGGCACGCTGACCGGGGGCGTGGTCTCGGTTCTGGGATCGAAGCTCGACCTGCTGGGGGCCGCGCAGCCCGACGGTCCGGTCTCGGCGTACATCCGTCCGGAAGACATCGTCTACGGCTCCGGCCCGATCGGCGGCACCGTCATCACGACGAGCTTCCTCGGGTCGCTGCGCCGCACGCGAGTGCTGCTCGACGACGGCACCCTGCTGAGCGTGCAGCACGACGTCTCGGACAAGCCCGAGCCCGGCAAACCGGCCAAGCTCTCGCTGCGCGGCCGCGCGGTGAGCGCGGAGCCGATCGCGTCGTGACGTCGCGGCCGACAGGCTGATGAAGAGGCTCGTTCCCGCCGCCTAGACTGGCCCGGTGGCCACCCCTCCTCGTGACGATCCGCGCCAGGATGACCTGCGGGATCAGGTCGTCGAGAGGTCGCTGACGCCCGCCATCCGCATCGCGGGGGCGTGGTCGTGGCGCATCCTCGTGGTGCTCGCCGTGCTCGGCGTCTTCGTGTTCCTGTTCATCCAGTTGCGCGACATCGTGATCCCGTTCATGATCGCGCTCCTGCTCGCCGCACTGCTCGTGCCCTTCTCGCAGTGGCTGCAACGGCGTCACCACTGGCCCAAGTGGGCGGCGGTCGCGGTCAGCGAGGTGGGCATCCTGGCGATCGTGGCCGGGCTGATCTACCTGGTGATCTCGTTCATCATCCGCGGCTACCCCGCGCTGCAGAAGCAGACGGTGGTGCGCTACGCCGATCTGCGCGACTTTCTCGCCGGCTCGTTCGGCCTGACCGACAAAGACATCACGGCCTACGTCGACCAGCTCGTCGCGAGCTTTCAGAAGGACTCGTCGAGCCTGCTGAGCGGCGCCCTCTCGGTCGGCAGCACCGCAGGGCACGTGCTCGCCGGATTCCTGATCGTGCTCTTCTCGACGCTCTTCCTGCTGATCGACGGACGCGGCATCTGGCAGTGGATCGTCCGCCTGTTCCCGGTGAAGACCCGCGCGGCCCTGATCGGAGCCGGAGAAGCCGGCTGGATCACCCTGACCACCTTCGTCAAGGTGCAGATCTTCGTCGCCTTCGTGGATGCCGTGGGCATCGGCTTGGGTGCGTTCGTCCTCGGCCTGTTCACCGGCGGCTTCCCGCTCGTGATCCCGATCGCCATCGCGGTCTTCCTCGGATCGTTCATCCCGCTCGTCGGCGCCGTCGCCACCGGCGCGGTGGCCGTCTTCGTCGCCCTGGTGTTCCTCGGGCCGATCCCGGCGGTGGTGATGCTGGGCATCGTGATCCTGGTGCAGCAGCTCGAGGGGCACGTGCTGCAGCCTTTCGTGATGGGCAACGCGGTCCGGGTGCACCCGCTCGCCGTCGTTCTGGCGGTGGCCACCGGCGGTCTGATCGGCGGGATCCCGGGCGCGCTGTTCGCGGTGCCGGTGGTGGCGACCTTCAACGTGATGATCGGTTACATCGCCCGCGGCGATTGGCGGGAGAACCCGCACCCCCGTGTCAGTGACGTCATCCCGCCAACGAGAGGTGCCCGGCGTGCCCGCAGCAAAGCCACGTCCTGAGGTCGAGGCCGACACCCTTCCCGGGCCGAGCCTCGCCGCGATCCGCGAGGCCAGGGCGCGCGTGGCGGCGGTGGTGTCGACCACTCCGATGGAAGACTCGCGGTTCCTCTCCGAGACGCTCGGGCATCCCGTGCATCTCAAGGCCGAGAACCTGCAGCGCACCGGCTCGTACAAGATCCGCGGGGCGTACAACCTGCTCGCCCAGTTGAGCGATGCCGACAAGGCGCGCGGAGTGGTCGCGGCCTCGGCAGGCAACCACGCGCAGGGCGTCGCGCTCGCGGCCCGAGAGCTCGGCATCGCGGCGACCATCTTCATGCCGCTGGGCGTCGCCCTGCCCAAGCTTCAGGCCACCCGCGGCTACGGCGCTGACGTCGTGCTGCACGGCTCGATCGTCGATGAGACGCTGCAGGCGGCCGCAGAGTTCGCGCAGCGCACGGGGGCCGTGCTGATCCCGCCGTTCGACCACCCCGAGATCGTGGCCGGCCAGGGCACGCTCGCTCTCGAGATCCTCGACCAGGTGCCCGACGTGGCCAACGTCGTCGTGCCGGTGGGAGGGGGCGGCCTGATCTCGGGCATTGCCACGGTCTTCGCCCAACTCGCGCCCGAGCTCGGACGCACCGTGCGGGTGATCGGGGTGCAGGCCCAGAATTCGGCCGCCTACCCGCCGTCGCTCGAGGCGGGCGCCCCGTTGACCATCGCCGCCCTGCCGACCATCGCCGACGGCATCGCGGTGGGCAGGCCGGGATCGCTGAACTTCGACATCATCCGCCGCACGGTCGACGAGGTGGTGACCATCGAGGATGACGAGACCGCCAAGGCCATCGTCGTGCTCCTCGAGCGCGCCAAGCTCGTGGTCGAACCGGCGGGAGCCGTCGGGGTCGCCGCCCTTCTCGCGGGAAAGCTCGATCTCGACGGGCCGACCGTGGTCATCCTCAGCGGCGGCAACATCGATCCGATGATCATGGAGCGCATCATCAGCCGCGGGCTGGCCGCCTCGGCGCGCTATCTGATCGTCAGCATCCCGTTGCCGGACCGGCCGGGCCAGTTGGCGCGGATCGCCGAGATCATCGCCGAGGCGAACGCCAACGTGGTCGAGGTGCTGCACACCCGGCACGGCAGCGGACTCCAGATCAGCGAGGTCGAGATCGTCATCCACATGGAGACGCGCGGCGCAGAGCACGCAGAGCTCGTGCTGCAGCACCTGCGCGACGAGGGCTACCGGCCGCAGGTCGAGCTGTAGCTCGCGCGCTCACCCGCGGTAGGTGTCGACCTTCGTCACCTTGACGGTGATCTCTTTACCGCTCGGCGCCGTGTACTTGGTCGTCTCGCCGACCTTGAGGCCGAGAATGGCCTGGCCGAGCGGGCTGGACGCCGGGTACACCTCGATGTCGCTCGCGTCATCGGCGATCTCGCGGCTGCCGAGCAGGAAGGTGCTGGAGTCTCCCGCGATGGTCGCGGTCACGACGGTGCCGACCTCGACCACCCCGTGGCTCTCGGGCGCCTCGCCGACCGTCGAGTTGCGCAGCAGCTGGGTCAACTGACGGATGCGGGCCTCGATCTTGCCCTGCTCGTCTTTGGCGGCGTGGTAGCCGCCGTTCTCCTTGAGGTCGCCCTCTTCGCGTGCCGCCTCGATCTTCTTGGCGATATCGGCGCGCGCCGGACCACTGAGTTCGTCGAGCTCGGCGGACAGCCGGTCGAATGCCTCCTGGGTGAGCCAGGTGGTGACAACGGGGTCGGACATGGGTGTACTCCTCAAAAAGCGGGCGACTGCTCAGCCTAGGTCAGCCAGCACGAGCCGATCAACCCGCTCTCGGCTGGTGCGGAGGTGCGGAGCCGTTCGGTGAAGACCCGATTGCGCTCGCTCACCGGGGGGAGCTGCACGACCTTCCAGCCGACGATGGCGAACTTCTTGTCGAGCGCCTCGAAGCTGCAGGTCACCCGGGTGCCGGGATCCACGGTCACCTGTTCGCGCAGGTCGATGGTGCTGGCGTCGACGACGGTGACACCGATGTCCTGGGTCTCGATCGAGGCGGTCGTTCCCAGCAGGCCGGCCCACAGCACCCATGCCACGACGACGACCGTGACGCCGCCGCCCACGATCACCGCGAGCCAGCGAGCGCGCAGCCTGCGCCCGGGGGTCCGTCCGTATCGTGCGTCAAGCGTGGTGGTCATCGGTCCTCGGGTTCGGTGGAAGAGCTCGGGCATTACCCTGGAAGCAAGGCTATTCGGTCGTTGCTGAAGACCGGGCCGGGATCGAGAGGCGCACCGTGCTCAGGCAGTTGCTCATCGCAGGACCGTTCACGTCCGTGCCGTCTCCCGCTCCGTCGCCGAACATCGACGCCAACCTGGTGACCCCGGGAGTCTGGGGCTTCGTCATCACGGCCGCCATCATGGTGGTCGTGATCCTGCTGATCATCGACATGGTGCGCAGGATGCGCCGGGTCAACTACCGTGCCGAGATCCGTCAGCGGCTCGAAGACGAGCGCGACAAAGCATAGAGCAGAGGCCACTTCTGGCCTCTGCCGCGTCGCCGGCTCCGACGCCCGTCTCGGGCGTCGGGTCACCTAGTAGACCGGCCGCAGCACCAGCAGCAGGATCGCCGTCCAGTGGCACAGGAACGCCAGCACGGTGCAGGCGTGGAACAGCTCGTGGAATCCGAACACCCCGCGCTTCGGATTCGGCCGCTTGAAGGCGTAGAACAGCGCGCCCACGGTGTACGAGAGACCGCCCACCAGCACGAGCACCATGGTGGCGACATTGGCGGCGACCAGGTCGCCGAGATACAGGATGGCTCCCCAGCCCAACAGGATGTACAGCGCCACATAGAGCCACCGAGGCGCCTTCAGCCAGAAGATCCGGAAGGCGATGCCGAGCACCGTGCCGCCCCAGATGATCGACAGCAGGATGACGTTCTTCGGAAAGGGCAGCGCGTTCACCGCGAGGGGCGTGTAGGTGCCGGCGATCAGCAAGAAGATGTTGGAGTGGTCGATCCTGCGGAAGACCGCCAGGGTCGACGGCTTCCAGTTGAAGCGGTGGTACACAGCCGAGATGCCGAAGAGCAGCAACGAAGTGGCCATGAAGATGGCCGAGCTGGCCTTCGCCGCGGCTCCGTCGGCCACGCAGATCAGCACGATCCCTGCGGCGATCGCGAGCGGGAACGTGCCCGCATGGATCCAGCCGCGCCAGGTCGGTTTGACGTCGTACTCGACCGCATCGTCGACCAGCGGGATGTGCGGCAGAGCAGCGCCCGTGTCGTCGCCCTCACGGGGAGGTTCGTCGCTCGGTGGTTCGGCACCCGCTGAGCTCATGGCCCGATCCTAGGGCCACAGGCTGGAGGACTAATCTGGGCGGGTGGCCCAACCCCAGAGCGCGAGTCGGCCCGGCCTGCTCTACGGTCTGTACTCGGCCCGGCTGAGGCGGCAGATCGCCGACGCACCCCGGCCTCACCATGTCGCGATGATCATCGACGGCAACCGGCGGTGGGCCCGCGAACGGGCGCTCGAGACCGCGGCCCATGGCCACCGCGCGGGGGCCGAGAAGATGCGCGAGTTCCTCGGCTGGTGCGATGCCCTCGGCATCCGCGTCGTCACGATCTACCTGCTCTCGGCCGACAACCTGATGGGCCGATCCGAGGAGGAGCTCGAGCAGCTGTTCGAGATCATCGGCGACCTGGCCACCGATCTGGCGGCCGGCGGCGACGGGAACGGCGGCTGGCGCATCCAGCATGTCGGGACCACAGAGGGCCTGCCGGTCGAGCTGGTGGATCGGCTGCAGGAGGCCCAGCGGGCGACCACCGGGCGCACCGGCCTGCACATCAACCTCGCGGTCGGCTACGGCGGGCGGCGCGAGATCGCGGATGCCATGCGCAGCATCGTGCGCAGCCACGGCAAGGGCGGCGGCACGATCGACGACCTCGCCGAGATCCTCACGCCCGAGCTCATCGCCGAGCACCTCTACACGCAGGGCCAACCCGATCCCGATCTGATCATCCGAACCTCCGGCGAGCAGCGGCTCAGCGACTTCATGCTCTGGCAGAGCGCCCACAGCGAGTTCTACTTCGTGGAGGCCCTCGGCCCCGATCTGCGCGAGGTCGACTTCCTGAGAGCCCTCCGTAACTATGCGACGAGGGACCGCCGCTACGGGCAATGATGGGGGCATGACCCCCTCGCCCACCACCCCGTCGATGTCCGCTCCATCGATGCCCGTCGACGAGTACGCCGCCCGCTTCGAGGAGGAGCCCGGCTACCTCGACTTCTCGCGCGTCGGCCCGGTCGGCCGCACCGTGCAGGAAGAGCTCAACGCCCAGTACTCGGCGCTGGCGCACGCGCGCTTCGGGTCGCTCGACGGCGTGATGGATCAGGGCGGCCGGGTGAACTCGGCGGTGGCGGCCCTCACCGGATTCCGCCCGGATCAGATCGTCTTCCAGCCGAATACGAGCCAAGGGCTGATGCACGTGATGTTCGGGATCACCGGCGGCGTCGCCATCTCGCCCGCCGAGTTCCCCAGCCTGACCTTCGCGGCCGTGCGGGCCGCTCAGTCGCTCGGGGTGCTCGCACCGAACTGGATCGACGCAGACCACGGCCGCGTGACTCCCGGCAATCTCCGCGAGCAGCTGACGAGTTCGATGGTTGCGGTCGGCGTCAGCCTCGTCGACTTCCGCACCGGGTATCTGGCCGATCTGGAGGGCATCCGCCAGGTGATCGGCGACCGCCTGCTGATCGTGGATGCCTCGCAGTGCTTCGGCGTCGTCGATGCACCGTGGCACCTGGCCGACGCGGTGGTCGCGGGCGGGCAGAAGTGGCCGCGTGCCGGATGGGGCACCGGATTCCTCGCCCTGAGCGACCGCGCTCGCGAGCGCCTGACCCCGGTCTGGTCTGGGTTCAGCGGAACGGACGTGGTGGGCACTCCGATGGACGAGGTGCCCGATCCGACGTCGACGGCCGCGGCGTTCCAGGTGAGCAACCCCGACCCGATGGCGCAGGCCCGGCTGGCGGCATCCCTTGAGGAGATCGCCCTGGTCGGCGTGCCGGCCATCAACACCAGGATCGCCGAGCGCGTCACGCGGATCATCGACCTGGCCGACGAGTTCGCGATCCCGGTCGTGTCGCCGCGTGCCGAGGCGGAGCGCGCCGGGATCGTCGTGCTCGAGCCCGCGCTCGACCAGCTCACCGTGCTGGCCGCCTCGCTGCACAACCATGGCGTGAGCGTCACCACCCGGCAGGACAAGGTGCGCTTGAGCGCGCACGTCTCGACCGAGGAGGAGACCTTCAGCATGCTGAGGGCCGCGTTCGTGTCGTTCGGGACCGCCACCAGCGTCTAGTTCATCTGTCCGTAACGCGGCTCGGGCGTGTCGCAACCTGGCCGTCTCGCGACCGGGCTTAGCGTCGAGACATCGGGCACGGCGTCCGATCGGAGCGGCCACATAAGTTCGCCCGTCACACAACCCGGCCGTTCCGCCAACAGGATCCGGGTTGCACGCGTGCCACTCGGGGATGGAGTGGTAGTGCCAGCGCTCAACGAACCCCTGCAGAAGTCCACAAGCTCCACGACTCAGAAGCAGGGGGAGCGCACCTACGTGCTCGACACCTCTGTGCTGTTGAGCGATCCGAAGGCGATCTTCCGATTCGCCGAGCACGCCGTGGTGCTCCCGGTGGTCG
>Ga0207667_10006379_pt1 | contig 14303 bp, 11 predicted proteins | sample KBSCornC52_FD_184301 | JGI IMG/M metagenome (GOLD analysis project Ga0207667, IMG submission 184301) | Corn rhizosphere microbial communities from Kellogg Biological Station, Michigan, USA - KBS Corn C5-2 (SPAdes) (version 2) | ecosystem: Host-associated > Plants > Roots > Rhizosphere > Soil ... | reverse complement strand
GTACGAGACGATGCAGAAGATACGCCGCAATCCGCAGTTCCGTCGCCTGCCAATCATTGCATTGACGGCAAAAGCAATGAAGGGTGATCGCGAGAAGTGTCTCGAAGCGGGCGCCTCCGAATATTTGGCGAAACCGGTGAACACAGAGCAGCTATTGTCGGCTCTTCGGATGTGGCTCCACAGGTAACGACTCATGTTCAAGACAGATGCAAAGATGACCGCGGACTCGAATGCGGATCTCGGAACCAGAAGAGAGAAAATGAGCGATCAGGATCGGGCAAATATCCTCATGGTGGACGACCAGGCGAGCAAGCTGATTAGCTACGAGGCCATCCTCGGCCCGCTGGGAGAAAATCTGATCAAGGCAAGGTCGGCCAGGGAAGCGCTTCATCATCTGCTGCAGAACGACATCGCGGTCGTCCTGATGGACGTAAGTATGCCGGATATCGATGGCTTCGAACTGGCGGAGATGATGCGTCAGCATCCCCGCTTTCAGAAGACGGCCATCATCTTCATTTCCGCGGTCCACCTCACCGATGTGGACCGCATCAAGGGATACCGGAGCGGCGCGGTGGACTACATCTCCGTTCCTGTCATTCCTGAACTGCTGCGCGCGAAGGTCAGCGTTTTTGCCGAGTTGCACCGAAAGAGCCGCCAGCTCGAGCGTCTTAACAGCGAACTGGAAAGACGCGTCGAAGAGCGGACGGAGCAGATACGCGAGAATGAAGAACTGCTCCGTGAGCGCGCGGACCTGCTTGAACTGGCGACCGAAGCAATTATTGTGCGGGAGATGAGCGGCGCTATCTTATTTTGGAATGCGGGCGCCGAGGCGCTCTATGGCTGGCAACGTGAAGAGGTGCTGGGCAAACTGGTTCATCAGATCTTGAAGACCAGGTTTCCGATGGACTACAGCAGTGTGCGGGCCATTCTCGCGCGGGACGGTAAGTGGGAAGGGAACCTTACCCAGACTACGCGCGATGGCCAGGAGGTCGTTGTCGCCTGCCGGAAGGCGCTCAAAGCGGGCGGCAATGCTGTGCTTGAGATCAACCGCGACATCACTGCCCAACTGAAGGCCGAAGATGCCCTGCGCAAAACCGAGCGGCTGGCGGCCATGGGCCGGGTTGCGGGCATTATCGCGCACGAGATCAACAATCCGCTGGAAGCCATCACCAATACGTTTTATCTGCTGCGCGACCATCCCTCGCTCGATGAAGAGGCCCGCTATTACGCGAAGCTGGGCGAGGAGGAACTGATTCGTGTCGCCCACATTACCCGGCAGACGCTCGGTTTTTATCGGGAATCAAGACACCCTGTTCCGGTTTCCATCCCTGGTCTTCTCGATGAAATTCTCGAACTGCAGACGCGCCGCATGGAGTTCAGCAACATCACTTTGCAGAAGCATTATCGCAGCAGGGGCACGATCCAGGGCTTCCCGGTAGAGCTCAAGCAGGTGTTTCTCAACCTCATTGGGAACGCGGCACAAGCGATGCCCGCGGGCGGCACGCTGCGGCTGCATGTCTTCGAGTCGAGTGCGCGGCACAGCCGCCGCCCCGCTGTTTGTATCTCCATCTGCGATACCGGCATCGGCATTAGTCCAGAGAATGCAAAGCGTCTCTTCGAGCCTTTCTTCACCACGAAATCCACCAAGGGCACGGGGCTGGGTCTGTGGATCAGCAAAGGCATTATCCAGAAGTATGGCGGGGCCATCCGCTTCCGGACACTTTCTCTTGGAGGTCACAATGCCACTTGCTTCCGTGTCTTCCTGCCTGACGCGGAATTCCAGAAAATTGACGAGCCATCCGGCGTTGATCTTGCTACTTCTTCCGCGGAAGAGATAGTCGAAGGGTCTCATGGCCGCTGACAGTATCACGATCCTCGTTGTCGATGACGAAAAGATCCCCCGGGCGCTTCGCAGCCTCATTTTGCAGAAGAAAGGATATCGGGTTGTGGCGGCTGCCTCAGGCAAAGAGGCCATGGAACTGCTTGTCGGCGGGGTCTTCCATCTTGTCCTCTCCGATCAGATGATGCCCGGTATGACCGGCACCGAACTGGCTAAGGCCATCAAATCCATCCGGCCTGCCATGCCGTTCATTTTGATCTCCGGAGTCAATGAGGTCCCCGCCGATGCCAGCTACGCGGACCGTTTTGTAAGCAAAGTAGGAGGACCCGATCTCCTCTTCAACACTATCGCCCCGAAGTATTGAATGCCTATGGTCATCCTTTGATGCCCACTTCGATGGACGGTTTTTGATGTTTCGGCTCTTGATGTCTTGATGGGCTGTTTCCGATGAATGCATGACGTCTGCTTTTGAAATGCCGACGTTGCAGAACGCGGGAGGCAGGCAAAAACGCGCCTGCGACGCCGTTATACTAAGGGCCGAGTTTGTTTGATGAATGAAGACGCTTTATATAAAGAAGTCGACGAGTTCATTCTTGAGCACATCGACACCGTTCCCCATCTGGAGGCCTTACTGCTGTTGCGGAACAGCCGGCCCAAGGAGTGGACCGTGGAAGAGATGGCGAGCGCATTATATGTGTCTTCCGGTACGGCTCGAACTATCTTACAGAGCCTGACCAGGCGGGGACTCCTGGTTGCCGGTCGGGAAACCCCAGAACGCTTCCGTTACGAATCTCTTTCCAGCAAGCGAGATCGTCTTGTCGAGGCAGTCGATGCCAGGTATCGCAAGGATCTCATTCGTATCTCCAGGATGATTCATTCAAAGGCGTCACCGGGCGTGCGGGAGTTCGCTCAGGCATTCCGCTTTACAAAGGAGCGAGAGTGACATGGGACCAGCCGTTTACATACTGAGCACTTTAACATTTGCGGCCTGCGCTATCCTGCTTTTGCGCGGATATTGGCGCATGAAGCAAAGGCTTCTGTTATGGAGCAGCCTCTGCTTCTTCGGGCTCGCGATGTCGAACCTGCTCTTATTTCTCGATCTTGTGATGCTGCCGAATGTGAACCTTTACATCTTGCGACTCGCCACTGCCGCTGTAGCGACGCTACTCCTGCTGTTTGGGCTGATCTGGGAGGTAAATAAACTCGATGATTGAAGGATTTCTGTTAGGCATCATCGCCACCAGCTCGGTGATGGCAGGCATCTTCTTCCTGAAATTTTGGAGGCATACAAGAGATTTCTTGTTTATCGCATTTGCCATTGCTTTTATTGTCGAGGGATTGAGTCGCGCCTCGGTACTGCTTCTTGCAAAACCGAATGAAGGCAGTCCCTGGATATACCTTGCGCGTCTGCTTGCTTCTCTTCTGATTCTGATCGCAATTCTTAAGAAGAACTATTCTCACGGCTCTTCAAATTAGGGCTTTTCCTCGATGTAAGCGGACTCGCACCCGCCCATTTGGACTCTGATCTACCAAGCTGCCTCATAGATGCCTATTACGTCAGCAAGAGTGAGCGGCCTTGAATTATTGACCAGGAGCCGGGTTTGTTTCATTGCATCGTCAGTGAGGGCAAGCAGTCTGGACCGATCAACTCCGACATCGCGGAGCCGTTGAGAATCGACAACGGCTCCGTTGATCTCTCAGGTTGCGGTCTGCGCGGCGGCTGGGAGCGTGAAGCAAAGAAAGTGAAGATGAGAAATCGAACAGCAGATCGATTTTCGTGCGGAATAATGTGAAGGGCTGCCCTACTTTGCACCGGGCGCGTATGCGGGCGAAGCGTCGCTGTTCATGCGGCGCTTCGCAGAGATACTGCGCGATCAGCTTTTAGACTGCGGCTGTCTCCATCTTTGGGAACGGCCCGAAGTTCTCAGCAATGTCCTCGGCGTGATGATAGATGTTCTGTCCGTTGTCGAGAAAGGGCGTTGCCATCGCCCACGGCTTGCCATCGGGACGAAGAATCGGAGCCGCACTGTACTGCGGGAGATAGATGCGACGCATTCGCTCAGTGCGATTGGGGCCGCTGCGATGGAAAACGAAGCTGTCAAAAGCGACGATGCTGCCTGCCGGCACGATGACGGCATCTCCAGGGTCATCGCCCGTGTAGCCAATCAGGTCATTGGTGCCCCCTTCCTTGACATGGTCGATGATCTGGCTGCGCGTGCCTGCGCGCGAATGCGGCAGCAGATAGACGGTCCCGTTCTCTTCGCTGACGTCGTCGAGCGTGCACCAGCAGGTGACGTATGGCTTATGATTCGTGGCGGGATCGTACCACTTCACATATCCGCTGTCCTGGTGCCAGGAAAACTTCATGCCCTGTTCGGCGCCTTTTACGACCCACTGTTCATGAAATAGGTAAGCAGTCGGTCCAACGGTCGCCGCGACTACCTGGGCCATCAGGTCGCTAAAGATGAACTGCCAGAGGCGCTGGCTCAACCGGTAGCGGTTGTTGATAAAGTAACGTTTCCCGCGATGGCTCAGGTTGTCGGTCTCGACGGCCTTGGCATCCATGATGGAGTCGAAGTAGCCGAGGTAATACGAGCACTCCTCACGCAGCATGGTGAGCAAATCGCCAGGGATAACGCCTGGAAGGATGAGATAACCTTCCTGCTTGTACTGTTCGCGCTGTTTATCCAAGATCGTGATCATGGTAGGCACTATATAAACCTGGGCATCCTGAGGGCTTCTCACTTTGAGGACAAGTTGCTATCACTTTTTGTCGTTGTTCGCTTGGGAGCGTCTGTGCGATAGTGCTGAGTGCAGCCGCTTTTTGTGCGGGCTTGCACTACGCTCATCCTGTTGGAGGCAAGGGAAAGTCGAAGATGACTGTTATCAGGAATGACGATACAAATATGGAGCCGGTTCTTAGGCAGATTGCCAATCTTTGGACGTTGATGGAGCATCCCTCGCGCGAACGGGAGTGGACGCTTGACGAGAAGCTGCGGTCGATTCGCGAGGCAGGGTTCGATGGAGTCTGCTGGGCCCCCAGCCCTGAACTGACGGAAGGCGCGAGACGGCATGGGCTGATCTTTATTGGAGGGATGGCAACGACAAATGCTGCGGAGTTGCCTCATCTGCTTGCGGGCCTGAAGCTTTCCGGGACGAAGCACGTGAATGTACAACTGGGGAGCGACGGCATGTTGACCGCTGAAGCTCTTCCACTTTGCCTGGAGCTAATGCGGCAGGCTGCGGAGCTTGGTCTGCAAGCGGTAGTGGAGACACATCGCGGTACGTGTACGGAGACTCCGGAGAAGATGTATGCGCTGGCCGATGCGTACGAGCAGGCAACTGGAGAGCTGCTGCCGATCTCGTGGGACTTCTCGCATTTTGCTGTCGTCAAGCACCTGGTCCCTGAGAAGTTTATACCGAGGCTGTTTGTACGACTCGACCTGATCCAGCACGCGCAGCACTTCCATCTGCGTCCATTCAATGGGCATCATGTGCAGGTTCCAATCACGGATGCAAGAGGAGAGTTGACCCAGGAGGTGATGGATTGGCTGCCGTTTGCAGAGGCGACGCTGGCTCGCTGGCTGGAGAAGAATGCCGGTTCGGGGCGGGAGATATTTGTCTGCCCGGAGCTTGGGCCGGTGCAGGGAGGATATGCGCTCTCTACCTTCCCCAACAGTTGGGAGGATGCGAAGGTTCTTCGTGGCGAGATCGATCGTATCTGGAAGAAGCTTACCGCTTAGGCCGCGCCGCAACCAGCGTCTCGCCGTGTTGACGATATTGCATCGGCGAGTAACCCATGATGCGTTTGAAGACCCGATGGAATTGCGGGTAGCTGCCGAAGCCCGCCTCAAGAGCGGCGTCGAGCATGGTCTGGCGCTGGCCGGTTCCGTATATCTCGACGAAGCGCTCGACTCGTTTGCGGTTGCGGAAATCGACGAGGGCAAAGCCGGTTTGCTCTTTAAAGAGACGGCTTAGCCGTGTTGCGCTTAGACCTGCGCGGTGGGCGAGCTCGTCGAGCGCAAGGCAGTTCGAGGGATCGCTGATGAGACGTGCTGCGCGCTCGACTGCCGGATGCAAATCGCGCACGGGAATGTCCGCGGCCCGTTCATAGGATTGCCAGGCAAAGAGCAACGCATAGGAAAGCCCGGCATTTAGCAGGTGAATGTCATCGATCGACTCGGCGATCTCGCGGAAGAGGAATTCGACGCGGTTGACGTCCTGTTCGGTAAGACGGCGGCAGAAATCGCCGGCTGGGTCCAACTGGCGGAGGATGCGGCTGCGCGGGTCGCTTGTGGTGCGGGCGATGGCTTTGCGCTTGAAGACGCCGATCCACATCTCGAAGTCAGCGCTCTGCTCGAAGAGCAGATGCTCCTGGGCAGGGAAGAGCCAGAGCAGATCGCCGCGCCGGATTTGATAGCGGCGATTGCCCAACAGGTAGGTTCCCTTGCCGCGCGTAACCAGGTTCAGTTCCAGCTCGGCGTGATGATGACGCTTGTGCGTGGCGCCGCGGTTGCAGTAGTGCCACAAGCTTCCATTCGATTGTGGGGGCAGGTTGAGCCGGGTTCGCATAACGACACGAAATGATAACAAGTGATTTAGGAAATGAGAAGCCTGCGATGTTGGCCGGCAACTAGAGTACTGGTGGTTTCGAAGGATGCCTGTATAGCAATGCAGGACAAGCGGCTGGCTACAGAGGGCCTGTTTTCCTATCAAGGCGTTTGCGTGGATCGGCGTCCGGACCGCGACGAGCGCGGATAATATAGAGGCCAGCAAGTTGCCCGGCGGATGATGAATGTGATCGTAGAGAGTCGTCGAAACAATGCGGTGATGCGGACGCGGCTCAGCTATGTGGCGAGTGAAGTAGCGGGCCAGCTCATTTTTTGCGTGATCTCGTTTTACCTGCTGAAGTTTTATACCGACGTGTATGGAATCTCCGCGGCTGCCGCCGGGACGATTCTACTGCTGGCGCGCTCGACCGATGCTGTTGACGCTCCGGTGTGGGGCATCATCTTCGATAAAACTCGCAGCCGGTGGGGCAAGAACCGGCCATGGTTTCTATGGCTGTGCTTTCCGTTCGCGCTCTTCGGCGTGCTGACGTTCTGCACTCCGCACCTTGGTTCGACGGCGAAGGTGGCCTACGCAGCGGCCACTTACGTGGTGTGCAGCGTCCTTTATACGGGAATCAATACGCCGGTGACCTCGATTCTGTCTGCGTTGACGTCGGACACGCAGGAGCGCATCACGCTGACCAGTTATAGGATGTTCGGGTCGAAGTTTGGCGTGCTTGCCGTGAACCTGTCGCTGCTTCCCATGGTGGAGTGGTTGGGGCATGGAAATGACCAGCTTGGATTCATGCGGGTGATGCCGATCTACGCCTGCGGCACGGTGCTGCTTTACCTGGCGGCCTTTCGCAACCTGAAGGAGACTGTGCAGGACGACAGGCACAGTCTCTCAGTTCGCGAGAGCTTTTCAGCGCTCAAAGGAAACGGACCGTGGTTCATTATCTTTGCAAGCAGCCTCTTTTTCTGGATCGCGTTTGTCGCACGCATCTCTTGTGCTCCTTATTTTTTTCAGTATGTGCTGCACCGACGCGATCTGATCTCGTATGCAAACAGCATGGACGTGGTGTCGCTAGTTAGCATTCTGTTTATGCCGGCGCTTTGCCGGCGGTTCTCGAAGAGAACGGTATGGGCCGCGAGTCTGATCGGATCGGTTGTGGCTCAACTAATTTTATGTTTCGGGCACGGAGGAGCGGCAACCTCTGTTGCGCTCGCGGGCTGGGCTGCGGGCTTCCTTGTCAGCGGCATTGCGATGGCTATGCCGTTTTCGGTGCTCTCCGACAGTGTCGATTACGGCGAGTGGAAGTGCGGCGTGCGCGCGGCGGGATTGCTGACGGCAATAGGCGCTGCGTTTTGCCTGAAGGCGGGAAGCGGACTCGGCGGCGCGCTACCGGCCTGGATACTGCAGTGGTACTCCTACGTGCCCAATGTGGAGCAGACATCTCGTGCATTGACCGGAATCCGACTGAGCTTCATCTGGCTGCCAGCACTCTGCTATGCGCTGGCGGCGATTCCTGTGCTGCTCTATTACCGCTATGAGAGGCTTGAACCGCAGATACGCAGAGACCTGGCTGAGCGCCGCGCGACGGCGGCTGCACTGAGCGGCAGCAATTAGAGTGAGGACGAGTGTTCAACGTTGAGAGCAGAAAGGGCGCTGTGGTGCTGGTTTCGGATACGGGTGCCCGGCTGCGTATTCAGTTTGTGACCGAGGCGATCGCTCGTGTCTCGTATACCGAGGGGCGGCCGTTTGAGGACAGGCCAAGCCGAATTGTGACGGCGCACGGCCAGTTCCGCGAATTTGAGATGCATGAGGAGAAGGAGCGGATACGCATTGCAACGCCCGCGCTAGTCTTGCATGTAAGCCGCAACAATGGGGAAATCAGGTATGAAAGTGCCGCGGGCAAGTTGCTGTTTCGAGAGCCGGATTGTGGGGGCAAATGGCTGACAGCGAAAAAGGTCTATCGCAATGTCTTCGATCAGAGTGCTGAAGTTGCAATCGGGTTGAACATTGACGGCGCTCGCGCCGTGGCTGCTCCGAGCGAGACGGTGTTTGACCGCGACGCATTCGAGGCCAAGCTGGAGTTTGTCTTCAGCGATGGTGAGGCGCTCTTCGGTCTGGGATCGCACGAAGAGGGATACGGCAATCTGCGCGGCAAGTCGCGCGAACTTTATCAGCAGAACATGAAGGCGGTTGTGCCGTTTCTGGTATCGACTCGGGGCTATGGAGTGCTGCTCGATTGCTGTTCGCTGATGACGTTTCATGACGACGCGCTCGGCTCGTACTGGTGGGCGGATGTTGTCGACGAGCTGGACTTCTACGTGATCAACGGCGGCTCATTCGATGGTGTGACGGAAGGCTATCATCGCCTTACTGGCACGGCGCCAATGCTTCCGAAGTGGGCGCTCGGATATGTGCAGTCAAAAGAGCGCTACGTCAATGCGCGAGAGCTAGTGGACGTCGTGCGCGAGTACAGGCGAAGGAAGATTCCGTTGGATGTAATCGTGCTCGACTGGAAGTCGTGGCCGGCAGGACCCGGGTGGGGACAAAAATCTCTCGATCCCATTCGCTTCTCCGAAGACCATGCGCTGTGCGAAGAACTTCACGCGATGGGCGCAAAGCTGATGGTCTCGATCTGGCCCATTATGACGGGCAGGTGCGCCGACCAATGCGAGCTGTTGGGACACAATCTGATGCTTGGCAATCAGTCCACTTACAATGCATTTTCGCGCGAGGCGCGGGAGGTCTACTGGCGTCAGGCGAAGGCGGGGCTGTGGGATCGCGGCGTGGACGCCTGGTGGTGCGATTGTACCGAGCCTTTTGAAGCGGACTGGTGCGGTGCTGTTAAGCCGGAGCCTCATCAGCGAATGCTGATCAACACGCAGCAATCGAAGATGTATATGGATGCTGGTGAGATCAATGCCTACTCGCTCGTGCATTCACAGGGCATCTATGAAGGGCAGCGAAGCACTGGGAGTAATAAGCGGGTCGTGAACCTCACGCGCTCCTCTTACGCTGGACAGCACCGCTATAGCACAATCACCTGGAATGGCGACATTTGCGGCACATGGGAGGCGCTGAGGCGTTCCATTGCCGAGGGCCTGAACTTCTGCGCGACGGGCGAGCCGTACTGGACGGTGGACATCGGCGGGTTCTTCATCAACTACGACGCGAAGCTGTGGTTCTGGAGAGGGGAGTATTCGGATGGTTGCCGGGGCCTGACTGTGCCCGATGCGCTGGAACCGGATGCGCTGGATACAGGCTGCAAAGACCTCGGCTACTGGGAGCTTTACACACGGTGGCTGCAATACGGTGTGTTCCTGCCGATGTTTCGCTCGCATGGAACGGACGCCGCACGCGAGGTCTGGCGATTCGGCGACGAAGGGACTCCCTTCTACGACACGATTGCAGCGTTCATCCGCCTGCGCTACCGCATGATGCCCTACCTCTACTCGCTTGTGGCAAAGGTGACGCGCGAGGGTGCAATGATGGTGCGAGCGGTGGCGCTGGAGTTTCCAGAGGACAGGAGGACCTATGACATCGCGGGACAGTTTATGCTTGGGCGCGCGCTGCTGGTCTGCCCCGTGACGCACGCCATGTACTACGAAGCGGGATCGCGAGCGCTGATCGGTGTCGAGAAGACCTGCGACGTATATCTGCCGGCATGTGATGGCTGGTTCGACTTCTGGACGAATCGCTTCTACGCAGGCAAACGCATGGTTACGGCTTATGCCCCGATCGAGAGGATGCCGCTCTATGTGCGTGCAGGAAGCATCGTGCCCATGGGACCGGTAATGCAATATGCCGACGAAGTCGCGGATGCGCCATATGAGATTCGCGTGTACTGCGGCGCGGATGCGGAGTTTCTATTGTATGAGGACGCAGGCGACGGTTATGAGTACGAATCCGGAGCCTATGCGCTGGTGCAACTCGCCTGGAGCGAATCTCGCGGCGAGTTTACTATCGGCGCTCGTCAGGGAGCGTTCGAGGGGATGGTGCGCGAGCGCAAGTACAGCATTGTGCTTGTCTCGCAAGCGGGAACCGACACTGTGGATGTCTGGTATACGGGTGATGCGACCAAAATTTTCGTAGGGCTGTGAAGGAGCGGCGGCGCAGGATGAGACGATGGCGTGGCATTGGGATTGGAATAATACTGGCGGGCCTGTGGGCGCAGCAGATGGCTTTTGCCGTAACTAGGTCGACGGACGCTGTGGTCATTGCTGTTTCTCCGAGTGGCAGCGATGTTGCGGACGGAACGGCTGCGCATCCATTCCAGACACTGGAGCGCGCGCAGCGAGCAGTGCGAGCGGTGAATTGCGAACACGATGTTGTGGTGCGGCTTGCGGACGGCATGTATCGTTTGGAACGCCCGCTGGTCTTTACCGCGAAGGACGGAGGATGCGATGGGCACCGGGTGGAGTGGGAGGCCACCGACGGCGCGAGGACTGTAGTATCCGGGGCTACACGCGTTACAGGCTGGAAGACGTTCGACCAGCAGAGACAGATTTATGTCGCGGATGTTCCTGTTGGAATCGACTCGCGCCAGCTTTGGGTGAATGACAAACTCGCCAGCCGCACCAGCGGAGAGATTCCGCGGTCTGCGGTCAGGTTCACGCGGCAGGGCATCATCGTGACAGGCCCAGTTCTTGATGATCTTGTCAAAACTCCCGATCAGAATCGCCTGGAGATTGTTGCCGACGGGTTTTTCACGCACCGGATTTCTCCTGTCGATCGGATTGACGGAGATACGCTGGTGATGAAAGAACCCGCATGGCAGAACAACCTGTGGGGCTACGATACAGTCGAGCGCCCGTTCGGGTCTCAGTTCGCGCATCTATATATAGCCAACTCGCTCGCTCTGCTGCGCCAGCCGGGGCAGTGGTACATCGATCCGGCGAAAGGGAAGCTGTATCTTCGCCCGCCCGCAGGCGCGGCTATTGAGACGCTCGATGTGGAACTGCCGCATCTGGCGGTGCTGATGGCGATTGGCGACAGCCTTGACGCTCCTGTTGAGGACCTGACCTTTCGCGGGATTCGTTTTTCCTATACGACGTGGCTCGGGCCTTCCAGCCCGGAGGGCTATGCGAGCCAGCAAAGCGGATCGTATCTGACAGGTCGCGCTGTGACTTATCCAGCGGACCCGATCGCAACGTGCTCGCAGGGATGTCCGGCGTTCGAGACGGTCCGCAACGAGTGGAGCCAGATGCCTGCTTCGGTCGAGGTGGCAGCAGCGCAGCGTATTACCTTCGACCAGGATGTCTTCGCGCATCTTGGCCAGTACGCGCTGGGAATTGGCAACGACTCCGATGCGAATCTCACTGGCGCCGGACTGGGCACGAGCGACATCAGCGTAACGCGCTCGGTGTTTATGGACGACGCCGGAGGCGCAGTGCTGGCCGGCGGCGTGCGCAGAGACGCGCATCATCCGCGCGATCCTCGCATGACCAATCGCCAATTGTTGGTCAGCAACAACCGTATTTACAGCGTGAGCAAGGACTACCTGGACAACAGCGCAATTCTGGAGACCTACGTTGAGGGCGCGCTGATTCTCCACAACGACATTTCCGACATACCGTACGACGCCATCGACATCGGCTATGGGTGGGGCATGAACGATCCCGGCGGAAATCCCAACTATCGCGTTCGTATGCATGGGTATGATTTCAAAGACAATCTGGTCTACCAGACGCCGACAACCCACCGTGATGTGGTGGTTGCGAACAACCGCATCCATGGGGCAAAGAAGCTGTTTCACGATGGTGGCGCGATTTACAACCTGTCGGCGAGCCCGGGTACATTAATCACCGAGAACTATATATTCGATAACAACGGCCGCATCGCGCTCTATCTGGATGAGGGCTCGCGCTACATTACCGTGCGCAGGAACGTGGCAGATGATCCAAACGGAACCTGGCTGAACATCAATACAGTACACAGCGCTTTTCCGCTGAGAATCTCGACGGACAACACGGCCTCTGACAACTGGCACAACGGTGAAAAGATCGGAGGCATGTGGACGAACTATGAGAACGATCGGATATTAGACGACCATCTCGTCAAGGATTCAGATTGGCCGGACGAGGCCAGGCAGATCATGAGCCACGCTGGAATCGAACCGTCCGCTGGCCCGGTGGTATGGAGACGCGAAGGCCCCTCAACGCAGAAGCGCATTACAACCCGGTGATGATGAACAAGACTCTCGGACTTACCTGAGGCTGGTTACAGCCGCACCAATCGTCGTTGCAGGACAATGCAGGGCACGCTTCAAGGTCAAACGGTTGAATCTGTCTGTCGCGAAGTTGGTCCTAGAGGCAGGTCCTGCTCAATCACTAACAGGTAGCCTTTAGCCGGGGGGACCGGAATGGATTGTCCGGGCCTGAAACTGTTTGCCGACTGGAAGTTACCCATTTCCGGGACCGTTATTTTTGCCTCCTGCCGATCGATACCGAGACTGTCCCAATCCACATCCAACCGGATGCTGACCGTTTGCTTCGCCCAGCTTGCCAGAGCGACCAAAGACTTGCCTTTTTTCTTATAGACGGTTGCGAGTATGTCACTCCGTCCTGTCTTCACAGGAACCGCCTTGTCCCACCAGCCGAGCATGATGGCATCCTCAATGCCGAAGCTGTCCCACACTTTCCATATCGACGTAGGTAGAGGTCCGCTGTAAAACGCACGGTTCGTCATGCCAAACAACATGCCTCGCCAAGGGTTGGGCCGCTCCAGCATGTCGGAGCTCAATCCGAATGGGATTCCCGACATCCCGATCAGCCAGAAATCGGGAGGCCAATCCGGATCGAATCCCTCGCCGAGCCACAGCCGATCGATATATGGAAGGTGCTCCATGTAGTAGCCGATCGGGCAATTGCACGACCACCATTCGTAGTTGGCGTGCATGTCGATCATCGCTCCCGGACGGCGATCAAGCACCCGTCGCACTCGCTGCATCGTTGCGCGCGTGTAGCCGATCTCATCGAGATAGAGGCCGTCGATCTGAGCGTTGCTTAGGAGCCAGTTGAGCCCTTCCAGATAAAAGTTGGCGAGGCGGGAGTCGGAATACACTCGCAGCGACGTATCAATGCCGCCGGTCGGCGTTGGATTGATCCAGCCTGCCGAGTAGTCGTGCCGCAGATGCTCCTGCATCCAGAAATCCAGTTGCGGATAGCCTTGCCCCTGCGTTCCTCCGACACGGTAAATCTCGTGATGCAGGCTTCGGAAGGTCCACAGCTCAGGAAGCCGCGTCGTGAGCTCGCGCATGGTGTAGTAGATCTTCACCTTCATTCCGAGCGAATGCGACTCGCTAATGTACGGAATCAGAAGGTCCAGATTGAGAAATGGGTAGTTGATATACATGTTCGGGAGAGTTCCCTGATGGATATTGTTCACTGTCGCACCGATGGCATGTAACTCGTTCGGCGGACGATAGGTATGAGCGTAGCGATACTTCCAGCGCTGGGGATCCAGCGGTTTTACGGGAGTCGGAAGCAGGCGAAAGGAGAGGCCCAACGCTTCGCCCGCGCGTATTCTTCGCGAGCCGATGCTGGCGCGAAGCAGGACGCGGTCGCCCGCTTCAGCGAAATTGACTCCGCCCTTGCCTTCATTTCTCCAATCGTCGAGTGGCGACGTCAGGCGGCAATAGAGGCCGGCCTTCACGTCTCCCAGCCACATAAAGAATTCGAGGTTGCTTCCACGCTCTTTCCACTTCGGCGGCTGATCGGTCCACTTCCACTGCCACGTTCGTGGGCGGTTGCCTCCTTTCAGGCCCATGCCGATCGCATAGGGCGCGGACTCTTTGATGTAAGGAATCTCCAGCGCGATCTCGGGGAGAGATTGGGAGCGATCGCTCACGAGCTTTACATCGAATCCGATCCCTCCATCGAACTCGACGGTAGTCCGAACGCGA
>Ga0207667_10006378_pt1 | contig 14304 bp, 12 predicted proteins | sample KBSCornC52_FD_184301 | JGI IMG/M metagenome (GOLD analysis project Ga0207667, IMG submission 184301) | Corn rhizosphere microbial communities from Kellogg Biological Station, Michigan, USA - KBS Corn C5-2 (SPAdes) (version 2) | ecosystem: Host-associated > Plants > Roots > Rhizosphere > Soil ... | reverse complement strand
ACCTCGCCGGCGTGAAGAAGGCGCTCACGAAGGAGAAGCTGGCGCAGCGTCCGGCCGATCTGTGGCGCTACCGCGAATTGCTCCCCGTGCGGCGCAAGGAGGACATCGTCAGCCTCGGCGAGGTCATGACGCCGATGGTGGCGATGCCGAAATTGCAGAAGAAGCTCGGCGGCGGCGAGATCCTCGTCAAGGACGAAGGCCGCCTGCCGACCGGCTCGTTCAAGGCGCGCGGCCTCGTCATGGCGGTGTCGATGGCCAAGGCGCTCGGCATCAAGCACATGGCGATGCCGACCAACGGCAATGCGGGCGCGGCGCTCGCCGCCTACGCGTCGCACTGCGGCATCAAGACGACGATCTTCTGCCCGGAGGACACGCCGGAGGTGAACGTCTCCGAGATCGCGATGCAGGGCGCGAACGTCTACCGCGTCAACGGCCTGATCGACGACTGCGGCAAGATCGTCGGCGAGGGCAAGGCGAAAGTCGGCTGGTTCGACACATCGACCTTGAAGGAGCCGTACCGGATCGAAGGCAAGAAGACGATGGGCCTTGAGCTCGCCGAGCAACTCGGCTGGGACGTGCCGGACGCGATCTTCTATCCGACCGGCGGCGGCACAGGCCTCATCGGCATGTGGAAGGCGTTCGACGAACTGGAAAAGATCGGCTTCATCGGCTCGAAGCGCCCGCGCATGATCGCCGTGCAGGCGGCCGGCTGCGCGCCGATGGTGAAGGCGTACGACGAGGGCAAGGAGCACGCGCCACGCTGGGAGAACGCGCACACGATCGCGTCCGGCATTCGCGTGCCGCAGGCGGTCGGTGATTTTCTCATCCTGCGCGCAGTGCGCGAGAGTGGCGGCTTTGCCATTGCGGTCGAGGACCCGGCGATCGAGGCGGCGCTGCACGAAATGGCGCGCGAGGAGGGGTTCCTGCTGTGCCCAGAGGGCGCGGCGACCTACGCTGCCTACAAGCAGTCGCTCGCGGACGGCCGCGTGAAGAAGTCCGACCGCGTCGTGCTGTTCAATTGCGCCAGCGGCCTCAAGTACCCGCTGCCGAAGATCGAGAAGAAGCTCGATCGCTTGAAGCCGATCGACTACGCGGTGCTGTAGGCGCGGCTAAGCCAGGCGCGCGGTTACCGCGGTGCGCCTGTCCGCTCGGCTGAGGCGATGGTGTTCACCAGCAGCATCGTCACGGTCATGGGCCCGACGCCGCCCGGCACCGGCGTGATGTGCGACGCCTTGCGCCGGACGCCTTCGAAGTCGACGTCGCCGACAAGGCGGCCGTCGGGCAGGCGGTTGATGCCGACGTCGATGACGACCGCGCCGGTTTTCACCATCTGCGGGACGATCAGGTTCGGCTTGCCGGCGGCGACGACGAGGATGTCGGCGAGCAGCGTGAACTGGGCGAGGTCGCGGGTCTTGGCGTGGCAGATGCAGACCGTCGCGTCGCGCTGCATCAGCATGAGCGCCATCGGCTTGCCGACGATGTTGCTGGCGCCGACGACGACGACGTTCTTGCCTTCGATCTCGATGCCCTCGTGCTCCAGCATCTTGACCACGCCGTAGGGCGTGCACGGCGGAAACACGGTGCCGCCGACGACCAGCCCGCCGACATTGTAGAGATGGAAGCCGTCGACGTCCTTTTCCACGGGAATCGCCTTGACGATGGCGGCAGTGTCCAGCCCCTTCGGCAGCGGAAGCTGCACGAGGATGCCGTGGATGGATGGGTCGTCGCTCAGCGCGCGGATCGCCTCGAGGAGTTCGTCCATCCCGACGGTCGCCGGAAAGACCCGCTTCACCGACCGGATGCCGACCTCTTCGCAGGCGCGGATCTTGTTGCGGACATAGACGGCGGAGGCCGGATCGGTCCCGACCAGAACGACGGCGAGGCCGGGCGCAACGCCCTTCGATTTCAGCGCCGCGACGCGGGCCTTGCATTCGGCGCGGATCGACGCGGCGACGGACTTGCCATCGATGATCTTGGCGGAGGGGGACGTCATGGCTTCGTCGTAACGCGCGAACGCAGTTCGTCAAGCCTTGTTGTTTGCCCACCGCAAGGTGGGCGAGGTTTTTACTTCGCGGCGATCGCTTCGAAATCGCGTTTTTCCAGGGCCCAGGACACGGCATAGCCGATGACCAAGCCCCAGAACGGCGCGCCGATCGACAGGATCGACACATTGGCGACGGTCACGAGGAAGGTGACCGTGGCGCCAAGGGTGAAGCTGCCCTTGAACGAGACGACGAAAGCCCGCTCGAGCACGCGCACGAGCGCGAGCCCCGCCAGGGTGGCGATGAAGGCCTTGGGCGCTGCGAGCATGAAACGCGTGAAGAGCGGCGAGAACAGTCCGAACGGCAAGGCCAGCAAAGCGACGAAGACGCCGGCGGCGTAATGCTTCTCCTTCGCGCCGCCGCTGGCGAGGATCGCGTTGACCGGGCCGGTGAGGCAGGTCGACACCGTGCCGACCAGCGCCGCGAGCAGGGAGCCGACGCCGCACGCCGCGGTGACCATGTTGACCGGCGGCTTGTGCCCGACGGCTTCGAGCACGGCGAAGCCTTGCGCGTTCTGCGCCGCCAGCACGGTGATGGCGAGCGGCAGCACCAATTCCACCATGGCGTTCCAGGAGAACTCCGGCGTGTAGAGGTTGGGGCTCGCGAGCACGTGAGCGGGCGCCCCGCCCATCGCGAAGGTGCCCGAGAGGGCGATGACGACGATGCCGGCGAGGAGCGCGCCGATCAGCGGCGGCAATGCGCGGCCGAAGGCGGGAAGCGCGGACAGCGACACGAACACTGCCGTCATCGGCGCGGCGATCAGGAATCCGTCGCGGATGGCGTAGATGAGGTTGAGACCGAACTGGAGAAACACGCCCGCCACCATCGCCATCACGATCGGCATCGGCAAAAGGCTCATGCACTTGCGCATCCAGCCGGTCAGGCCGAGCAGCAGCATCAACAGACCGGTGGCGTAATAGGCGCCGATCACCTGCGCGAAGCTCAAGTGATGCAGCGCCTGCCCGACCAGCACCGTGCCCGGAATGGTCCAGAAGAACACCAGCGGCTGCCGGTAGACGAGGCAGAAGGCGAGGGAGATCAGCCCGTTGATGAAGAAGCATCCGAACAGCCAGGAGGCGATATCCGCTTCCGCCAGATGGCCGGCTTCGCCCGCGGTCAGGATGATCGCGACCGGCGCGGACGCGGCGAAGAGGAAGGCGACGATCGCGTTGACGAGATAAACGCCACGGAAGCCCCCGAGCAGATCGCGCAGGTCGAATGTCAGCGCGGTTGGGCGTTCGAGCGGCATGATTCGGCTTTCGATCAGGAATGGCGGGGCGCGGAGACGTCCTGCCGGACAAAGGCAGAGTGATCGCGTGGCAAATACTGTCCGTGGCCTTTCGCGCCCACGACCCGGCCATCGTTCATGACGGTGACGCCGCGCACGATCGTGCGCACGGGCCAGCCTTTGAGCTCGTGGCCTTCGTAGGGCGTGTAATCGGATCCGTCGCCGAGGAGGGAATGTGTGAGGGTCACATGTTTTTCCGGATCCCATAGAACGAGATCGGCGTCCGAACCGATGGCGACCGTGCCTTTGCGCGGGTAAAGCCCGTACATCTTCGCGTGGTTCGTCGACGTCAGTGCCACGAATTGATTGATGTCGATGCGGTTCTTGCCAACGCCTTCCGAAAACAGGATGGGCATGCGCGCCGCGACGCCCGGAATTCCATTCGGCACCCATCGGAAGCTGGTTCGTCCTTTCGGGGCCAGCTTGCCCGCGGTGTCGTCGTAGCGGAACGGGCAATGATCGGAGGAGAACGTCGAGAACACGCCTTGCTGCAATCCTTCCCAGCAGGCCTGCTGGCTCGGCCTGTCGCGTGGCGGCGGCGAGCAGACATACTTGGCGCCTTCCATGTTGAGGCCTTCGAGGTCCTGCGCCGTCAGCACCAGGTACTGGGGGCAGGTCTCGCCGAAGATGCGCAGTCCCTTCTGCTGCGCGCGGCGGATCTCCTCCATCGCCTCGCGGTTCGAAACGTGGACGATCATCACCGGAACGTCGATCAGTTCGGCCAGGCTGATGGCCCTGTGCGTCGCCTCGCGCTCGACCACGATCGGTCGCGACGCGGCGTGGTAGGCCGGCGCAGTATGCCCGGCGCGTTCGAGACGATCGGTGAGAAAGCGAATGGCGTCGTAGTTTTCGGCGTGCACCATGACGAGCGCGCCGGACTCGCGGGCGACCGACATGACCTCCAGCATCTGGCGATCGGACAGAGCGAGACCTTCGTAGGTCATGAAGACCTTGAACGAGGTGTAGCCGTCGGCGACGAGCGCCGGCAGTTCCTGTCCGAGGACCTGCTCGGTCGGATCGCTGACGATGAGATGGAAGGAGACGTCGATGTGGCAATTGCCTTCTGCCTGAGCGTGATAATCCTTGAGCGCATGGCGCAACGACTGACCTTGCTCTTGCAGGCAGAACGGCATGACGGTCGTGTTGCCGCCGAGCGCGGCGGATCGCGTTCCGCTCTCGAAATCGTCGGCCATGACGATTCCGGGGCCCGAGGGCTGCGCGATATGAACGTGGCTGTCTATGCCGCCGGGTAAGACCAGCAGGCCCGCCGCATTGATGATTTCCGCCGCCGGGCCCAGATCGCTCCCGAGCGCGGCGATCCGGCCGTCCTTCACTCCGACGTCGCAGCGAAACGTGTCCGAGGCCGTCGCGACCGTTCCGCCGCGGATGACGAGATCGAAGCTCATGACGGCCGCACGCTTTCATTCGATCCGTCGGCGCGATGCTCGATGCGACGCGCCAGCGGATCGGGGAGGCCGAGCGTCGGCTTGGGATCGGGCCGGCGGAATGTGCCCGCGACTGCCTTGCGCGGTGCGAGCGTCACGAGCGCTTCAGCCTGTTTGACGGCCGCCTGGATTGGATCGACCAGCGGCACCGGGATCCGGTCCTTCACCTTTGACGCAAGGCCCGCGAGCGGCGCTCCGCCGAGGATGATCACGTCGGCCTCGTCTTCCTGGACGACGGCGTTCGCGAGATCGATCAACAGGGTTTCCTTCTCGTCCTGCACCTCGGAGATGGAGCGGAAAGCGCCGGACAACGTGCGCACGCCGGCGCAGCGTCCGCTCAATCCGTGCATTTCGACGCAATCCTCGTACCAGGGGCCGAGCGCGCTTGCGAAAGTCACGATCGAGAAGCGCCGGCCGAGCATGCAGGCCGTCAGCATCGGCGCCTCCGCCATCCCGACGATCGGCATGTCGAACAGCTCGCGGGCGCCCAGCAGGCCGGGATCGCCGAACGCGGCGACGATCACCGCGTCGATCCGATGCTGGTGCTCAGCGATCATTTCAAGCGCCACGGCGCCGCCAATCTGCGCCTCGGCGCGCGTGGCAATGTAGGGCACGCCGCGCGGCGCGGTCAGCGGAACGATCTCGGTGCCCGGCGCGGCGACGGCTTCGGCGGCGTGCAGTAATATGTCGGTCACCGAACGCGTTGTGTTCGGGTTGACCATGAGAATTCTCATCCGCCCCTCCCTGTAGACGTCACGCCGGCGAAACCGCGGCATCGGCAGCGCCTGTGCGAGCTTTGCGCGTTCCCGCACACGGTATGATGTCGTCTGCTCCCGTTCAGGTGGCGGTCACGGCGGACGGACGGGCGGGCGCCTGGGATGTCCGCAATTTCTGAAAGAGGCTGCCCCAGCCGCGCACCGGCGCCGGGTCGACGCCGGCGACGAGCAGGCTCTTCCACAACGTGATGGCGACCGAATCGTATACGGGCAGACCGAGCTCGGCTTCGAGGGTCTCGGCGACGGCGGCGCCTCGCATGTTCGTGCAGACGATCGCGACGGCGTCGCAGCCTTGCTTCGCCACGTCCCGCACCAGCCGGGAGATCGTGTTCTCGTCCACTTCGGCAAACGAAAAATTATCCTGAAGTCCGACGTGCCGCTCCGCGGTGCAGTCGTAGCCGGATCGGCCCCAGTTGGCGACGATCTTTGCCTGCACGTCGTCGCGATAGGGGCTCACGAGACCCACGCGCCGCACCCCCGTTCGATCGAAGATCTCGCGGAACGCCAGCACCGATGTGCATGCGGGAATCCCAGTCGCGCTGAAAATCCGCTCACAGAGCAGCTCGTCCCGATCGAAACCGAGCCAACTGGCCGATGTGCCGTTCCAGGCGATCACGTCGACTTTCGCCTGGGCGAGCAGCTCGGCCGACCGGAGGATCTCGGAATGGTCGAACTGGCCGAGCGCCTGGTCCGACAGCGCGATCTCCGTGACCTTGAAGCGCGAGAAGTGCACCGTGACGTTCGAAAGTCCGGCGAGCATGCGCGTGGTCACCGGCTCGAGCACGGTGTTCGACGACGGCGTCAGCATCCCCAGACGAACGGATGTGCCCATTGCCCCGGCCTTCGAAGAGGTGAGGCTCCGCCAAGGCGGATGCCTCCAGGTTGCGTCTTCTGTTCCCTCAGGCTGGCTCCGGCGGCGCCGGAACGCAATAGGCGGGACGGGGCCGCCGTCGGGCGCCCGTCACAGATATCCGGTACCCATCTCCTTTGCGAAGCGCTGCGGGTCGCCCTCCCAGACGATACGCGCATGCTCGAGCACATAGACGCGGTCGGCGTGCGGCAGCGCGAAGGTGACGTTCTGCTCGCCGAGCACCACGGTGATGGGGGAGGTTTCGCGCAGCTTCTCCAGGGCGCGGCCGAGTTGCTCGAGGATGACCGGCGCTAGGCCGAGCGTCGGCTCGTCGAGGATGAGGAGCTTCGGGTCCATCATCAGCGCGCGGGCGATCGCCAGCATCTGCTGCTCGCCGCCCGAGAGCGTCCGCGCCGCCTGCGTGCGCCGCTCGCGCAGGATCGGGAACATCTCGAGCAGCCAGGCGAGCTGCTCGCGGCGCCGTGCCGCGGTCAGGTGCTGGCCGCCGAGATCGAGGTTTTCCTCGACGCTGAGGTCGCCGAACAATTCGCGTCCTTCCGGACACTGCACGAGGCCGTGCCGGGCGATGCCGCCGGCGGTCAGGCGGCTGAGGTTCTGGCCGCCAAACTCGATCTTGCCCGAATAGGGGACGAGGCCAGACATCGCGTTGAAGAGTGTCGTCTTGCCGGCGCCGTTCAGGCCGACGATGGACACGAACTCTCCCTGGCCGACATTGAGCGAAACGGTGTCGAGCGCCTGCGCCTTGCCATAGAAGACGCTGACGTCCTCGACCTTGAGCAGGGGCGGCTTGTCGGCGACCGCCTCGGCGCGCTTGTGCGAGGCCGCGATCTCGCCGCCGAGATAGACGCGCCGCACCGTCGCGTCCTGCATCACCTCGTCGGCCTTGCCCTCGGCGATGCCCTCGCCGAGATACATCGCGAAGACGCGGTCGACGAGCGCGGCGACGCTCTTGACGTTATGATCGACCAGCAGCACGGCGCGGCCTTCGTCGCGGAAGCCGCGGATCAAGTCCGAGAAGGCTGCGACCTCCGACAAGGTGAGGCCGGCGAACGGCTCGTCGACCAGCACCACCTGCGGATCGCGGGCGATCGCCTTGGCCATTTCCATGCGCCTGAGATCGGCGAACGGCAGCGTCGACGGATGCCGGTTGACGACCGCGGACAGGCCGACGCGGTCGGCGATGGCGCGGGCGCGGGTGTCGACGTCGCGGTCGGCGAACAGGCGGATGAGCGAGTCCGGCAGCAGCGCCAGCTTGATGTTCTCCAGAACGGTCTGCCGGTGCAGCGGGCGCGAATGCTGGAACACGATGCCGACGCCGGCGCGGGCGACGCGGTGCGACGGCCACTGCGTCACGTCGGCGTCGCCGAGCCGGATGGTGCCGCCGCTCACCGGCTCGATGCCCATCATCAGCTTCATCACCGTCGACTTGCCGGAGCCGTTCGGCCCGATGAGGCCGAGGATTTCGCCGGCGCGAAGCTCGAGCGACACGTTCTTGACGGCGATCAGGCCGCCGTAACGTTTGGTCAGGTTCTCGACCCTGAGACGGACAGGCGCGTTCATTCGCGTTCTCCCGCGCGCAGCACGTAGCCGAGCAGTCCGTCGGGGAAGAACAGGATCACGGCCAGCGCGACCGCCGACACGACGAACGTATTGAGCTGCCCGAGCGGCCGCAGGAACTCGGTCGCCACGATCAGGAAGATCGAGCCGAGCGCGGCGCCGAGGATGGTGCGGCGGCCGCCGAGGACGGCCGCGATGATCACCTGCACGCCGACCGAGATGTCGATCACGGTACCGACCGAGGCGGTGCCCATGTAGAAGATCAACATCGCGCCGGCGACGCCGGAGAACAGCGCGCTGATGCAGAAGGCGGCGATCTTGTGTTTCGTCACGTTGAAGCCGAGCGCCTGCGCCTCGATGCGATCCTGGCCGCTCGCTTGAAGGATCAGGCCGACCGCGGAGCGCGACAGGCCGAACAAAAGGACCGCGCAGACGACGAGGAAGCCGAGCGCGTACCAATAGTTCTCGTTGGCGTCGATCGAGAGCACGTCCGGCACGGTCATGCCGATCTCGCCGCCGGTCCAGTGCGCGAAGATGACGATGGCGTTCTGCAGGAGCAGCACCGCGACCAGGGTCACCAGGCCGAAATAGGGGCCGCTCAGCCTCAGCGCCGGCACGGCAAGTAGGAGACCGCCGAGCACCGCGACGGCAGCGCCGGCGAGCACGCAGACGAAGATCGGCGGCCCGAACTGGTTGTCGAGGATCGCGGCCGTGTACGCTCCGAGCCCGATCAGGAAGGTCGGGCCGAAATTGACCTCGCCGGCGAAGCCGAACAAGAGGTCCCAGGCCATCGAAAACACGCCGAAGTAATAGGCGACTGTGAGAATGCCGAGGATATAGCCGTCGAGCCAGAGCGGTAGTAGCGCCGCGACGACGACGACGGCGATCGCGACGTAAAGCGCGGGTGAGCGAAGAAGGTTCTTCATCGGTCCTGTCCTTAGCGCCGCCCGAGGATGCCCTGCGGGCGCACGTAGACGACAAGCACGAGCAGCAGCAGCGCCGGAATCGGCCGCAGCGTCGGTGCGATCAGATAGGCCGTGATGGTCTCGAGATAGCCGACCACATAGGCCGCGACCAACGAGCCGGAGACGCTGCCGAGCCCGCCGAGCACCACGATCGAGAAGGCGCTCGCGGTGAGCTGGCCTGCGCTCGCCGAAGAGACGCCGAGGAACGAGGCGAGCAGCACGCCGGCGACGCCCGCGAGCACGCCATAGATTCCCCAGACGAAGAAGTAGATGCGGGAGAGGTCGAAGCCGAGCAGCGTCAGGCCGCGCGGATTGATCGAAGCGGCGAGCAGCCGTTTGCCCGCCGGTGTCTTGTTGACCAGCAGCCACAGCAGGCCGATCACGATCCAGCAGATGATCGCTATCATGATCTCGTTCTTCGGCGTGCGCACGCCGGCGACGTAGGTGACGCCGTCGATCAACGGCCGCATCGTCACCGGATTGTCGGTGAAGAGATAGGCGAGGCCGACCTGGATCATGATGCCCCAGAGCAGCGTGCCGGTGAGGATGAATATCTCGGTTTCGTCGCGCGGGATCGCCTTCGATCGCTGGATCGGCAGGATCACGATGAAATAGGTGACGTAGGACGCAATCAGCCCGGCGACGACGCCGACCAGGGTGCCGAGATAGACGCCGAAGCCGAGATCGCCGGCGGCGAGCCAGCCGATCACCGCGGCGATCGCCATGATGCCGCCGTGCGACAGGTTGAGCACGCCGGAGACACCGAAGATGAGGGTGAAGCCCATGGCGCCGAGCGCGTAGAGCGAGCTGATGGCAAAGCCATCGATCAATATTTGAAGATAGATCATCTGGATCCTCGTCGCGGCAGCAGACGGAAGGGCCCGCGTCGCCGGTCATCGAGCCGTCGCGGACCGCGGCCGGAAAAGCGATTTTCCGGTCACGGTCCGCGGTGGATTCGGAGCGATGACGCTATTTGGCGGCGTGCTGTTCCGGCAGCTTCACGAAATCCGGGAATTTGATTTTCGCGTTGGCCTTATCGGTCGGCCACACGGTCACCTGCTTCCCGCTCTGCCACTGGATGAAGGTGCCGGAGACGTAGTCCTTCCCGTACTTCATCGCGTGCGTGTATTCGCTGTCCTTGCCGTAGAACTGCACGCGGCCGATGGTGCCGACGTAGTCGGTCTTCTCCATCGCGTCGACGAGCTTGTCCGGATCGTTCGAGTTTGCCGCCACCGCCGCATTGGCGATGATGTAGACGTCGTCATAGGCGGCGAAGCCGCTATAGGCCGGCGTCGCGCCAAACTTCTTCTGGTAGGCCTCGATGAAGGGAATGGTCTTGGGCGTGATCGCCACGCCCGGACCCGCCGCCGTCGCCGTGATCACGCCTTCGGCCGCGCCGTTCGTGTCCTTCCAGAAGGTCGACGTGGTCGCCTGCGAGCTCTGTCCCGCCATCGCGATCGGAACGCGCTGGTCGTGCCACTGCACCGTCGGCTGCACGCCGACATGGCTGATGCCGGTGATGATCACGTCCGGATGCTGGCCTTCGATCTTGTTGAAGATCGGGGTGAAGTCGGTCGTGTCAGGATTGAAGCGGACGTGGTCGAGCACCTTGAGCCCGGCTTCCGGCAGGCACTTGAGGTAACGGGCGTCGAGCGGAGTGGTCCAGGCCGCGTCCTCGCTCACCACCACCGACGTCTTCATGTGGTAGTCCTTGACGAGCGTGTCCTTGGAGAAGTCGCAGATCGACTGCGCGATGAAGGCCGAGGTCAGCCAGCCGTGGAACGTATATTTATAGTGCGCATAATCGTCGTGGACGTGCTTGGAGATGTCGGTTGAGGCCGCGCCAGGCGTGATGAACACCTTCTTCAGGCGCGCCGACCACGGCTCGATCGCCAGCGCTACCTCGCTGATATAGCTGCCGATGACGGCGTCGACCTTGTCCTGGTTGACCGCGCGCTGGAAGGCGCGCACCGCGTCGGCGGCGGAGGAGTGGTCGTCATAGGTGATGACCTGGACCTTGTGGCCCTTGATGCCGCCCTTGGCGTTGATCTCGTCCGCCGCGAGCTGCGCCGCCTTCGTGATCGAGGTGCCGGCGACCGCCGCATCCTCGCCAATGACGCCGATCTTGATTGTGGATTCCGCGGCCTGGGCGGAGGTGGCAAGTCCAAGTCCGCAAATCGAGGCCGTCAGCGTTGCGGCAAGCAAAGGCAGCCGCGGCGCACACATGCGCTTCAGCAAGTTCATTTCAGCTCTCCCTGTCGCCCCGCGTGTTTTTGCAGTCACCGATCTTCGGCAGCGGATTTGCTCGCGCAAACCCGCCGACAGGAGCCGGATCGATGGACTTCATGATGAAGGCTTTGCCGCGAACGGGCAAGCATCCGCGCCGCAATCTCGAAATTTAAATGCCGGGGCACGGAGGTGCGCGGTAAAAATTGAAAAACCGGCGCGGCGGTATCTTTTTAGGGAACCCGGATGAGCGGCGCGGCGTTATCCGAGATTGCGCAATCTGGAATGCCGCCTGACGCGCCCGCTTAAAGCGCCGCCGCGAGCTTCGCAAACAGCGGATTTTCCTTCGAAAACACGTAATCGAGGTCGGCGACCGCCACCGCCTCCGCGCCATTGTCGCGCAGGAACGAGGTGAGCGCGTAAACCTGCGCCGGCGGGCAGTGCAGCGTCAGCATGCCCGACGAGGTCGGGCCGCCGAACGGCGTCTCGACCGAGAAGCGTTCGCGCGCGGCGGCGACGAGGCGCGCGTCGCAGGCGGCAAAGCGCGCGCGCACCTCGCGGAAGGAGCGGGCACGCTGCTGCGCGGTGATGCGGTCGAGGATGACGCGCGCGGTCTCGCGCTGCTCGGGCGTCCACGGCGCGGTGCGCGCCGCGACGAGGTTGGCCTGCGAACGCAGGATGATGCCGTCGTCGACGATCTTGAGTGCGTTGGCGGCCAGCGTCGTGCCGGTCGTTGTGATGTCGACGATCATCTCGGCCGTGCCGGCGGCGGGTGCGCCTTCGGTGGCTCCCGAAGATTCGACGATGCGGTAGTCGACCACGCCCTGTCGCGCGAAGAAGTCGCGCGTGAGGTTGATGTACTTGGTCGCGACCCGCATCTTGCGGTCATGATGGTGGCGGAAGGCGGTGGCGACGTCGTCGATGTCGGCCATGGTGCGCACGTCGATCCAGGCCTGCGGCACGGCGACGACGACATTCGCGAATCCGAAGCCGAGCCCCTCGATCATCACGACGCGCGCGTCGGCGTCGGGGATCTGCTCGCGGATCAGGTCTTCGCCGGTGACGCCCATGTGCACCGCGCCCTGCGCGAGCTGCGTCGTGATTTCGGAAGCGGAGAGATAGGCGACCTCGATGCCGTCGAGGCCGGCGACGGCGCCGCGATAATCGCGCGCGCCGCGCGGCTTCACGAGTTGCACGCCGGAGCGCCCGAAGAAGGCTTCGGCGTTTTCCTGAAGCCGGCCCTTGGCGGGGACGGCGAGCACGAGCGGCGCGGTCATGCTGCGCCTCCGTAGACGGCGAGGCGCTCGATCCAGACCGAGAAGCCGACGGCGGCGATCGGCTCGGCACTGCCGAGGCGGGTCAGCAGGCCGTCATAGCGGCCGCCGGCGACCAGCGGATCGCCGCTGCGCGCCGGATCGGTCAGTTCGAAGACGAAGCCGGTGTAGTAGTCGAAGCCGCGGCCGAAGGCGGTCGAGAACTTCACGCGCTTCAAGTCGATACCCTGCGCGGCGAGGAAGCCGGCGCGGCTTTCGAACAGGTCGAGGGCCTGCGTCAGCGCGCCGTTCATGTTTGCGTCGGACGACAGCGCGCGCAGCTCCGCGGCCGCCTCGTCCGGATCGCCTTTGACGGCGAGGAAACGTTCGATCAGGCCGCGGACGTCCTTGGGCAGGCGGGTCGAGGCGCCGAGCGCCGACTGCTCGAGAAAGCGTTCGGCGATCTCGGCGACCGAGCGGCCGCCGACGGCGTTGATGCCGGCGATGGAGAGGAGGTCGGTGACGAGCGCGTGCGCGCCCTTCGGGTCGGAGCCGGCAAGCGCCGCCAGCACGCCCTGATATTCCGGACGGCCATTGCTGCCGCCGAGCGTCAGCCGCTCGATGTCCTGCGCCAGGTTGGCCTTGCGGTTGAAATCCTTCACCAGCCGCCGCTTCCAGGCGGCGGGCAGGTCGAGCGCGGCGATAAGGCTCGCAAACAGCGCGACGTCGCCGATGTGGATGTCGGGTTCGCGCAGGCCGTAATGGGCCGCTGCTTCGAGCCCGAGCGCGAGCATTTCCGCATCGGCTGCGGCCTGGTCCGGACGTCCGAAGCTCTCAATGCCGGCTTGCAGGAATTCGGCGGGCGCGTCGCGGCGATGGCGGAAGACCGCGCCGAGATAGCAGAATTGCGCTGGCTTTCCGGCCTCGGGCGAGGCGAGATAGTCGCGCGAAACCGGGATGGTCAGGTCCGGCCGCAGGCAGAATTCCTCGTCGCCGCCGGGCGCGGTCGTGATGAACATCCTTTTGCGGATGTCCTCTCCCGAGAGGTCGAGGAAGGGCTCGGCCGGCTGGAGGATCGGCGGGGCCACGCGTGCATAGCCGGCGCGCTCGTACGAGGAGACCAGAGCCTCCGCGCGCGCGTCCGTTGCCTGCGTTCCTGTCCGAGCGTCCATTGTCCGTCCTTCGCGCCCCCGCGGGCCCTTTAGCACGCAAGTTTTAAGGTTTCGACCGCCTTCGCGGCCTGCGCTTAACGCCGGCCCGCGCCAAATCCTTGCCGTCGTTAACAAATTTTTGCGGGCCCCTGGCGGAACCCCGGATACATCAGAGCGCGTAAGATAATATCAATACAACCTCCGTAGGTTAGCGCGGACCGGAGATTGGGGATGGCGGCAACCACGCGCGAGCTCGTCGAGGATTTCTACGCGGCCTATACGGCCCGCGACAGCGCCGCCATGGCGCCCTTGCTCGCCGACGACATCGACTGGACGATCAGCGGGCCGGTCGACGTGCTGCCCTTCTGCGGCAACCACCGCGGCCGGCAGGCTGTCCTCGACCTTGTCGATCATCGCATCCCGGCGGTCTTCAGCGTCTTCGCCTTCGTCCGCGACCAGTTGCTCACGGACGGCGACTGCGCCGCGACCCTGCACCGGATTTCAGCGCGCACTCCCGACGGCCGCGTCATCAGCTACCGGGTCGCGCATTTCTTCCGCTTCGCGGGCGGCAAGCTTGTCGAGAACCTGACATTGATCGACTCCTTCGACGCGGTCGAGCAGGTGCTTGGCCATCCGTTGCAGCTTCACGACGCGCCTCCGCTCGCCGTGGGCGACGACAGCGAGCTCGTCGCGCTCTGATCCCCCTGCCGCGGCCCCGCCGATGGAGTAG
>Ga0207667_10006373_pt1 | contig 14310 bp, 9 predicted proteins | sample KBSCornC52_FD_184301 | JGI IMG/M metagenome (GOLD analysis project Ga0207667, IMG submission 184301) | Corn rhizosphere microbial communities from Kellogg Biological Station, Michigan, USA - KBS Corn C5-2 (SPAdes) (version 2) | ecosystem: Host-associated > Plants > Roots > Rhizosphere > Soil ... | reverse complement strand
TTTTCAAGCCACCCACTCGATGAGCGCCTGGAACGCCGATCTCGGCGCCCAGGCTTTCAGCGGAGTTCTCCTGCGAGAGCTGGGCGCCGGCAAGGGACGCAGCTTCATTCCACGAAAACACGGCGACGCGGGCCTCGGCAGACTCATCCACGGTCCGGCCGAGGTTAAACAGGCCTATGAGGCGGCCCTTGGCAAACGCGCCGTATTCGATGACTCGCGCCTGGCTCCAGGCGCCTCCCCAGGCACTCTCACGGTCGATGCGCATGTTGGGGACTGGTACTTGTTGAATTACGCCCTGGCGCCGCGGGCGGCCACGGTCGCTGAGCCGACCGGGGTCCCAAACTGGCGTGCGGATTTCACGGCGGGCTACCAGGTCGCGAGCCGCAACACGACGCTAGACACGTTCACTACTCACTTGACGAGCGCACAACCGCCGGGAGATGTTGGACGATTATCCAACCGGCTGGCATACTTCCGCTACCAACTGGGCAACGCCAGTCGTGGCGAGCAGTTCCGCACCGTCGGTGGTCTTACGTTCGACCTCGCGGCCATGGGATTCCTGGGAGCGGAGAGTTTTACCCACTCCGGTACCCTGCTCGACGTCGTGTATGCGGTTGGTTTTGCAGGCACCGGCATCCGGCAGCTGCAGCTATTGAAGATCACGGGGATCAAGAGACTCTTCGATCTTCATTTCCGCCGTGGCACCCTCGGAAGGAGCCGGAATGTCGATGATCCCGCGGATGCCGCGCGGATCAGCCGTCGCGACCTCAAGTCGATTCGCACACGCGCGCTGACCTATGGGACCTCGGCAATGGCGACTGCAAATGCCCTGGTTCAGGCGATCCTCAGCAAGCATGGCGTGGATATGGGTATCAATGTGGTGGCTGATGGATTGTTCGTTGTGGGTCTCAGCGGCATTCAAGTGATCTACGCCCGCCAGCTTCTCAAGTCGGTGGTGCGTCCGGACGGCAAGTTCTACGCCGCCTACACCAAGGACGATGTTGAATTCAAGGATATGTCTCGATGGAGCAAAATTATTCACGTCGGCGCCAAGGGGGCGATCCTGGGAACCTTCGGACTGGGCTCGGGAATGATCATGTTCGATGACTACTCCTGGTGGGGGTTGGGGGGGTGGGGTCACGCGAATCCCTGGACCGCCGTAGACTTGGGTTTGAATTCGCGCTCCTTGGGAAATGTCATGCAGGCCGGGGGTGCCGGTATCGAGCTCGTGGTAGACAGACGCTGGAAAAAGCAGGTGGAGGAGGCCAACAGCCAAGGCGTGACGCCACCGCAGAATCCTTTGGAGAAACCCCCTTATGCCGCCTTCGATCTGCTGGGCACGTATCTGGGGGCCGTCGGCATCGAGTTCGGCAACCTGGCCACAGAGAAGGGCATCCTTCTGCCCTAGGAATGAGTCCCACCATCCCCCGAAGTCGGTTGTTGAGGGTACCAGGGCTCACCCGTCGGTGGACAAGATCCGCCGTGCATACTTGATGAACGGCGGTCCGACCATGGTGCCATCGAGTTGCAAAATGGCACTGCCCGGATTGCTATCGAAACTCTCGACCATCCGGCGCGCTCGATCGAGAGTCTGCGCGGAATGGGTGAACGATTCGTTGATGAGCGGAACCTGCGCCGGATAAACGGCGATCTTGCCGTCGAATCCGAGGCGTCGGGCCTTGCGCGCCTCGCGGCGCAGCCGCAGCGCATTTCGCAGTTGAAAACAGGGCGAGTCGATCGCAGCGACACCCAGGCGCCGGGCGGCCAAAGCGATCTCCTGCCTGACGAGGCGCAAGTCCGCGCTCATCAGCTCCACGCCCAGATCGGCCGCGAAGTCGGCGGCGCCGAAAATCAATCCGCCCACAGCCCCAGGGAAGCTTCCAAGGGTACGCAACGACCACAGCGAATGAGCGGTCTCGATGATGCAGAAGATCTCAGGTGACCGCAGCCCGCGCTCGGCGAATAATGACGAGGCCAGGGTGGGTTCTCCCGGCAGCAGCGCCTTGGGCAGCACGAGGATATCGGGCACGACAGCCCGGTCCAGCAAGAACAACAGATCCTTCAGACCCTCGTACGTAGCCAGACTGTTGATGCGAACCGCGGACCTCAGGCCCATCGGGGCTTCGAAATGTCGCCCGAGGGCGATACGCGCGGCATCCTTGCGAGCGGCGGGAATCGAGTCCTCCAGGTCGAACAACGCGACATCCGCGTGGACCTCGTGTGCCTTCTGAACGAGATTGGGTCCGAGCGCCGGGGCGCACAGCCAGCTTCTGAAAAAATGCATTGCTCATACTCCAGCGAACATCAGCTGCGCCTGACACGGATCGGGGCCAATCCTGGCGAGCTGATGAGTCAGCACGATGAGATCTCCTAGGCGATCCGACTCTGCAAACCCCGCGTGCTGATACGCTGACAACAGTGCCTCGTTTCGACTGGATCGCCTGAACAGCGCGCGCAAGCTCACACCTGCCTGCTGCGCTTTGCGCAGGAGGGCGTTCAACACGATCGCATCGACACATCGGGGTGTTGCCCGACACGAGAACAGCAGCAGCTGCAAGGTCCAGCAATCCGCCGACCGCTCGAGCAATACGGTCCCGACTTGGCCACAGTCCCCGCAGCGGTCCCGCAGTGACACCAGCCAACACGCGTGCCGCGGTGAGGACAGCAGGTGCCGCAATTCCTGCTCGGAATAGGTCATACAGAGCTGATTCGGTCGATTGAACAGTTCCTCCACGCGGTGGAGATCGGCGAGCCGCGCGGGCTCGACCACCAACCGCATTTCGAGTGAGTCCAGAAACTCCTGGCGCGAACCCTGGAAGTCCCGTTCGCTTTGCTTGCGGATCTGTTCCTCGAGGTACACGAGCCGTCGCGGCCTTACCTCGAGCGCAGCCAATCTCTTACCCATCAGGGGGTCGTCCGCCAGGCTTGCGAGCGCACCGGGCTCCAAGGCGCGAATTTGCGGGTGCGGGTTCGCCGGGCCTAACGTCTCGCCGCTGATCAACAGAACCGAATCGAGCCGGATATTGAGGATCTGAGCGATCTGCCGGACCTGCTCAGGGATGGGCGGCCCGCCGGGGTGTGGCTGGAGGAAGAACTCCGCCAGACCGTGACGGCGGAGCTTCGCAAGCAAGTGTTCAGGATCACCTCGACCGACGAGCGACTGCAGGATACCGCGCTCGTCGCAGGTCGAGATCAGCGTGCGGACCAGTGGCTCGCCCCAGAGGGCGTCCTCGAGGTCCCAGACAACGAGTTTGATCGGCTTGCCTGGAGGGACGACGGGTTCAACCATGGCCGCCTACATAGTAGGCCATGCCCAAAATCTCAAGTTGCAAAAAAAACCGCCGCGGGGGTATCTAATTGTCGCAAACCCGCTCTACTGCTTGGAGCGGGCTTTCGAACGAAGGAGCGGCTCGTGGTCAGGGACAAGAATGCGTTGGTCGAGGGGCTCGCCGCGGATCAGGGCGAGCGCTTGCGCCAGTTTCTGCAAAAACGGGTTCGCAACGCGGCGGATATCCCGGATGTCATTCAAGAGGTGTATTTGCGCCTGCTGCGTGTCTCGAGCCACGAGACGATTCGGGTTCCTGAGGCCTACATTTTTACGATCGCGCGCCACGTCGCGCAACAGTACAGGCTTCTGGCCGCCCCCACCGAATCCTCTTTGGACATCGATCGTGTCCTTTCCGACTTGCGCAGTGAGTCGGACCCCTGCCTCGAGGTGACCGCCGAACAGTGCCTGGATGAGTTGAACGATGCTCTCGAGCGGATGGCGCCCAAAGTGCAGGCCACTTTCCTGCTCTACCGCCGCGACGGCTTGTCCATGGACGAGATCAGCGAGCGGCTTGGGATCTCGCGCCCCATGGCAAAGAAATACCTGGTCAAAGCCCTGGTTCAATTTCGCAAGCGCCTCAAAGGGGGCGAGTAAGGACGCTGTGTGAGTCACGGGAATCGAATCAGCTTCAATCACCAGATCTCCGAAGAGGCGGCTGAGTGGTTCGTGGAATTCCGCTCGGAAGAGCCTGACATGCAACAACGTCGGTCCTTCGATGCCTGGGTGCGCAGGTCCCCGGAGCACTTGCGGGCTTACATTGAAATAGCCGCGCTCTGGCAAGATGCAGCTGCAGTGGCTGCCGCGCGGACCTTGGAGACCGAGGTCTTGATCGCGCGCGCGCGCGCAGATACCACGATTGTGGCCCTTCCCGGGGGCTCTTGCCGGCTCGGAAGCGAGCCGGCATCATCGCAGCCCGTACCTCAGAGGGCGCGCCCGGTTGGGGGCCTGCGGCGCTGGGCGGTGGCGGCTGCGGTGTTGGTCGGCCTGTTCGTTGCGGCCGCCCCCCTGACATTGTTGCGTCTCCATGACCGACCGACGTATGCCACGGAGATCGCCGAGCAACGCTCGATCAGACTTGCAGACGGCTCGACCGTGGTGCTGAACGCACGGTCCCGATTGCGCGTGGACTTCACTCGTGATCAACGGACCGTCGAGCTCCTGGAAGGTCAGGCATTCTTTCAGGTGTCGAAGCATCTCGACCGGCCTTTCGTCGTCCGGTCGCGGGACACGCTGGTCCGTGCGCTCGGTACGGAATTTGACGTCAATCAAAAGAATAATGGGATCATCGTCACCGTGTTGGAAGGCCGGGTTGGGGTGGTCACCGATCCGGCAGTCGCCGGAATGCCGGCCGGGTCGCCGCCCGTGGCCACGAACCCGCAGCAGCGCGACGCCGAAAACGCTGTGGGCAAACCAGATCGATGGATACTGCTTTCCGCGGGTGAGCAGCTCGAGGTCGTTGCCGGAGCAGCGCCGCGCCCCGCACGGACCAATGCCAGATCCGCTACGGCGTGGACCCAGGGCCAGCTCGTACTCGACTCGGCCTCCCTGGAGGAAGTCGCGGAAGAATTCAACCGCTACAGCCCGCGCAAACTTGTGGTCGAGGATCATGGGGAAAAGCCTCTGCGTCTGAGCGGAGTGTTTGCCACGGACCCGGAATTCCTGATCCGTTACCTGCGTGAGCGTCCCGACATCGCGGTTCGCGACGGTGATACCGAGATCGATATCGTACGTGAAGGGCCGAGGTAGCTCCTGCGGCCACACGGAAATTGTATTTTTTTTGGGCCGGAGGGTATCTACTTTTAAAACAAACACTCAAAGTCAACGGAAGCCGTCCGGATCAGCGACGACGGCAATGCAGAGCCTCTGCGGAGGCGGGGGAGTTTTCGTGCGTTTGACTGTTGCCGTAGCTGTCGTATGTCTTTCCTTGATGGATCTGAGTGTGGCCGCTGATGCTAGCGCGGCCATTCGCAAGTCGACCAGTATTGCCGCCCAGCCGTTGAGCTCCGCGTTGCAAGCCCTTGCCAAGGATCGGGGTTTTCAACTGGTGTATGTTTCCGATGATGTCAGCCTCAGCAAAACCAGCGGCGCATCCGGCGAGCTGACGACCGACGAGGCTCTCAAACAGTTGCTCGCCGGCACGGGTCTCACCTATCGGTACTTCGCTGCGAAGGGTGTGATCATCGAACGGGCCGCCGCGGATTCATCTGCCACGTTTTCACAAGGGCGGCCCGAGGCCTCCGCTGCCGGTGGAAAACAGCAGACGGATACAACAGCGAAGGACCCGTCCCACCACTCTCCTTTTCGTCTCGCCCAAGCCGCAACATCCCCGGCAGGCCGCTCGGACTCGCCGGCGCCGTCGCCTATCACCCCATCCTCAACAACCAGTGGCGATCAAGACTCCCAGTCCGAAGTCGTGATCACGGGAACGCACGTGCTGTCGCGCACGCGCCTCGATACGCTTGCTCCAGTCGATGTCCTGTCAGCCAAGACGCTTGCGCAAACGGGGAGTACCGAGCTTGCACAGGCGCTCGCGACCGTCGCGCCGTCTCTGGATTTCCCAAGGCCCGCGATTACCGATGGCACGGACCACATCCGACCGGCGACGCTGCGCGGCCTGTCGCCGGATCAGACACTGGTGCTCGTCAACTCCAAGCGTCGCCACGCCACCGCGCTCGTAAACGTCAACGGCTCGATAGGACGTGGCTCGGCGGCAGTCGATCTGGACGCGATCCCGGTCGCGGCCATCGAGCGGATCGAGGTGCTACGCGATGGCGCTTCGGCGCAGTACGGGTCAGACGCGATCGCGGGCGTTATCAACATAAAACTTCGTGAGGCACGCGAGGGTGGGGAGGCTGCCGTCACCTACGGCGAATATGACACCGATATCAGAACAGCGCGCGGCGAGCGCGTCGCTCACGACGGTGGCACCGTTACAGCTTCTGCCTGGAGCGGGCTGCCGCTGGGACCTCGAGGCTTCCTGACTCTCACTGGAGAATTCCGGGAGAGTGAGCCGACGAATCGCAGCGATTTCGATCTACGCATCCCGCCGCTGACCGGCCCGACGATCACCTCACGGTATGGCGATCCGCGCATCAAGAACAAGACGGTGTACGCCAACGCGGGCGGTGTGCCGATCGGCGATCATTGGGAGATATACGGCTGGGCGGGATATCAGCAGCGTAACGGGCAGTCCGCCGCGTTTTCCAGACTCGCCAACAACGCGAACAATGTCCCGGCCCTCTATCCGAACGGCTTTCTCCCCTTCATTACATCGGATATCAAGGATCTGGCCGCCGCGTGGGGAGTGCGCGGCGAGATGTTGGGCTGGCAGTCGGACTTCAGCCTCGTCTACGGCCGCAATAAGATCGAGCTCGGCGTCGAGAACACGGTCAACCCCACCTACGGTGCCGCCTCGCCAACCCGTTTCAATGCCGGTGCGATGACCTACGACCAGTTCGTATTCGACTATGGACTCGTGCGGCAGTTTGATTGGGGAATGGCGCAGCCGACCAACCTCGCGGTCGGCGCAGAAGCACGCCGCGAGGGTTATGAGATCGAGGCCGGAGAGCCCGCCTCGTACAACAGTGGCCCATTGGCCTCCACGAAGCTGACACCCGGGGCGCAGGGCTTCCCGGGGTTCCAACCCGCCAACGCGGTCGATGTGCATCGCACCGCTTACAGCGTTTACGCCGACCTCGAAGCTCAGGTGACACGGAATTTCCTGAGCTCGATCGCGGTCCGTGGCGAGCACTACTCGGATTTCGGCTCCACCGCCACCGGTAAGCTGTCGGCACGTTACGACTTCACCCATGCGTTCGCCCTGCGGGGCACGGTCTCGAATGGATTTCGGGCGCCGGGGTTGCAGCAGGAGTTCTTCACATCGACCGCCACCAACTTCATCAACGGCACGCCGTTCGAAATCGGCACGTTTCCGGCTACGGCACCGATCTCGCGCGCACTCGGCGCCAGCCCGCTCAAGCCGGAGAAGTCGAAGAACTATTCGCTGGGCCTGGTATTCCGGCCGCTCAATTCTTTTGAAGCCACGGTCGATGCCTACCGCATCGATATCAGGGACCGTATCGTGCTTTCGGAAAATCTGGGCGGCGTCCCCAACATCGACGCTTTGATCCAACCCTTTGACATCGGCAGAGCCCGTTTCTTCATCAATGGCGTCGACACGCGCACGAAGGGTCTCGACCTCGTGCTGCATTATCACGAGTCACTCGAGCGGGTCGGGAGACTCGACCTGACGGCTGCCGGTAACTGGAACACCACGACGGTCACACGCGTTCCCTCGACCGGAATCCTCTCGGCCCTCAATCCGGTGCCGGTGTTGTTTGACCGAATCAATACACTGACCTTTGAGGAAGGCACGCCCAGGGACAAGATCACTCTCGCCGCGGACTGGAGCCATCCCGTTGTGTTTGGTGACGTTGGGGCGCAGCTGCGGGCGACCCGTTACGGTCGGGTCGTCGAGCCGGGAACCGATCCCACCCGGGACGTTCCCCTGAACGCCACGACGCTCGTTGATTTCGAATTGCGGACGTCGGTCGGAGTGCACTTCACGGCGGCGCTGGGTGTCGACAACGTCTTCGACCAGTATCCACAACCCTATCCGTCGGCCCTGAACACGACTGGCGCACTCGGCTTCTCGAGATATTCGCCGTTCGGCTTCAACGGCCGATTCGGGTATGGGCGCCTCGGATGGGCTTGGTAGCCTGTTAGCGCTGTGGAGGAACACATCGCCCGGAGGGAGCCATGGCAGCCAACCTACTGGAGATCCGTCGACCTTGGACCCGCAGAGCGCGTCTAGCGCATCTGGAGCAGGTCATCGTGCGCCAGCAGCGATTCGTAAGCGATGCGGCCCATGAGCTGCGTACACCTCTGACGGCGCAGTCCGTTGTCGGCGAAAGCGTCCTGGCGAGGCAAGCCGCGACGCCCGCGCAATTGCGCGAAGCGATCGTCAGCATGCTGGAGGAATCCAAGCACATGAAACGCTTGATCGAGGGACTGCTGGACCTCACGCGCGCTTCGCTCACGAATACCGGGGAGCAGGGCGCCTCCCGTCAGCCGGTTGCGCTGGAGTTGAGTGGGCTGGCGCGCGATTGTGTGGAGTCGCTACGAGCCCTGGCCGAGGAGAAGCGGCAGAGCATCGAAGTGAACGCGACTGCCGCAGTGTTGGCCAATGCGGATCTCACCATGGTGCGGCAGGCTCTGCTCAATGTGATCCACAACGCGATTGAACACTGCCCTGAAGGCACTGACATACGGGTTGACACTGTGCGCTCGCACAACGAGGCCCTGATCCGGGTGCAGGACAACGGGCCCGGAATTGCTCTGGAGGAACAGCCCTACGTTTTCGAGCGCCTCTACCGAGGTGCCGGCGCCTCACGGCAGCGCAGCCTGGGACTGGGTTTGTCGATTGCCAAGGCCGTGCTGTGCTCGCAGGGAGGGGGAATTGAATTGAGGAGCACTCCGGGTAAGGGCTGTTGCTTCTTCCTGAGCCTGCCTCTCGCCGATGACCGTATCGGTCATCAGGACCGCGTCGTGCCCGCCGGGAATGCTCCTGCTCATTAGCGGCGACCGGGCTCGCCGTTGATTTTCGCGTCGATCAGCAGACACGCACGGGCGATGTGCTTCTCCACCGCGCTGACGCTGATACCCCGAATTCTGGCTATTTCGCTGTAGCTCTGGCCGTCTATTCGGTGCATTAGAAACACCTCTCGGCAACGCTCGGGGAGCGCCGCAATCGCCGCCTGCACACTGTTGAGACGCTGCCGGGCATCGACCACCTCGTCTGAGGCCGGCCAGTCTTCAGCGGCGAGCACGGCGCACTGCGCGGTACCCTTCTCCCGCGCCTTGCGCCGCCGGCGGGAGTCAACCGCCAGGTTTCTCGCGGTTGAGAACAATAGCCGGTCCCAGCTCTCGACTACATTGTCGGCAGAGTAAAGCAACACGCGCAGGTACGCGTCCTGTATCACGTCCTCCGCATCGTGCCGATTGGCCACCCGCGCAAGGACGAACCTCCGGAGGCGTTTGGTCAGTTCGTCCATCCCAAGCTCGCGCTCCATGTCAAGCTCGGAACGCTTGCTTATCGCAAGTGCTCCAGCTCCATCATCGTGAGTTCTCCAACATTATGGCGAGCAACGGCTCGCGGTGCAAAGCCTGCAAATCGACCATTTGAAAGTCTGATGCAGCTGGCCTGATTGCACTCATCATTTTGGCGCATCACCAGGTACACACGTACGCGTATGGTGCTTCTGTTACCGAACTGTCGCGAGCGTGTAGCAACTTGTAACGTCCTAATGCAGGAGGACCCATCCGGTCGCATCCCATGTGCGTGTCATTCGTTCGAACGCAAGGCGGTGTAGCGGGCTCGCAGCAAGCCAGCGCCGGAACGCCGCCTCCATTTCGTTGGAGCGAACGTCCGAATGGAGTCGTGCCAACCATACGGCCGCCTCGGCGTTCGCCCACTCGGTCAGCAAGTGATCGCGCTTCTCATTCATCAGCTTTTACATATCGAACAAATCTGCAAAATACAAGGCGACGCAACAGGGCGCCTACCGGGGCGCTCGGCGCAGTCGGGTCGATTGCGCTGTTGGCAAACGCCAGCGCCTCTCGCAACACGCACGCCGAGCACCATGCGTGATCGATGGCGCGGGACAGGACGCAGCGTGCTGGAGCAGGCGAAATGCCCTATCCGGAATTCGCCTTCCGGTATGTGAGGTAGAGACCGAGGTGGTGCGTCATTGAGTTGAAGGGCTGATTCACGCCATCGCGGCACGCGGGGCTGGCGTCAGTGGCGGTGACTCGGGCGGCCACAGAGACACTTGTATCGGTTGAGGGTCAAGAGGCCCCAACCGGAGCGCAGCGTCGGCGCGGGGATAGGGACCGTGATACAAGATCAGGGCAGGCGGTTGGGCAAGCCTACGAGCTTGCGGACGCGGGAATTGTGGGCGCGCGGCGCGATTCTCGTGCTGCTGGCGGGTGCTCATAGTGTCGTAATGATCGGCTTCATGGCCCAGATCGATGCGGCGGACAAGGCCGGGCGAATCAGGCTCATGTGGCAGGGGGCGCTAACGTGTTGGTTGGTGGCCCTGCCGGCGGTCTGGCTCATGGCGCGGTTGCAGAGTCGCTGGGCGGTGCGCGGTGTGGGTGAACGGATTGCGACTTTGGTCCATCAATGTCAGGAAATCGGCGCCGGTCGCGCGGTTCCGCGCCTGAGCTACGAAGGCAATGACGCCGAGCTGCGGAACTTGGCCTTAGCCGTCAACGATCTGCTGAAGTACTTCAACGGGTTCGTCGCCTGCCAGCGGCGATTCGCGGCGGATGCGGCACACGAGTTACGCACTCCGCTGACTGCGCAAATTGTGGTGGGAGAGAACGCTCTGGCGCGACGCTGTTCGAGTGGCGAATTGCGCGAGGTGATCGGCAGCATGCTGGAGGAATCAAAGCATATGCGGCTGCTTATCGACAACCTGCTGGAACTCGCACGTGCGTCAGCTGTTGCAGGCGTCGCCGATGATAGCCCGCCGCGCGGTCCGATGCCGGTGGAGCTCGGGAAGCTCGCCCGCGGCTGCGTGGACACCCTGCAGGTTCTCGCCGAAGAGAAGCATCAACATCTCGAATTGAGTATTTCTCGCGTGTGGGCAGATGCTGCCGTCACGCTCATCCGCCAGGCGCTTCTCAACGTGATTCACAACGCAATCGAGCATTGTCCGGAAGGGACGCGCATCATCGTGCTAAGTGACCGGTTTTCGGTCAACCAGGCCATGATCCAAGTCATCGATAACGGCCCCGGCATCCCGCTGGAGCGTCAGCCTCATGTCTTCAGGCGCTTCTACCGCGGCTGCAGTTCGGGCGCGCGGCGCGGCCTCGGACTGGGACTCTCGATCGCGGATGCGCTGCTGCGGTCTCAGCGAGGCCAGATCCATCTGGCGAGCGAGCCCGGCAATGGTTGCTGCTTCACGTTGACGCTGCCACTGCTTGCTGAGCCCGAGGCCGATGTTGTTTGCAACTGTGATTCGGAAGGTCATGATATGACGGTTGTTCCGGGTCCACATCCGTGCGGCCCGTATGGGAGTCGTACGGAGATCGTGACGAAATCACCGAACACTCTTCTGAAGGTACCACTCGTCGTTTGAGTCGTGCTCTGGGACCCGAACAAAACCGCGTCGCTGGTAGAAAGACTTCCCAAGCTCGTTGAGCCTGTGCACGTAGCGATGAAGGTGGGGGCGAGGTTAACGATCCGTGGTGCTCTGTCGACCGACGTGGTCGTCGCGTCTATTCCCGCGCCGCTACCGCGCTCGTCAAGGGGTCCCAATGGGTCGCATCCATAAACTGTCCCCACTCATCTTCTTGACTGCTACTGTGGTTCCGCGACCCATCAGGTGCAAAACAGCGTTCCAACGGCCTCTGGTCTCTGGTGACTGCTTTCGAGAAATCTGTGGGTACGCCGGGTCCAACGAGACCAAGCGCAGCTCACTTGCTGTCCGTTAGACGGCGAATTAGCCCTCATCATGCTCGATGCGATGGGGCGCTATGCAGGGCCGGCGGATGACTTGCGCGTGCTCCCGTCTGGCCATGCGCAGATGCAGACGCGGTTGCCTGCCCGGTCGGCGAGTGTCCAATGCGATGGCGCATGGGATTCGTCGACGATACGGCCGCCTGCGGCGAGGGCCGCTTCAAGCCGTGCCGTGACGTGCTCGCGCGCGACCGACACGTCGACGTGCATCGCGTGTCGCAATGGCTTGGCGTCGTCGAGCTCCTGCATCCAGACCGTCGATCCGTGTCCAAGGGGGTCGACTGCGTTATCTTGGGCCATCGGCACGTAGCCGAGCGCGGCGCGCCAAAAGCCGACATCGATCGCATCGCGCTTCCCGGCGATCGCGAGCTGGACCTCGTGGACCGACGCACGATCTGACACCGCGCCGTGCACCCGCACGACTGCAGACACGGCCCGCGCAAGCTCGACGTGTCGCGGCTCGAGTTGCCAGAGATCACGACTCAGCCGGACTGTCAGGCTGCCATCCGCGATCGTCAGCAGCACCCCCGCGCCTTCGAGGCCTGGAATCTCCGCGACGACCTCGGCCAGGCGCGCCGCTTCGCCCAGTGACCCCATTCGAAAGACAGCTGTCGCGCCACCGTGCAGTACCACCCAGTCCTCGACACCATCGGCGGCGAGGAAACCATGCCAGCCTTGCTCGCTCATGCTCACCCCAACTGCGTGGGAATAGATTGCTGATCCGATATTTCAGACCGAGCTCCTGATGTCTGGTTTTACCATGTTGAACGACCGCTTGCGGGAAAGACTGAAAACCGCTTTGGGTCGGAAGTGAGCTGTCATGGTTCGTAACGCCGCGGCGACGAACTGGCCATATCGCCGTCCTTCGCCTTCGCCCGTTCGATGGACTGTACCTGGGTGGGCCGGTCGACCAGCTTTCGCGGAGAGTCCATCGAGTTCGGCGAGCGACAAAGATCGACGGGCATGGCCAGGCGTTGACGGCGCTGGAAGTGAAGAGTGGACGAGCCTCTGCAGCCCGGTCCGGACTTCAGGTGTTCAGTGAGCTATTCAAACCTCAACGCAAGCTTCTCGTGGGTGCCGACGGGATAGCGTTGGAATCCTTTCTGTCGCGTCCCGCGGAATTCTGGACGAAGCGGGGCGCGAGCACTTGACATCAAGGCGCCCGATATTTTCCCGGGTGCCTCCGCCGGTACGGTGAGCGCTCCGGCGCACGCATTGTGGACGATGTTTGATTTTGCCATTCTCGCCTGGTAGGAGAGTGGCGCGCGGATCATAACTGGCGATAGATCAGCCGCAGTTAATCTCCGCTTGGCATCGGTACCAGCGTCCACGTCAGCAAGCCCACGAAGCAGCGCAGATCAAGGTGAGTGGGCTATCTGTTACCGAAATCTTGAGGCGCCTGGGACGGGTGTACAGCCGCCCGTGCGGAGGTCGGCGCTGCATTCATCATCCCGTAAGTGGGATTGCAGGCACGGTGAGCGTCCCATAATCGAGATCATTCCCTACGCATAGACCTCTGCAACTCACCTTCCGAGAGGGAATATTCAACGCAGAGTCAGTGAATTACAGCACCCTCGGGTGCGATGGCATAGGAGGTGCTTTGTAGTCGTCATGGACCGACCACGTACTGATCAGACCCGCCGCCGCCGCAAACGCTGGATTGTAGCCAGCGGAATCGCCCTGGCGCTCGTAGGAGTCACGGTAGCCGTGACCCGCCTGAAGCCCGCAGCTCCCACCGTCGAACGAAGCCTCGTGTGGATCGACACGGTGAAGCGAGGCGAAATGCTGCGGGAAGTGCGAGGGATTGGCACGTTGGTCCCTGAGCAAATTTCCTGGATCGCCGCGCGCTCGGCGGGTCGGGTCGATCGGATCCTGTTGCGTCCAGGCGCTACCGTTGAACCCGAGGATGTGATTCTCATTCTAAGCAATCCGGAGGTCGCGCAGGCGACAGCGGATGCTCTCTCGCAGCTCAAGGCGTCTGAAGCCGACCTCAAGAGCTTTCACGTACAGCTGGAGAGTAGCCTACTCGCCGCCGAATCGACGGCCGCCGCCGCGAAGGCCGATTACGAGCAGGCGAAGCTGCGTGCCCAGGTCAACGAGGACTTGTTCAAGAAGGGACTGGTTTCGGAGCTCGAGATGCGGCTGTCGAAAGTCACGGCCGAGCAAGCCGAGGCACGTAATACCATCGAGCAAAAGCGCTATGCGTTCGCCAGGGACGGCGTCGCTCCACAGCTCGCCATGAAGGCTGCGGAGCTCGATCGGGTGCGGACGCAAGCGAAACTCCGACAGGATGAGCTCGATGCGCTCAAGGTACGCGCGGGCATGGCCGGGGTGCTGCAGGTCGTTCCCGTGGAGATTGGCGCCCAGGTGGCAGCCGGCGCCAATTTGGCCCGTGTGGCCGATCCCTCGCGGCTCAAGGCCGAGGTCCGCATCGCCGAGACGCAGGCGAGAGACATCC
>Ga0207667_10006372_pt1 | contig 14310 bp, 12 predicted proteins | sample KBSCornC52_FD_184301 | JGI IMG/M metagenome (GOLD analysis project Ga0207667, IMG submission 184301) | Corn rhizosphere microbial communities from Kellogg Biological Station, Michigan, USA - KBS Corn C5-2 (SPAdes) (version 2) | ecosystem: Host-associated > Plants > Roots > Rhizosphere > Soil ... | reverse complement strand
CTTCGGAATCGCGATCGCAGGGGCCAATCTGGAAGCCGTCATTGTTCGCTCGCGGCCCTCGGCATCGACAGTGGCCGCATCAACCGTCATTACAGGCTTCTCCTCGCGGCCCGCCGCGGAATGGGGATCGGAATTGCTGCGCTTCCTCGCGGCGGCGGGCGAACCGCAACTCGCCGCCACGGTGGTTCTGCCGCGCGAAGAAGTCATCGTCCGGACTGTGCGCCTTGCGGGCGTGGCGGAAAAAGATATCGCCTCCGCGATTGAGCTGCAGCTCGACACCATCCATCCCTGGGAAGACGAACCCGTGGAATGGGCGTGGTGGCGCGTAACTCCCGCCGATGTTGTGATCGGCGTCGTGCGGCAATCGGTTCTCAGTCACTACGAAACGCTTTTTTCGGAAGCGGGCATTCCCATGGCGGCTGCCACTTTCTCATCGGCGGTCATCTATGCGGCCCTGAGACTGCGTCATGGCGACGCGAAGCGTCACTACCAGCAAGGCGCCCCCCCTTCCTTTTTTTGTTATCTGACGCCGGCGCCGGGACGTGTGGAAGTCTATGGCGAAAGCGAAGCGCGTCCCTGCTACTCGGCCGGCTTCACGCTTGCGCCCGAACGCGCGCTGGCCGTAGCGCGCGCCGAGCTTCGTATTGCGCCGGATCAGCCTGCTCTCGATCTGAGCCATGCATTGCCGGAATCGAGAGGGGTCTCTCCGCTGGCCGCGGCGGCGGCATTGGCGGCTTCGGCGCCGCTGCTGCTGCGTTTCGCGAACCTGCTGCCCGCTGAACGCCGCGCTTCGCACGATCGCGCCCGCTATCTGCTGCCTGTCATCCTTGGCGGATTGCTCGTCATCGGGCTGCTCGGAGTCTTCGTCGCTTTCCCGTTGATTAATGAACATCGCTACAACACGGATCTCACGGCGGAGTTCAACCGCCTGCAGCAGCCCGCGCTGCGCGTGCAGTCGATCGATAAACAGCTTGCTTCGCACCGCGCGCGCATCGCCGCACTCGATGAGTTCCGCAAACGTCCGCAGGCGGATCTCGATCTGATGAATGAATTGGTCCGTCTTCTTCCGCAGCAGGTCTGGACCAGCAGCATCGATATTTCGCCCGATTCGGTCATGCTCACCGGCGAAGCCGACCAGGCGGCCCCACTTTTGAAACTGCTCGATAGCTCGCCGCTTTTTGAAAAATCCGAATTCGTTACCTCAGTGACGCGTAACGGTTCGGTGGATCAGTTCCGCATTAAGACCATGCGCCGGGGACGCGCGGGAAGGAGCACGCCGTGAATCTTTCCAAACGCGACCGGACCGCATTGACGATTCTGGGCGGCGCTCTGGGCGTTTTTCTCCTGGTGCAGTACGTCGTTCTGCCGGATAACAACGCGCCCGCCTCAGCGGCCGTTTCGATGAGTACGGATCAGCTTCGCCAGCGTGTGGCGCGGCTGCGCCAGATCGCCGCCAGCCTTCCGGTGCGCGAAGCCCTGTTGAAGCAAACAGACGCCGATCTCGCCGACCGCGAGCGTGGCATCGTTCAGGCGGGCACAGCCGCCGAAGCGCAATCCGAAGTGCTCCAGACCGCGCAGCGAATCGGGAAGTCGAACGAAATCGACGTCCACAGCGGCGAGTTCCCTGCGCCGCGCGCGTTCGGCGACTACGCGATTGTCTACACCACCGTGTCGTTCGATTGCCACATCGAGCAGTTGCTGAATTTTCTGGCGGATCTGACGCGCGAGCCGCAACTGATTGTTCCTTCCGACGAGCGCATCACCGCCACGAATCCAAAAGACAAGACGATGACCGTCCGGATGACCCTCGCCGGCGTTGCGGCGAAAAAGCTGCTCCCGGAAAAGAAAGGAATTGGCGCGTTCTGATGGCGGGGAAATCCAAACTGGTCGCACTGAATGCGGCTCTCGCCGCCGGCCTGGCGCTTATCATCTGGCAGGGCGCCGAGGTCTGGAAGGACGCGAAGGCTCAGCGCAAAGCAACCGTCAACGTGCCGGTGAAGAAAATAACGCCGCCGCCCATGGCGCCCGCGAAGAAGCCGGATGCCGTGCAGTCGGCGACATACGCCGACGTCGCGTCGAAGAATCTCTTTTCGAAAGACCGCAACCCGACGGTGGTTGTGGATCCGCCGAAAGTCGAGCCGCCGAAGGTCATGCCCGCGCTCCCCGTCGTATATGGCGTTCTCGGCCTGCCGAGCGGCGTGAAAGCGATCATGGCCGAGCATCCCGGAGCGCCGAGTAAGCCCGTGAAGGCCGGCGATACGATCGGCGAGTTCAAGGTGGTTGCGCTCGATCTGAGCAAAATCAAATTCGAGTGGGATGGCAGAGAGATCGAGCGCGATCTGGATGCGTTGGCTGACCGCACAGGCGCCGCCGTGGTAAATGCCAGGGCGAATGGCGGCGCGCAAGCCAGCCAATCCAGTGGCCCCGCGGTTCCCCCTCCGGCCGCCCCCGCCGAGCAGCCTACTTCGGCGGTACTGGGCGCGGATGCGGGCACCCCGGACACGCCTTCGCGCAACTGCGTAGCAGGCGACAATTCGCCCCTCGGAACTGTAGTGGATGGCTACAAGAAAGCCGGCGTCATGTCGCCCTTCGGCATCATGGGCTGCAAATGGGTTCGGCAATAACAACGATTTTTGATCGACCAGGAGTAAAACGCAATGAATAGAGTATTGATAATCGCGCTGCTCGCCGCATTCGGCCTCGCCGCACAGGCTCCGGCCAAAATGACGAAAAAGGCCCGCACCGCAAAGACCGCCGCGAAAACCACGGCAGCGAAGCCCTCGACGTTCAAGGCGATCGAGATCCCGAAAGACGCGGTTGCCCAGTCCGACGGCACTTACGCGTGGACCGACAAAGGTGGAAAAAGCTGGGTTTTCGTTCGCACGCCGTTCGGCGTCATGAAGAGCGCCGCCGACCCATCGTCTGCCGGCACTTCCATAGAGAATGCGAAAGTAATCGACGCCGGCGACAAAGTCCGGTTTGAAACGAAGACTCCGTTCGGCGTCATCAGCCATGAAAAAAACAAGGCCGATCTGACGGACGACGAACGCAAACTTTACAAGAGCCAGAACCCGGCGCAGGCGAAGCAGAACTAGGCGCCGAAGGACGAGACCATGACAGGACCCTCCGCAACGAAAAAAGACCGTCCGCTAGGCAGCCGCGCGGGTATCGCCGCCCTGGTGTTCACAGCGGGCGCGGCCATTCTGGCGTACGCGCAGGCGCCCGCGCCGCAGCAGCAGCCAGCGGCCCCAGCGCCGGCGGCGCAACAGCCGCAGGGCAACGTTGTCGGAGGACTCAATTTCCGGAATGGCGCGCCCATTCTGGACGTCATCGATCTCCTCGCGCAGGAGCTGAAGATCAACTACGTGCTCGATCCGGCCGTGAAGAACGGGAGCACAGTCGTCATGAACACGTACGGGGTCGTCCATGACCTGGATCTTCGTCAGTTGCTCGAAACCATTCTGCGCATGAACAACCTCACCATGGTGCAGGTAGGCAACGTCTACCGCATCGTGCAGTCGGCCAACGTCGCACAGCTGCCGATCTCGCCCACCACGGAATCCAATGCGGCGAAATTCGCGGACGACGATCACGCCGTCCTGAATCTCGTGTTCCTTCGCTATATGACGTCCGCGGAAATGGCGAAGGTTCTCGATCCGTTCAAAGGAGAGGGCGCGAAGATCACGTCGTACGATCCCGCGAATCTCCTCATCATTCTGGATAGCAGCCGGAACATGAAACGCACGCTGGAACTGATCGGCATGTTCGACAGCGATACCTTTGCCGGCCAGCGCGTTCGCGCCTATGAAGTAAAGAACGGGCGTCCGGCCGATATTGCGAAAGAGATGGAAAACGTCTTCAAAGCGTATTCGCTTACCGCCTCGAAGAGCGGCGCGGTCCAGTTCGTTCCGCTGGACCGCATCAATACCATCCTCGCGGTAGCGCCAAATCCCGGCGTCTTCACCGAAGTCGAATCCTGGCTGGCCAAGTTTGACGTGCCCGCCAAAGTCACTGCCGGCTCGGTTTCGAATTACGTGTACCACGTCAAGTACCAGCGCGCGGAGGTTCTCGGCGCGGGTATCGGAGCGTTGTACGGCATCCCGGTGAACTACGCGCTGAGCAGCATGTACAGCGTCTCACAGCCGAATACGTCGTATCCGGCGGCAGGAGGGATTGGCGGAATCGGCGGCGGCTATGGAGGTTACGGGGGAGGCTACGGCGCCCAGGGCTACGGGGGCGCGTACGGCGCTCAGGGCTATGGTGGCATGCAGTACGGCGGCGCCTATGGCGGTGGGTATGGCGGCGGCTACGGCGCTCAGGGCTACGGCGGCGGCGCATACGGCTCTCCGTACGCCGTACAGGTTCCCCAGGCTCAGAGTGCGGCTCCGCTCCCCGGAACCACGCCCACGACAGGCGCCGGCGGGACGGCCACAAACGCATCGGGCGCAGCTTCCGCGGGCGTCGCGACCGACCAAACCGGCACGTACCTCGGCGCGCAGTCGTTCGGCTACGACAATAATCCGAATCGCCCCCGCATCGTCCCGAATCCGTTCGACAATACCGTGCTCGTGCGCTGCACACCGGAACAATGGGACGAGATTGAGGGCTATCTCGACAAGCTCGATATCTCCCCGCGCCAGGTGCTGATCGAAGCGAAGATTTACGAAGTCAATCTCACCGGCAGCTTTTCCGCGGGACTCGAAACCTTCCTGCGTAACCGCACCGGGGCCAACCGCACATTGACCGGATCGCTCGCCACGCTTGAGGGCGGCAGCGCGCCGTCGCTTTCGCTTTCCGCCGGAACGCTCGTCGGCCAGGCGCGCGAGCTTTTTGCCACGCTGAACGCGCAGGAACTGAGCTCGCGCACGAAGGTTCTCTCCTCGCCGAATATCATCGCCACCGACAGCATCCCCGCGTCCATCACCGTTGGCGACTCTGTCCCTACGCTGAGTTCACAGAGCGTCAACCCCGGCGTGACGCAGGGCGGCACATCGCTCGCCTACAACACGATCACGAACGTGAGCACCGGGACCGGCCTGAATATCCTCGCGCACGTTAACCCGAGCGGCATCGTGACCATGACCATCAATCAGACGGTGACCGCTCCGGTTTCCACCGACACCAGCAATATCGACTCCCCATCTTTCTCGCAGCGCAACGTCAGCACTCAGGTCACTGTGGATGACGGAGACATGATCGCGATCGGCGGCATCATCGATGAAACCTCGACCTCGTCCTCACGCGGCATTCCCTATCTCGAGCGCATTCCGGGCCTGAATTTCCTGTTCGGCGGGCACTCCACTTCGAAGCAGCGCACCGAGCTGATCGTGTTTCTGACGCCGCATGTCATCTACGACACGCACCACATCTCAGACGCGACCGAAGAATTGAAAAATCAGCTCAAAACACTGAAGAAAGACATTCGGAAAATGCCACCAACGGGATTCAAAACAGAGCCGCCGCCGAACTCCGTGTCCGGGCCTGAATTGAAGCCCGCAACCGCGGAACCCGAGGCCGCCCCGGCAGCTAATTCGCCGAAGACTGCCCAGCCATAATCGCGATTGCCGTCGCGATGATGACGCCGACCGCGCCATACACCATCCAGAAGCCCCAATTCTTCATCCGGCGCCGGCGTTCATGGGATGCCTTGCTGGATTTCCGGTGCGAGCGGCGGCGCCGCCGCGGCTGTTCGTTCGGCGTTTGCGAAATCGTTTCCATGGATCCGGTTTCAGGCAATGTAACAGTTACAATACCACTAAGTTTCCCCGATGCGCAGGATGGAAACGGATCGGGAATCCCCTGAAGATCTTCCTCACTGGATCCTGATTCGGGGCGCGCGCCAACTGTTAACGTTGCGTGGCGCCAGCGGGCCCCGCTGTGGATCCGCAATGCGGAATCTCAATATCATACCCGATGGCTCCGTTTTGATTCGCGACGGCGTGATTGAAGAAGTAGGCTCCACGCGGCGCATCGAAAATCTCGCTCCGGCCCGCCAGGCCAGGGAGATCGACGCCGCCGGTAAAGTCGTTATGCCTGCCTTTGTGGATCCGGACATCGCCCTCGCCGCGCCTGGGCCGGTCCGCTTCGGCGAAACGCCCGAGTCCGACATCAGCCGCATGTCCTGGCGCAGGCTGGAAAGCCGCGCCGCCGGGGCCGCCGCCGATTTGGCGCGCTATGGCGTCCTGACCGCGGGCGCACACACGCTGGCGGCCGCCGACCTGCAGAACACCGCGCGCGCTCTGCGACTGCACCACAGGCTGCAAGCGAAGCCGCTGCGCATTCGTTCGGTCTTCTCTCCCCCTACCGACGCGCGCACGGAGCATCTCCAGAATCTGACGGATGCCTGGATGCCGGCAATCTTCAACCGCAGGCTGGCCTCTCTGCTCGAAATTCCGGATGCGCCCGCCTCCACCCAGACCAGGCTGGCCGCGGCGGCCGCGGCGGCGGGCTTCAGCATTCGCCTCCGCCTGCCGGAAACTTCTCCCGCGAATACCTGCCAACTCGCCTGCGCGGCAGGCGCGATTTCACTCGTTGGCGGCATCCCCGATGTCAGCGCCGTCACCCGCAATCTCGCACTCGCCGGTTGCGTCACCGTCGAGGCCGGAACCCGCATCCTCGCCGGGCGCGCTTGCTCCGCGCGCAGAGCCATTGACGAAGGAACGCCGCTCGCCCTCGCCTCCGGTTACCGGGAGGGCCTCCCGTCATCCATGAATCCGCAGTTCCTTCTCTATCTCGCCGCTCATGCTCTCGGGATGACCGCCGAGGAAGCCATCGTAGCGGCAACTTACAATGCCGCCTGCTCGCTGCGCTTCTCCCACACGACCGGCTCCGTTGCGCCCGGGAAATCCGCCGATCTCTGCCTCGTGGATGTGGACGACTATCACGAACTCGCCCGCCGCGCGGGCCATAACGATGTCTCGCTCGTCATGCGCGCCGGCAAAGTCGTTTACCGCCGCGCCAAAATAGCTTTGGATTAACCGTTAGTGGTGATGATGCTGATGATCCACCGGCGAAGACGTGATCACGCAGCCATTGTCGGAAATCGAGCAGCTCACATGCTCGAACTGAATCGTCGTGTGGTGGATATGAAAACGGTCCGCCAGCGCATGATTGATGCAGTGCAGAATCTGTCCGCTCCGCGAAGGCGGCATGTCTTCGATCAGCACATGGCTGCTTAACGCATGCGAATCCGAGCCGAGGCTCCAGACGTGGAGATCGTGGACGTCCAGCACGCCCTCCACCTCCTGAATCGCCGCAGCCACTGCGCCCAGTTCCACTCCGCGAGGCTTTCCTTCGAGCAGAATATTGAGCGATTCCCTAACAATGTCGATCGCGGTCCAGATGATCAGAAGCGCGATGAGCGCCGATAGCACCGGATCAGCTTCCGCCCAGCCGGTGAACCGGATCAGCAGCGCGCCCGCAATGATGGCGATTGCGCCCAGCAGGTCCCCCAGCATATGGACGTAAGCGCCCCGCATGTTCACGCTCTTATCGCCGGAGCGCTGGATTCCCACCATCACGCCGCCATTCAGCGCCACCGCGCCCAGCGCTACCAGCAACATCACGCGATCGTTCACCGCCGCTGGATGCAGCAGCCGCTCCCAGCTCTCCCAGAGAATCCAGCCCGAGAGAACGACCAGCGTCAGGGCGTTGATGAACGCGGCCAGCACGCCCGCCCGGTGATAGCCGAATGTCCGCCTCTCATCCGCCGGCATCTTCTGGCAGAACACCGCGAACCACGCGAGCGCCAGGGCGAGCGCATCGGTGGCGTTATGTCCCGCGTCCGAGATAAGCGCCAGACTGTGCGCGCGGAAACCGGCGACCAGTTCCACCACGACGAACGCCGTGGTCGCGGCCAGCGACCAGATCAGAACCCGGCCGGAATGCGCTCCATGGCTATGCGAGTGCGTATGTGCGTGCAATGCAAGCTCCACTTCTATTGTAGGTCCGGCGGGCGGAAACGGAACTGCGCTACTGTAGGAATATCCGCCGGGAGAGCGGAAAATGTCGGGCACTTACCATTTCGTAAGCCGCTGGCGCGTCCGGGCGACCGTCCTCGAGGTCCTGGACATCATCGGCCAACCTCTCGAATACCCGCGCTGGTGGCCCTCGGTTTACCTCGACGCTCGCGAAACCACGTGGCCGGGCAGCCCCATTCGCCGGGTGCAATTCCACACGCGCGGCATGCTTCCCTACACGCTCGTCTGGGAAGCCGCTGCCGTGGAACGAACGCCGGAGAGAATCGTGATCGAAGCCTCCGGCGATCTCGAAGGCAGGGGTGTCTGGTCTTTCTCGCAGGATGGAGATTACGTGGACATCACGTTTGAATGGAACGTCGATGTCAACAAGCCTTTCGTCCGCTATATGACTCCGATGCTGCGGCCCGTCTTCGAAGCCAATCACCGCTGGTCCATGGAGCAGGGCGAATCCAGCCTGCGCGAGGAACTCATTCGCTATCGCGCCCGCACTCCGGGAGAGATGCTCGACGCTGCCAATCCGCGTGGACCTGTGGAAGTCCCCGTACGCCTGATCGCGATTGGCGCGCTGGCAGTTTCCGCGATCGCCGGATTCGCGCTCCTCCGCCGCCGGGCCCGCGGTTCGCAGTCCGCATCCTGATTACACTGCGATAGAATGGGCGGCCATGCGCACTGCATGTCTCTCGTTCGCTTTTGCCTGCCTTTCTCTCACGACTGCTGCCGCCCAACCGGTTCGCACGAACCACTATGTGAGGGTGAAATCGCAGGTACCGGCCATCTCCGGCGAGTTCACTCAAGTCTACGTCCGCGAGATTCAGCAGCCGGGCGCTAAGCTGACAGTGCAGGAAGCCGAACGGGTAGTGCTCTTTGTGCACGGCGCGGGAACGCCCGCCGAAGTCGCGTTTGACGCGGGCTACGGCGATTACAGTTGGGCCGCGTACATCGCCAAAGCGGGCTTCGACGTGTTCACCATGGACCTCACCGGCTACGGCCGCACCACGCGGCCTGCCCCGATGAACGATCCCTGCAATCTGACCACAGCCCAGCAGGCGGCGTTCATTCCAGCCCTGATCTCAGCCACCTGCGCGCCCTCTTACACGAAGCAACTCACTACCATCGCTTCCGATTGGGCCGATATCGATGCCGTGGTCGATCACCTCCGCGCATTGCGGCATGTCGATAAAGTCACGCTGATCGGCTGGTCACAGGGCGGTCCGCGCGCCGGAGGATACGCCGCGCAGCATCCGGATAAAGTTCAGAAGCTTGTCCTTCTCGCGCCAGCCTACGGGCGCAACTCCTCGTCCAATCCTCCCGAACAACTTCCGGCGAACGGCGCTGCCTTCAATACGCAGTCGCGTACCGAATTTTTCGCCAACTGGGACCGCCAGGTCGGCTGCCCGGATCAATACGACAAAGCGGCGGCCGAGTCTATCTGGTCCGAAATGCTGGAATCCGATCCGGTCGGCGCCACCTGGGGCGAAGGTGTTCGCCGCGCCCCTCAGGAAACCATCTGGGGATGGAATCAGGCGCTCGCGTCGAAGCTGCGGATTCCGGTGCTGCTGGTTTCAGGCGCGCACGACAAGCAGGTCAATCCGAACGGTGTCCGCACGCTTTACGGCGATCTCACGACGCCGAAAAAGGTGTTCATCGACCTCGCCTGCTCCTCGCATAACGCGGCGTGGGAACGCAATCATCTTCTGCTGTTCGGCGCCTCGCTCGAATGGCTCACAAAGACCACTGTCGATGGCAGAGAAACCGGCCTGCTGCAGCGCGGCTACTGACAAATCTGCGCCGCCGGTATGCTATCCTCCCCGTTGAAAAAGGAGATCGAAACATGGCAGTTGATACAAGCGGACGCAAAAAGGCAAGTGATTTTCCTCAGGAACTGCTGGACATCTTCCACAACTACGTTCACGGCGACCTCGATCGCCGCGGCTTTCTCGAAAAGGCGCAGAAATTCGCGGTCGGTGGCGTAACCGCGCTCGGCCTGCTCGAAGCCCTGCAGCCGAACTTCGCCTGGGCCGAACAGGTTCCACAGGACGATAAGCGGATTAAGGCCTCAAGGGAGACCGTCGAGTCGCCTCAGGGGAACGGAACCATCAAAGGTTATTTCGTGAAGCCGGCCAATGAGAGCGGCAAGCTGGCCACCATCATCGTCTGCCACGAAAATCGCGGCCTCAATCCTTATATCGAAGATGTTGCGCGCCGGCTCGCATTGCTGAACTACGTGGCCTTCGCCCCGGACGGACTCACCTCCGTCGGCGGTTACCCCGGCGATGAGCAGAAGGCAGCTCAGATGTTCGGGACCGTCGACAGAAATAAGATGCTCGAAGATTTCGTCGCGTCCGCACACTGGCTAAAAGGGCGCCCCGAATCGAACGGCAAGCTCGGCGCGATCGGATTCTGCTTCGGCGGCGGCATGGTGAACAACCTCGCCGTGAAGCTGGGCTCCGATCTGAATGCCGGCGTCGCATTTTATCCAGCCGCGCAGCCGGCGGATCAGGCGTCAAAGATCAAGGCGCCGTTGCTGGAAAATTACGCCTCGCTCGATACCCGCATCACCAGCGCCGGCCCGGATTTCGAAAAGGCACTGAAAGACGCCGGCGTCAACGTTACGCGTTACGTTTATGAAGGAGTCAATCATGGATTTCATAACGACACCACTCCGCGTTATGACGAAAACGCCGCCAAACTCGCGTGGCAGCGTTCCGTGGACTTCTTCCATAAATACCTCCAGAGCTAGCCGTCTGCTCTTCGCCGCGGCCGCGCTGCTCGCGTGGCCGGCCGCGGCCCAGCAGACATGCGAAAGCCTTGCAACTCTCAAACTCCCCCACACCACGATCGCCAACGCTGTCTCCACGCCTGCGGTGAAGGACGTTCCTCCGCACTGCGATGTGAAGGCTATTTCGCGTCCCACCGGCGATTCCGAAATCAGACTCGAACTCTGGATGCCACTCACCGGCTGGAACGGCAAGTATTACCAGGTGGGTAACGGTGGGTGGGCCGGTAGTATTCCGCTTGGCTCATTAGCCGAACCGTTGCGTCGCGGTTATGCCGTCGCCGGAACCGATGACGGTCACGAGGGTGGCGGCGCGGACTGGGCCGTCGGCCATCCCGAAAAGCTGATTGATTTTGGCTATCGCGCCCTGCATGAAACGCGCCTGCAATCAGTCGCGATCGTCGATGCGTTCTACGGCAAAGGCACATCCCGTAATTATTTCTTCGGCTGCTCAGATGGCGGCCGCGAAGCGCTCATGGAAGCGCAGCGCTTCGGCGACGATTTCGATGGCATCATCGCCGGCGCGCCCGCGAATAACTGGACGCATCTCCTCGCGACGGCTCTCTGGATCGAGCAGGCGCTGATGAATGATCCGGCGTCGACAATCCCGCAGTCGAAGCTGCCGATCATCCAGAAGAATTCTATTGAGCAGTGTGACGCGCTCGACGGTGTGAAAGACGGCCTGATCGAAGACCCGCGCGCCTGCCACGTCAATCTGAAGCCCATCACCTGCAAAGGCGCCGATTCACCGGAATGCCTCACCATCCCCCAGATCGCCGCGCTTGAAAAGATCTATTCCGGTCCGGTCAATCCGCGGACGGGCGCAAAGATCCATCCTGGTTTCGCACTGGGGACGGAAGCTGTCGCGGGCACATGGTCTGACTGGCTGATTCCAGGCAATCCTCGCGGTGGACCGGCGGCCTTCGGTTTCGCGAACACCTTCTACCTCCAGGCGGTCTACGAAAATCTGAAGACCGATTTCCGCACCCTCAACTTCGATACAGACGTTGCCTGGGGCGACCAGAAAGCTGCCGCGCTCAATTCCACTAACCCCGATTTGCGCAGCTTCCGCGCCCACGGCGGGAAACTGATCCAGTATCACGGCTGGGGCGACGCCGCTATTCCGGCGCAGGATTCCATCGATTACTACGAAGCCGCCAGCGCGTTCATGTCCAAATATCCGGATAGCAGAACGCCCTCCAGGGGCGAGGCTGCCGATTTCTATCGCCTTTTCCTCGTGCCTGGCATGAGCCACTGTGGGGGCGGGCTCGGCCCGAATAGCTTCGGAAACGGTCCAACCGTCGCGAAGGATGATCCGGAGCGTGATCTGGTGACGGCGCTGGACCGCTGGGTGGAAAAGGGTGTCGCGCCGGATCACTTCGTCGGCACTGGAAAATCGATCATCGATCCTGGAAAAACGTTGACGCGTCCGCTATGCGCCTATCCGAAGACGGCGCGCTACAAAGGCTCCGGCGATCCGAACGACGCCGCGAGCTTCAGTTGCTATCCGGCTAACTGAAACAGGCTATCGGGCTCCTGCTCGTCGGAATCGACTTTGCGCAGGCGCTTCTCGATCGCGCGCGTGCGCACGGCGGCATCTTCCACAGTCTCCGTCGCCTGATGCAGCTTGCGGCGGATGTTTTCGAGCACCTGCGAATACTTGCCGAATTCCGTCTTCACTTCGCCGAGCACTTTCCACACTTCGCCTGACCGCTGCTGGATAGCGAGCGTTCGGAAGCCCATCTGGAGGCTGTTCAGCAATGCGGCAAATGTGGTTGGGCCGGCGAGCACCACCCGGTACGTTTCCTGAATCGATTCCGCCAGCCCCGGCCGACGGAGCACTTCCGCATAGAGGCCTTCGGTGGCGAGAAACAGAATACCGAAATCGGTGGTCGCGGGCGGGGCCAGATACTTTGTGCTGAAAGTCTTCGCACAGGCGCGCACAACGGTCTCGAGTTCCTTCGAGCAGAGCTCGATCGCGGGCGCATCGCCGCGCTCCGAAGCCGCGACCAGACGCTGATACGCCTCCGCCGGAAACTTCGCGTCGATCGGCAGCCAGACCGTGCCGGCTTCCTGTCCCGGCAGTTTGATTGCGAACTCCACGCGCTCGCCCATGCCTGTCGGCGACACGTTGCGCTCGAACTGTCCCGGCGCAAGCATCTGGGTCAGCAGATTTTCGAGTTGCACCTCGCCCCACGCGCCGCGAGTCGTGACATTGCCGAGTACCCGTTTCAGGTCGCCCACGCCCGCCGCCAGATTCTGCATTTCGCCAAGGCCCTTGTGGACCTGCTCCAACCGCTCGCTCACCAGCCGGAAGGACTCACCCAACCGGGTCTCCAGCGTGGATTGCAGCTTCTCATCCACCGTGAGCCACATCTGGTCCAGCTTCGCCGCGTTATCGGCCTGCATCGACGCAAGCTTCTGATCCATCGCCGTGCGGATGGAGTCCATCTGCGACGTAACCGCGGTCCGCAGCGATTCGGCGCGCTGATCGGTCTGCATCGCATACCGCTGCAGCCCGGAACCCAGTTCCTCACGCAGCGCGCGCGACTCGTCCGCCATTCCCTGACGCAACCGCGCAATGTCGTCCCGCGAATCTACCGGCCGCGGCCGCAGCAGCAGCACCAAAAGCAAAATCACGATAAGAGCCAGCAGAACAACGGTAATGACGGAAAACATTTTGGACCTGCTTTGTTTTTCGGATTGGCACCTTCAGGATACACCCGACTGCTGCTACACTGGCGCGAGATGAGACTCGCCCTCCTCGCCGCCTTTGCAACGTTTGCCATCGGCCAGACGCACGCGCTCAGGTTCGAAGTCGCGTCCGTGAAGCCGCAGGGGTGGACACTGCCCGCGACCGTCGGGATCAGTGTTAAGGGCAGCACTCTGTATGCCGAGCACCAGCCACTGGCTGACCTGATCGTCTATGCGTATAACCTCAAGGGCCGATTTCAGCTTTCCGGCATTCCTGACTGGGCGAAGGATCGCGGCATATCGGACACCGCGTCATTTCAAATAGAGGCCAAAGCCCCCGCTGGCCAGACTCCGGCCCAAAATGATCTTCGTTTGATGATGCAGGCTCTTCTCGCCGACCGGTTTCATCTGCAGATCCACCACGAGAACAGAGACGTGCCCGTCTATAATCTGACGGTCGGCAAAAGTGGTCCCAAATTGAAAGAGACGGCTGGAGGTAAGACCAACATCAAACAGGACGAGGTCGGGCGCGTGGGATGGCGCATGACTGCCACAAGCGTGACAATCCAATCCGCCGCAGACGGTTTACTCGGCATCTACTCCGGCCGTCCTCTGCTCGACAAAACAGGCCTGACGGGAAGCTACGATTTCACCCTGGAGTGGCTACTCTATCCCGCCCTACCCGATGCCAGCGTCCCCGGGGCAGACCTTCCCACGTACCCCAAAGCTCTGCAGGAGCAACTTGGATTGAAGCTGGAATCCGCCACCGCTCCCTATGACACGATCGTCATCGATCACGCCGAAACGCCGACCGAAGACTAGCATTCGCTATTCGCGAATGCTTTATCCGTGTTTATCTGC
>Ga0207667_10006371_pt1 | contig 14311 bp, 9 predicted proteins | sample KBSCornC52_FD_184301 | JGI IMG/M metagenome (GOLD analysis project Ga0207667, IMG submission 184301) | Corn rhizosphere microbial communities from Kellogg Biological Station, Michigan, USA - KBS Corn C5-2 (SPAdes) (version 2) | ecosystem: Host-associated > Plants > Roots > Rhizosphere > Soil ... | reverse complement strand
CTCCATATCGGCCTGTGTGGTCGCGCTGATAGGAGAACTTCTCTGTGCCTGCGGCTGATCGGAGTGTTTTGCGCGAATCTTCGCGATCTCCTGCTGTGCTGCTTCGTTGCTGGGATCGATCTCGGCGGCGCGGAGCAATTCTACGAGTGCAGCCTGGTCGTCACCGTTGGCAGCGAGACTGCGACCTTTTGTCACGTGCATCGCCGCATCGGTAAACCGCACACGGTAGTAGGCAGTGCGGTACACCTCATTCTTCGGCGCCATTGTGTAAGCTTTTTGGAAGTTCTGAAACGCAGCGTCGTAGTCTTCGCGCGCTTCGGCATCCTGGCCTCGCTTATAGAAGTTCTTGGCAGATTGCGCGAAGCTTTCTGCTGAACCGGCGCAAAGGAAGGCAAGCACGCCCGCGAACAGAATCCAGAGTCGGGCTTTCGAGAGGACGGACGCGGGGTGCGCAGGAAAAAGGACGCGGCTTTTCATCGGACTCCCAGGCGTTAGAGAAGAATCGGGGACGACTCCGGGGTTAGTCGTGCGGGGTGCGGTCCCTGGAACGCTCTGTCTAATACACTTCCCGAACTTGGTGGTAACTGCCAAAACGATGCCCCATTCTAGCAAAGCCTCACTGCAATGTGGCAGTTAGGTTGCGATGCTACGATGAAAGTTTAAGGGTATTCCCCGGATGCCGCGCCAAACCAGCCACACTATCGTACCCCGTGACAGCTCGGCCCCGACGAAACAGGCCAAGCCTCGGGACCCCGTGGCCTCTGGGGAGCGCGACGCTGCCCATAACCGGGTTGCCGGCCACAATTACTTTCTGCTTGAGAAATTCGAGGCTGGGGTGGCGCTTCGGGGCACCGAGGTTAAGTCGATTCGCGAAGGAAAGGCGAATCTGAAGGACTCCTACGGGCTTGTGAAGGACGGCGAAGCCTTCCTGCTGAATATGCATATCGGACCTTATTCGCACGGTAATATAGCGAACCACGACGAAACTCGTACACGGAAGCTGTTGCTTCATAAAGACGAGGTTCGGCGGCTTATGGCAAAGACGCAGATCAAGGGTCATACGCTCATCCCGACTCGGCTTTACTTCAAAAACGGCAAAGTGAAGTGCGAACTGGCCGTGGCAAAGGGCAAGCAGGACTGGGACAAGCGCGAGACCGAGAAGCGGCGGGAGGCTGACCGTGAGGCGCGGTCGGCGATCAACGCGAGCAAGCACCGGATGGGGAAATAGGGGCCGACGTTTTGGCTGAGACTACGATCTCAGCACATGGATTTTCTGCTGAGCCCGTTTACAGTTCAGAAACTTCGATCTCAACCAAATCGCCGTCGGCCAGTTGAAATTCATCGCGCAGCTTCACATCCGCGGCGACCTCGACGATGTTCTTCGGGTGGTGCCCACGACCCTCTTCATTCGCGTCGGTCCGAAGAATGAAAGCGCGCCTGCCGAGAATGAGACACGGAAGGATGTTCACAGAGACAGTTCCGCCGTACTCTTCGCCTTCCAGCCTCTTCACTCGGGGCGGGAGCGAGAACGGCTCGTCCAACAGGACGTTGAGTGTGCCTGGGTACAAGTGCATCCCCGTCTTCCGGTAGTAGTGTTCTTCCAGCTTTTCGATCCAGTAGGAGAAGTTGCCCATACCGGAGACGACTTTTCCACGCAGTCTCAAAATGTTTGCCTCAGGTAGCGGTATTCGCCCAGCCATGCCGCTCGGGCGCGAAACGCAAGTTCTGGGCCTCCGATGAAATAATCATGTCATGCGCACTGAACTTTCTTTTTCTCCACTTGCCCAAATCCAAACGGAACTGCTTGCTGTATTCGCAACCGACACGCAGACGGCCAAAGGTCCGGACGCAAGGCCGCAGCCAGTGTTGCTGACCAGCGACGAGAAGGTGCGGGCAGCGGCGGCGGCCGTGCTGTCTTCCGGTGAGTACAAGGCGGGACCGAACGAGACGGTGCTGCTGCATGCTCCGGCTGGGCTTTCGGCGAAGCGGTTGCTGATTGTGGGCCTGGGCAAGAAGGCCAAGGCGACGGTACATGCGGTGCGCAATGCGTCGGGAACTGCTGTCCGCTACACCAAGCCGAGGGCGATTCGGGAGTTGACGATCGCCGTGCCAGAGACGGTTGCCGAATCGGGTGTAACGCTGGCGTTGGAGGCGTGCGCGCGGGCTGTGGCTGAAGGTGCATTCGTCGGAGATTTCGACGCAGATACCTACCGCAGCGAACGCAAGGATGTGAGCGTGCAGGCGCTGGCGGTGGCGGCGCCGGCGGGGGCAGAGCAGGGTGCAGTTCGAGCCGCGTTCAACGAAGGAGTGATCATCGGCGAAAGCCAGAACTTTACGCGGACGCTGGTGAATGAGCCGGGGAACAAACTAACGCCGACGGTGCTGGGACAGCGGGCAGCGGAGATGGCGTCGGAGGTCGGACTGAAGTCGGAGGTCTACTCGACGGACAAGCTGCACGAGTTGAAGATGGGCGCCTTCTGGAGCGTTTCTCAGGGGTCGGCGGAACCACCGGCTCTGATCGTGCTGAAGTATGAGCCCGAGGGCGTGACGGATGGGCCGGTGCTTGGGCTGGTCGGCAAGGGGATCACGTTCGACACAGGCGGCATCTCGATCAAGCCTGCGGACAACATGGAGAAGATGAAGTACGACATGGCGGGCGGCGCGGCGATGATCGGCGCGATGCGGGCTATTGCCTTATTGAAGCCGAGGGTGCGGGTCATCGGAATTGTGTGCGCGGCGGAGAATATGCCGGACGGCAAGGCCCAGAAGCCGGGCGATGTTCAGACTGCGATGTCTGGAAAAACAATTGAGATCATCAATACAGATGCCGAGGGGCGGCTGGTGCTGGCCGATGGGATTACGTACGCGAGGAGTCTCGGCGCGACACATCTGATCGATGCGGCTACGCTTACCGGCGCGTGCGTGGTGGCGCTGGGGATGATCAATGGCGGCGCGTTCTCGAATGACGACGCAACATTCGAGCAGTTCCAGAGGGCACTGGGTGCGTCGGGCGAAAAGTTCTGGAGGATGCCGCTGGCGGATGAGTACTACGACATGATCCGCAGCGATATTGGCGATATCAAGAACACCGGCGGACGCTGGGGCGGTGCGATTACGGCAGCCGAGTTTCTGCATGCTTTCGCGGAAGACACGCCGTGGATTCACCTCGACATCGCGGGCCTGGCATGGATCGAGGAGAACAAGCCGTTCATTGGCAAGGGACCGAGCGGCGTGGGAGTGCGGTCGATTCTGGAGTGGGTGAGGAGCTACGCCGGGTAGCCAGTCGTTTCTAGATTTTGACGTTTGGCCTGGGTGGGTTTGGCAGACCAGCCGGGAAGGGACGCGAAGCTTCGATGACACTTGGCAGATTCAGATCTGACTCACTCATGTGGATGCAGCCGTAGCGGCTGGGCTCCTCTTCGCAAACGGTGCAGTAAGGAATCTCCATGCGCCAAGCGCGTGCGGGGCCGATGCATGCCTCTCCGAACTGCTCGTCGTGAAGAGACATATACGCTCGAACGCGGCGGATTTCGCCTCCGCATCGCGTGCAGACGAGTTCCCGTGAGCCGATCCGGTGACAACGTAGACTGAAGAATTCGGAGATCTTCACTTGCGTTTCGGCCAGAGTCATTCGCCTGGGAGTATGCATCGCGCTATTCCGCAAAGGTCGCAAGCTGCGGCGCCCTTTCTCAGAAGAGTGTAGCTGGATTCGCCAATTCCGGAAGACGGCTAGACGCCGGTGATGTTGCCGTCGTCGTCGACGTCAATGGAGATGGCGCGCGGATTGCTGGGCAGACCGGGCATCAGCATCATGCTGCCGGAAATGGCGACCACGAAGCCGGCGCCCGCCGAAAGCCGGACATCACTTACATTGAGGGTCCAGCCTTTCGGAGCACCCATGCGCTTGGGATCGTCGGTGAGCGAGTACTGGGTTTTGGCGATGCAGACCGGAAGACGTTCGAATCCCCATGCCTTGTAGAGGTCTAGCTTGGCACGTGCCGATTCGCTGAAGATTACGCCGTCTGCCCCGTAGATCTGAATCGCGACTTTGAGAATTTTAGTCTCAAGCGGATCTTCGAGGGGATAGACCGGCTGAATCTCGGGTCGAGGGTTGGTCTCGATGGCTGACACAACTTTGTGCGCCAGATCGACGGCGCCTTCACCGCCGCGAGCATATGCCTCGACGAGCGCACAAGGCACGCCCTGCAAAGAACACTCGGTTGCAATCATCTCGAGTTCTTCGGGCTTGTCTGACGGGAAGCGGTTGATGGCGACAACGATGGGGACGCCGAAGCCGCGCAGGTTGCGGATGTGGCGATCGAGGTTGGCAAAGCCGGCCTCCACCTTGCCCTCGCCCTGCGCGCGTAAACTCTGCACGCTCGCGACGAGAACCGCAACAGCAGGCTTGATGCCGGAGCAGCGCATTACAATGTCGAAGTACTTTTCTGCGCCAAGGTCCGCAGCGAATCCGCATTCGTTTACGACGTAGTCGGCCAGTCGAACACCGATCTTGTGCGAGACGATGCTCGAGGTTCCGTGGGCAATGTTTCCGAACGGGCCTGTGTGCACCAGCGCCGGGGTGCCCTCGGTGGTCTGAACGAGATTCGGCTTGATGGCGTCATCGAGCAGGGCAAGCATTGCACCGGTGGCGCCGAGATCGGCGGCTGTGACCGGGCGGCCCGAGCGAGACGATCCAACAATGATGGCGTCGAGGCGCTGACGCAAATTGGCACGGCTCGAAGCGAGCGCCATGATCGCCATGATCTCGGAGGCGGCGGTGATGACGAAGCCGGTCTGGCGATTGGCGCCTTCGTGCTTGCCGCCGGTATCGACTGTGATCCGGCGCAACGCACGGTCGTTCATGTCCATTGTGCGCTGCCATGTGATCTGGGACGGATCGAGATCGAGCGCATTGCCGTGGAAGAGATGCGCATCGATCATGGCGGCCAGCAGATTATGCGCTGACGTGATGGCGTGAAAATCGCCGTGGAAGTGGAGATTGATCTTCTGACTTGGTTCTACCTGCGACAGCCCTCCACCGGCGGCTCCGCCTTTCATACCAAAGACAGGACCGAGCGAGGGCTCGCGTGAAGTGAGGATCGATTTCAAACCGATGCGTTCGAGCCCCTGAGCGAGGCCGATGGAGACAACGGTCTTCCCTTCTCCGGAGGTGGTCGGGGTGGTGGCCGTGACCATGATCAGCTTGCCGCGAATCGGGAACGCGGGATTGTCGAGGAGGTCGAGCTTGAGCTTTGCACCGTACGTACCGATGGGCTCGTACTCCGCCGGCAGCAGCGAGAGTTTGCGGGCGATTTCTTCGATGGGGAGCAGGGTATGTGTATGCAAAACGCTATTATCCATGGCGCTCGATCCTCTATCCAGCCGGTGAGCACTATACTCCTGATGCCCGGAGCCCTGATTGTGACGCAGACTACACACGTCTTACAGCAATACTGACCAACTACATCGCCTCGGGACTCTCGATTCCGAGCATTTCCAGCGCTGTGATCAGCTCGCGCATTGCAATGGCGCTTGTGGCGAGCAGAAACATGCGGCGTTCCGGGTCGATTTCCGTGAGTACATGATGCTTGTGGTAGAAGTTGTTGAACTCCTGGGCAAGTTGGAAAGCATGCTTTGCAAGGTATGCAGGCTCGGAAGTTGCAATACACTGCTCGAGCACTGCCGAGCGACGGCCCGCGCGCAACCACAACGACCAGATATCGTCGCCTACATCGCCGATGAGAAATGCACCGGGATCCGATCCTGCGAATTCGCGCAGCACGGCCTCGGGAGTGAATGATCCCTTGCGAAAAATGTTGCGCGCGCGCACCACCGCATATTGGATGTAAGGGCCGGTTTCGCCTTCAAAGCTCAACGCGTCTTTGAAATCGAAGGCGATGACCGAGTTGCGCGTGAACTTGAGCATGAAGTAGCGGAGAGCGCCGATTGCGATCTGTTCAGCAATCTGCTGACGCTCCTGTTCGTCACGCGAAGTCTGGCGCATGTCGACTTCGGCACGTGTGGCCGCGATCAGTTTGTCGATCAGGTCATCGGCCTTGACGCCGAATCCTTTGCGCCCGCTCACCTCGATGTAAGAGCGATCGCGGTCTTCGACGGGAACCTCGTATCCGAGATCGGCCGCGCAGCGGGGGGTGAGCGCAACCATCTCATAGCCGAAGTGGGTGTAGTTGTCGGCCTGTTTGGTATAGCCCAATCCGCGAAGCGCCTGCACGACGTTGGCCTGCGGGTCCGACTGACGCGAATCGATAACGTTGTAGATCGCCTGTGCGTCGCCGAAGTGCGGATGGTCCGGTTCGCCGTGCTCGGCGGAGATCCAGCACTCGTGGTCGGGATAGGTAAAGAACTTCTTGTAGCCGAAGTCGCGTCCGAGGAGACCAAATTTCCAGAGATGGTAGGCGATGTCCTTGCCTACGTAGGTGACGGTGCCGTTGGAGCGGACGATGACTTTGGCATCCTCGTCTACTTCGCCGGGTGCAGCCGGGCCTCCCGTGCGGGACATGACCCAGCACCCCTTGTTCTTGCCTTCATTTTCGAAGTAGAGAACGCCTTTTTGTTTGAGTTGTTCGAAGGCGAGCGCCCAGAAGTTGAGGTGCAGGATTTCGCTTTCGCGTGGCAGGAAGTCGTACTCGATGCCGAGGCGAAGCATTGTCTCGAGGTGACGACGAAGGATCGCAGTGGAGATCAGATCGGCAACGGCGGCAGTTTCGTTCCCGCCATGCTCGATTTCGTGCAAGGTCTGGTACCGCAGGCGCTTCCGCGCTTCCTTCTCCTGGTCTGCTCCTGTCGTATACCAATGCGACGTGCGCGCGTAGAGATCCCAGCAGTAGTGGTCGACGCGCTGGAAGTGCAGCTCGAGATCTTCGATGAGAGTGCGGATTTCTGCCAGCGATTTTTTCTCGAGATAGAGGAAGCCGACAACGACGTCGGCGACCTGCACACCGGTGTTATCGATGTAGTTCTGGACGGCAACCTGGCGGCCGGCAGCCTTCAGAAGCCGGACGAATGTGTCGCCGAGGATGGCGTTCCGCAGATGGCCGATGTGCGCGGCCTTGTTGGGATTGATGCTGGTGTGCTCGACAAGCGCGTGAATGTCGGACTTGACCGGCTGTGAATCTTCGCCGCTTGTCATGAGGCGAACAGCAACCGTGCGATCGAGGTATGCGTTGATGTATCCGGCGCCTGCGATTTCGAACGAGGCGAAACCGCGCGGGGTGCCGAGTTCGGCCACGATTTCCTGCGCGATGACTTTGGGGGCCTTGCGCAGTTTGCGCGCGAGTTCGAACGCGATGGGGGTAGCGAGTTCTCCGAACTTCAGATCGGGGGGAGTCTCCAGCGGAATGTTCTCGACACTAAGGTCGTACTTAGTTTTGAGCACGTCGCGGAGATGCGACTCGAGCCGGTTCTTGAGTTCCTGATACACGCTGGAATGCCTCGGAAATCGTTGATTATCAAGCTGATTCTAACAGACCAATTTCTTGACGCAGCGGCGATGGCGAACCTCGGTAATGCGACGAAAGGCACGTCAGCTGGCTTCAATTTGCACGAACGTGCAAGACACCGCAGGTCTTCTACTGACCGAACGGGTAGTGAGCGCGGGGACTCAACCTTCGCTCCATGAAAGGCGTGCAGCGGCTTCGAGCGGTAGATGAACGACGGGAAAAACCGAGCAGTGTCAATGCCGTAAGATGAAGAGGATGCGGCTTCTGGCGTAATTTCAGACTCTTAGCCGGGAGCGGTTCCTGAATCGATGGCCAAAACCGAAGACAATCCATCCCATTTCTACCTGACCACGCCGATTTATTACGTGAATGCACGGCCGCATCTGGGCCATGCCTATTCCACGATTGTGTGCGACGCGATCGCACGGCGGAAGCGGGCCATGGGAATCGACACGTGGTTCCTGACCGGAACGGACGAGCACGGCCAGAAGATCGAGCGCTCGGCGAAGCTGGCTGGCCGGACGCCACAGGATTTTGCTGACTATATTGCGGGCGAGTTCCGCGCTCTCTGGGACCGGCTTGGGCTGACATACGACGACTTTGTCCGTACTACGGAGCCGCGGCACAAACGCGGTGTGCAGAAGCTGTTTGCCACGCTGCGGGATCGCGGGTTTATCTACAAGGGTTCGTACACGGGCCAGTATTGCGTGTCGGATGAGGCGTGGGTGGATGTACCGCCGGGTGCGCCCTGTCCCGACTGCGGGCGGATCACGGAGACCGTAAGCGAGGAGAACTACTTCTTCAAGCTTTCGGCATTCGAACGCAAGCTGCTGGAGTTTTACGAGGAGAATCCCAGGTTCATGCAGCCGGAGTCGACGCGCCGCGAGGTGATCTCTTTCGTGCGGAGCGGGCTTGCAGATGTGTCGATCAGCCGTAGCAGCTTCAGCTGGGGCATTCCTGTTCCCGACGACGAAAGCCAAGTGGTTTATGTCTGGTTCGATGCGCTGGCCAACTACATGACTGCTCTCGGGTACGGTTCCGATGATCCGGCGGATCAGGCGCGGTTTGCAAAATTCTGGCCTGCGGACATTCACCTGATCGGCAAGGAGATCAGCCGGTTCCACTGCGTATACTGGCCGGCGTTTTTGATGGCGGCGGGAATTCCGGTGCCGCGATCGGTGAAGGCAAACGGCTGGCTGTTGTTCGATCAGGGCAAGATGTCGAAGTCGCGCGGGAATATCGTGCGGGCGGATACAGTGCGCGAGGTGCTTGGGGCCGACGCGCTGCGGTATTTCCTGCTGCGGGAGATTCCGTTCGGGCAGGATGGCAACTTCAGCTTCGATGCGCTGGTGCAGCGTTATAACGGCGATCTTGCGAACGGATACGGCAACCTGGTGAGCCGGGTCGTCAACATGGTGCACAAGTACTTCGGGGGCGTGGTGCCGGAGGCCGGAGCCGAGACGGCGGCCGAGACTGCGCTGCGCGAAAGTGCGACGCGGGCCATCGCTGCGTTTGGGCCGCTGTTTGACGAGTTGAACTTTTCCGAGGCGCTCAAGGAGCTCTGGAATCTGGTTGCCGAGACGGACGGATATCTGACGGCCAATGCGCCGTGGAAGCGTCCGGCGGAGCGCTCGGAGGCAGACCATGCAGCGCTGCAGTCGCGGGTTCTGACGACAGCGGCTGAATCTATCCGGGTCATCACGGCGCTTGTTTATCCGATTCTTCCTGAGGCTGCATCCAAAGTGTGGCAGCAGCTTGGGCAAGGCGATATCGCCGATGCCGCGAAACATGCATTTCTAACCGATGTTGCGTGGGGTGGATTGAAGCCCGGAACGAAACTGGGCGAGCCCGCACCGCTCTTCCCCCGCGCTGAAAAGGAAGCAGTCACCCGTATGCAGAATCTGGAAGACGAAAACAACAAGAACGCCGTGGAGGCAGCGAGCAAGAACGAGACCGCGGCACCAGAGGCACCGCCATCGGCGCTGGGAGTGAAGCCGCAGCCCGGTACTCCAGCGGTTGTGAAAGAAGCTCCATCTTCGACATCAGTGCAGTCATCTGCCAGTACCGAAGATGCACCGGCGGGAACTGCGCCGACGCAGCCCACACAAGCGCCTGGAAACGCTGCGAAGCCGGTTCCAACCGCGAAGGTAGATCAGGTTCCGCCGGAGTTGACGAGCAGCCGGCTCGACTCGACTCCACCGCCCGCAGCATCGAACAAGCCGCTTGATGCGCAGGACAACAAGCAAAACCCTCCGGACGCGTCGACACAGCCGGCGCAGACAAACCACATCAGCATCGATGACTTCGCCAAGGTGGAGCTGCGGGTAGCGCAAGTGTTAGTGGCGGAGAGAATTCCGAAAGCGGACAAGCTGCTGCGGCTCGAGGTGGACCTTGGCTACGAGAAGCGACAGATCCTCGCCGGAATCGCGCAGTACTATGAACCCGAGAAACTCATTGGGCGCAAGATCGTGATTGTCGCGAATCTCGCTCCGCGCAAGATGCGGGGCCTTGAATCGAATGGGATGCTGCTTGCGGCTTCGCTGCCGCCGGACGGCGCTCCGGTGCTTGCGGGGTTTCTTGAGGATGTGCCACTCGGGGCACGGCTGAAGTAGAGGCAGCAGTTTTTCATTCTTCAGTTGTCAGTTTAAAAACCGGTGTTGGACGCCGGGAGTGGGGGAACGCCCGTTTTGCTGATTGATTCGCACGCGCATCTCGACAGCCCGCGTTATGACGGTGACCGTGAAGAGATGCTGCGGCGGGCGGCTGATGCCGGGGTTGGTTTGATACTCGCGATCGGCATCGGCGAAAGGCCGGCTGAGATGCACCAGGCGCTCGACATTTGCCGGCAATTCAATGGCAAGCCGGGGATGCCGAAGCTTTATGCGAGCGCCGGAATCTATCCGCACAACACTCCGGAGGCAGATGAAGGCGCGCTTGCCAAGTTAGATGACCTGCTGGCTCAGCCGGAAGTGATTGCCTGCGGGGAGATCGGCCTTGATTACTATCACGAGGGCGCCTCTCATCCTGTTCAGAGGGAAGGGCTTATCGCGCAACTCCTGATTGCGGCCCGGAGGAAAAGGCCGATCCTGATCCATTGCCGCGGGACCAATGAATCGGCTGATGCATGGGAAGACTTGTTTGAGGTGCTCGATGAACACTGGGCCGCCACGGGCCTGAGCGGCGTAATGCACTGTTTCGGCGGAGGTTGGGAACAAGCCAAACGTTCGCTCGATCTTGGGTTTCTGATCTCGTTTGCCGGCAATGTGACGTACCAGAAGGCGCAGCCTCTGCGCGACGTTGCCGCAAGGGTGCCGATTGACCGTGTTCTCGTGGAAACTGACGCACCGTGGCTTGCGCCAAACGCACTGCGGGGCAAGAGAAACGAGCCTGCTTACGTGATCCAAACCGCGCAAACTTTGGCCGAACTGCATCGCGTCTCTGTGGAGGATATTGCTGCCGCAACCACAAGAAACTTCAGGCGATTGTTCAATCTTCCGGTCGGCATGGGAAACTGATAGAGTTGCACCGCCCGTGAGAGCGTAAGGTCAGCAACCCAGGCAATTCGAGGAACGGAACCATGGCCCAGGACAATTCATTCGATATCGTCAGCAAGGTGGACATGCAGGAAGTGCGCAACGCGATCGACCAGGCGATGAAAGAGATTCGCCAGCGCTTCGATCTGAAGGACTCGCACTCGGAGATCAATCTCGAGGGGAATGACGCCATCCAGATGGCATCCTCGAACGAATACAAGCTCGAAGCTGTGAAAGAAATCCTTGGCCAGAAGCTGGTGAAGCGCGGCGTGTCGCTGAAGAACCTGACCTATGGAAAGGTTGAACCGGCGGCAGGCCAGAGCGTAAGGCAGAAGATCTCGCTGCAGCAGGGGATACCCACGGAAAAGGCCAAGGAAATTGTCCGTATTGTCAAAGACTCAAAAAAGAAGGTGCAGGCGAGCATTCAAGGCGATACTGTGAGGATATCCGGCAAAGATCGCGACGACCTGCAGGCCATCATCGCAACCCTGCGGGGGCGGGATCTTGGCGTTGAGCTGACGTTCACCAACTACCGGACCAACTGAAGGCGCGGGACGATTGCAACTTTGAGCACCCTGGCGATAGCGACGGCAAAAGAGGTTTTCGAGCTGCTGCGGGAAGACCTCGTAGCCATTGAGCAGGAGTTGGGGCGCGACGCCGCTTCCAGCGTAAGCACCATCACGGAAATAGCCGAGTATCTGCGGGAGGGCGGAGGCAAGCGCATTCGCCCGTCGCTATTGCTTCTCACTGCGCATCTGCTGGACTACTCGGGACCGAGTGCGATCCGGCTCGGTGCGGTTGTAGAGATGGTGCACACGGCCACGCTGGTGCACGATGACATCATCGACGGAGCGCAAACGAGACGCGGCAGGCCCTCGCCGAACACGACTTGGGGCAACGAAAAATGCGTGCTGGCCGGCGACTGGCTGTATATGCAGGCCTTCAAGGTTGCTCTCGAAGAGAAGAACCTGCGGGTGCTGGAGTTGCTCATCGGCCTGACACAGCAGATGGTCGAAGGGGAATTGCTGCAGATTCAGAAGCTGGGCAAAGCCGTATCGGAAGCCGAGTACTACGACCTGATCTTTCGGAAGACAGCATGCCTGTTTTCGACGTCGATGCGGCTGGGTGCAGTGCTTGCCGGAGCAAGCGAAGCGCAAGAAGAGAAGCTTGCAGCCTATGGGCGCGCGGTCGGGCTTTCGTTTCAGATTGTCGACGATGTGCTCGACCTCACAGCGACCGAAGAGGTGCTGGGCAAACCAGTCGCAAGCGATCTGCGCGAGGGCAAGACCACGCTGGCCGTTATTCACGCATTTGATCACGGCACGGCAAGAGAGCGGCAGACGATTCAGCGGGTACTGGATGACCGCAGTTTTGAGTATGTGAGCCGCGAGCAGATTCGCGAGATTCTGCGCCGCAACGGATCCGTGGAATACGCCATGGCTGCAGCGGATCGTTATGCGGAGCAATCGCGCCATGCTCTCGCCGCGTTCACCGATTCGGACTTCAAGCGGGCTTTGCTGTGGGTGCCGGATTTCGTGGTCGCTCGCGACAAGTAAGCCGCGCCAGAGATCGAGATCGCGAACTTCACTTCCCCGGAGAATCTGCTTGCCCGAAGAATCCCTTGAACTTTGGAAGAAGGTTGATGCTTTCTTTACAGACGCCCTGATCCCTGCTGACTCGGCGCTCGATGCAGCGCTCGCTGCGAATCGCAAAGCTGAACTGCCGGCGATTGATGTGACACCGCTGCAGGGCAAATTTCTGGAATTGATGATTCGCGCGACCGGCGCTCGCCGGGTTCTGGAAATTGGGACTCTGGGCGGGTACAGCACCATCTGGATCGCGCGGGCCGTTGGCGTCGAAGGGAAAGTGATTACGCTCGAACTGGTGAAGCGGCACGCTGAGATCGCCCAGCGCAATCTCGACAACGCCGGATTGGCAGACCGGGTTGAGTTGCGCGTTGGGCCCGCATCGGAATGGCTGGCAGCGCTCGTTGCCGAAGGGTCGGGCCCGTTCGATTTCATCTTCATCGATGCGGACAAAGCCGGCTATCCCGACTACATTCAGTGGTCTCTGAAGCTGTCGCGGCCAGGCACCGTGATCGTCGCGGACAATGTGGTTCGCGATGGCAAGGTGATCGACCCTGACAATCCGGATCCGAACATCCAGGGCGTTCGACGCTTCACAGAACTGGTGGCAAAGGAACCTCGGCTCAGCACCACGGTGCTGCAAACTGTTGGCGCCAAAGGCTACGACGGGTTTGCGATTGCGGTGGTAGAGCCCTAGACACCGCGATGCCGGTTCGATGACCGAACGTAAAACGATTCACCCGCAGTCACAAAATCCGGCGCAATTGCCCGGATACGTGTATTCTCAGCACGTTCCCAAAACCAACTGGATCGCGTGCTGTGTCTGGCCTTCCGGTACAAAGGAAAATGCCAATGCTGATGAATCCTCTATTGGGTCGCCTCGTTCACAAGCTGTTCACAGGTCCTTTCATTGCTGCCGTCATCTTCTGTACTGGCGTCGGAAGTTCAGCCAACGCGAGTCAGGCGCCAGCGCAGGCATCGCCTGCTTCGGCCCATGACATCGCCGACACGTGGCAGGGCACGCTGCACGCGGGCCGCGACCTGCGCATTGTGGCGAAAATCAACAAGGATGAGAAGGGCGCCTACCAGGGCATGTTCTACAGCATCGATCAGGGTGGGCAGCCGTTGAAGATAGACGCCGTGACGGTTACCGGTTCCGATGTGAAGATGGAAGTAAAGCTGATTGGCGGCACCTTCAACGGAAAGCTTAGCGGCGATGGCAAGACCATCGACGGTACCTGGACTCAGGGCCCCAATCCCATACCGTTCGTGATGACTCGCGCCACGCCTGAAACAGCGTGGGAGATTCCCAAGCCTCCTCCGCCGGTGCCCCCGATGGCAGCGGATGCCAACCCGAGCTTCGAGGTGGCGACCATCAAGCCAAGCGTTCCAAACCGACCGGGAAAAGGTTTCGGGTTTCAGGCAGATCGGTTCAGAACGATCAATACCAACCTGAACGATCTGATCGCATTTGCATATGGCTTTCATGCCAAACAGATCATCGGCGCGCCCGAGTGGTTCGGGGTCGACCTCTATGACATCGAGGCGAAACCCGATGTGGAGGGCAGGCCTAATCAGAAGCAGATGGCGACGATGGTTCAGAAACTGCTGGAAGATCGCTTCGGATTGAAGTTCCATCACGACAAAAAAGAGCTCTCTGTCTATGTCATTTCTGTGGGGAGCGGGCCACTGAAGATGAGGAAGAACGAGTCCGCTCCGGGCGAAAACTCGG
>Ga0207667_10006369_pt1 | contig 14312 bp, 17 predicted proteins | sample KBSCornC52_FD_184301 | JGI IMG/M metagenome (GOLD analysis project Ga0207667, IMG submission 184301) | Corn rhizosphere microbial communities from Kellogg Biological Station, Michigan, USA - KBS Corn C5-2 (SPAdes) (version 2) | ecosystem: Host-associated > Plants > Roots > Rhizosphere > Soil ... | reverse complement strand
GCGCACCAATCCGCCAGCCGGACCAAATAGAGCAGGTCCGCGCTAAGGATGGTCGCTGTATCGCCAAGACCCGCAGGGGCTTGGGCCGTAGGCCGACTAGCCCGCCCGGACGCCCCACCGTTATTCAGATCACCCATCATTCCATCTCCTTGCTAGGGGTGGGGGAATACTCGCCGCAGAACTCGTCCTGATGCAGGTTCGGCCAGACGGCATTGCGCTCGCGGATAACATCGATCCGCATCCGTTTGCTCGGCCAGCTATCAGGGTCGCTGAAGTTCGCATGAAAGTTGAACGTCGCCGGGAAGCGGTGGCAGTCACCATAAACGTGCTGCGCCTCATGCTTCACGAACCACCGGCAAGTCTCGCAAGTCTCCATCTCAGCCCTCCCTGTCTGTGGTCTGGCGGGCCGAGCGAATGGGGATCAGTGACCCCGGCTCATATTCGCCGTTCACGATCCGACCTTCGTACTGGTCCCACACGCGGTTGTAGGGCCGCGCATTCGACATGGCTGGGCCAATCCGGTCCGTGCAGCGCTGGCACCGTTCAGAATCGTGCGAAGGCTCCATGGCGACAAAATCATACTGGTGCGCCCAAGAACCAGAGGTGGCGAACTGCCCGCAAATCTCGCAATTGAAGGGGTAGGCCATCACACCACCTCCACAGACAGGGCGGGAGACCAAGCCTTAAGCTCGCGCACGTAGGGCAGCATGAGCGGATGACAGGGGTGCCCATCCTTGGCAGGATCACCGATCGACTGCGGTTCATGACCTGCGCTGCGAGCAAGTGCATCGACAACCTTCCAGCGGGTCCGCAAACGCTTCGGCAACTTGGCTGCTGGCCCCCATGCGAACACCACCCGCGCGGCTTCTCGGAACATCTGCGCCAAGTGGGCGTCGTTCTCAGGCCCTACCGGATCAACTGCCCCTGCCAGCTCCCGCACGTCAGTGGCGCGGAAAGCAAACAGATTGCCGACGATCAGATGCCCCCAGCCATAGCGCCCCCGGAATCCCAGCAACTTGCGGATTGTCGGATCGTCGCGGGTGGCGTCCGCCGTGGACGGGTTCACCATGATGACAGCGGTTGCGAAGTCACCAAACACGTCGGGACGATCCAGGCGATAGCGGTAAGTTCCGCACGGGGAAATGATAGCGCTCACTGGTGGGCCTCCACAAACAGGGTGGGAGAGGCGGAGAGGCGTTCGATATGAGTCATGCTGCAGCGCTCCCGAACAGGGGGCCGGCATCATGCTCACGCTCCGGCGCTTCGCTGCTCACTTGGCAAAGCTCGGCCCTGAGCCGATCGCGCGCGAGGTCTGCATATTCCGGGTTGAGTTCAATCAGCACCGCGTTGCGGCCCAGGCGCTCGGCAACCATGCCGGTGGTGCCGGCGCCGCCGAACGGGTCCAGCACGGTCCCGCCGACGGGGCAGCCTGCAAGGATGCACGGCTCAATCAGAGCGGGCGGGAATGTGGCGAAGTGCGCGCCGCTGAACGGCATCGTCGGCACGGTCCAGACGGACCGCTTGTTCCTGCGACCTGCAATCAGAAACTCGCGATAGTAGCCGCCGAGAACAGCCTTGGCCTCGGCTGCGAGAGCGGCCACGGATGCATCATTCTTCCCAAAGCCGTCTTGAGTGACCTGCGCCTTCCCGGCATCAGTGATTCCTACGGCTCGGATGGCGGCTATATGGTCGGCGGTAAGACCATGTTGCTCTGCGAGTTCATACGCTCTTCGAGTTTGCGGCCGCACCGCCGAATTCCCGACCGCCTTCATCGTCCCGTTAGTTTTTCCGGGCACCCGATCGCTGCCCTGTTGGGCGTCAACGTCCTGCGAGAGCCGCTCGATCGAAGCCGGCGCCAGTCCCTCGGCAATTGCGTCGGCATCGTAGTGATACCGCGGCGACTTACTCAGGAGGAACAGGTACTCGTGCGCCTTGGTGCAGCGGTCCCGCACGCTCTCGGGCATGGGGTTCGGCTTATGCCAGACAATGTCCTGGCGGAGATACCAACCATCGTCTTGCAGCGCGAAGGCGACACGCCAGGGGATGCCGATCAGGTCTTTCTGCTTGAGGCCTGTGTTGGTGCGCCTCCGGCCGATGCCAGTATCGCCATGCTGGGCGCGGACGTGCTTTCCGCTCGTAGACCCGCCCCACTTCGTGTCGCTGGCATAGCTATCGCCCAGGTTTAGCCACAGCGTGCCATCGTCCCGCAGCACCCGCCGCACTTCGCGGAACAGGTCCACCATGCCGGCGACGAACGCGGACGGCGTCGGTTCGAGCCCCATTTGCCCATCAACGCCATAGTCGCGCAGACCGAAGTAGGGCGGCGAGGTGACGCAGCAATGTACGCTGCCATCGGGCAGTTCGCGCAGGCGCTCGCGAGAGTCGCCGATGAGAATTTCGACGCTCATAGCCCACCCCCTAGGCGTTCGATCTCGGTGAGGATGGGACTTGCCTTATGCGCCGCCGGAATTTTACACCCTGCCGGCGACTCACCGGAACCGTTTGGGTGCATTTCGGTGGGTTTTACACCGCACCCCACGCTAATCCGTGGTTCTTGCTGGCTTTGGGAGCAGAGGGTCGCAGGTTCGAATCCTGTCTCCCCGACCATTCCCCCGATTTCGCCATGGAATGGCTTCGTCGCCGCCAATCGAGCGATTGCGCTGGCTGTCGCTTGCGCGTTACCACCGTCTGACAGGACCGGCAGCAAGGCCGGCGGGAGACGGAGCGATGGGCGAATTCGACGGCAAGACCGTGGTGATCACCGGCGGCATCAGCGGGCTCGGCGCCGCGACGGCAAGTCTCGCGAGGCAGCGGGGGGCGAAGGTCCTGGTCACGGCGCTCAATGAGCAGGAGCTGCGCGAGAAGGGCGGCAGCCCCGAGCTTGCGGGGGTCGAGCAGACGGTCCTCGACGTTCGCGACGATGCCGCGGTGGCGGCTCTCGCTCAGCGGGTCGGGCCGATCGAACTGCTGGTCAATTGCGCGGGGACGCAGGTGCGCGGGGATGCGGCCTATGGCGAGGCCGGGTTCCTCCACGTCATCGACATCAACCTCAACGGCACCATGCGCGCCTGCCGCGCCTTCCGGCCGAACCTTGCGCAGCGGCGCGGCGCGATCGTCAACCTCGGCTCGGTGATGAGCTTCTTCGGCAGCGCCACGGCGCCCGGCTATTCGGCCAGCAAAGGGGCCGTCGTCCAGCTGACCAAGAGCCTGGCCGTGGCCTGGGCGGACGACGAGATCCGTGTCAATGCCGTGGCGCCGGGGTTCATTACCTCGCCGATGACCGAGGCTGCGATCGATCCGGTCCTTTCCGCCCGCGTGCTCGATCGCTGCGTCCAGCATCGCTGGGGCGAAGCGCGGCATATTGCGGAGGCGATCCTGTTCCTCGGATCGGAGCGCGCCGAGTTCATTACGGGGGTGACATTGCCGGTGGATGGTGGATACTCCGCCCACTAGAGATTCAACCGAACGAATGGGGGATGGGATGACGAACCTTTCAGGACGCGGCGCACTGGTGACGGGCGCGGGCCGCGGGATCGGGCAGGCCTGTGCCTTTGCCTTGGGCGAAGCCGGGGCGCGGCTCTTCGTGGTCGATCGCGACATGGCCTCGCTCGAGGAGACGCTCGCCACCCTGCACAAGGCCGGGGTCGAGGCGAGCGGCTACGGCGCGGACGTGGCCGACGAGGCCCAGGTCGAGGCCATGGTGGCCGAGGCCGGCAACTGGCTGGGCAAGCTCGACATCGCGATCAACTGCGCCGCGATCTACGACCGCTCGCCCGCCGAGGCCTGGGACCTGGAGGACTTCGACCGGGTGCTGCGCGTCAACCTGCGGGGGGTCTATACCTGCCTCAAGGCCGAGTGCGACCGCATGGCGGAAAGCGGCGGCGGGGCCATCGTCAACCTCGCCTCGATCGCGGGCCTCAGGGGCGGCCGGGGGATCGCCTACGTCACCAGCAAGCATGCCGTGGTCGGCCTGACCAAGTCGATCGCCCTGCTCTATGCCGGTAAAGGCCTGCGCATCAACGCGCTCTGCCCCGGGCCGACCGAGACGCAGATGCTGCGCGACGTGGCGACGGTCAACTCCGGCGCGGAAATGGCCACTACCGGGGTCCCGATGGGCCGCAAGGCGCAGCCGCACGAGATCGCCGCGGCCGCCCTCTGGCTGGTCTCCGACGGGGCGAGCTATGCGACGGGCATGGCCCTGCCGGTCGATGGGGGCCTGATGGCGGGGTGAGCCTGCGGCGCAGGTAGCGTGACAAGAAGATCGAGAGGATGACGATGGACCCCGCCCTGCAGAGACTGATCGACGAGAACGAGATCCGCCGCCTGGTGCTGACCTGGTTCGACGGGATCGACAACCACGATCCCGAGCGGATCCAGTCCGCCTGGGCCGAGGACGTCTATACCGAATATGTCGGCTTCCCCGACATGGGGACCCCGCCGATCAAGCCCGGCTTCGGCAAGATGGCCGACCGCGCGAAGGGCGCGGTGCGCATGCTGGAGGAGTTCACCGCCCACCAGCACGTGAACACCAATCACCTGGTCGAGGTGAACGGCGACGAGGCCTTCTGCAGCTCTTACGGGATCGGCACCCATTACCTGAAGATGGACATGGGCGATCCGTGGTCCACGATGGGCGTGCGCTACGAGGTCCATGCCGAGCGGCGGCCCGAGGGCTGGCGGCTGACCCGGCTCAAGTGGATCCTGCTGTGGATGAGCGGCAACGACGGGATCTGGCAGGAAGTCGCCCGCCGGCTGGCCAAGGCCCGCGCCGAGGGCCGGGCGTGACGAGCGACCTGTTCTCGCTCGCCGGGCGGACCGCGCTGATCACCGCCGGTTCGCGCGGGATCGGGCGGATGATGGCGCAGGGCTTCATCGATTTCGGCGCGAAGGTCTATGTCTCGTCGCCCAATGCCGCGAATTGCGAGCAGACGGCGCGGGAACTTGGGCCCAACTGCCATCCCCTGCCGGGTGATGTCTCCACCATGGCGGGCATCGTGAAGCTGGCGGAGGACTACCGGGCCAGGGAAGGTTCGCTCGACATTCTCGTCAACAATGCCGGCCTTGTCCGCGTCGCGCCGCTGGAGGAGTTCTCCGAGGACCAGTGGGACGATGTGCTCGACCTCAACCTCAAGTCACCGTTCTTCATGGTGCAGAAGTTCCTGCCCGCGCTGCGCGCCGCGGCGACGCCGGAACGACCGGGCAAGGTGGTCAACATCGCCTCGGCCGACGCCCTCTCGTTGTACGCGATCGAGCATTATTCCTACAAGGCGTCGAAGGCGGGGCTGGTCTACCTCACCCGGGCGCTGGCCAACAAGCTGTCGGGCGATCACATCACGGTGAACACTATCGCCCCCGGCCCTTTCGCGACCCCGATGAACCAGACGGCCACCAACCATCCGGATAAGGTCGCGGGCGCCGTGCCGATGGCGCGGCTGGGCAACGACGACGACATGGCCGCCTGCGCGATCTACCTGGCCTCGCGCGGCGGAGACTATGTTACCGGCGCGGTTATCCCGGTGGACGGAGGCCTGTCCATGGCCTCGGCGCGACCGCACTGGGTGCAACGCTAAACTCGCCGCACCAGCAAAGCCCGGTTGACGCGCGGCGGGATCGGCCCGATATGCGCCGCCACACCGCACACCGGTTCGGCGCGCGGGCGCTTAGCTCAGTTGGTAGAGCATCTCGTTTACACCGAGAGGGTCGGCGGTTCGAGCCCGTCAGCGCCCACCAGCCGATATGCGGCGATGCGCGGTTCGTCGCCGCGCTTGCGGGCAAGGGTGCGCCCCTGTAGAGCGCGCCCAACTTCCCAATCGCCATACCCGTAAGGACCCCCCATGGCCGCCCAATATGCCTTCGTGATGAAGGACATGACCAAGACCTTCCCCGGCGCCCAGAAGCCGGTGCTGAGCAATATCAACCTGCAGTTCTACCAGGGCGCCAAGATCGGCATCGTCGGCCCGAACGGCGCGGGCAAGTCGACCCTGATCAAGATCATGGCCGGGATCGACAAGGACTTCACCGGCGAGGCCTGGCCGGGCGAGAACATCACGGTCGGCTACCTCGAGCAGGAACCCCAACTCGATCCGACCAAGACCGTGCTGGAGAACGTCAAGGACGGCGCCCGCGCGACGGCCGACATGGTCGAGCGGTTCAACCAGATCGGCATGGAAATGGCCGAGGAAGACGCCGACTTCGACGCGCTGGGCGCGGAGATGGCCGAGTTGCAGGACAAGATCGACGCGGTCGACGGCTGGACTCTCGACAATCAGCTCGAGATCGCGATGGAGGCCCTGCGCTGCCCGCCGGGCGACTGGAAAGTGGACAGCCTTTCGGGCGGCGAGAAGCGCCGCATCGCGCTGACCCGCCTGCTGATCCAGAAGCCGGACATCCTGCTGCTCGACGAGCCGACCAACCACCTCGACGCGGAAAGCGTGGAGTGGCTGGAAAACCACCTCAAGGACTATGCCGGCGCGGTGCTGATGATCACCCACGACCGCTACTTCCTCGACAACGTGGTCGGCTGGATCCTCGAACTCGATCGCGGGCGGTACTTCCCCTACGAGGGCAACTATTCGACCTACCTTGAGAAGAAGGCCAAGCGGCTCGAGCAGGAAGACCGCGAGGAGAGCGGCAAGCAGAAGGCTTTGCAGCGCGAGCTCGAGTGGATCCGGCAGACCCCGGCGGCCCGCCAGACCAAGAGCAAGGCGCGTATCCGCAAGTTCGAGGAACTGCAGAACGCGCAGGACAACCGCCCCGTCGGCAAGGCCCAGATCGTCATCCAGGTGCCCGAGCGGCTCGGCGGCAAGGTCATCGAGGTCAAGAACATCTCGAAGGCCTATGGCGACAAGCTGCTGTTCGAGGACCTCTCGTTCACCCTGCCCCCGGGCGGCATCGTCGGCGTGATCGGGCCGAACGGCGCCGGCAAGTCGACCCTGTTCAAGATCATCACCGGCAAGGAAAAGCCCGACACCGGCACGATCGAGATCGGCTCGACCGTGCACCTCGGCTATGTCGACCAGAGCCGCGACCATCTCGATCCCAAGCACAACGTGTGGGAGGAGATCTCGGACGGGCTCGACTACATGAAGGTCAACGGCCAGGACATGTCGACCCGCGCCTATGTCGGCGCGTTCAACTTCAAGGGCGCGGACCAGCAGAAGAACGTCGGCAAGCTCTCGGGCGGTGAACGCAACCGCGTCCACATGGCCAAGATGCTCAAGACCGGCGGCAACGTGCTGCTGCTCGACGAGCCGACCAACGACCTCGACGTGGAAACGCTGGCGGCGCTGGAAGACGCGATCGAGAACTTCGCCGGCTGCGCCGTGGTCATCAGCCACGACCGCTTCTTCCTCGACCGCCTGGCGACGCACATCCTGGCCTTCGAGGGCAACAGCCACGTGGAGTGGTTCGAGGGCAACTTCGCGGCCTATGAGGAAGACAAGCGGCGGCGGCTGGGCGATGCCGCTGACCGGCCGACCGCGCTGGCTTACAAGAAGCTGACGCGGTGACCACCGCCTGAAGTCAGTTCTGAATTCGCGGTGGCGCTGTCCGCTGCGGATCAGATCGCACGCGCGCAATCGTTGCGCAGATCTGGCAGACTGTGCGTCACCGTCTGCCAGATTACCGCAATGTCGATCCCGTCGTAGTCATGCCGTAACAGATTGCCGAGGCCTCTCACGGCATCGACCGGAGTGCGCGGCGAGATTTGCGCCATACGCTCTGCACCAATCTTGATGACGGCTTCGGTAATGCGTTGCAGACAGCGCTCCACCGCATCGATCGTCCGGTCGTCTGCGGCGAAGCCGGGCAGATCCAGACCGGAGGTGTATCGCTGAATCCGATCGATGTTGTCGATGATGTCCTGAAGCCGCAGTGCTTCGCGGTCAGTAGACACGCAGACGATCCCGATCGATGGCGGCCTGCAGCCGCGCATTTCGGGCAGGTTCAACCACGAGATCCACGGACACGCCGAGCAGGCAGGTTAGCCGCTCGTTGATCGCAGCAAACTGGAACAGATCGATGCCGCTCGAGTGCTCAAGCGTGACGGCAAGATCAACATCCGATTGGGCGGCGGACTCTCCCCGCGCGGTCGAGCCGAACACCGACACGCCCTTAAGGCCCATTGCCTGAAGAGCCGGCTTGCTCTGCCTTAGCCTATCGATGACCGTGCCGCGATCCATAGGTGGAATCTGTCTCAGTCGTCCGCGTCCGTCAACCTGCCCGCCTCAGGCCGCCTCGTCCAACGCCGTATCGTAAGCGGCGCGGCGGGCTTCGATTTGCGGGAGGTGGGCGAAGCTCCAATCGGCCAGGGCCAGAACGGGGACGGCCAGCGAGCGGCCTAGCTCGGTCAACTCGTATTCCACCTGCGGCGGCACCGTGGGGTGGACGATTCGGGCGACCATGCCGTCGCGCTCCAGCATCCTCAGCGTGCGCGCCAGCATCTGCTGCGAGATGCCGCCGACCTGGCGCTTGAGGGCGTTGAAGCGGCAGCGCTGCTGGACGAGTTCCTTGACCACCAGCACGGTCCACTTGTCGCCCACGCGGCCGAGCAGTTCGCTGACGGCACGGCAGGCGGGGTTGGCCATGGCGTGGGGTTTCGGTTCGGTTGCGCTAGTCATTTCGGTGTGACCTGGTCTGAAAAATTTGCGTTCTTGCTCGCCAGATATGGTCACTTATGTGGTGCTGGTCAATATTTGTGACTGAGGGACCAGACCAGATGAATATCCTCCACCTCGACTCCTCGATCACCGGCGAGCAATCAGCCAGCCGGACCATCTCCGCCGCCGTAGTGCGCGCGCTCACCGCGGCCGAACCTTCGGCGCAGGTGACCTACCGCGACCTCGTGGCCGAGCCGCTGCCGCACCTGACCCTGCCGGAATTCGGCTCGGCCTCGGCCCGGGCCGAACTCGACGCCTTCCACGCGGCCGACGTGATCGTGATCGGCGCGGGCATGTACAACCTCTCGCTGCCCAGCCAGCTCAAGGCATGGATCGACCGGATCATGGTCGCGGGCGAGACCTTCCGCTACACCGAGACCGGGCCGCAGGGCCTTGCCGGCGGCAAGCGGGCGATCGTCGCCCTCGCCCGCGGCGGGCTCTATGGCGAGGACTCGCCGGCCCGCGCGGTGGAGCATGCCGAGCGCTATCTGCGCGACGTGCTGGCCTTCATCGGCATCACCGATCCGGAGTTAATCGTCGCCGAGGGAATCGCCCTGGGCGAACAGGCCCGGGCCGATGCCCTGGCGGCTGCGCTGGCGGCGACCGAGGCGCTGCGTGAGCCCGCCTTCGCGGCGGAATGACAGGAAACCTCGCCTTAACCTGAACGAATACCCCTGCGCACGGTTCAGAAACGGGACAGTGCGCGGGGCGTATTTCTCCATACATAGGTCGCCGCCGATGGTGCGGCGCGAGGATGGAGAGACGGCCATGGCCGGTAAGCATCTCATGAAGTCGGGCGCACTGGTTGCCCTTGCCGCGGGCCTTGCGGTTGCTGCCCTGCCCGCCGCGGCCAATGCCCAGGAAGACCATGGCCGCCATGGTGGCTGGCGCGGCGGTGAAAACGGCGGCGGCGGTGACCGCGGCAACTGGCGTGGCCAGCAGGCCCAGGCGCAGCCGCAGCAGCAGGTCCAGGTCCAGGCGCAGCCGCAGGTCCAGGTGCAGCAGGCGCCGCGAATGGACCGCGGCGATACGCCGGGCCGCGGCTGGGGCTCGGACCGTGGCCAGAGCGAGTGGCGCGGTCAGCGCTATGGCCGGGACTGGAGCAACGGCGGCACGGTGAACCGCCCCGACGCCGCCTGGCGCAACCACGCGGCCGAACAGGCCCAGCAGGCGCCGCAGCAGGTCCCGCAGCAGCAATGGCAGCGACCCGAAGGCGCGTGGCGGGGCTCGACCGCGCAGCAGGTCCAGCCGCAGCAGTGGCAGCGGCCTGAAGGCGCATGGCGGGGCTCGACGGCGCAGCAGCAGGTCCAGCGCAGCTATGACGGCCGCGCCTATGACGGCCAGCGCACCTATTCCGATGCCTGGCGCAACCGCAGCTACCAGCCGCGCGCTTATCAGCAGGGCTGGACGGGCGATCGCCGCTGGGATGGCAACCGCACCGGCGGCTGGAGCCGCGACTGGCGGCGGGACAACCGCTTCGCCTGGCAGTCGTACCGCAACCAGCACCGCGACGTGTTCCGGATGGGCCGGTACTATTCGCCTTACAGCAACTGGTCGTACCGCCGCCTCGGCATCGGCTTCATGCTCCAGCCGCTGTTCTTCAGCCAGGACTATTGGATCGACGATCCGTGGATGTACCGCCTGCCCGAGGCCTACGGCCCCTACCGCTGGGTCCGCTACTATGACGACGCCCTGCTGGTGAATATCTACGACGGCGAGGTGGTCGACGTGATCTACGACTTCTTCTGGTAGGTTTTCGCCCCTTTCCTACCGTGAAGTGCCGGTGAGTGGACCGGCGAACTGGCCCCCGTCGGATGCCGACGGGGGCCTTTTTCGTGTTGTCCGCAGGTTGGAGGGAATTCGGCTTGTGTCGCCGGCGGCGGGCGCTCTAGCGTGGAGCCATGTCCCGCAATTCCGCCAATGCCGCCAAGCCCGCCCCGCTGAAGGACAAGGCCGCCCTCGCCCGTCTGGGCGAGCAGGTGCGCAGGCGGCTGGCCGCCGATCCCGCGGCCTACCATATCGAAACCGACAAGGCCGAGATCTTCGCCTTCAACCAGTTCCTCAGCCCGGCCGAGTGCGACCGGTTCATCGCCATGGTCGACGCGGTGGCGAAGCCCTCGACCGTGTTCGATATCAAGTACGAGAGCGGTTACCGCACCTCCTATTCGGGCGATGTCGAGCACACCGATCCCTTCGTGCGGATGATCGAGCGGCGGATCGACGACCTCCTTGGCATCGATCCGTCCTTCGGGGAGACGGTCCAGGGGCAGCGCTATACCCCCGGCCAGGAATTCCAGGCCCATGTCGACTGGTTCTGGACCCTGGCCGACTACTGGCCGGAGGAGCAGCGCAAGGGCGGCCAGCGGTCGTGGACGGCCATGGCCTATCTCAGCGAAGTGGAGGAAGGCGGACAGACCGAGTTCGTCCGGCTCGGCGTGTCGATCCCGCCGCAGCGGGGGCTGCTGCTGGTGTGGAACAATGCCGCGCCCGACGGGTCTCCCAACTGGGACACCATGCATGCCGCCCATCCGGTGGTGCGCGGGACCAAGTACGTCATCACCAAATGGTATCGGACACGCGCGTGGGGCTGACAGGGGAATGGGCATGAGGAGCGGCACTCGCCTGCGCCTTGCCCTTGGTATTGCAATTTTCGGGGTCGCATTGCCGATGCAACCGGCTTGCAGCGCCGTTGCAGTCGCCGCAGCGCCCGATCTTGCGGAGGACCGCAAGCTCAATGCCCTGCTCGCCGACGATGCCCGGCGCAGCGAGGCGCTCGATCCGGTGGACCGGATCTACCGCGGCGAGCGGGTCGCGCCCGAGGCGCTGGCCGAGGTCTACAGCGCCTCGCTCAGCCGCAAGCAGCTCGCCTCGGTGCGGCAGAGCCTTGCTGCCTTGTCGAAGCTGGACCGGCGACGGCTCTCGCCCGAGCGGCAGATCAGCTACGACGCCTTCGCCTGGGAAAAGCGCACCGCCCTCGCCTTCCTCCAGCCCGACCTGCGCGCGCTGACCGAAGTCCAGCCGATGAACCACTTCGACGGGCTGCAGACCGCCTTCCCGGCGATCATGGCCCGCGGCGGTTCGCTGCGCTACGAGACCGTGGCGGACTACCGCGCCAACCTTGCCCTGCTCGGCGCCATCGCGCCGGTGCTGGACCAGGCGATCGTCCGCTTTCGCGAGGGGCTCGCCAGCGGCGTGGTCGAGCCCAAGCTGACCGTGCGCAACATGATCGGGCAGATCGATGCGCTGCTGGCGCTGGGGCTGGCGGATTCGCCGTTTACCTCGCCGGTGCGGGAATTTGCCGTGGGCGTTCCGGAGGCCGACCGGGCGGGACTGCGCGCGGCTTACCTGGCGGCGACGCGCGATTCCGTGATCCCGGCCTACCGGCGGCTGCGCACCTTCCTTGCCGACGAATACCTTCCGGCCGCGCGCGATTCCATCGGCCTTGCGCAGATGCCCGGCGGCATGGCGCTCTACCGCGCGCTGGTGCGCGAGCATACGACCCTACCGCTCGAGCCCGCGGTGGTTCACCAGCTGGGCCTTGCGGAAGTCGCCCGGATCCAGCGCGAGATGGGCGAAGTGGAGCGCCAGCTCGGCTATTCGGTGCCGCTGCGCGCCTTTTTCGACGTGCTGCGGACCGATCCGAAATTCCACCCCTCCAGCGCCGCCGAGCTGGCCGAGGGCTATGCGCGGATCGCCCGGGCGGTCGAGGCGCAGGTGCCGCGGTTCTTCCTCAAGGCGCCCCGGACCAAGCTGGTGATCGACCCCTACCCCGCCTATCGCGCGCAGTACGAGGCCGGCGGCAGCTACAACCAGGGCAGCGCCGATGCGACCCGGCCGGGGGTGTTCTTCTACAACACCTACGACCTCAAGAGCCGCTACCTGACGGGGATGACCACGCTGTTCCTGCACGAGGGATCGCCCGGGCATCACTTCCAGATCAGCCTTGCCCAGGAAGACGCCTCGCTGCCGGACTTCCAGCGCTTCGGCGGGAATACGGCCTATGTCGAAGGCTGGGCGCTCTATGCCGAGACGCTGGGCTATCCGATGGGGCTCTACCAGGATCCGATGCAGCACTGGGGCACGCTCGACGACGAGATGCTGCGGGCGATGCGGCTGGTGGTCGACACCGGCATCCACACCATGGGCTGGAGCCGCGACCAGGCGGTGGACTACATGCTGGCGAACTCCGGCATGGGGCGAACGGATGCCGTGGCGGAGGTGGAACGCTATGTCGCGATCCCGGGACAGGCGCTGGCCTACAAGATCGGCAGCCTGACGATCCAGCGCCTGCGGGCGCGGGCCGAGGCGGCGCTGGGGCCGCGGTTCGACCTGCGCGCCTTTCATGAGCAGGTGCTGGGCTCGGGGGCGATCCCGCTGCCGGTGCTGGAGGCCAAGATCGACGGGTGGATTGCCGCGCAGAAGGGTGGGTAGGCCCAGATCCTCTACATTTTCGCGGAACGCGCAAATGGGGAGGTGGCAGCGCGAAGCTGACGGAGGGGTGAATTGCGCGGCCTTGCGATTTGCCCCTCCACCACCGCCTGCGGCGGCGGTCCCCCTCCCGATTTGCACTTCGTGAAAATCGAGAGGATCTTCGCGGTGTGGCGCGGCAGATTGGTTCCCGCTAAGGCGCGCCGAATGTCCATCACAGTCGCCGCGTTATATCGCTTTGCCAGCTTTGCCGATCCGGCGGCCTTGCGCGGGCCGCTGGAGGCGGTTTGCCGTGAGGCGGAGGTCAGGGGCACGTTGCTGCTGGCGAGTGAGGGGATCAACGGGACCATTGCGGGGAGCGCCGCCGGGATCGATCGGGTGCTCGACCATATCGGTGCCCTGCCCGATTGCGCCGGGCTCGACGTCAAGTTCTCGCAGGCCGCGCAGATGCCGTTTCACCGGCTCAAGGTGCGGCTCAAGCGGGAGATCGTCACCATGGGCGTGGGCGGGATCGATCCGCGCGGCAAGGTCGGCACCTATGTCGAGCCGGAAGACTGGAACGTGCTGATCGCCGATCCCGACGTGGTGGTGATCGACACGCGCAACGATTACGAGGTGGCGATCGGCACGTTCGATCGCGCGATCGATCCGCAGACCGCGACCTTCCGCGACTTCCCCGAGTGGTTCCGCAGCCGCCGGGCCCAACTGCTCGGAACGGGCAAGCGCAAGGTGGCGATGTTCTGCACGGGGGGCATCCGCTGCGAGAAGAGCACGGCCTTTCTCAAGGCCGAGGGGGTGGACGAAGTGTTCCATCTCAAGGGCGGGATCCTGAAGTACCTGGAGACCGTGCCCGCCGCGGAGAGCCTGTGGCGCGGGGAGTGCTTCGTGTTCGACGAGCGGGTGGCAGTCGGCCACGGGCTGGCCGAGGGCAGCCACGTGCTGTGCCGCGCCTGCCGCCGGCCGGTCGGCCCGGACGAGCGCGCCTCACCGCTCTACGAGGAAGGGGTGGCCTGCCCTGCCTGCCATGGCGAGCGGAGTGAGGGGCAGCGTGAGCGGGCGCGGGAGCGTTGGCGGCAGGAGCAGTTGGCGGCAGCGCGGGGTGCGGCGCACGTGGGGGCGCGGTTGGCGGAGTGACGTCGCCGCCGGTCAGGTTTGGGGCGACGGGTTTGACGGGGTGTCGCTAACCACTTCGCTGACCACCACTTCCGCCTTCTCCGAGACCTCCTG
>Ga0207667_10006367_pt1 | contig 14313 bp, 11 predicted proteins | sample KBSCornC52_FD_184301 | JGI IMG/M metagenome (GOLD analysis project Ga0207667, IMG submission 184301) | Corn rhizosphere microbial communities from Kellogg Biological Station, Michigan, USA - KBS Corn C5-2 (SPAdes) (version 2) | ecosystem: Host-associated > Plants > Roots > Rhizosphere > Soil ... | reverse complement strand
CTATCAAATCCAGCTTCGGACGAGCGGGGACCTCACGGTATTGAAAGCCGCGCCTTGGTGGACGGTGCGGCGGATCGGGATTGCGTTCGGGCTGGCGGCATTGGTTTGCGCGGCGGCGCTCGCCTGGGTTTATTTGCTGCGGAAGCGCGTTCGCGAACAGATGGAAACCATCCGCTCGCAATTGGAAAAGGCCGCGGTGTCGGAGGAACGCACGCGCATTGCCCGGGAGTTGCACGACAGTCTGGCGCAGCATCTCGCGAGCATCACCATCCAGCTCGATGCGGTGGCGGTGCGGCTCAAGACCGGCGAGGGCGACACGCAACTGCTTCTGGAAACCGCCCGGGAGATGGCGGCTCACAGCATGGATCAGACACGGCTGGCCATCTGGGATCTGCGCTCGCCGACGCTCGCGCGGGATGGATTGGTGGCCGCCATTCACGAAGTCGTGCAGCCGCTGACGGAGATGTGGGGCGCGCAACTGGAAGTGAAGCTGGAAGGGGAAGTGCGGCGCCTCGGCGGCTGGGTCGAAAATCATCTGCTGAGAATCGTTCAGGAGGCTTCCTCCAATGCCCTGCGCCACGGATCCCCGACGCAGATCGAGATCGAGGCCTGTTTTAGTGCCGAAGGCCTTCGGGTGACGATCCGGGACAACGGCGCGGGTTTTCACGTGCTCTCGCCGGGCGCGCTGCCGGTGGCTCATTTTGGACTGAGGGGCATGCTGGAACGCGCCAAGAAAATCGGTGGCCAGCTCGTCCTGGAAAGCGAGCCCGGCGCCGGCACGATGGTGTCGGTGTGGATTCCCTGGCGGCAAACCGCGGGAGCGACCGTCTATTCCCCATCCCGTGCGGAGGCCGAATTCGCATGACGCCGCGTCCCATACGTCTCCTGCTGGCGGACGACCACTTCATGGTTCGCATGGGCCTGGCGACCTCGCTCAAGCTGGAGGCCGATTTCGAGATCGTCGCGGAAGCGGACACCGGGCAGGAAGCGATCTCCTTTTACCAGAACCATCGGCCAGACGTGGCGCTCCTTGATTGGCGCTTTCCCGATATGACGGGACTCGAGGTCACGCAGGCCTTGCGGGCGGAGGATTCCGGGGCGCGCATCCTCATTCTCTCCGCCTTCAACGGTGAGGAGGACGTTTTCCGCGCGGTCCAGGCCGGAGCGGAGTCGTATTTGCTGAAGAACGCGCGCCGCGCGGAAATCGTCACCGCGATTCGGATGGTCCACGCGGGGTCGCCTTACTTTCCGCCGGAGATCTCGGCGATCCTGGCCGCACGGATGCGACGGGAGGATTTGACTCCGCGCGAAAAGGCCGTCCTTTTCGAGATTGTGAAAGGGAGCAGTAACAAGGAGATCGGATGCTCCCTGGAAATCACGGAATCGGCGGTAAAGATCCATGTGACCCACCTCCTGCAAAAGCTCAACGCCAAGGACCGCACGCACGCGGCGACCATCGCGATCCAGCGCGGCATTGTGCATCTGGACTGAGCATCTTTCGCTCGCGAAATACTCTCCACCATCCCGCTTACTTTATCGCGGGTGGTAGGGCGAACGGGGCGGGGAGATCGAGGTTGAGGAAGGAAAGGGTGTTGAGGCGAGTCCCCTCAGGGCCGTCGATGCCGAAGGTTCCCGCGCCGGGAAGCGTGTCATCGCGCACGGAGCCAAGGACCATGCGATTGAGAGAAACGGTGAAGATGTCCTTTCTCGCCTCGATTTCCATGACGATGTCGATCGGCAGATCGGGGGTCGGAGGCACGGGCCAATGGGTGATTTCGTGAACGCCCTGCGCGGAATCGTTCAGCGCGAAGACGACGGTATCGTGCGTGATATAGGCTTCGTAACGCCGGAGCACGCCTTTGGCATCCGGGGCCATGCGCAGGTAAAATTGCACGTATTGGGCGGGGAGTTTGGGGGGCGGGATGACACAGCGGACGCGGATTCTCCCGTTGCGGAAGGTATCCTGGGAATTGGCGGAGGCGCGTTTCTGAAAGATCACTTCGGTGTGGTTGCCGGCGGTGTGATCGGCAAATTCTCGATTGTAGAGAAAGTAGCCATTGCGGTGACTTTCGAGCACCCAATCCCGCCAGACACTATTCGGATTCGGAAGGTCCGCGAGGTCTTCGATTTCGAAAGTGGAGAGCGTTTGGCTGCGGTGGGTCCAGTAGAGCCAGCCGGAGGCCAGGAGGAGGAGAACGAGGGTGATTTTGCCCAAGGGAAGGGACTTTCGCGGCGGGACCGAGGCGGGTGATTTGCGTGCCGGGGCCGATGGGGGAATGAATAAAGGATTCACCGCCGGGGACGTTTCACGGCGGATCTCGATGGGAGGGACGAGCCGCAAGTCGCTGACATCGACGGGCTGTGGGGGCGATACTGGCGGTCCGGGGCGGACGGGCGGTGTGCCGTGGTCGGCCTCGATCACGGAGGTGACGCTCCCGTCCTTACCGGGTGCGGGTTGGACAGGCAGAGTGTTGTGGTCGACCTCGGCTATGGTGGCGGAGGGCAGTTCACTGTGGGTTGCGGACAGCGCCTCGCACTCGGGTGTTGGCCCGGGCTGGATGTCCGATCCGGATCGGACTGGCGGTCGTGCGGCTGGCGCTGCTGCGGGACTGACGGACGGCGGTGCGGGTGCGGGTGCGGCCGACGCTTCGAGGTCGAGGTCGATGACGTAGGTGGCCCTCCCACCATCACTCGGTCCGGGTTGAACCGGCGGTGACGAGGTTGGCTCCGCAGCAGGCCGGACTTCCGCCCCTGCGGCTCGCACCGGCGTGAGCTCGGCCGACGGTTCGGGCCGGGCGGCCATGGCCGGCATGGCATACGCCTGCCGCAATTCACTGATCAACGTGGCGTAATCCTGCGGCCGATCGCCCGGATCTTTCTGCATCATTTTCCCGACGAGGTCGGAGAGGCGGGGCGAACAGTGCGGCGACGCCGCTTGCAAACTCGGCACGGGCTCGGTGAGATGCTTGAGCAGGATGGCGGCCGCGTTGGACCCATGGAAGGGCGGTCTCCCGGCGACCATTTCGAAGAGGGTGCAGCCGAGGCTGTAGATATCCGCCCGGAAATCCACGGTCTTCGAGTCCCGCGCCTGTTCGGGGCTGATGTAGTAGAGCGTGCCCAGCGAATGCCCGGTGGAGGTGAGTCCCTGGTTTTCCGCGGCGCTTTTGGCCAGCCCGAGATCGCCGAGCTTCACCTCGCCGGAGCGCGCCAGGAAGATATTGTCCGGTTTGATGTCGCGGTGGATCAAGGAAGCCTTGCGCCAGCCGTATTGGAGCGCGGTGGCCACGCAGATGGCGATGGTGATGGCTTCCTGCGGACTGATGCGGCCGGCGTCTTGCAGCCGGGTCCGGGCCGACTCGCCTTCCACGTATTCCATGGAAAACCAATGGAGACCTTCGCTTTGTCCGGCCGAGTAAACCTGGACGAGATTGGGATGGCTGAGGCTGGCCGCGGCGATCGCCTCCTGCTGAAAGCGGGCGATATACGCCTCGTCATTGGCCATCGCGGGCTGCAGCGTTTTCAAGGCGACCAGGCGCTTCAAGGAGATCTGCCTGGCCTTGTAAACCGCGCCCATGCCTCCCTGGCCCAAGGCTTCAAGGATCTCGAATTCTCCCAGTGTTTGCCCGACGAGGGTCATTGGAGGCGCAGGGTAGGCAAAGTGGAGCGGGAAATGCGATTATTTTTGGCGGGGGGCGAGTAGGGGGAATGACGAATGACGAATGACGAATGGTCCCGTTCAGCGGGAACGAATGACAGCGGAACGGAGCGAGCCGTAGCGATAGCGGAGATAGTGCCGTGGGCGGAGGTCGGCGGCACAAACAAACTGCCGGAGGCCGCTCGCAGGGCCGAGTTAAATGACGAATGCGGAATGTTGACCCCCATTTCCACTCCGGCTTTCTTTGGGGCGAGAGGAAATTGATTTTATGCAGGCCACACCACCACCGCTGCCGCCGCCGAGGAAATCGAAATCAGTCTGGTTAGGTACCACGGTTACCATCCTGATCGTCGCAGTGGGGATAATGCTGCTTTGGCCCAAAAGAGAACCGCAGAGAGATCGACGGTCCCCTGCTTCCGCGTGGCCGATGGGTCCCGTGACGAAGGGAAAGCCCTTCGTTAATTCCCTCGGGATGAAGTTCGTCCAGGTGCCGATTCAAGGCGGGCCGAGCGATGGACAACTCGTGTTGTTCAGCGTGTGGGATACGCGGGTGGAGGATTACGAGGCCTACCACGAAGAGATCAAAACTCCGTGGATGAAGCCCGATTTCGAACAAGGGCCGACCCATCCCGCGGTGAATGTGAGCTGGACCAACGCGACGCTTTTCTGCCAATGGCTGACGCTCCGGGAGTTGGCGGCACACCGTCTCACGACGGGCTGGTGCTATCGCCTGCCCAGTGACCATGAATGGAGTTGCGCCGTAGGGATCGGAGAGCGGGAGGATGCGGGTAAGCTGCCGATGGAGAAGGATCGCAAGATCACCGATGCGTTTCCGTGGGGCACCCAATGGCCGCCGCCGGACGGGGCCGGCAATTTTGCCGGAGAAGAACTGCAACCGGTCATCGCGGCCGGCAAATACACCTGGATCAAAAATCCGCTGGCGGGTTACCGGGATCATTTTGTGGAGACAGCGCCGGTCGGTTCCTTCCCAGGGAACCGCTTCGGCCTCTTTGATCTGGGCGGCAATGTCGTCGAATGGTGTGAGGATTTCGCTGACGAACGCCATTCGGCCCGGGTGTTGCGCGGCGCGGACTGGCACACCAGCCAGAGAGAGGATCTGCTGTCTTCCCGGCGTTACAGTACGCAACCGATTTCAATAGGTAACAGCCTCGGCTTCCGCTGCGTCATCGCTTCCTCCGAACGCTATTCGGTCTCTCGTTCCGTCGAAAACAGCCGAGGCTGCATCGGCGGAAATACCGGGGTGAACGAAGGTGGGTCGCGCGGGATTGCAATATCGACTCCAAGCTTGGAGCCGGCCAGCGGTTGAGTGAATAGTCCACCTCCCCATGACTTCCCACTCCCACCTTCCCCGGCGCGAATTCCTCATCGGCTCTTCTCTCACTCTGGCTGGCGCCTGCCTCGGCGTCGCCGCTCCGGAAACTCGCCTCCGGATTGGCTTTTCCGGACTCAAGCATGGCCATGTCTACGCGGTCATGAAACTGGCGGCCGCCGATCCTCGCGTGACGATTGCCGCCATCGCGGAGGACGATGAGCAAAATCGCAAGGAGGGCGAACGCATATCGGGGATTCCGGTGAAGTATGCCAATTACCACCAGATGCTCGAATCGGAGCCGCTCGACGTGGTCGTAGTCTGCGAGGAATACGGTCGCCGTGGTGAGGCGGCGATCGCCGCGCTGGAAGCTGGCAAGCATGTCTTTTCCGACAAGCCGCTGTGCACGCGGGGGGAGGAACTGGAGCGGATCGCCAGGCTCGCCGCGGCGAAGCGCCTCGAGGTCCACGTGGATTTCAGTCTCCGGCATTTTTGGGCGAAGGGCGCGGAGTTGCTGCAGCAGGGGGAGATTGGCGAGATCGTCGGCTGCAGCTTTGCCGGTCCGCATTCGCTGAGCTACGAACGACGGCCGAAATGGTATTTCGTGCCGGGCATGCACGGCGGCATCATCAATGATCTCATGGGCCACGGCGTGGACTTCGTCCAGTGGATCACCCGCCGCCCGTATGTCGAAGTGCTCTCGGGGACGCGCGCCAAGGTCGGGTTTCCGCAACAACCGGAGTTTGAGACCACCGGAGACGCGCTTTTCGCACTCCAGGGCGGGGCGACGATTTTTGGCCACGTCGATTACTTCTCGCCGGCCGGCCATCCGGGCGGTTGGAAATGCAACGTGGTGGGCACAAAGGGCGACGCCGTGTTCGGCGACCGCGGTGGATTCACGCTACGCCCCTCCGGCGCGGCAGAGCGTCACCTGGAGAGTAAGGATTTGCGGGCGGAATCGCCCCATCCCTTCAAAGACTTCATCGCCTTGCTCACCGAAGGCAAAGCCCCGCTGCGCACCACTGCGGAGGCATTGCATGGCTCCCAGGCGACGCTGCTCGCGCAAGCCGCGGCCGAAAGTGGCCGGAGCCGTGTGCCGTTCCCGGCGCTCGCGTATCCTCTGCCGGCCAAGGCTGGCTGACCGAAGATGACGCGAAGAGGGCGAAGACACGCATTACGCCGTCGTCGGCACTCTCTATTACTCGCCGCCCAATGTGGAGATATTCGGACAACAGTGAGCTTGGACCACTGGAGAGCGACAGGAGATGTGAGTAATCATCAGGGCGACTGGACACTCCAAAACGCCGGCGCCCGGCGAATCTTGTTAGATATTCGCTTCCCGCTGCACGCTGCGCAGGTGGATCGTCTTGTTCTCCAAATCGTGCACGGCGCGGATGTAGCGGACGGTGCGGCTCCGGGCGCGCATGAGGATCGAGTTGGTGATCGCTTTCTTGCCGATCAAGCGCACGCCGGGCAGCAGTGAACTGTCGCTGATCCCGGTGGCGCAGAAGATGGCGCTCTTGCCGTTGACGAGATCGTCGACGGTATAGACGCGCGTGAGGTCTTCCTCGCTCGTTTCCTTGAGCACGCTGGCGCGTTCTTCGGCATCGCGCGGCCACATGCGGAGCAACATTTCGCCGCCGAGGGCCTTGAGCGCGGCGGCGGTGAGGATGCCTTCCGGTGAGCCGCCAATGCCCCAGTAAAGATCCACGCCCGAATCGACCAATGACGGTGAGACGGCCGCCGTGATGTCGCCATCCGTGATCAGGCGCAGCGCGGCGCCGCACTGGCGTACTTGCTTGATCACGTCGGCGTGACGCGGGCGATTGAGCGTCATGACCACGAGTTCCGGCACGCGTTTGCCGAGCGCCTTGGCGATGCGCTTGAGCGTGACCTCCATGGGATCATCGATCTTCAGCGGCTCCATGCCTCCGGCGATGGCCTTCACGACATCCGGCCCATAGGCCATCTTGGTCGAATAGAAGGTCGGGAGGTTTTTCATCGCGTGTCCTTCACCTTGCGTGCGCTCGCTGGCCGCCATCACGGAAATGGCATTGGGCAGGCCATTGGCGGTATTGCTCGTGCCGTCAACGGGATCGAGCGCGATATCGAAGCGCGGCGAACCCGCCCGCCAGGTGCCAAGCTGTTCACCGAGAAAAATGCCGGGCGCGTTGTCCTTGATGCCTTCGCCGATGACCACTTCGCCCGCGATGTCCACGAGATCGAACACGCCGTAGATCGCGTCGCACGCCGCGGCGTCGGCGGCCTCTTTCTCGCCGCGACCCAGCCAGTGGATCACGTTGAGCGCCGCATTTTCGGTCGCGCGCACGAACTCAAATTCGATCGTCCGCTCGGGGTCGGACAAAGATAGGGAAGACATGACCTGATTACGAACCGGCCGCTTTCCGTTGGTCAAGGAAGGGCGTGAAAAACTTCGTTGGGGGGCGCTCCGTCCTGATCTTTGCCCACAGGTCGGCACGGCAATGATGCAGGCCTTCGGCCTCTATTTACGCCGGCAGCCTGGAAAAACGCTCGCGGGCGGCTTCCCAGGCGGCATCCGGACGCGGCTCGTAGCGGGTGGTGGCAAAGGACTCGCGGATCACCGCCCGGGCCGCGGCCAGGTCGGGCAGGCTGTCCAGGGCCAGGAGCTGCGAGAGCACGTTGCCCAGCGCGGTGGCCTCGACCGGCCCGGCGACCACGGTCCGGCCGATGGCATCGGCGGCCAGTTGGTTCAGCAATTCATTCTTCGAGCCGCCGCCCACGATGTGCAGCACGCGCACCTTGCGGCCGGTGAGGCGTTCCATCTCCTCCAGCTTCGCCGCGTAGAGCAGGGCGAGACTGTCGAAGATGCAGCGTGCGAATTCGCCCGGCGTCTGCGGCTCGGGTTGGCCGGTCTCGCGGCAAAAGGCGCGGATCTCCGCCGGCATATCCGTGGGGCTGTGGAAGCGTGGATCATTGGGTTGAATGAGCGAGCGCAGCGGGCGCGCCGCGGCAGCGAGCGGGGTGAGGCTGGCGTAATCGTGATCATGCCCCTCGCGCGCCCAGATGCGCCGGCATTCCTGCAACAGCCAAAGGCCGACGATGTTTTTTAAAAACCGAATGGTGCCGCCGTAGCCGACTTCGTTCGTGAAATTCGCCGCGCGGGCCGCGTCGTTCATCAAGGGCGCGGGCAATTCCACGCCGATGAGCGACCACGTGCCCGAGCTGAGATACGCCCAGTCGTCGCCCTGCGCGGGCACCGCCGCCACCGCGGCCGCGGTATCGTGCGTGCAACCCGCCACCACTTGGATCGGACAAAGACCGGTTTCCGTCCTCACCGAGGGCAGCAGCGGGCCCAGCACGGTACCGGGCGGGACGATCTCCGGGAAAAGTTGGCGCGGAAAACCGAAATGGGAGATCAGCTTTTCCGACCATTTGTGGGTGCGCGGGTCGAAGAGCTGGGTGGTGCTCGCGTTGGTCGCCTCGGCGACGGCCCGTCCGCAGAGCAGGTAGTGAATCCAATCGGCCACCAACAGCAGGCGCTCGGCGGTGTTGAGCAGCATGACGTCCTCGGCCTGGTCCGCGAGCAGGGCGTAGAGCGTATTGATCGGCATGAACTGGATGCCGGTCTCGCCAAAGACGAGGCGCTCGAAATCTGGATTGCGCGCCGCGCGAAAGGCCGCCTCGCGCCGGGCACTGCGATAGTGATGCGGGATGCGCAACAGCGGTTCCTGCCCGCGAATGAAGGCGTAATCGATCGCCCAGGAATCGACGCCGATGCTGGCGATGGGATGCCCGCGCTGCGCCGCCATGCGCATGCCCTGGAGGATCTCACGATAGATGCCGAGCAGATTCCAGCGCAACGAATCGTGGACGCGCACGGGTCCATTGGGAAAGCGATGGATTTCCTCCAGCTTCAGCCGCTGACCATCGAAAGCGCCGAGCATGACGCGCCCGCTTTCCGCGCCGAGATCACAAGCGATGTGGTAGCTGGGGAGACTTGCCATCCCGCCCGGGATAGATGCGATCCGGGGCATACGTAAAGCTGCAAATCGCTCGCCTTCGCGATTCCGTTTGCCAACGACATGGATTCCGGTTTGCGTCCCGTCCATCCGCCCATGAGCCCATCCGCCTATTCTCTCGCGCAGGAGGCCTACGCCGCACACGGCGTCGATACCGAGGCCGCACTGCAAATTCTCGCCCGCACGCCGATCTCGCTGCACTGCTGGCAGGGGGACGATGTGCGCGGGTTTGAATCCGGAGCCGGAGAACCGGGCGGCGGGCTGGCCGTCACGGGAGCTTATCCCGGCCGGGCGCGCACGCCGGAGGAATTGCGGGCGGATCTCGATCAAGCGCTCGCGCTCCTGCCCGGGCGCCACCGGCTGAATCTTCACGCCAGCTATGCCGAACTCGGCGGCGCGAAGGTCGACCGCGATGCCTATGAGCCCGCGCATTTTCAAGGCTGGATCGATTGGGCCAGGGCGCGAGGGCTGGGGCTGGATTTCAATCCGACCTATTTCGGTCATCCTCTCGCCCTCAGTGGGCTCACGCTCACCCATCCCGATGATGCAGTGCGCCAATTCTGGATCGCCCACGGCATCGCCTGCCGGCGGATCGGCGCGGAAATGGGCCGGCAACTCGGTTCCGCCGCCGTCACGAATGTCTGGATCCCCGATGGCTCGAAAGACCTCACCGTCGACCGCCGCGGTCCTCGCGAGCGTCTGGCCCATTCGCTGGATGCCATCTTCGCCGAAGCCATCGATCCCGCTTTGGCCATCGATGCCGTGGAGTCGAAGCTCTTCGGTCTCGGCAGCGAAGCTTTTGTCGCGGGGTCACACGAATTTTACCTCGGCTACGCCATCACGCGCGGAAAACACCTCTGTCTCGACGCCGGCCACTTTCATCCCACCGAAAGCATCGCCGACAAAATTTCCAGCGTCCTGCAATTCGTCCCCGGGTTGCTCCTGCACGTCAGCCGTGGGGTCCGCTGGGATAGCGATCACGTCGTCCTCCTGGACGATCCCACCCGTGCCATTTTCGAGGAACTCGTCCGTGGCGATTTCCTGGGCCGCACCCGGCTCGGCCTCGATTTCTTCGACGCCAGCATCAACCGCGTGGCGGCCTGGGTCATCGGCGCCCGCGCTACGTTGAAAGCGCTTCTGGCCGCCCTGCTCGAACCGATCGCCCAACTCCGCGACTACGAAAAGGCGGGTGACTTCACCAGCCGGCTCGGCTTGCTGGAAGAAGCTCGGACTCTGCCTCTCGGCGCTGTCTGGGGCGAACATTGTCGACGGCAGAATGTGCCTCCCGGTCTCAGTTGGCTGGCGGAGGTACAACATTACGAACGTGAGACAAGAGCACATCGCATTTGAGATGAGAAATCCTCAGAAAACGCGACACAAACCGAAAGGTTAACGATATTGCGGAATTGAGAATTCGATGCTTTTTACCCCCCTCTTTTCAGAAGAACCTGTTTAAATCATTGTGCATCTGAAAAATTCTTTGGCCACGAAGAGACAGAGAGGAAAATACGCGGTATTGCGGTGAAGTTCGGATTTTATCATTTCTCGCTGGGTAAATATAATTTCAATAGAAATCATAGGTTAGGCACGCCCGCTGCTAGGTGTTAGCACCATGATCTCACTCACCAGCTTGCCTGCTGACGCCGAACCCGAGACTGATGAAGAACCTAACGGCGCGGTAGCGGCAAATCCCTCGTGCTATTCCGTCACCATCTTCACCCAGCGCTGGAAGGAAGTCCGCGATTTTTACGTGGATATTCTCAATGCTCGCGTGCTCAGCGAGCGCACGGATCGCTACTGCGAGATGGATCTCGGCGGTATCCCGCTCACGGTCCGTCGCTGCGAGCATGGTGAAATGGTCAGCTACTTCCATCTCTATGTCTCGATGAAGAATCGCGACGCTGTTCTCGGCGAGCTCCGCCGCCGCGGCATCATCGTCACTACCGTCGGGCCTTACACGAACTTCCGCGACCCCGAAGGCCGCGTCATCAAGCTCTCCGAGGAAAAGACGATCGTCTCCTGACGATCACGCTGCGGCGGAGCGACTGAGGCGCTCCCGCAGTGGAGCGGTGCGAATCGCTTTCTATCGCGTGATACGCTCGGCGCCGGCATAGGCGTTCATCGAACGGCCACGCAAAAAACCCACGAGAGTCTGCCCGCTCTCGCGGGCAAATTCCACCGCCAGGCTGGACGGCGCCGAGATCGCCGCCACGATGGGAATCCCGCCGGCGTGGGCTTTCTGCATCATTTCAAACGAGGCGCGCCCGCTCAAAAGCGCGATGTGGCCGTGCAGCGGTGCGATTTTTTCCAGCAGCGCCCAGCCGAGCAATTTGTCGAGGGCATTGTGGCGCCCCACGTCCTCGCGGACGGCGAGCAATTTTCCCGCGGCATCGAAAATCGCACAGGCGTGCAGGCCGCCCGTACTCTTGAAAGTATCCTGCTTGCGTGCGAGTCGCTGAGGCAACGCCAGGAGCACGCCCGCCTTCACTCGCACCTCGTCGTGCAAGGGCTTGCGTCGCTTCAAAACCGCCTCCACCGAGGCCTTGCTGCAAATCCCGCAACTCGAGGAAGTAAAGACGTGGCGGGTCAGCTTCTCAAAATCGAAAGAGTCCGGATGCGTCAATGCGACATCCACGGCGTTGCCCGTGCCCGTTGCGCCTTGCTCGATGCAACTGGTGATATCGAAAATGTCTTTCGCGGTCTTGATCACGCCTTCGCTGAGCAGGAAACCGGCGGCGAGTTCCCGATCGTGCCCCGGCGTCCGCATCACCACCGCGAGCGGGCGTCCTTCGACGCGGATTTCCAGCGGCTCTTCCGCGGCCAGGACATCGTCCACTTCGCCGACGGACCGGCCGTCATCATAACGCACCAGGCGGATCTCCCTCGCCTCGGCACTGAGGTTCGAATGCGCGGGCGCTTTCATCGCCAGACTTCGACCCGTTGATACCAGCTCGGGGAACTCATTTTCGCATTGGCGCCGGAGGCAACCGCCCCGTCGCTTCCACGCCGGCATGTCTCACCGCCCTCAGAAAACGCCCAAGCCGGGATTGGCCGACGATGTGAGATGATGTGGGGGGGCATGGGGCAAACAGTGAAGGAGCAAGGATGTACCGAAATCCGACAAACGGGAGTTTTGACCACGGATTACGCGGATGACACGGATTTTTTCGCGGCCTGTCGTTCACGGAATCCGTGCAATCCGTGTTGTCCATCGTCATTCTCCGCCGGTATCAGTTTCGGTATACTCTCAGGACGCAACCTCTCCGCCTATTCCCTCTCACCATGACTCCGACGCGCGGCGTGCTTTATCTTCAATGGGGCGACCAGCATCCGCAATTTGTCCAAAGATCGATCGCTTCGCTCCGGGCAGTTCATCCCACTTTACCCGTTCACATTCACACCTTATCCGGTCCGGCCACTCTCCTGGACAAGGCCTGGATGTTCGACCTCTCGCCCTTCGAGGAAACCCTCTTCCTCGATGCCGATACTGTCGTTCTGGATTCGTTGGATTTCGGTTTCGAGCAAGCGCAGCGGTTCGGCCTCGCCTGCTGCATTTGTGAGTGCCCATGGGCCAGGCGCTTCGGAGGCCTTTCGGGAGAACTCATCGAATACAACACCGGCGTATTGTTCTTCACCAAAGCCGCCCAGGCAGTTTTCGACGCCTGGAAAATCTGGAGCACCCAGCTCGACTCTTCGATCATCTTCTACAACGCCGATTCCCAGCTGGCCCAAACACCCTTCAACGATCAGGGCAGCTTCGCCAAGGCCATCGCCGAGACCGGCTTCAATCCCGCAGTCCTGCCGCTCAACTGGAACTTCCGGCCCAACTGGCAGCATACGTTCTTCGGGCCGATCAAAATCTGGCACGATTACTCGGCCCCAACGCCGGAACTCTGCGCCGTGGCCAAGGAACAGTCCGGCGCACAAAAGATCATCCGCTTTTTCGAGCACCGCTGATTTCCGATCTTCCTGCGCCGGCACTTCTCATAACCCACTGTAGGTTCCAGTCACCCTGTGCCTTGAGTTGCGCTTGCCCGCCGTCTCGCTAACATCTCCTGTCGTGAAATCGTTCCTCTCCCTTCTTTTCCTCGTGGCCTGCACGGCCAGCGTGCTCGCCGCCGATGCCAAGCCTATGAAAGACCAACCCGCTGCCGACAAATCTGCCGCCACCGAACGCATCACCTTCGGTGGAGGTTGCTTCTGGTGCATGGAAGCCGTGTTCCAGCGGCTCAAGGGGGTAAAAGCCGTGGCCTCGGGCTTCGCGGGCGGCGACGTGCCGAATCCCACCTACAAGCGAGTCTGTGAAGGCGACACCGGCCACGCCGAAGTGGTGCAGATCGAGTTCGACCCGAAGGAAGTCTCCTTCGAGACGCTGCTCCACGTTTTCTGGGCCGCGCATGACCCGACAACCCTGAACCGCCAGGGTCACGATGTCGGCACGCAATATCGCTCGATCATTCTCTACGAGAACGACCAGCAAAAGGCCGAAGCCGAGAAGTCCAAGGCCGAAGCGCAGAAGGATTTCAAAGATCCGATCGTGACGCAGATCGTGCCCCTGAAGGCCTTCTACAAGGCCGAGGATTACCACCAGGATTATTTCAACACGACCGGCGACCGGAATCCCTACTGCACCGTCGTCATCCGTCCGAAGCTGCAGAAGCTGCTCTCGAAAGGACTCATCCGCGAGGAGCCGTATATCAAGTAAGCACCTCCGCTCAAATAATGTCGGCAGTCGGCGATTGGGCTCCGTAAGATCGCCATCCGACCCATGCGCCCCGTTTCCTTCGTCCTGCTGCTTGCCAGCCTCGCATCCGCCCACGCTCTCACGCTCGACCTCAAGCCCGGCACCGACATCCCGAACCTCACCGCGGCGCGCGATGCTGCCCGCCAGGCGCATGCCAAAGACGCGAAGGAACCTATCACCGTTCGCATCGCCGCCGGCACCTATTCGCTCACCGACCTCGTTATCTTCGAACCGCAGGATAGCGGCGTAACCTACGAAGCGGCGCCCGGCGCGAAGCCCGTCTTCACCGGTGGGAAAAAAATCGCCGGATGGAAAGCCGGTGCCGATGGCCTTTGGACCGCCCATGTCGAGCCCGGCACCACTTTCGAAGCGCTCTGGATCAACGGCCGCCGCGCCACGCGGGCGCGCACGCCGAAAGACGACTACATGCAGGCCATCGGTCAGCCGATGGAAGCGCTGCCCGGCATCAAGCTGGCCGGCCCGCCGCAACAGACCATGCTCCAGGTTGCGCCCAAGGATGCGGAAATCCTGCGCGGCTTGAGCCCGGAGGAATTGCACAATGTCAATGTCGTCGTCCTTCACT